>Ga0335078_10001551_pt1 | contig 34611 bp, 30 predicted proteins | sample Lox_Sample_32_FD_206711 | JGI IMG/M metagenome (GOLD analysis project Ga0335078, IMG submission 206711) | Soil microbial communities from Loxahatchee National Wildlife Refuge, Florida, United States - Lox_Sample_3.2 | ecosystem: Environmental > Terrestrial > Soil > Wetlands | place: USA...
ATTTACTGTTATTGACTGTGAACTGGATGGCCGAGAAATCCGGCTTGCCGACTAAGGCTGCAATCAGGGGCGTCAGCAGGTCCTTGGTAAATGCCGCAACCACAGTGGCGAATGCGGCGCCGACCACTACGCCGACTGACATGTCGATGACGTTACCGCGAAGAATGAACTGCTTGAATCCGCTGAGCATTACGACCTCCGCAGACGAGTGGCGTTCCACTGTACGGCGGCAGGGGTTTGAGCGTCAAGGACGTGCAACCGGGAGGGCGAGGCAAGGCAGGGCAATTGGGCTTCGCCCGGCCAAATCTGTGCTTTCTGGAGATCAGCGGCCGAACTGAAATGCAACGCCGCCATTGGTTGGCCCTAACGTGCCGCCCCAAATGGTGGCGCCATAAAGATTTCCGGCTGTGTCCCTGAATAACGACGTATTGGGGTAGGTGCCGTCGGCAGATCCCTGGAATGTGAACAAGACCGTCTCGGTCCACCCGTTCGTGCCTCTGGTCAATTTGAAGACAGTTCCATTCCCGTCATTCTGGCCGGCTCCTTGGGTCGTCCCAAGCAGATTTCCTTTTAAGTCGAAAATAATTCCGTTGGGAAATGTGCCGTCCTTGTTATCGAGATTGAAGCTATGAAGGAGCGTGCTGGAAAACTTGTTTGCGGCGACGAGTTCGAAGACAGCGCCGTAGTTGAAGGTTCCACCTGCGGAGGCAGCGCCGTAGATATTCCCGCTTTTGTCGAGAAGAACTCCGGAGAAGGGTTCTGCTCCGTCGCTTGCGCTCTGGCCCTGGAAAACATGCAAGATTGTTTCTTTCCATGATCCCGAAGACTGCGGTGAAAGGCGGTACACGATTCCCAAGCCGGCAGATCCGCCTCCGTAGGTCGTGCCCAGGAGGTTGCCGTGGCTATCGAAGACGACGCCGGTGTAAGGAGCATTGCCATCGGACTTGCCGGCGAAGCTATGTAATACGGTTTGTTTCCAGCTAGCACCCGTTGGGCTGAGTTCATAGACGACGCCTTGATTGGCCGAGCCGCCGATCAAGCCAGTACCGTAGAAGTTCCCAGCGCCGTCCGAGGTCAGGCCGGAATACGGATTCCCGCCATCGGTTCCTGTGAAGGAATAGAGCACGGTTTCGGTCCACGAATCTTGGGTCGTGGGCGTCAGCTTGAAAACAACGCCGCAGCCCTTCGCTGGAGCAGTGCTGTTACAGGCTTTCGCTGTAAGACCGCCTTGTACCGTCGTCCCATAAAGATTGCCAGTGCTGTCCAGAATCAATGGAGCGTGGGGGCTGGCGCCGTCCGCGCCGCCAGTGAAACTGTACAAGGTAGTCTCGTCCCACCCGCCGATGCCGTTTGGTGATAAACGGTACACCGTGCCGAAGCCGTCAGCTCCGCCTTCCATTGCTGTGCTGTAGAGATTGCCGGACGCATCCATGATCAGGCTTGCGTAAGGAATGTTGCCATCTCCGACCTTCGCACCAAAGTTGTGCATTACGCTCAATGTCTGACCGTTCGCCGAAGCGGTGAATGGGAGAAGAAACAAAATGAAAGCCGCGAGGACATGTGTAGCGCGCATGGGAATTTTCCTTTCAACCAGGGTAGGCGCACCCAGCATGCCCCGAAGTCACGAAAGGAAGTGTCAGGAAATTGTAAAAAAATAAAGGGCGGCAAGAAGCCGCCCTGTCGTTGCTGGTTACGAATGATTTCTCAGATGCGCATGGGCATCACGATGTATCGGTACTTGTACTCTTCGCCCTCGGCGGGACGCATTTGACCGGCGGATTGCGGATCCTTGAATTCGAGCTTCACGTCGCCACTGCCGGTCGCTTTCAGGAAGTCAAGAAGGTATTGGGCGTTGAAGCCGATCGCCAGAGTGTCTCCGTTATAGTCGGTTTCGATCGAGTCTTCGGATTCGCCCATCTCGGTCGATGATGCGGAGAGCTTGATCTCGCCCTTCTCAAGGCGCAGACGAACGGCGCGGGAGCGCTCGTCGGCAAATTGCGCCACGCGCGAAATGGCGCCGGCCAACTCATCTCCATGAACCGTGACGCTCTTGGTGGTGTCCTTGGGCAGCACAGCCTCGTAGTTGGGGAACTGACCGGTGAGCTGGCGCGAGGTCAGAAGTCTTCCGCCGATACGGAAATACAAGGTGGATTCGTCTTTTGCAAACTCGATGTCGTCGGCATCCGTTGAGTCGAGCAGCGACTTCAGTTCGTCCATGGCTTTCTTCGGAACGAGGGTTTTCATCTCACCCGAAACGCCATCGAACTTCGTGCCGTTCCGCTCGATGTGAGACAAACGATGGCCGTCGGTGGCCACCATAGTGATTGATTCCGGCTTGAGCACCATGAGTGCGCCATTCAGCGTGTAGCGAGACTCTTCACTCGCGATGGCGAATCCGGTTTTTGCGATCATTCCGCGCAAGACCTGAGCTGGAATTTTCACCACTCCAGAAGTTGGGAACGCCGGCAGGCTGGGAAAATTCGATTTCGCCATGCCGACCATCTTCGTGTTCGACCGCCCGCAGCGGATGCTCACCCAGTGATTTTCAAGCAGCTTGATCGTGATGTCGGCGTCCGGCAGCAACTTCACGTAATCATGCAACTTGCGTGCGGGAATGGTGCAGGACCCTTCCTTCTTGACCTTCGCGGCACAGGAAGTACGCAGGCTCAAATCCAAATCGGTGGCTGTGAGCGAAAGCTTGTCGCCGGCAGCTTCGAACAGATAATTCGAAAGGATAGGGATCGTGGTCTTGCGTTCGACCACGCCCTGGGTTGCCGTAAGCTCGCGCAAAAGCTCAAATTTGCTGATAGTGATTTCCATGGTTGTCGTACCTGCGGCTGTGGCGATGGCTTCTACCGGCATACACAGAGTCTCCCCGGATAGTGACGCTATTTGAATACTTCGTTATATCAAAAGAAAAAGCCGCAAAACCAGCGAGAAACGCAGGTTTGACGGAAAATTCGGAAACTCTTGGCCGTACCTTGCGCTGACGGCAAATCCTGGCTCCAGATTTAGGCTGGGATCTGGAGAAAACATGAATCGAAGCAATCTTATCCGCCCAACTGCTCGGTCAACTTGTTGAGCAGGCGGTTCAAATCCTTGTCAGTCTTGCGAACTTCATCGATCTTTTCGACCGAATGCAAGACTGTCGTGTGATGCTTGCCCCCGAACTGCCGCCCGATCTCCGGTAAGGACGCCTCGGTCAAATGTTTGGCCAAGTACATGGCGATCTGGCGAGGGTAAACGATAGCCCGGGAGTTGTTTTTTGCCTTGATCTCGACCAAGCGCAGGCCGAACTGCTCGGCGACCGCTTTCTGGATCGACTCGATGGTCACCTTGCGGGCTTGCGAGTCGATGAAATTCTTCAAAACCTGCTGCGTGTAGGGAAGCGTAATCTCTGCGCCGATCAGTGAGGAATGCGCAACCAGACGGATAAGAGCGCCTTCCAACTCTCGAACGTTGGAACGGATGTTGGACGCGATATAAAGAGCGACGTCGGTGGGCAGAGTCACTTTCTCCTGCTCAGCCTTTTTCTGCAAAATCGCCACTTTCGTCTCAAGATCGGGCGGTTGGATATCGGCGATCAGGCCCCACTCAAAGCGGCTGCGCAAGCGATCCTCAATCTCCGCGAGTTCCTTGGGAGGACGGTCGCTAGCGATGACAATCTGCTTCATCGACTCATGCAACGCATTAAATGTGTGGAAGAACTCTTCCTGGGTACGTTCTTTTTGCGCGATGAACTGGATGTCGTCAATGAGGAGCACATCCATGTTGCGGAACTTGTCGCGGAAGCTGGTCATCTTGTCGTAGCGCAGCGAGTTGATCATGTCGTTGGTGAACTTGTCGCTGGAAACGTAACAGATGGCCGCTTGCGGCATGCGTTTTGCGATCTCGTGACCGATAGCCTGCATCAGGTGGGTCTTGCCCATTCCGACGCCGCCATACAAGAACAATGGGTTGTAGGCCTTGGAAGGACGTTCTGCAACGGCCTGACAGGCAGCGTGGGCGAACTGGTTGCCGCTGCCGATGACGAAGGCGTCGAATGTGTACCGCGGGTTCAGTTGAGCCGCTCCGTCCCAATCAAAGCGAGATTGCGAAGGATGCGTGGAAGCCGTGGGGGCCGCTGTAAGGCCGCCGTCGTGACGCACCGGGGTGGCTGCAGGATCGCTCTCCGGCGTCACGAACTGAACTTCCTGATATTCGAGCCCGAGATTGTCGAGAGCTTCCTGGATCAGGTCGAGGTACTTATCATTCTGTCGACGGGCTTCTTCGGTTTCGACGCGGACGAACAAAGTATTCCCGCTGGCATGGCTGTAGCGAGTAGGTTTCAGCCAGCGATCGTAGGCGGGGCGATTGATTTTCTTTTCGAGAGCGTCTAGAACACGTGACCACGGATTGGCAAGAGTTGGAGTTGGAACCGACATAGGGAATTTTTCGTGGGCCTGCCGCCGTAGTCAGCGCCCGGTAACCAAAATCTTATGAAGACGTCCTCGTTAAGCAGCGGAGCAAACCCGCCCGGCCGGCGGCTTCGCTGGAGCGAGAAAAAATTAATCGAAAAGCAGGATCAGTTCGGCATACTAGCACAAAATTTTTCTGTTTTCGGAAAAGTTTGACAAAGAGTTTTCTTGAGCTTCACGATTCAAAACGCGAACTGAAAACTCTGTCAAGTAGCGACTTTATAACTGCCGCGTGAGTGGTGCAGAATCGCGGCGTCGCGAGTTCCGCGCCCATTGCCTCATTTCAGTTGCAGCCGTCGTGGAACGAAAAACGCCGTCGCAAAGTAACAGCTCACTCCCTAGTGTTTCGTGGGGCAAGAAGCCTGTGCAGTGATGGAGCGCACTGGTCTTGGTTTGCTCACTCTGCTCACGTCATTTATACTTTTTATTTCCAATGCAGTTGCAGTGATCACGAGATGAGGAGCAGGTCAGTTTCATGCCCAAGCGCACGTTCCAACCTAACCGGCGTCACCGCTCAAAGACGCATGGCTTCCGCACACGAATGAAGACTAAGAGCGGCCGCGCGGTGATTTCCCGGCGGCGCGCTAAAGGACGCAAACGGGTCTCTGTGAAACCCGGCTTCCGTGAGTAGACTTTCTTTTCCGGAATTGGCGGGTTTTCCGCAACCAGAAAGTGCACGGTGAATGTGAGCGGGGTTCGAGCGGAGAAGTGTCCGGAAGATCCGGGCCCAAGCCGCCGAAACAGGTTTCCGCGAAGTGCGCGTTTGCTCAAGCGAAGCGACTTCGAGTCCGTGTACAAGCGAGGGAAGCGTTTTTTCGCGGCCAATCTAACGTTGTTTTATTTTTTTCGCGAGGATCGAGCTACCGCTAGGATTGGTTTTACGGTAGGGCGCGTGCTAGGCGGGGCAGTTGCTCGGAATCGCATCAAGCGTCGTTTGCGGGAAGCGGTTCGCCTGCATCGCGCCGAACTCAATAACGCAGTCGATATCGTGGTGAATCCCAAGAAGTCGGCACGCACTATCGAATTTTCGGAACTGGAGCAAGATATTCTGCGCGGATTCCAAGCAGTGCAAAAGGCAGCGGAGAAGGCGCGTGATCTCTAAGGCTTGCAAAACCGCGGTTCTCTGGATGCTGCGTGGGTACAAATGGGCAATCTCGCCGATGTTCTTGCCGGCTTGCCGTTATGTGCCAACTTGCTCTGAATACGCGATGGAAGCAATCGATCGCTACGGCGTGGTAGTCGGGACGGCCAAAGCCATATGGCGCTTGCTGCGATGTCATCCCTTTGCAAAAGGTGGAGTCGATCCGGTAGTCAGAAGCAGTTTTAGTCACTCACAGACTCACTGAGAACAAAACTTGGCAGAATTTCAGAATCCTCAGCAAGAACCCGGAATGGAACGAAGGCTGTTGTTGGTCTTCGTACTCACGTTCGTGGTTATTGCATTGGCCCAGCCGCTTCTGAAGAAATATTTGCCACAACCAGCTCAACCTGCACAGACAAAAACGGAGACGCAGAATCAGGCTCCCTCTCCTGCTCCCGGGACGACAAATATTCCGACGGTCGCCACGTTACCCGCGTCCAAGAACGTCGGGAGTGGCACGACGAGACAGGCCAGCGCTGAAACCGAGACTGTTATTGAAAGCGACCTTTATAAAATTACGTTCACGAATCGTGGGGCGCAGGTCAAATCCTGGATTCTGAAGAAATATAACGATGAGCACGGCCATCCGTTGGATTTGGTAAACGACGCCGCCGCTCAGAAGTATGGTTTTCCGCTCTCGCTTTGGACCTACGACGAGAATCAACGGAACAAGATTAACTCCGCTTTGTATGTTTCTTCACTGTCAGGAACTCTGAACGCCCCTGCTGATGTCAGCTTCGAGTACTCGGATCAGGATATTTCGGTCAAAAAGACATTCCACTTTGATCATACGTACTTGGTGGAGATAGAAGCTGCAGTGTCTTCAAAGGGGAATCAGGTCACGGCGTTTCCCATGTGGCCTGCGGGCTTTGGCGACCAGACTGCGCCTGCCAGCTATGCCTCGGCGAAGATCGAGTATCAGTTCAACAGCAACATCGAGCGGACCGCCTACAAAAAGGTGAGCAGCGGAAACACGCTTCGCGGGCCATTGGATTGGGTGTCGATGGCCGACCAGTATTTTGCTGCGGTTTTCATTCCAGACGACCCTCAAGATGTGGCCGCAGTCACGCTCCGGAACTCGCTCGACATTCCAAAGGATCCCAAGAACCCGCAAGACACGACCAAAGTAGATGTTCTCGGGTTGGCGGCGGGCAATGTTCACCGTTCGAGCACAACCGCCCGGATGTACGTCGGACCGAAGGAACTCCAAACGCTGGAGGACGTTCATGTGCCGGCGATTACCGGAACCGATGCTGATTTAAGAGGCCTGATTAACTTTGGATTCTTCGGAGTCATCGCTCGGCCTCTGTTTATTTGGCTTCGCTGGACCTACAAATATGTCCCCAATTGGGGTTGGGCGATTGTGGTTCAGACCTTGATCATCAATTTGGCGCTGATGCCGCTGCGTATTTCCAGCATGAAGTCCGCGCTGAAGATGCAGAAGATTCAGCCGCAAATGAACTCGATCAAGGAGAAGTACAAGAAATACGGTATGCGTGATCCGCGTCGCCAGGAGATGAACACGGAGATCGGCGAACTGATGAAGAAGGAGGGAGTGAGCCCGGTTGGAGGCTGTCTCCCAATGCTCATCCAGATGCCATTCCTCTTCGCGTACTATGCGATGCTGGGATCTGCTCTGGATCTTCGGCAGGCGCCCTGGCTGTGGATTCACGATCTTTCATCGCGTGATCCGTACTACATTCTCCCGATCCTGATTATCGTCACGGGCTTGGTAACGCAGCGCATGACGCCGCAGGCAGGCATCGATCCATCGCAACAGAAAATGATGAATCTGATGATGCCGGTGATGTTCGGCGTAATCAGTTTCAACCTGGCGGCGGGATTGTGCCTGTACTGGATGGAGAGTAGTTTGATTGCGATCGTTCAGCAGGGGGTTATGAACCGCACGAGCATGGGCCAGCAAATGCGCGAGATTGCTTTAAAGAGGGCCAGGAAGAAAGAGAAAAAGTAGCGCGGAGCCAGTTGCCAGGAGCAGAATTCAATCAAGTGCCAATTCCGGATAAAATCGCTGCCGCAAAGAAAATTGATGAACTCTTGCGTGGAGTAGTCAGCCACGGAGGTTTGCATCTTAAGTACCGCATCACGGTGGACCCACCGCTGCCTGAAGAGCGCGACTGGGAACGCCCAGAGATCATGGTGGAGCTTTCAGGGCCAGATTCAACGTTGCTACTGGAGAGGGGCGGGGAACTTCTTCGTTCCATTGAGTTGCTCGCGATCGAAATGCTCCGCCTGCCCGGGAATGAGCATGAAAAGATCTGCTTCGATTGCATGAATCAGCGCTCGATGCGGATCCAGGAATTACGGATGGCAGCGACGGTAGCGGCAGACAAGGTTCGTAAGAATGGAACTCCTTACGAATTTGCGCCGATGTCCTCTCGCGAGCGGCGCATCGTGCATCTCGCACTACGTGATTACGAAGATCTACACACCGAAAGCCAAGGGGAGGGCCCGCGCCGGTGCCTCGTGGTTTACCCCAAGGATTACAAGCCGGCAGGTAAGCCAGCCCGCAAAACCATTCCGTAGCCTGGCTTCAGCTTGCAACCTAAAACCAGAACCTCGAAACTGGTGATGTGAATCTCGACGACACTATCGTGGCCATCGCCACAGCCCCAGGACGTGGCGGCCTCGGTGTCGTACGCATTGCAGGATCCGACGCGCGGAAGATTGCGGCGCCGATGCTGCGACTCAGCAGAAACCTTGAGGCTGGCCACGCAATCTTCGGGGAATTGATTGATGGTGCTTCGGCATCTCGGATCGACGAAGTGGTCGTCACGTACTTCGCGAAACCACACTCCTACACCACGGATGACATAGTCGAAATTTCGGCGCATGGGTCGCCAGTGGTTCTGCGGCAGATTGTCGAGACTGCGATCGAGAGCGGAGCTCGGCTCGCGGAGCCGGGTGAGTTCACGATGCGAGCTTTCCTCAATGGCCGCATCGATCTGACGCAAGCGGAGGCGGTTCGCGACCTGATCGACTCGCAGACTCTTTATCAGGCGAAGGTCGCGGCTCAGCAACTCGAGGGCGCGCTTTCGAAGAGAATTCAGCCGATCAAGCAGAAGCTGGTGGAGTTGATCGCTGTCCTCGAAGCGGGAATTGATTTTGCGGAAGACGATGTGAGCGTTCTGTCGGCTGACCAGATCGTGGGGCGGGTTGCGGAAATTGAAGAGCCACTGCAGCAACTGGCTGGATCGTTCGCGTATGGGAAAGTAGTTCATGAGGGTCTGACGCTTGCGATTGTGGGTCGACCGAATGTTGGGAAGTCGAGTTTGTTCAATTGCCTCGTCGAGCATGAGCGCGCGATCGTCACCGCAACACCGGGGACTACGAGAGACCTCGTGAGCGAGACCGTGTCGATCGGTGGCATTCCAGTGAGGCTGGTGGATACTGCCGGAATTCGCAAAGCCCTGGATGAAGCTGAGAGCATCGGAATTCGAAAATCGATGGAAGCTTTGGCAGATGCTGACTTGGTGTTGGTTGTGCTGGATTCCTCTCAGCAGGTTGCGGAGGAAGATGGCGAGTTGTTGAGGCAAATCGAAGGCAGGTCTGCGATTGCCGTGCTGAACAAGATCGATTTGGATGGTTCCCAGTTGCACGATCTCAGTTCCAAACTGGTCTCGGTGCGAACCTCTGCAACGAATGGAAAAGGCATACCGGAGCTGCGGGCAGAAATTCTGCGCCATGTTGGCGGTGAGAATGGCATGCAACGAGAGAGTGGCTTCTTGACCAGTGTGCGGCACCGCAACCTGGTGAATGACTCGATCACCGCGTTGGCGTCGGCGGAGGCCGCAGTGGATGAACGCGTGCCGCATGAAATGATTCTGATGGACCTTTATAACTGCCTTCGTCCGTTAGACGAGATCACCGGCGCAACGACGACTGACGACATTCTTAACTTGATTTTCAGCACGTTCTGCATCGGGAAGTGATCAAGATTGACGCGCTATCGCGTCCGAAACCAGCCGGCGAAGCAGGCCGGCACTGCCGATTTGTCAGATAAAATAAGAGTGTAAGGCGTGGGGAACCACACAGGTGGCTTAACTGAGTTCATCGTACTCCGGATAACGATTAGGGATGGCATTTACTGAGAATTTCGATGTTGTCGTGGTCGGGGCTGGTCACGCGGGCTGCGAGGCGGCAATGGCCTGTGCCCGCATGGGCCTCAAGACCGCGCTGTACACGCTGAATGTCGATCTCATTGCGCAAATGTCATGCAATCCGGCGGTGGGCGGCATCGCGAAAGGCCACCTAGTCCGCGAAGTGGATGCCCTCGGCGGGATCATGGGCGAAGTCACAGACGCGGTCGGCATCCAGTTTCGGCTTCTGAATACTTCTCGCGGGCCAGCTGTGTGGTCGCCGCGCGCGCAGTGTGACAAGCAGGCGTATCGGCTGAGGATGCGTGAGGTGCTGGAATCGCAGCCGAATTTGAAGATCAAACAGGCGGAAGTCGCGGAATTGATCCTTGAATCGGGTGAATCTGCCACGCGTGCTTGCCGCGGCATCAAGTTGCGAGATGGCCGGACCGTTGGTGCTTCAGCTGTAATCATCACCACTGGCACGTTTCTCAATGGGCTGATCCATTGCGGTGAAGAGCAGTATCCCGCAGGACGCTCCGGCGAACCTCCAGCCGTGCTGTTAGGGGAAGCGTTGAAGCAATCGGGGTTGCGAGGATGCCGGCTGAAAACAGGAACTCCGCCGAGGCTTGACGGCCGCACGATCGACTGGTCCCGTTTCCAGGTTCAGCCGGGAGATTCGGATCCGACGCCATTCAGTTTTCGAACCAAGCGGGTAGTGCATCACGATTCACAGATCCCTTGTTACATTGCGTGGACGTCACCGGAAACGCACCGCATCATCCGGGAGAACGTACATCGTTCACCGATGTACAGCGGACAAATTCAGTCGATCGGGCCACGATATTGTCCTTCGATCGAAGACAAGATCGTCAAGTTTCCTGACAAGACGACTCACCAACTCTTCCTCGAACCGGAGGGGTTGAACACGAATGAAATCTACGTCAATGGCTTGAGCACGTCATTGCCGGTGGAAGTGCAGGTGGCAATTTTGAAGTCGATTCCGGGTCTCGATACCGCGGAGATGCTTCGTCCCGGCTACGCGATTGAATATGACTCGATCGACCCGACCGAGTTGGAACGCACGCTGGAAACCAAGAAGATCGCCTATCTTTTTCTGGCAGGGCAGATTAACGGCACCAGTGGATACGAAGAGGCGGCATGCCAAGGGCTGATGGCGGGGATCAACGCCGGATTGCAAGTAAAACAGCAAGCCCCGCTCATTCTCGATCGAACCGAGGGCTACACCGCGATCTTGATCGACGACCTGATATCGAAGGGGACGAATGAGCCGTATCGGATGTTCACTTCCCGGGCTGAATTCCGGCTGCATCTGCGGATCGACAATGCTGATCGGCGCCTGACGCCGCACGGGCGACGGGTTGGGTTAATCTCCGACGCCGCTTGGGCAGAGTTTCAGGACAAGCAGCGGAGGCTCGAGCAGTTGAAGAGCCTGCTTCAGCAGACAAGATTTAGCGAGAAAATGGCAGAGCAGATTTCAGCGGCCGCTGGTGATCCCGAGCCAAGCGACGCAGAACCAAATGAAGTCGAGGGACCGGCTTCCCGAGAACACGATCTCGATTGTCGCTCGCTGGTTGGACAAACGCTGGCACAGTTGCTGAAGCGGCCGGAGATCGGCATCGAGCGACTGGTTCCCGTACTGCAAAAGATTGCGGAAGTACCTGAGCACTTATCTTCCGCTGTGCGTAACGAGTTGAAATCGGTGGAAACCGAGATTAAGTACGAGGGTTATCTGCTGCAGCAACAGCGGGCGATCGAGCGGCTGAAGAAGGCGGAACAGCGCAGCATTCCAGATTGGTTTGACTATCATTCGGTCAGCGGTCTCTCGCGCGAAATGCGGGAGAAACTTGGGAATATCCGGCCGCGCACGATCGCCCAGGCATCCCGGATTCCGGGTGTCACGCCGGCTGCGGTTTCACTCGTGAACGTGTACATCGAAATTCAGGCAAAGCGAAGGGAACAAGCTGCAGCGATTTGAGTTTCAACTTCGAGAGAGAACATGAACTACACAAGTCTCGATAGTCCGGTGGGTCCGCTACTGCTCGTCAGCGATGATGCCGGATTGAAGCAAGTCAATTTCGTGAATGGACGGCACGAGGTCCGGCCTGATCCTGCGTGGAAAGAGAGTCGCTCTGCATTCCAGGCCGTGACTTCTCAGCTCCGAGCTTATTTTTCCGGTGAGTTGGAAGATTTCGACCTGCCGCTCGCGCCAGACGGCACTCCGTTTCAGCTTAAGGTCTGGAAGAGGCTTTGCGATATTCGCTATGGCGAGACAATGTCGTACGGGGAATTGGCCAAGAAAATCGGAAACCCCAATGCGTCGCGCGCGGTAGGACTGGCCAACGGCTCGAATCCGATTCCGATCATTATCCCGTGCCATCGCGTGATCGGGAGCAACGGTAAGTTGACCGGATATGGCGGCGGCCTGCCTATCAAAGAAAAGCTGCTGGCGTTAGAGCAGAAGCAACTAAGGTTGCTTTAACCCCTCACTCTTTGAGCTTCCCTCGTTAGTCGGTTACCATAGAAGCAGAAGTTCCCTCCTCAGTTGACTATGAAGAAAACATTGATGAGCACAGTGCTGTTGTTGCTGGCCACGGCGGCCCCTACGCTTGCCCAGGAGCCGGTCAATCCCGTGCTTCGACCGCCAAAGGGCGCGCGGGTCGCCATTGTTGTGTTCGAAGATCTGGAGTGTCCGGACTGCCGGCGGGCTGCGCCTTTGCTGGACGAAGCCGCAAAGACGTACAAAATTCCTCTGGTCACTCACGATTTCCCATTGCCATTTCATAAGTGGTCTTTCGACGCAGCTGTGATTGCTCGTTACTTCGACGCGCAATCTAAGCAGTTGGGCCACGAGTACCGGGATTACATGTTCCAGCATCAGCCGGAAATCACGGCTGAGAACATGCGGAGTTTTTCGGACAAGTTTGCCGCCGAGCACAAGGTTACTTTGCCATTTGTCGTCGATCCGCAAGGAAAACTCGCCGCGGCGGTAACAGCGGATCGTGATCTCGGGAAGTCGATTCACCTCGAGCATACTCCGACGATTTACGTGGTCAGCAGCAGAACGCAGGGCAAGCCCTTCGTTGAAGTCGTGGACAGGAGCCAACTGTTTCAGTTGATTGATGCCATGAAGGGCGAGTAGCCGGAGCTACCCGGAATTCATCCGCGCTCGAAGGCGTGTTTCTTCTCAAGTTCTTCCAAAGCTGCTTTGGCATCCCCCTCAATTTTTTCCGCTTGCCCCATGAGGGATAGAGCTGCGGATGCCATTTCGCCGGTCAACGTGATGAGTTCCTGTTTTTCAAGTTCTCGCGCCAGTTCGACGATGTGCTCCGGAGTAGTTCCCACGTACAGAGCTTCGGTTGGATCTCCCACCCAAGCGGGACCTTGCGTGAGCCGCCCGCTCCAGAAAACCTTTCTCGCCAGTAACTGAGAGATTTCGGCGTCGGTGGCCTTTCCGAATACCCATTTGCTGCGCTTGAAGTCCCAGTGCCTGCTCGAGAATTGTACCGGCACCACTTTCCCCGATTTCAGAAATTCCAATTGACGGCGATCCACTTCTTTCCGGAGGCTGTTGACGACTGGCGCCTCGACCTCCTTCGGTTCCAAAGACGGCAACACTTCTCGAACGGTCACGGAGAGATTCACGGCAACAGGCGCGTGAAGTGCTTCGGAGTTGGCCAGGCGAACATCACCGTGGAGGACGAAGAAATCGGCGCCAGAAGTGGAGCGATGGAAGGGCCAGTCCAGACGGATCAATAACGGCAAGCCGGTCAAGGTCACGTAAATCTGTTTCTGTCCCTCGCCGTTTCCGCTGGTCTGAGCAGACATGTACCACCTCTCTTTTGTGTTTCAGCAGTATTTTAGCGAAAGATTCGATGCTTTCGGAGGCGCGCAGGCGAGTGGGGATGACTTTCCACTACGATCAGAAATGGAACGAGGTTTTGAGGCTATGTGAAGGGTAGGAGGGTGCGGAGGACAGGTCCGTCCCACAGTTATTCAAATTGATTCTTATCGGCTGAGATTCGTGTTAAAGCGGATTACCGGCCTGCGCCTGCGCCCTTGGCCATCTGTTGTTTCGGCCAGAGTTCCGCGATTTTAGCGACCAAGTCCTGAACTGTTCGCCCGGTGTCGAGGTTAGCGTCGACCGACGGATGGCGTTCTCCGTCCGTATGCATGACCAGAACGCGGGTGGTCTCGTGCGCTTTCTTGATCATGTAGGGGAGATGATGGCGGTCATTCTTCGAAACGGTCGGTCCCAGGACAACCAGGTCGTAAGCCTTGGCCTTGCATGCTTCTTCCACGGGTTTGCGGCCAACCACGGTATCCACGGCGTGTCCAGCGGCTTTCACAGCGGCGGCATGTTCCTCGATGACGTCCATGTCCCCCTCGCAATAAAGGATATTCAAGCGGGAAGAGGATTGGCTGGCATTGGCCATGGGTTGCAGCATCCTTTCTGATGCTCTATCACCGTACCAACCGCCCGGCCTTCGGAGAACGTCACTGAAGTCCAAGGACGTTCGGCGAGATTTTCCTGCGGAGTAATGGTTCGGAAGGCTTTGGCATGTTCCCTCTGTTACTTCGCCAAACATCGACGTACAATGGTGGGCCATTTGGATTGCATAACGGAGGCATTCAGAGTGCGCGCTCTCGCCGTAGGCATGCTCCTGCTTATTCAGTTCATCCCTGCTGGGTTCTTGTTTGCGCAAAACGATGCGAATTCCGCGACCGCATTTTGCGATTTTGATGACAATCAAGAAATCAGCGTGCGTTACAACAACACGGTCGCCAGTGCCAAGGATGAGCCCCGCAATGGGCGGGTGTGGTTGCCGGGCGGTTCGCCACTTACGATGTTCAGCAACACAACCCTCTCGCTAAACAACACGACCATCCCGCCAGGCGCCTACAGTATTTACGTAATTCCTAACAAGAAAGACTGGACCCTGATCGTGAATAAGAACGTCGCACCCGGCGCGGCATACGATGAAAAACAGGATGTAGTCCGGGGCAGCATGGATCTTGGCGAAGTGGACTCCCCTCCGAAGCAACTGCAGGTTTCTTTTGCCCATACGGGGCCGAAGCAATGCAGCATCCGCTTGTATTACGGCAAGATTGGCGCCTTTACCGATTTTCAGGAAAAATAGTTGTTGATCGATTGCTGGCTCAGCCAGGACAGGATGGCGAAAAAGCCTGATCTTGGGCCAGTCTTTGCGCATCCAACCGCGTAAAACGGCGAGGTTGGCTACATGGATGGATTCGTCGGGCTGTGAGGCTCGGCACTTGACCTTCTGACCGAATACCCACTAAATATAAAAATGTGGTCTCATACTAACGGAGGAAATCATGATTGCCTGTCCTGAATGCGAGAGCGATCTGGACATCGAAGAAGATGAAATCGATGAGGGTGAGATCGTCGCATGCCCCGAGTGCGGCTCGGAGTTCGAGGTGGTTACCGTCAGCCCGATTGAACTAAAGCCCGTCGAAGAAGAAGAGTACGAAGATGATGATGAGGAAGAGGAGGAGGCAGAAGACGGTGATTTCTCCTAGCACTTCCCGTGCTCGGCGGGTCCTCCTGGGCTGTCTTGCGATTGCGATCTTACTGCTCGCGGAAGTCGGTTTAGCGAGCCCGCCCAAGGAAAAACCGACTCCTGGGCGCATGCTTACCGGTAAAGTACTCGACAAGCACGATAACCCCATCGTTAACGCGGTGGTTTATCTTTCCAACACCCGCACGCATGCTGTAACCAGCTACATTATCGGTCCAGACGGCGCCTACCGTTTCCCGGAACTCTCTCCCAATGTCGACTATGACGTGTACGCCCAGTACAAAGGCCTGAAGAGCGACACCAAAACTGTCAGCCAGTTCGACGACCGCAAACAAGTGAATATTGTGCTGCGCATTGACGTAAAGTGACCGTTTCCCCCCGCCTATTCGGTAGTCTCCAGTAACCTAAGATGATGCCAGACTAGGGCAATCCCTAGTTTGAATCTTCGGGACGTTTTCTTATTATTCGAGACAACGAGGAGGCGACCCACATTGATCACAAAAACCCAGGCTGGAGTGAATGAAGGTGACGATCGGTTGCTTGCCGTGCAGCAAGCTCGAAGGCGGGCGTTGCTGGTTCCTCGCGAGCACGGAGCGTGGGGCCTCCTGCTGATTCCACTGTTTACCGGGATTGCTGCTGGGTTTGCCGCGAGTCATCGCAGCTGGCCACTGATTGTGTTCACGTTGGCCACACTGTGCCTGTTTTGGCTGCGGACAATTCTCGAGAGCCTGCTCGGAACGGGTCCAGTGAAGGCTTCAACATCGGAGGAACGGAGCACAGCGGTGACTGCCGCTATTTCTCTCAGTGCGGTGTCCGTGCTCTGTCTCGCCCTGTTGATGTGGCGAGGTCGGAACCTGGACCTGTTTCTTCTTGGCGCCGTGGCAGGCTGTGCATTCGTGGCTCAGGCTGCGGTTCGACGCTTGGGGAAGCGGGCTCGAATGGCATCGCAGCTAATCGGCACCATCGGACTCACGTGCACCGCACCGGCTGCGTACTACGTTGCCACCGGACGCTTGGATTTGCGCGCCATAGTCTTGTGGGTGGCCAACTGGGTTTTTGCGGGCAACCAGATTCACTTCGTGCAACTGCGCATTCACGCGGCTCGCGCGGTCACCTTTGCTGAAAAATTTGAACGAGGCAAGCTCTTCCTCATAACCCAATTCCTGTTCGTGGCCACACTAGTTTGTGCGGCACTCTGGCGACTCCTGCCACCGCTGATGATACTGGCGTTTGTTCCGGTGATCGTGCGAGGCACCCACTGGTTCTTTCGCAAGCCTCAATCACTCGACGTCAAACGCCTGGGCTGGTCGGAAATGAAACATGGCATGGCCTTTGGAAGTCTGTTGGCGATCGCGCTCATTTGCTCGTAAGACGACCTAGTTGCGGGATTTTCGCCAAGTAAAATCGAGTCCCGGCCGGGCGATGAACTCGCGATCTACTGCAACCGACGCCCGAGCGCTCTAGTCTAACCCTGTATATCGTTAATTCAATATCGGTCGCCTTATCACCTGATGAGGCGAGTCCAGGGGGCGAGCATGCCGCAGGTGAAAACAAATGTCGATATCTTGATCGCGGGCGCTGGACCGGTCGGCCTATTTCTGGCCAACGAATGTGCGCGGCGAGGCTTGAGCTTCCGGATCGTCGAAGCGAAAGCTTCTCAGTCGGAGCACTCGAAGGCGCTCGCCATTTTTCCTCGAACGCTCGAAATCTTCGACATGGCAGGTATCGTATCTGCATTTCTCGAGCATGCGAACCGCGTCACGGAAGTGGCGATGGTTACGCACGGCCGCAAGCTCGCCCGCATGCAGTTTGAGCCCGGTGAGACGCCTTATTCCTTTGTCGCCATGGTTCCTCAGGATGTCACGGAGAAATTGTTGGTTTCAGAGTTAGAACGAAAAGGCGGATCGATTGAGTACGAGACGACATTCGTTTCGGCGGATCAGCAGGACGGTTTTGTGACCGCCACTCTCGATCATAAAGGCGAGCAGGCAAAATGCGCGGCGTCGTTTGTAGTGGGATGCGATGGGGCTCACAGTGCGGTACGTCATCTACTGAACATTCCTTTTGAGGGCGGTGAGTACGCTCCGTCGTACGCGTTGGCCGATGTGCAGACGAATTCTTTGCCTGCCGACGAAATGCAGCTCTGTCCCAGTGAATTTGGACCGATCGCGATTTTTCCAATGAACGCGACGCGTCGGCGCATTGTAGCCACCGTGGATCAGGTGGAAGGGGATGCACCCTCGCTTGATCTGGTGCGAAGGCTGCTCGCTGAGCGCGGACCAAAAGAGATCGAAGCACTTTCTATGAACTGGAGCAGCTATTTTCGTATCCATCATCGGCATGCAAGAACGCTTCGTGGTGGACGCATGTTTCTGGCGGGCGATGCGGCACACATTCACAGCCCATTCGGCGGGCAGGGAATGAACACGGGCCTCCATGACATCTGGAATCTCGTGTGGAAACTGGACCTCTTCCTGCACGGGCACGGCAATGACGAACTACTCGACAGCTATAGCGAAGAGCGCCTACCGGTCATTAAGAGTGTGATCGACACAACGGACACCCTGACCAAAGTTATGGGTACTCCCCACAGAATCGCCCAAGTCCTTCGTGACGCAATGATCCCCATGGTCTCGCGCTTAGCGCCATTTCAGCACGCATTCGTACAGAGGTTGTCGGAACTCGGGGTGTCGTACGAGGGCAGTCCCATTGTCGAGGGGCCGGGCAAGCGATATTTTGATGAGTCCGTACAAGGTGGCAAAGGCATCGCTAGCCGTTTCCTGCTGGTGCTTGAATACGACGCGGCTCCGAGGACGAAAGAAGCTGCGAAGCAACTGGCGGATTTGTTTCCCGAAGTTGTCGAAGTGCGCTCGGGTCGGCACAAAGGAATCACGCTGGTGCGACCAGATGGATACACCGCATACTCGGCCCAGTCGGATAGCGTCGTAGCGCTGAAACACGTTGGTGAACTCCTGGAACGGCAGACGCGGCCTGACGCCACTTTTGCACGAAAATCAGCCTGAATTTTCCGTGACCGTTTCGCTACGCCTAGCCTTGGCTATGACTGGGCTTCCGTTTTCCCGCGAACAGAAAGACGACAGCCCCAGCGATCAGCACCAGCATGATGCGGTGATACCAATCGTTGCTGGCTGTACGCGGGCCGCGCCCGGCCGCCAAAGCAACCATTCCCAGCAAAACCCCAGCCATTGCAACCAGGTTCGCGATCAAAGGAAATCTCCACTTGGCTGGACTGCGGTAAAAGGTCGTCACGCCGGTTAGCAAAGAGATAGCACACAGGCTTTCTACAATTGCCGCGGGGATAATCACCGGCTCGTGGAATGGACCGATGGGGATTCCCACATGCTGCACAGCTCCGAAGATGAAGAGAGCTGCATTGACAATCATGATGAAGGCAGCAGCGGTTTTCATGTGGCAAACTCCTATTACTTCACTAATAGAATGATTTATAACATAAATCATTTCCGACTGCTATCATTGCCACAATGAGCAAAGATCACGGTGAAGAGAAAGAGAAAACACACGAGCGCCGGCCGGGCGGCGGGGCAGCGTTCCTGCTGGCGCAACTCGGGGCGCATGCTGGACGCAAATTTGGCGAGCGCGTGGCGAAGCTCGGGCTGACTCCGCCGGACGCCGGCCTGTTGCGGAAGATTGCGTCCGATCCCGGAATCAGCCAGCAGGCGCTCGCGGAACATTTGGGCGTCATGCCCAGCCGCATGGTCGCCCTGATCGACGGGCTCGAGGGGAAGGGAATCCTCGAACGACGGCGAAGCACAGAAGACCGCCGCAACTATGAACTGCACCTGACGCAGCAAGGGCGCCAGCTTCTGGGAAACCTTGGGCGAATTGCCACCGAACACGAAGACAGTCTCTGCGCCGCGCTGACAAAAGAAGAGCGTGCGCAGTTGCGAGAGCTGTGCCAACGGATCGCCGCGGAGCAAGGGCTCACGCCCGGGGTGCATCCCGGATATCGGACTCTCGGGAGAAAGCGCGACTCAGAAAAAATGTGACTCCCATTTCGCGCTAAATCTATGACTCTAAAGGACCGGACACCCAGTCGATCCCGCCAGATCTAACATTTCAAAGAACTTACAGGCAAAATCTTCAAAACACGGGAGTTAGGGGCAAGAAGTGGAAAGTATTCACACCTTCCCCTGCCCAACTCCGGAAAATATGCCCGCGAGATCCCTCGCTGGGGAAAGCGCTGGGGCATCGCGGATGATGTCCGAGGGGAACGGAGCCCCCCCTCCCCTGCGATCTACTGGAATCATTGATTTAGCAGATTTTTCCCGCAAGATCTTTGAGTTCAAAGAGCTTATACGCAAAATCTTCCATAGAAAGAAGTTGCGCGGCGAAAAAGTCGCCTGAACAAGTTTTGGGCGGCGAAGTGTGGGTCCATGAGGGGATGGACACACTCGGCCGCCCTGATGTTCGTCGACAGTATGGCGCAAACGGGCGTCAATTTCGGTGACAGTTGTCACGTGGAGGGGGGGCTGCCCCACTCAAGCCAAAACCGGGCTTGAATGGGCCACCCGTCCGGGCTTGAATGGGCCACCTGTCCGTGGTGTTGGGGGCGGATTGCTTGTGCAAAAGGGCTGCCCCACTCAAGCCAAAACCGGGCTTGAATGGGCCACCCGTCGGAAGGATGGTTGAGGTTCTACTTGGGATTGGAATCGGCGCGGTGCTTCGCAAGCAAGTCGACGACGCGATCGAGGTCGGGGTAGCCGGCGCCGAACTGACGAGTGAGCCAGTTCCCGGCGCGAGTGGCAATCTTGTCCCCATCGGCGAAGACGTCGAACTGACCCGTCGAGCCGGGTTTGACGACAGGTTCGATGTCCAAGTGCTCCTTGATGAGGGCCACGAGACTCGTGACCTTGGCTTTGTTGTTGGTTCAAGTCGGGCAGGAAATGATTTCGACGTTCATGGATGGAGTGTCGCAGGGCGGGGAGGAGGAGTCAAATGGCCGGGAAAACGGGTGATTGGGATGTCTTCGGGGTGTGATTGAACCCAGGTAGCGCAGTTCAGAAAGCGCAGGCTGGATGCGGAGCATTCGGTCTTTGTTCGCTGATCGCAGCTTGAGGTGAAGTGGACATGGGTGCGCCTCGTCGGCGCGTTCGTCGAGGGTCGGGGTTATTTCGGCATGGCTGAAGCCATGCCCTTCCACGGTTCTGCCCAGCTTTCATTGTGATGGCGAGTTTAGGGGAGGGATCGCGCGTCGGTGTGCGACTTGTCAGGACTGGTTCTTGTTTCACCCCAGCCTCCGCAAAGAACGCGGAAGGCTGGGGCAACCCGTCCCCACTCAAGCCAAAACCGGGCTTGAACGGGCCACTCGTCCAATCGGGAAAAGAAAAAGGCCGCCATGGGTGGCGGCCTGGAATGGTTCGTAACTGAGTTACTCGGCGGTGAGTTCCTCGGTCTCGCCTTCGTGACGCATGAGCTCGAGCGCGCGCTCGGCTTCCTCGTACGCCGCGGAGACTTCCTCCTGCACCTTGGCGGCGGCCTCTTCCATTTCTGGCGAGAGGCGCACGTTGCGGTAGTACTCCATGCCGGTGCCGGCCGGAATGAGGCGTCCGACGATGACGTTTTCTTTCAGACCGCGCAGGTGATCGACTCGGCCGTTGATCGAGGCCTCGGTGAGCACGCGCGTGGTCTCCTGGAACGATGCCGCGGAGATGAACGAGTCGGTCGAAAGCGACGCCTTGGTGATGCCGAGCAGCAACGGCCTGCCGGTCGCCGGACGTCCACCTTCCTTGATGACTCGATCGTTCTCCTCGGCGAAGTGGAACTTGTCCACCTGCTCTTCCAGCAGGAACCTGGTATCGCCGACGTCTTCCACCTTGCGCCAACGCATCATCTGGCGAACGATCACCTCGATGTGCTTGTCACTGATGTTGACGCCCTGCAAACGGTAGACTTCCTGGATTTCGTTGACCAGGTAAGCCTGCAGTTCCTTTTCTCCGAGAACGGCGAGGATGTCGTGCGGATCCAGCGGACCATCCATCAACGGCTCACCGGCTTTAACCCGCTCGCCTTCCTGAACGTTGACGTGAACACCGCGCGGCACTGAGTACTCTTTCTCTGTGCCGTTATCGGCGACCACGAAGATTTTGCGCTGGCCCTTCAAGACCTCACCGAATTTCACCGTGCCATCGATTTCGCTGATGACGGCGGTGTCATGCGGCTTGCGGGCTTCGAAGAGTTCGACCACGCGCGGCAGACCACCGGTGATGTCCTTGGTCTTGGTAGTTTCGCGCGGGATCTTGGCCAGCACGTCGCCCGGGTAAACCGTGTCGCCATCGGCCACCATGAGGTGAGCGCGTGACGGCATGAGGTAGCGTTTGCTGGCCTTGCCCTTGATCACGATCGCAGGTTGGCGCTTCTCGTCGGGAGAGTCGGCAACCACATGACGCGAGAGACCGGTGACTTCGTCCACTTCTTCGTGCAGGGTGATGCCTTCCTGCAGATCCTTGAATTGGACGGGCCCACCGATTTCGGTAAGGATCGCGAAGGTGTATGGATCCCACTCGACCATGGCCTGACCGAGTTGGACCTGATCGCCTTCGTTGACCTTGACTCGAGCGCCGTACACAACCGAGTAGCGCTCACGCTCGCGAGCCTTGTCGTCGACAACCGCGATTGAACCCTGGCGGTTCATGACCACCAAGTCGCCAGCCTTGGACTTCACGGTTTGCAGACCGATGAACCGAACCGTACCGGCGCTCTTGGCCTCCAAGCGGGACTGCTCGGAGACTCGAGATGCGGTTCCACCGATGTGGAAGGTACGCATCGTGAGCTGGGTTCCTGGTTCGCCGATCGACTGTGCCGCGATGACGCCGACAGCTTCGCCGAGTTCGACCAAGCGGCCCGAAGCGAGGTTGCGGCCGTAGCACATGACGCAGACGCCACGCTTTGACTCGCAAGTCAGCACCGAACGGATTTTCACCCGCTCGATACCGGCAGCCTGGATTGCGCCGGCGAGTTCTTCAGTGATTTCCTGGTTGATGTCGACCACCACGTTGCCGTCGTAGTCCTTGATCTTCTCGAGCGAGACGCGGCCGACGATACGGTCACGCAGCGGCTCGATGATCTCGCCGGCTTCGACGATACCGGAGACGTAGATGCCGTCGACCGTGCCGCAATCGTACTCGCTGATAATGACGTCCTGCGCCACGTCAACGAGACGGCGGGTCAGGTAGCCAGAATCGGCGGTCTTGAGAGCGGTGTCGGCCAGACCTTTACGGGCACCGTGAGTCGAGATGAAGTACTGCAACACCGTCAACCCTTCGCGGAAGTTGGCGGTAATGGGAGACTCGATGATTTCGCCGGAAGGCTTGGCCATCAAGCCGCGCATACCGGAGAGCTGACGAATCTGCTGCTTCGATCCTCGAGCGCCGGAGTCCGCCATGACGTAAATCGGGTTGATGGCGCCTTCCTTGTCGCGCTGCTGCATCTCCGAAAACATTTCATCGGCAACTTTTTCGGTAATCGCCGACCAGATTTCGATGACCTTGTTGTAGCGCTCGCCGTTGGTGATGGCACCATCCAGGTATTGCTGCTGGACGTTGACCACCTGCTTCTCGGCGTCGCGGACGAGGACTTTCTTGTTGTCCGGGATGACCATGTCATCGATTCCGATGGACAGGCCGGCTCGGGTGGCGAAGCGGAAGCCAAGTTCCTTGACCTGGTCGAGCATCTTGACCGTCGTCTCGAGGCCAAACTTCAGGTAGCCGTAGCTGACGAGAGCGCCGATGCCTTTCTTCTTGAGCAAGCCGTTAATGTACGGCATGCCGTCGGGCAACTGATCGTTCAGGATTGCACGGCCGACGGTCGTATTCAGGAAAGTTCCGTCATAGGAGACCGGATCGGTGTGAGTGATGTCCTGATCGTCGTAGGCCTGGGTGAGATCGATGACCTCGCCGGTGTAGCGCAGGCGAATCGGAGTCAGGGTTTCGACTTCTCCGGCTTCAAGGGCGAGCAGAACTTCCTCGACATTGGCGAAAGCGCGGCCTTCCCCCTTGGCGCCCGGCTTGCCTTTGGTCAAGTAGTAGAGACCGAGCACCATGTCCTGGGTAGGGACGGTGATCGGGTGACCGGAGGCAGGCGACAGAATGTTGTGCGATGACAACATCAGGACGCTGGCTTCGACCTGGGCTTCCGGAGAGAGCGGAATGTGAACCGCCATCTGGTCGCCGTCAAAGTCGGCGTTGAACGCGGTGCAAACCAGCGGGTGGATCTTGATGGCTTTGCCTTCGACCAGCACCGGCTCGAATGCTTGAATGCCGAGGCGGTGAAGAGTTGGGGCGCGGTTCAAGAGCACCGGATGGTCTTTAATGACTTCTTCGAGGATGTCCCAAACCACGGGTTCCTGCTGTTCCACCATTTCCTTCGCTTGCTTGATTGTGGTGCAGTGGCCGGTCTGTTCGAGGCGGTGATAGATGAATGGCTTGAAGAGCTCGAGAGCCATTTTCTTCGGCAGACCGCACTGATGCAGCTTGAGTTCGGGGCCGACCACGATGACGGAACGTCCAGAGTAGTCGACGCGCTTGCCGAGCAGGTTCTGACGGAAACGTCCCTGCTTGCCTTTGAGCGTATCGGACAAGGACTTTAGCGGGCGATTGTTGGCGCCACGCAGAACGCGGCCGCGGCGACCGTTGTCAAACAGAGCATCGACGGCTTCCTGCAACATACGCTTTTCGTTGCGCACGATGACTTCGGGCGCGTGCAGGTCCATCAACTTCTTGAGGCGGTTATTACGGTTGATGACTCGACGATAAAGATCGTTGAGATCCGAGGTGGCGAAGCGGCCACCATCGAGAGGCACAAGGGGGCGCAACTCCGGTGGGATGACCGGGATCACGTCGAGAATCATCCAGTGCGGCTTGTTGCCGCTCTTGCGGAATGCTTCGACGACTTTCAGGCGCTTGGCGTACTTGAGCCGCTTCTGCAGCGAACTCTCGTTCTTCATCTTCTCGCGCAGTTCGGTCGAGAGGTTCTCGACGTCCACGCGTTTGAGAAGTTCCTTGATGGCCTCGGCGCCCATCATGGCTTTGAAGCCGGCGGGACGATACTGCTGATCGAGTTCGCGGAACTTGGCTTCGTCCTTGATGACTTCGCGTTCGCGAACCGGCGCATCGCCAGGCTCGACGACCACGTAGGCTTCGAAGTACAGAACCGATTCGAGGTCGCGCAGGGAGATGTCCAACAGGTGGCCGATGCGGCTGGGCAGGCCCTTAAAGAACCAAACGTGCGAACAGGGCGAAGCCAGCTCGATGTGGCCAAGGCGCTCGCGGCGGACTTTGGACAGCGTGACTTCCACACCGCACTTGTCGCAAATAACGCCGCGGTGCTTCATGCGCTTGTACTTGCCGCAGAGGCACTCCCAATCCTGCACCGGACCAAAAATGCGTGCGCAGAAGAGTCCGTCACGCTCCGGTTTGAAGGTTCGATAGTTGATGGTCTCCGGCTTGGTTACTTCTCCGTGAGACCAACTCCGGATTTTCTCCGGAGAAGCCAGACTGATGCGGATAGCGTCGAAATCGGCAATCGGGTTGGCTAAATCAAAAGGGCTCGAACGAAACAAGGTGTTCCTCCACTTCCTGCTCTCTAGCAGTACCAGGTAGCGAGTACCCGATACCGAGTTTTTGTTCAGCGGTTATCCGAGAGCGATGGATACCACCGAACGGTCCTTCTAATCTTTGCCAGCGAGACCGAGTGCCAGCTAAGGCACCCGGTTCTCGCTAGTCTTAATCTGCTGCAGCGGCTGCGACCGGCTTGCGATCGCCAGCCTTGATCAATTCGACATCCAGGCAGAGCGACTGCAATTCGCGAATCAGAACGTTGAACGATTCAGGTACACCCGGCTCCATGGCAGCTTCGCCCTTCACAATGGCCTCATAGATCTTGGTGCGGCCATAGACGTCGTCAGACTTGGCTGTGAGCAGTTCCTGCAAGATGAACGCTGCTCCGTAAGCTTCGAGTGCCCAGACTTCCATTTCTCCGAAGCGCTGGCCACCGAACTGCGCCTTGCCGCCCAGGGGTTGCTGGGTGATGAGCGAGTACGGTCCGATCGATCGAGCGTGAATCTTATCGTCGACCAGGTGAGACAGCTTCAGCATGTAGATGTAACCAACGGTGACCGGCTGTTCGAACCGGTTGCCGGTCATGCCGTCGTACAGGAACGTTTTGCCTGACTCCGGCAGTCCGGCCTGGTTCAAGAGCGCCTTGATTTCCATTTCCTTGGCGCCGTCGAACACAGGAGAGCCGGTGAACACGCCGCGTTTGAGCGTGGGAGCAACGGCGAGCAATTCCTCGTCACTCAGATTGGCGATGGTATCGGCGAGAACAGTGTCTTTGAACAGGCTCTTCAATTCGCGCCGGATCGCTTCCTCTTTGGAATTTTCGGCCAGCAACTTGGTGATCTTGCCGCCCAGTTCGTGTCCCGCCCAACCGAGGTGGGTTTCAAGGATCTGTCCCACGTTCATACGAGAAGGAACGCCAAGCGGGTTGAGCACGATTTCGACCGGAGTGCCGTCGTCCAAGTACGGCATATCTTCATCCGGCAGAATTCGAGCAATGACACCCTTGTTGCCATGGCGTCCAGCCATCTTGTCGCCCACGCTCAGCTTGCGCTTCATGGCGATATAGACCTTCACCAGCTTGATTACGCCCGGTGGCAGTTCGTCGCCCTTGGTGAGTTTTTCCTTCTTTTCATTGACGATCTTCTTAAGCACGTCGATCTGACGCGAGGTCATTTCCTCGATCTCGTCGATCTGCTCATTCACGCGCGGGTCCTTATCTGCATACTTGATACGTTTGAGGTTGCGCGTCGAGATGCGCTCGATGGTTTCGCGGTCAAGAATAGTGCCCTTGGTCAGCAAGCGCTTGTTGGTGCGCTCATCGTGCAAGTCGGCTTGCACTTCTTTGCCGCCGAGGATGTTTTCGAGCCGCTTCAGACGCTCGTCGGTCAGAATGCGGATTTCATCCGACAGGTTCTTCTCGAGCTTCGCGATCTGAGTTCCCTCGATTGCCTTGGCGCGTTCATCCTTCTCCTGTCCTTTGCGGGAGAAGATCTTCACATCAACGATCACACCCTCGATGCCCGGAGGGCAGTAAAGCGAGGCGTCGCGAACATCGCCGGCTTTTTCGCCGAAGATCGCGCGAAGCAGTTTCTCTTCTGGAGTGAGCTGCGTCTCACCTTTCGGCGTGACTTTGCCAACCAGAATGTCGCCCTGCTTGATGGTTGCGCCGATGCGAATCACGCCGGCTTCATCCAAATTGCGCAGCATGGATTCACTGACGTTTGGAATATCGCGGGTGACTTCTTCCGGTCCGAGCTTGGTATCGCGGGACTCGAGTTCGAATTCCTCGATGTGAACCGAGGTGTAGTAATCCTCTTTCACCAACTTCTCGGAAACGAGGATCGCGTCTTCGAAGTTGTAACCGCGCCACGGCATGAAGGCGACGAGGACGTTTCGTCCGAGAGCCAACTCGCCATGATCGGTGCAAGGACCGTCTGCGATCACCTGGCCCTTCAGCACACGCTGTCCTTTTTGGACGACCGGCTTCTGGTTAATGCAGGTGTTCTGGTTGGACCGCTTGAACTTCGTGAGCTGGTAAATGTCGCTGCCAACTTCACGGGAGAGCTGTCCGGGGTGGTGCTCGCCTTCGACGCGGACGATGATGCGTTCGGAGTCGACGGAATCGATAAATCCGTTGCGGCGGGCAAGAACCACAGCGCCGGAGTCGCGAGCGGTTACACCTTCCATTCCGGTACCGACGATGGGAGCCTCGGCCCGCAACAACGGAACCGATTGGCGCTGCATGTTCGCACCCATCAGGGCGCGGTTAGCGTCGTCGTGTTCAAGGAAGGGAACGAGCGAAGCAGCTACAGAGACCAGTTGTTTCGGGCTGACGTCGACGTAATCGACTTCGTCCCTGGCAACCAGCACAAAGTTTCCGGCTTTGCGGGCGTTGACCAGGTCGCCTACAATGCGCGCCTTCTCGTCAAGTTCGACGTTTGCCTGGGCGATTACGTGCCGGTCTTCCTCCCAAGCGGAAAGATAGAAGGAATAGGGCTCGACGTCGGCCGGTTTCTTTCTACGGTCCTTCAAGTCAGAATTGATCTTCTCGATCTCGTGCTTTTCGAGGTGATCGCCGACCTTGAAGTCGCTGTCGCCTGCATTCACGATGCTGACGTAATCAATTACGCGGCCACTCTTGACCCGCCGATATGGCGACTCGATAAAGCCGTAATCGTTGATGCGGGCATAACAACTCAAAGACGAGATCAGACCGATGTTGGGACCTTCCGGGGTCTCGATCGGACAGATACGTCCGTAGTGAGTCGGGTGCACGTCGCGGACTTCGAATCCAGCGCGCTCACGGGAGAGACCGCCCGGCCCAAGGGCCGAAAGACGCCGCTTGTGGGTAATTTCCGAAAGCGGGTTTGTCTGGTCCATGAACTGCGACAACTGCGAGGATCCGAAGAATTCGCGGATCGCGGCCATGACTGGCTTGGCGTTGACCAGGTCGTGCGGCATGGCCGTCGACATTTCCTGGTACACGCTCATCTTTTCTTTAATTGCGCGTTCCATACGAACCAAACCGATACGGAACTGATTTTCGAGGAGTTCACCGACCGCGCGCACGCGGCGGTTGCCAAGGTGATCGATATCGTCGACCGCGCCGATGTTCTTGCGCAACTTCAACAGATAACGGATGGTTGCGTAGAAATCATCGGGCTCCAGGGTGCGGTTCTCGAGGCTGGTGGCATCGCTCTTCTCGAACAGCTTGATATTGAACTTCAACCGACCCACGCGGGAGAAGTCGTACTTGCGCGGATCGAAAAACATGCCGTGAAACAGAGCCGTCGCGGTATCGAGCGTCGGAGGATCGCCGGGGCGCAGCTTGCGATAGATCTCGATCAGCGCTTCCTGAGGAGTTGCGACCGAGTCGCGCTTCAGCGTCTGGCTGATAACCGTTCCCACATCGTCACGCTCGGGGAAGAAGAGGTTCATCTCCACGACGTTCGATTCGAGGATCTTGGAGAGTTTGTCGGCGGTGAGTTCGGCGTTGGCTTCGAGCAATACGTCGCCAGTAGTGGTGTCGACGACATCGCCTGCCACCCATGCACCCTCAAGATCAGAAATGTCGACTTCAATTTCCGTGATCTTCGCTTTCTGAATCTCCTTGAGAGTTGCGGCGTTGATTTTGCGGCCGGAATGCGCGATCTCGTCGCCGGACTTGTTCTTAATGCTGCGGGCCAGCTTCATGCCGAGCAGGTTGGTCGCTTTATCGCTGGTTGGATCGAGCGTCCAAAAGAGTTTCTTGTCGCGAATCGCGAGACGATCGACGGTGTAGAACGTGCGCAGGATGTCTTCGCTGGAGCGCAGGCCCAAGGCGCGCAGGAAAATCGTGCCCAAGAATTTGCGTTTGCGATCAATGCGGACGTAGAGAACGTTCTTCTGGTCGTACTCGAATTCCACCCAAGATCCGCGGTAGGGGATGATCTTTCCGAGGAAGTAGGTGCGATTGTTTGCGGTCTCGAAGAAGACGCCTGGCGAACGGTGCAACTGGCTGACGATAACGCGCTCGGTCCCGTTAATGATGAAAGTGCCGTTCTCGGTCATTAGAGGAACGTCACCGAAGAAAACTTCCTGTTCCTTGATGTCGCGGATGGAGCGGTTTCCGGTTTCGGCGTCCTTATCGAAAATCGTGAGACGCATGGTGACGCGCAGCGGGGCAGAGTAGGTCATGCCACGCTCTTCGCACTCGGCAACGTCGTACTTGAGTTGCAAACCGACGGGGTCGCCGCACTTGTTACAGAAATCAGGTGTGTTGGCGTTATACGTGCCGCACTTCGAGCACAGCACATCCCCGGGGTGAAAAGGATCGGTAATTACAGTTGAACCGCAGTTCTTGCAAGTGGTACGGAGGTGGTGCAGTCCTTTGAGGTGACCGCATTTGCACGCCCAGTCGCCAATCTGGAAATCCACAAACTCCAGTTGTGATACGTTGCGAAAGTCGGTGATCGGGAAGACCGATTGAAAAACGGCTTGCAGACCGCCATCTTCTCGCTCACTGGGCAAGCGGTCCATTTGCAGGAAACGGTCGTACGAACGTTTCTGGACCTCAATCAGATTCGGAATCTGGATGGTTGCTGGAATTTTGGAAAAGTCGAAGCGACTACGGAATCCATTGCTCTTTGACATTCAGTAACTCCCAAGCTTTCTTAGCGACAGCGCTGATGGCTGTCTATCCATGTTGCGGCGCAGTGTGCGCCCGAATCGTTAAAGGCAGGAAAATACGAGCAAATAAGCATGCGCCCGCGGGGACGTGACTCCCCTCAGGCGCCAATCTCGGCGCTTGGCCAATGTTAAGATGTGTCGTTTCCGCGCCAGTAGTTTAAGGCCTGTTCCCGTTCCGCCCTGCCCGCGAAACAGTCTGCCAACCCGTTCGCGACCACACTCCACTTCCTGGGTTCCTTTGGAGTGGTGAGTCGCAGTTACCTCGGTAAAGAGGAAGCGGGGTTACTTAATAGATGCTACCACCGCTTCCAAAGCTTCACCAGATAAATACTTCGCTGAACCCGAGATATTTCGTCAAGATTCTTCGACTTGGCCCGTCTTGCGGCGGACTTCGTCCTGAGATCCCTCGCCGTGCGTCCCGTTCGGTAGATCCTTCGACTCCGCCCGCCTTGCGGCGGGCTTCGCTCAGGATAGCTGCGCGAGGCTCAAACGCCTCGCAAACGCAGCTACTTTACTTCGACGGTTGCGCCAGCTTCGGAGAACTTCTTCTTGATGCTCTCGGCTTCGTCCTTGGAAACGCCGTCCTTCACGGTCTTCGGAGCGCCGTCGACCAGATCCTTGGCTTCTTTCAGGCCGAGGCTGGTAACTTCGCGTACGGCTTTGATTACATTGATCTTATTAGCTCCGACTTCCTTGAGGACGACGGTAAATTCGGTCTTTTCCTCGGCTGGCGCCGCGCCTGCGGCGGCCCCGCCGGCACCGGCAATCATCACCGGAGCTGCCGCTGCGGCCGAGACTCCAAGACGCTCCTCAAGCTTTTTGACCAGAGATGCCGCATCCAGGAGCGACAACCCTACGATTTGATCTTCTAACTGCTGCAGATCCGCCATTGCTTTTCTCCAATTTGAGTATCAGTCTTCTATCTCGTTACCAGCGGCAAAGTTTCCAGTGCGAGCAGGTTTTGTAAAGAGCGCCAGACAACGCAACTCCAAAACCGCGCAACCCTTGGCTACCGATAACCGAAACTTCAACAGAGGCTAGGCCTCCTTGAACTTGTTCTCTTTCACGCCTTGATTGACCACTACGGCCAGATTTCGGCCGACCGCATTCATTGCGGTCACCAGTCGTTGTGCCGGTGCATTGATCAGGAAGAGGAGCTTTGAATAGATCTCTTCCTTCGAGGGCATGGTCGCCAAGGCCTGGATCTCTTTAATCGAGATCACACGGCCTTCGACAACTCCCGCTTTGAACGTAAATTCAGGATTGTCCTTGGCGTACTTCGAAAGTGTCTTCGCCAGGGCAACTGGATCCCCCTCGGTGTAGGCGATGGAGGTGATGCCGGAGAGGTCCTTCAGGACGCCTTCGGCTTTGGTGCCCTTCGCCGCGCGCTCGGCGAGCGTGTTCTTGACCACCGCATACTTTGCGCCCGAGCTTCGCAGGGCTTTGCGGAGTTCGTAGTCCTGGGCGACCGTCAGCTTGCTGTAGGTGGTCACGATCAAGCTGGAGACGTTCTGCAGGTCTTTTCCCAGCTTGTCAACTTGTTCCTTTTTCTTTGCTCTGGTAACCGCCATATCAAACCCTCAATTGAATCACTGGGAAATTTTGTAATTTGGTAATTGAAAAACCCAGAAGCTAGCTTGCCGCTGATCTCAACTACCAAATTACCCGATTACAAAATTACGAAATACCTTACGCCTTTGCCGCGGCTTCCACGCCGCTGGTATCAATCGGAATTCCAGGGCCCATGCTCGAACTCAGATAGCAGCCCTTCACATACTTTCCCTTGGCTACGGCCGGCTTTGCCTTGACCACACTGGTGATCAGAACGGTCGCATTCTCGATCAGCTTGTCGGGAGAGAATGAGATCTTCCCCACTGGCACGTGAACCAGGGCCGTCTTATCGGTACGGAACTCCACTTTTCCCGCTTTGACTTCCTGCACGGCGCGAGCCACGTCGAAAGTGACCGTGCCCGTTTTCGGGTTGGGCATCAAGCCCTTCGGTCCGAGAACCTTTCCTAACCGCCCGACAGACTTCATCATGTCGGGAGTGGCGATCAGGGCATCGAAGTCGGTCCAGTTTTCCTTGTTAATCTTCTCAACCATTTCTTCGCCGCCGACGAAATCGGCGCCGGCTTGTTCGGCTTCCTTGACTTTTTCGCCGCTGGCGACGACCAGCACCCGCTTGGATTTTCCCAATCCGTGAGGAAGGACAACCGTGCCGCGAACCATTTGGTCGGCATGCTTGGGATCTACGCCGAGGCGCATGGTGACTTCGACGGTCTCGTCAAACTTGGCGTACTTCACTTTTTGCAAAAGCGGTACTGCGTCCTGCAGCGCGTAGGAGTGTTTGTCGACCGCCTTGCGCGCTTTCGTGATGTTTTTTCCTGATTTCTTCATTGCTCTCCTCGTCTCCCACCGCTCAACGTTGAATTGATGAGCCGTAGTCTAATGACATTTTGGAATTGGGGAATCGGGTAATTTAGTAATTTCAAACCACTCTGATTTTCAATTACCAAATTTCGAAATTTCCCAATTACCAAATTTCTTAATCAGCCAACTACTTCAATGCCCATGGATCGGGCGGTGCCGCGAACGCTGCGGATCGCCGAGTCCACCGAAGCTGCATTCAAATCGGGCATCTTCTGCTTGGCAATATCTTCTACTTGCTTGGCCGTGACTTTCCCAACTTTATCTTTGTTCGGCGCTCCAGAACCCTTGGCGATGCCAGCCGCGCGCTTGAGTAGAATTGACGCCGGCGGCGTCTTGGTAATGAAGGTGAACGAGCGGTCGTTGTAAACCGAGACCACCACCGGAATGATGAGTCCTTCAAGTTCTTTGGCGCTGGTCCGCGCATTGAACTGCTTGCAGAACTCCATGATATTGATCTGCGCCTGACCGAGGGCAGGTCCAACCGGCGGGGCCGGAGTTGCTTTACCAGCCGCGATTTGAAGCTTTACCGAACCAGTAACTTTTTTTGCCATAAATTCTGTTCGTGGCTACTCGCCTACGCCACTTTCTCCACTTGATTAAATTCCAATTCCACCGGAGTTGACCGGCCGAAGATTGTGACCATTACTTTTAAAGTCTCGCGATCTTCATTGACCTCGTCCACCACACCCGTAAAGCTGGCAAATGGGCCCTCGGTGATCCGCACCGATTCGTTCTTTTCGAACTTGACCTTGAGCTTAGGTTTGTCCTTCGACTCGCCGACTCGATACACGATGTGCTGAACTTCTTCGTCGGAAAGCGGCGTGGGCTGCTGACCAGTCCCCACGAAGCCAGTCACCCGCGGCGTGGATTTCACCACGTGCCAGACGTGGTCATCCATGTCCATCTCGACGAGGACATAACCGGGATAGAACATGCGCTCGCTGGTGTACTTCTTGCCGCCACGAACCTCAGTGACCGATTCGGTTGGAATCAGGACTTTGCCGATCTTGTCCTGCAACCCGAAGGCTTGGACGCGAGACTCGAGGGACTCCTTGACCTTGCGCTCAAATCCCGAATAGGAGTGGATGATGTACCACTTCATATTGGGATTGCGCGGGGTTTCCGGCGTGGAGCTGCCATCCGGGGCTGGCGGCTGATTTCCGGTCCCGCCGTCGGCTGCGTTGTTTTGTTCTTCCACCATATTGTGTTGCAACTTCAATGTCCTTCTTCGGGTCTAGCGATGGGTCAAATACTTGAACAGATAATTGATCGCGCTCCCGATGGTGTTGTCGATGACCCAAAAATACAGGCCAAATAAGAAGACCGTGATGATGACCACGACAGTCGTGGCCCGAACGTCCTTGAACGACGGCGCCGTGACCTTCTTCATCTCCGAGCGCACGTCGTTGTAAAAAGTCTTAACGCGTTCCGGCCAGGACTTGATTTTCCCGCCGATTCCTTCGTCGCTCATGACTGTTGCCATTGACTTCGCCATTCGCTTCGCCTCTACTCCCATTCCAACCTTAACTGCTGCTCTGCAACTCTGGCAGGGGCGGAGGGATTCGAACCCCCAAGTTCGGTTTTGGAGACCGACAGTTTAACCGTTGAGCTTACGCCCCTGAATTCGATTGGGTAATTTTGTAATTGAGTAGTTCGGTAATTTGAAAACGGTATCGACCGGGTTTCAATTACCAAATTACAAAATTTCTCAATTACTCAATCTATTTCACTTCTTTGTGCGGCGTATGCTTCCGGCACCGGCGGCAGAACTTCTTCAGTTCCAGCCGATCCGGCGTCGTTTTCCGGTTCTTGGTCTTCGAATAATTCCGTTCTTTGCACTCACCGCATTGCAACGTAATAATCTCTCGGGGCATAAAACAAGCTCCTAGCCTCTCGCTCCTAGCTAAAACCTAAACTCTTGCCAGCCCTAGCTAGAAGCCAGGAGCTAGCAGATTTGTTACTGCACGATCTCGCTGATGGTGCCGGCGCCGACCGTGTGGCCGCCTTCGCGAATTGCGAAGCGCAACCCTTTTTCCATGGCCACCGGCGTGATCAACTCAATTACCAGACTCACGTTGTCTCCCGGCATCACCATCTCCGTGCCTGCCGGTAGCTCCGCTACACCCGTCACGTCCGTCGTTCGCAAGTAGAACTGCGGCCGGTATCCCTTGAAGAACGGCGTATGACGCCCGCCTTCTTCCTTCGTCAGAATGTAGACTTCCGCTTTGAACTTCGTGTGCGGCGTGATCGAGCCCGGCTTCGCGAGCACCATGCCGCGCTCCACGTCTTCCTTGCCAATACCGCGCAGCAGCAGGCCGGCGTTATCGCCTGCCATGCCTTCGTCGAGCTGCTTCTTGAACATCTCGACGCCGGTCACAACCGTCTTGCGCGTATCGCGGAAGCCGACGATTTCGACTTCTTCGCCAACCTTCACCTTGCCACGCTCGATTCGGCCCGTAACCACCGTGCCGCGGCCCGAGATCGAGAAAATATCTTCGATCGGCATCAGAAACGGCTTTTCCAGTTCGCGCTGTGGCTGCGGAACGTACTCGTCGACCGCCTTCATCAGCTCGTCAATCTGCGCTTCCCACTTGGCTTCGCCGTTCAGCGCGCCCAAGGCAGAAAGCCGGACGACCGGAACTTTGTCTCCCGGGAACTGAT
>Ga0335078_10001552_pt1 | contig 34602 bp, 12 predicted proteins | sample Lox_Sample_32_FD_206711 | JGI IMG/M metagenome (GOLD analysis project Ga0335078, IMG submission 206711) | Soil microbial communities from Loxahatchee National Wildlife Refuge, Florida, United States - Lox_Sample_3.2 | ecosystem: Environmental > Terrestrial > Soil > Wetlands | place: USA...
CGCCCGGCCACCGGGCCATCCACCCCGGCAGCCGCCCCGCGCGACCGCCCGGCCACCGGGCCATCCACCCCGGCAGCCGCCCCGCGCGACCGCCCGGCCACCGGGCCATCCACCCCGGCAGCCGCCCCGCGCGACCGCCCGGCCACCGGGCCATCCACCCCGGCAGCCGCCCGGCGCGACCGCCCGGCTATCCGGTGGCCGTCCTTGCCAGTTTCGCCGGGTGGGTCCATGTTGCCACCGCGCTCGCCAGCCTCCGCCCCCCGTTTGCCGTCGTTCTCGACGACATCGATCAGGTCGTCAACGATCAGGTCGTCAACCGATCCCGCCGTCTTATCCTCGGCGATCAGGTCGAGCAACGCCGGAACGCCAGCCAGCTCGTCGTACTCCGCCCGGCACTGCGCGCAGCGGCTGAGGTGTGTTCGCACGGAGTATTCCTCGTGCTCGGACAGCCCGCCCAGGACGTAAACGCCGAGGAGCAGCCGTACATGGGCGGAGTTCTTGTCTGCATTCCCCATAGGCAGTCACCGTGCTCCGTCGCCATGACCGGAGCGCGTCCAGCGCTGGCTTATCCGCAACGATTCACCCGTGTCCAGCAAATTTTTTCTCGTCGGACCACCGGCGCCGCAGGAGATGCGGAGCCGCACTGCCAGCCTCCCTGACATCGCCTAAGCCCGCAAGACAGCGGTCGGGCCCGGAGCCGGCACGAGCTGGCTGGGGCGGGCCGCTCCCCAACCAAGCTGCGCCCAGGCAGCGAAGGACGCCACGCGGGCCTCCTCGGCGGAGCGGACAGCGGATGCTCCACATCGGTCCTCCGTTGGGCTGGGCCGCTGGCAGCCGTTCAGGCATCTACTACTACGTAGAGCGTTACGTCAGCGTTCACCACAGTCTCGATTGAATAAACTGGTCTCGCAGGTCGAACCAAACGGGCACCCTTGTCGTAGCAGCATCCAGACACGGGCAGCCGTGGGAACGAATCCGGGTCCGGAGCGTAGCCGGGCATGCAGTTCCGAACACGCGCCCAGGACGCACGCACTCAGTGCATTGGCATGAGGTGAGAGAATGACGATCCTCAGCAAGCGTCTGCGCGCCCACGGAGGATGCTGCCTGCGGACAGCTGCGCACCTGGTCGCGGCCATGATCCTGGTCATCGCGACGTTTGCCGCCCCCTTGTTCGCCGCGGTGCTGATCGGCCCGGCCGCATCCGCGAGCGATCTCGCGTCCCACTCGGCCACGCCCGCGCGGGGCCAAGAGGCCAAACTGTACGCCGACGCATCGCCGGGCGCACCGGTACCAGCGTCGCCAAGCACACCGGTCAAGTACTGCATCGTCCCGCCCGCCAGGAACGGGCACAAAGGATTTCTCTTCGAGATCGCAGCCACGACGCTGGGCAGTGGCGACCTGGACACGGAAATCTTCAACCTCAACAAGGGAAGGCTTGAGCCGGGCGGTGCGCGGTTCGTGAATCCGACCGTGATCCAGCCAGGGTGGATCCTCGAGCTGCCGCCGAACGCGTCGGGACCCGACGTTCACTTCGGTCCGCTGCCCACGGTTACTGCGCACACCCGGTCGGGTTCGCGTGGCGGTTCCCAGCACGCTCGCGGCGCCTCGGCTCCCTCCGCCGGGTCCCATATGCTGGGCAGCCGCGGTGTCATGGTCATCGGCGCCGCCCTGATCATCCTCATCGCCCTCGCCGGACTCGCGATCAGCGTCGGCCAAAGCCGTAGAGCAAGCGGCGGCCACCGGGCTTCCGCCGACGGCGCCACCCATCTGGGGCCGGAGCAGAGTTCCCAGACCTGGGTGGCCGCCATCCGCCGCTGGCAATCGGCATCTGACCCGCGGCCCATGCCCACGCCCGGGGACCAGCCCGACACGTCTGCGGTACCCGACGTGTCCGCGCTACCCGATCTGTCTGAGCTATCTGCGGCCACGCCGCAACTCGCTTCGCCGCTGGCGGCGGCACGGACCCTGCCGGGTCCTTACGAGCCAACGCGGGCTGAGGGCCAGGACGGCCTGGAAGTCCAGCACGGTTTCGTGTCCACGGCCGACCTGCCGGCCACGTCAGGCGCGGGTGACCTGCGCTGGCCTGACTACCTGACATCGCTCGGTCACCCGTCACCATCGTTGACGGGTGACCCGGGTTCGGAACTGATCGACCAGGACTTCCCGGCGGACGTGGATACCGGCAGCGATGCTTCGCGCGACGAGCTGGAAATCCGTGACGAGCTGGAAGCCCCCGACCAGATGGAGGCTCGTGACGAGCTGGAAGGCCCCGATCCTGACGCCACCGACTTGGCACCCGTTGGCGAGATGAGCGCCGGATTGCTGGACGCCGAACCGTCGGCGCGGTCGGAACCCGCCGAGCCGGCGAACACGTCCCAGAGCGCCACGCCACAGGACAACCGACCGGGTACCGTGGCGACACCCGAGTTCTCTCCGGTTGCGTTGAGGCTTCTAGGAGCGCAGCGGTCCTCGGCGCAGCGGCGAAAGGCCGCCGACGTGCCGGCTCAATCGCACGAGGTCGCCTTCGGTGATGACCGGATCAAGGTCGTTCTCACCGAGGCTCCGGTCGCGGCCCGGGAGGGCAAGGCGCGCACTGGCCATAGCTGGCTGGCCGCGACTCCTTACCTTGTCTGGGCGCCGCTTCCTTATGACGCTCCGGACGACGGCGTGGCGTTCGCCTGCCTGGGCGCCTGGGAGGAAGGCTGTCTCTTTATCGACCTGGGCGCAGCACCCGGAGCGGTCGCGATAGGAGGTGACGAAGCCGCCGCGTCGCGGCTGGCAGAGTCGCTCGCCCACCAGTTGTGCACGGGCCCGGCATCAAGCCGCACCCGTATCGTCGTGGTGGGCGATGTGCTCCCGGCGCCGAACCCGCCGGGGGCAGACTGGATAGCCAGCCTCGACGACCTCGGGTCCCTGCCGCCCCCGGGGGCCGACGAGCAGACCGAACTCGTATTTTGCCGACTCAGGTCGAACGACGACGCGTTCCCGCTGGCCCGGTACGTAGCCAGTGCGCGGCGTCGTGTCGTCCCGGTGACCCTGGCGAACCTCCCTGACGCGCCGTGGTCGTTCACGGCGCAGCTGAGTCGCCGGGCGGCGAACTTGCTACAGCCCGTGATCGCATAAGCTCACCCGCCCCCTCTGCGCCAGGCTGGCGAACGCCCGTGGGTGGCAGCCTGGCCCTCAGCGGGGCGTGGAGTCCACGTAACGGACTCCATTTGGGTCCAAGCCAATCGGCAGCGCGGCGCGGGCGGCTGGCGCCGTGAGTACCCTCTGGTCGGAGCGCGCGTCGTCTCGCAGCCTCGCGGCGACGGCAAGCCGTTCAAGCACTCTGCCATCCAGCTCATCGAGCCCCGGCTGGTCCCCTCCTTGCACGGTCGCAGGCCCGGCACCGCCGGTGCGCGCACGGCGGGGTCTCGCGACCTCGCGCAGGAAGACCCTGATGTGCTGGGGGTCAGGCTGATCGGCGTCGATCCGGAGCACCCTGAATGTCGTGCCAGCGGCGAAGAGCACTTCGTCCCGGCCCGCGTCGGCGGCCAGCGCCGCCACATGCTTGCCGGTCTGTGACCAGATGACGTAATCGATTCCGCCCTCGAACGCCACCAGGCGTGATGACGTCGCGCTGACGAACCCGGGCTCCACGAGATCCATGCCGGTCACGTACCCCGCCGCCAGACCTCGCGGGCTCGCCGAGCTGAACACGGCTCCGGTGAAGGAAGGCAGCCGGCGCAGGCCGGAGACAGCGCACGCCGCCCGCGGATCGTCGGCGGAAGCGGAACCGCGTACCGACGGGACCCCGCTATAGCTCTCGTCAAGGAGATCAAGCACAGCGGCGAAATCGGTGACGGCGGCGTCGGAGTTGCCTGCGGCCACCGCACGAAGGCCAGGGCGCTGCGCCAGCATCTGGCGTACCGCCGCGGCGTGCTCCTGGTAGCGCTGCGCGCAGTCACGGTAGCGTCGGCGCTCCCCCGTTGACGACCGGTGGTCCGGCGGGAGCAAGACGACCTCGTACGATGACGCCAACGGTGTGTCATCGCCACCTCTGGCCGGGCCGCCGCCCCCGGCTGCCCCGCCGCCCCCGGCTGCCCCGCCGCCCCCGGCCGGGCCGCCGCCCCCGGCTGCCCCGCCGCCCCCGGCCGGGCCGTCCCCAGCTGCCCCGCCGCCGGGTAGCGGAGTCGCGCGTGGAAAGAAGTCACGCCACGACCCGGCGGTCCGCATATGTTCCGGCCCCGGACCTGACTCGGCCGGGGTACGGGCCAGCAGCCGGCCATCGGGCGTAGCCGTCCAGCCCTCCGCGGGTGCGATGACGTGGGAACCGACGGCATCTGCCAGCGACTGCGCGAGAGAGCTGGCGCTCTGCGGGTCGGCTCGCAGCACCGCGATCCGCAAGCTCTGCCGTGCAGCAGCGGGTAGCAAGCCTGCCACCGTTTCGAGGTCACGCCGGACGACCTCGCTCCCAGCGCTGGTGCTAGCGATGATAGTGGCCCGCACTGGGTCCGGGATGACGCTTCGCGCGGTGGCGGCAAGCCCGCGCTCGGACAGGCATTGGCGGTAGACGAACAGCCCGGCTGGGATTCGCTCGATGAGCAGCCCGTCGCGTATTTCGCCCCAGTCGACATCCGCTAGCGCCCGCTCCCAAGCGGGGGCCGGGGAGAGCGACCCTATCCTCTGCGGCGCGAGATCGGGTGTGAACCTCAGCCAGGGAGCGGCACCCAGAGGTCCGTGGCACACTCCGCAGGCCCCCTCAACCACCGACACGTCAGCGGCCGGCGCGGTGATCTCCGTGTCGCACCGTCGCGCCACCGCCCGCAGCGCCCAGGCGCCGCCAGCTACTCCAGCACGCGGCCACCATAGGCGCACGCCTCCGGTCGCGACACCTGGCAACTGAGGCATCAGAGCGATGACGGCGTTACTCAGCGATTCGTCGGGCCCGATCCCGTCGATGACGATCGTCATCCGTTCCGGGTCAGGCCATACCTCCATCGCCTCGGTGATGAATTCAGCCCGCGAGTCAGCCCTGTGCAGCGCGAGGCCCGCCGGCACCCGGCACACTGCCAGATCCGGCCCGAGTTCCGCGGGAGGGCAGATGGTCAGCGCACGTTCCCAGGCAGGCGAGGGGGACAGCGCGCCAGCCGGGGAACGGTACCCCCCCGGTAGGTACAGGCGCCACTGCTGCAGCGGCCTGGGCTCGGCCGACCGGCCGGGTCGTACCAGCGCATAACCGTGCGGCGTGATCGCCACGGCGGCCTCGGCCGCGATGATGTCGAGTCCGTAGGCGGTCGCTGCCGCAGGCCCATAACGACTCGCGGCCGCCGACAGCACCAGCCGCACCTTCATCAGCCCAGCCGAGCAGACCTCGGCGAACAGCAACCCCAGCAGTTCATCGGTGCTGTCGTCCGGGCCTTCGGCCTCGACGACGACCGTGAGCCAACCCGGGTCCGCGGCCAGGGCCAGCACTTCAGCGGGAACATCCCCGGAATGAGCTGACAGCCACACGCCAGACGGGATTTCGTGAAGTGACCAGGCTCCGATTCTTGCGGGAAGTGCCGTCTCGGCGACCGCATCCCCTCGCGGTGGTTCGGGCCCGTTGTCCGAACCCGCCACCGGCCACATCAGACGCGGTGCGCCGACCGGTGGCTGCGCGGTCGTCATTGTTGTCACATAATAGGACACTCACCTGACAGCCGGGACACAGTCGGGCCACGAACGCAGCCTGACCCGGGTCCGCCTCGCCGGCGGCTACCGGTTCCCCCGAATGACCTGCGTGGCAGTCACGCGGCCATCGAATCGGCTAGCACAGCCCGTTCGGCCGGATCAGGAGCGAGTCGCGCGAACCGGACCGAGCCGCGGGTGGCGACGGCCAGCATGCCATCGGGCACCATCTGCAGCGCCTGCCTGCTGGAACTGGGCAGTCCAAGAGCTCCGGCGACGGCACTAGCGCCCATCGGCGTGGTGCGCTGGAGCATGATCGAGTCCAGGCCGGACAGCGCACCAGGAGCCCCGGGGATCTCACCGAACACGGTGACCACGCAGACCCAGGGATTGCCGACCGCCACGACCGGCAAGCCGGTGTCATCCATAATCATCCAGGGAAAGGCGCTGGTCCCGCCGGTCGGCTGCGGGCTGCCCGGGCGGACCACCGCCATGCGTTCCGATGACAGGTTCACATGACGGCGGAGCCTCATCCAGCCGTCGGGCTGGGCGGTCACAACCTGCAGCCGCGCTCCGGTACCCAGCGCGCGCAGCGCCAGCAGCCTGGGCAACAGCCGGTCGCCGGCTATGGCCGTGCGCGTCCCACGTTCGCCCCCGAAGAACCGGACGGCCACGGGCCGGTCGGCTGACTCGTTGCCGATGACCACTCCGCCGGCCGTTACCGGCACGACTGTGGCCGGGCCGGCCACGTGGCAGCCAAGGCGCCGGGCACTGGCCACGGCCTCACGGCCGAGCGGCAGCGTGGCCATGACCCCCGCAGCGTGCTCCCCGTTCATGCGCACGAGGTGGGCACCGCAGGACGCGGCGGCGCGAGCCACGCCGGCAGCCACCACCGAGTCCTTGACCCCCGGTGCGATCCCCACTCGCACGGTCGTGGTGAGCCCGATCTGGCCGGCATCCACGCGCGTCGCCACGATGGCCGTCGTCACCGAGAACGCGGGAACTGCCGAGAGCGCCTGCTGCAGGGCGCCGATCCCGCCAGCGGGCCACCGCCTGAGCCAGTAGGTGATGTAACCCCTCGTCCCGCTGTGCCATGACCGCCAGCGGTGCGACGACCGCGCGTCAGCCTCCCGGTCCCGGCCGGGATTCGGTGAAAGCACTCCGCTGGCGAGGACATCCCTGGCAGCTTCGGCTTCGGTGAGATGTGCCTGCAAGCCCAACTGACCCAGCAGGTCCGAGGTGCGGACCCCGCGCCCTGCCAGGGAGCGCACCAGGCTTGAGTGCACCTCCCGGGGAGTGCCGACCGCGCTTACGACGAAGCCGGATACCGCGGGGTCGTGCCGCAGCACGATCCAGGTCGACTGGGACCGCGGGATCCGGTGGTATCCGAGACTGCGGTAGGCGGCAGCCGGGCCAGATGCCACGTCGCTGCCGGCGCAGTCCGAGTGGATGACCACCTGAACTCCGGTGACCAGGCTGTCCGGAGGCTCGAGCATGGTGGCCAGCGCCGCGACGGGCAGTTCGGTGACAGGCGGGCTATCCGGTCTGGGCATGACGGCAACGATGACCGCGAACCCCTCGCCGTCGTGCGCGACGCCAGCTTCGGCACCACTTCTGACCTGGACACCGTCCACATCGACCGCCGGCAGGCAGGACCGTGACCGGGAAGTCGGGTTCAGCCGGGCCTTGGTGGCCTGGCGAAATTTCCATGCCATGAAGAGCCATTCGTAGGCAGGCCGGTGCCGTCTGCGCGACACGGCCAGCCAGAACCCGAGCACAGCCACCGCACCCAGCGCCCACCTGTCGGGCCCGCGCAGGGTCAGCGCGACCCCAGCTGCCATGGCCACGAGCTCCAAACCGATCAGCTGCCCGGGCCGCAGCCCGAGAACCGACATCCGGGCCGGCAGGCGCTCCGGGCGCTGCGGGTCGGGTGTGGCCGGAGGCTGCATGTCCTGCGCTACGACTTCGGCACCGCCCCTGGTTCAGCGGACGGACCCCGCCGATATGGCGCGGCCGGTCGAACCCGACGCACGTTCCCCTCGTAGGCCACCACGAGGTTCCCGGTGGTGGGCCGCGCGCGCCACAGTGAGCCACGGACCGTTCCTATGCCCGGCACGAGGTGGGAGTCATGGCCCTCAGCAGGCGTCACCGCAGTGGCAAGACCCGCCAGCGCCGGACCGCCGCGTCCGCGGCGGCGGCGCTCGCCGTCACTGCCCTGTTCATCGTCATGTGGGCAGGACCGAACGCGCTCGCCAGCGACCGAGGTCACCCATCTGCCGTCGCCTCGCCGACACGGGAATGGACGAAGTACTACATCGTCCTGCCTCCCGAGGACGGGCACAAGGAATTCCTCTACGAGATCGCCGCCAAGACGCTCGGCAACGGCAACCTTGCCATGACGATCTTCCAGCTGAACAAGGGACGGCTTGAGCCGGACGGCAGGCGGGTGGAGACCCCAACCGTGATCTTGCCTGGATGGATCCTCGTGCTGCCGGCGAGTGCCGCCGGCCCCGGTGTCCATTACGGCCCGCTGCCCGCCGCCTCCCCGCCTGCGGCAGCCGGCTCGCCCGCACCGTCGGTGCCGAAACGCACATCCGGAACGCAGCACGGCGCTACCGGTGCGGCCACAGCCTCGCGCCGTCCGTCGCTGCGAGTCACCGAGCACCAAGTCGTCGTGGGCAGCATGATCCTTCTCGCCCTGCTGTTCGTGGCCAGGCTTACCATCGCCATCAGGCGGCGGCTGACGGCAAGGGAAAATCCGGGGCCTGATGACGGTCTCGTCACGCTGCTGTCAGCACCTAAGCCGCCGAGCGGGCGGCCGATCACCGACAGGCCGGACGATCGGGACGATGCGGGATCCGGCGCCTACCAGATCCCCGCGTTCGCCGGGCCTGACCCGTCAGCCTGGTCGGAACTGCCAGCCGCACTCGGCCACCTAGCCGAAGACAGCGCAGTCAATGACGACATCCCCGAGCCGGACATGCCTGATACCGGGAACGGGCCCGGAGCCTGGGCCACCCCCGCTGCTGCTGACGAGGTCGACAGTGTGGCATGGCCGGACTACCTGAAGCCCGGGATGTGGCATCGCGATAACCAGTCCAGCTCGAACCCCTCCGACGACATCGCAGACCATCCCGGCGCCGAACCCGCCGCTCTGGCGGACATGCCCCCGGCCACGGAGCAGTCTGGCGCCTGGTCAGATGAGCCAGCGCCGCAACCTGCGACTCCGAATGGCGCCGCCCCGAACGCCGCCGGGCCCTACGCCGCCGACGCGAACGCCGCCGGGCCCTACGCCGCCGACGCGAACGCCGCCGGGCCTTACGCCGCCGGGCCTTACGCCGCCGGGCCCTACGCCGCCGGCGCGAACGGCGCGGGGCCCTACAGCGCGGGGCCCTACAGCGCGGGGCCCTACAGCGCGGGGCCTCACAGCACCGGCTCTGCCCCAGGGAGTGCCGCTGGCGCGCCAGGGTCGTCGGCGCGGTTCCCCGAAACAGTGGCGGCCCAGGAACACGAGGTTTCGTTCGGCAAGGATCGGATTCACGTCGTTCTGGCCAATCCAGATGCCTTCGGCAACGGCACGCGGCGCAACGGTCACACCGATGTCGCTCCGCCGCCTAACCTGGTCTGGACCCCGCTCCCGTATGACATCCCGGTCGGCGGCGGCGCATTCGCCTGCCTTGGCGCGGGGGAGGAAGGCTGCCTATTCGTCGATCTCGCTGCGGCTCCCGCCGCGGTGGCGATTGGCGGGGACAGCCAAGCCGCGGTACGGCTCGCCGAATCGATCGCGCATCAGTTGTGCATCTCGGCGGCCGACAACCACTGTCTCGTCGTCGTCATCGGTGACGCTCTCCCGCCTCCGCAGCCGCCCGGCGCGGCCTGCGTCTCTAGCCTGCGCGAACTAGCGGACGGGCGCCCGCTGGTTGCGGGCGACGGCACTGAGATCGTGTTCTGCCATGTGCGATCCGGTGAGGATCACCTGGCGCTGAAGCGCTATGTGTTCAGCGCGGGCCATCGCGTCGTCGCGGTGATCCTGGGGAACCCGCCTGACGCGCCATGGTCATTCACCGCGGAGCCGAGCCGCCAGCCGAGCGACGCGCTGCATTCCATGATCACCTGACTGGCCAGGCGTGCAGGGCCTTGGTGAAGGAACCAGGCGGTCCAAAGGAATCCGGGGCACGGAAATTGCGTGCCACCCTGTCCCTCTATCACAATGCCTGCTCCAGGCTGGCGCGTGCCACCATGGACTGCGCCTATGCGCTGGCAGCTTCCGCGAACGGGATGCCGGAAGCATCCAGGCCGATGGGCGGCATCGGGCGGCCGGTTCGCGTGATCTCGACGTTGTTGTCGGCGAGGGCGTCGTCTCGGAGCGACGCAGCCGTTGTCAGCCGTTCCAGCACCTTGTTGTCCATGTCGTCGGGCTGGTTGGCAGCATGCGGGTCGAGGAGAGGCGAACCGTCGAAAGCCCCGCGGCGCCAGTCGGTCTCGCGCGTGCCTGCCAGCTCCCGCAGGAATACTCGTACCTGCGGCGAGCCTGGCTTCCCCGGGTACACCCCGAGAACCTTGTAGGCCGTGCCCGCGGCGAAGAGGATCTCGTCCCGGCCCGCATCCGCGGCCAGAGCTGCCACGCGCTTACCGGTCTGTGACCAGATCACGTACGTGATGTCCCCCTCCAAGGCCACCACGACAGATGACGTCGCGCTGATGAACGACGGCTCGATGAGGATCCGGCACGGTACGTAGGCGGCGGCAATGCCGCCGTTTGACCTGGCGGAACTGAAGACCGCGCCTGCGAAGGAGGGCAGGCGCCGCAGTCCCGACAGGACGCAAGCCACCCGGGGATCCCCGGCCGTGCCCGCCGACCTGAGCGCGTCCGCAACCGTGGTGGGGTCGTCGCCGAGGAAATCCAGCAATGCCGAAAAGTCGGTGATGACGGCGTCCACGGGCTCTCCGGCGGCCACGGCGCGCAGGCCAGGACGCTGGGTCAGCATCCGGCGTACCAGTATGGCGTGGGCCTGATACGAGTGGGCTGATTCCCGGTAAAGTCGGCGTTCCTCGGCAGACGAACGGTGGTCCCGTGGCAGCAGGACCAGTCGGCGCGGGCTTCTCTCCGGCCCGGGGGTTTCGGGCTCGGGAACCGGGCTGCCGCCGACATCCTGGCCGGGTGCTGCCTGATCATCGTCAGGCGAGGCACGGCGGTCCGGAGACCTCCCGGCTGGCTCATCGGTCGGCGATGCCCCGCCCGGCGCATGCGCCGGTGTGCCTGAGTGATGCGAGGTCGGCCCGGTCACGCCCGGCTGGGCCGACAGGCGCGGCCCAGGGGGCTGACCAGGCCCAGGCGGCGGCGCGCCGGGCTCCGCAGCCCCAGGTCTACGCCCGGGCCGACTCGCCGTCGTCCCGCCCGGCTGGGCTGGCCCAGGCCGGGACGCGGCAGGCTCACCAGCGCCCGGCCCCGGAGCCGCAGGCTGTCCAGGAACCGGCGGCGGCGCACCGGGCTCCGCGCTCACAGGCCCCGGTTGGGTTACCGCCCCGCCCGACTGGGGCGTCCCTGACCGGGGCACAACTGGATGGCGCGCCCTGGGCGGATGCCCGGACGCAGCGGGCTCGCGCGGCACGGGCCCCGGCCCGGACGCAGCTGGCCTAGGCGGCGCGGGCCCCGGCAGCGGTGCTGTCGGCTGGCCTGGCGCCGCCGCGGCCGGCTCGACTCCGGGCCCGCGGAGCCGAGCCGGCTGTTCTGGGTGCCGCAGCGGCACCGCCTGCGCGGCGGCGCCTGCGGTGTCAGCCGGTGCGGCGGTGCGCGGAAGGTCCCGCGGCGAAAACTCCCGCCAGCCGTCGGACGCCTGACGCCGACGGCGTGACGCCCCGGGCGCGACGCGAGCCAGCAGGCGGCCATCTGGTGTGGCGGTCCACGACTGCTCGGGCGCCACGATGAGACACCCGAAGGTGTCCGCCAGGGCCTGCGCATAGGACTCCTGGCCGCCGCTTCCGGCGCTGGTCAGCGCGATCCGCAGGCTCTGCCTGGCTGCCTCGGGAAGCTGGCGGACGACGGCCTCCAAGTCCTGCCTGACCTCGGCGCTCATAACGTCGCCGCCGATGATGATCGTGGCTCGCGCTGCGTCTGGGATGACGCTGCGCGCGGTAGCAACCAGGCTGGGCGGGGAGCCATCCGGGCGATAGACGCACAGCCCGGACGCTACGTGCTCGACGACCAGGCCCGGCGTGGTGGTCAGCTCCACGTCAGTCAGCGCCCGCTCCCAGCCGGGTTCCGGGTACAGCGATCCCAGCAACTGCGGGGCGTCGTCCAAGGTGAACCACAGCCATGGCGCGGCACCTGCCGGGCTGTGGCACAACCCCCCGTAGTGGTCATTGACCGAGACATCCGCGGACGGTGCTATCAGGCTGGTCTCGCAGCGCCTCGCCATGTCCTGCAGCGCCGCGGAACCAAGGCGGGCCACAGCCCGCGGCCACCACAGCCGCACCCCGGCGGCCGAAGCCCTGGGTAGCTGGCGCAGCAGCCCTGTCAGGCCCTCCAGCAGTGCCTCCGGCTCGCCTGTCTCATCGACGACGATCAGTAGCCGCTCCGGGTCTGGCCATACGGCGCCAGCGGCTCTGACGAATTCCGTTGCCGGGCCGGCGGAACCCGCGGCACGCACCGCGACGCCGGCAGGCACGCGACGCACCGTGAGACGAGGCTCAAGCCCCGCGCCCAGCTCGTCCTCCAGGCCGCGTTCCCAGTCGGGGGTCGGAGACAGCAGGCCGGCCGGCATGCTGTCGCCGCTCGGCAGGAAGCGGCGCCACTGCGGTATCCCCACGGGCGCTACGGGCCCCGCGGGCCGCACAACCGCGTAGCCGTGAGGTGTGATCGTCACCTCGGCCTCGGCGGCGACGAGGTCCAGCCCATGCGCTCGCGCCACCGGTCCGTAAACGTCCGCAGCCGAGGACAGGACCAGCCGGACAGCCGCCAGGCCCGCCGAGGCGAGCACGGGGAACAGCTCACTGATCAGTTGGTCCGTGCGCGGGGAGGGGGCGTCGGCGTGGACCACCATGCTGGGCCGCCCGGCCTCGGCCGCGAGGCCGAACACTTGCCGGGGGACAGGGCCGGGTGCTTCGGCCAGCCAGAGGCCAGCCGGGACCCGCGTGGCCGACCATCCGCCGATCACGCTGGGCAGCGTCGGCATGGTCAATGCTCTGACCATTGCGTCATGACCCGGTGCCAGGGCGCCCCGATGCGCTGCCAGCGGGCACAGCAAAGTTCATCTGCAACCACGTCACAGGGTACGAGTACCAGCACGATCACGTTCAGCCAGGCTGCGATCCAGGGAGGGGACGGATACCGGAACTGTCACGTTTCGGAAAGATTGACCTTATAGCTGACGTGTTGGTGGTCCAGGGAACGTTACGCTCTGTGGTGTGAAGGGCGATGTGTTCGTCGGGCGAACCGCAGAGCTGACAGTCCTCGCGGAGCTGGTTGAGGGGCTACGGGCAGGAACGGGTGGCGTCCTGCTTGCGGAAGGAGAGCAGGGAATAGGGAAGTCGGCCTTACTGCGCGCGGGCCTGGCCGGGGTGGAGGCGTCGGGGATCCACCTGGCGTGGGGGGTCGCGGACGAGCTCGGACAGCGCTTCCCGCTCCGGCTGATCGCCGAGTGCCTCGGAGTTGGCGGGATAGAGGGCCTGGTGCAGCCCGCGGGCCAGTGCGGTGACGGCGGGCAGAGCGGGGTCGCCGGCCTGTCCGGTGATCCGGTACTGGCGGCGGTGGAGGGAGCGCTGGCGCTGGTCGACCGGCTGTGTGCGGCTTCACCGATGGTGCTGGTAGCGGAGGACCTGCAATGGGCCGACGAGGCAAGCTTGCTGGTCTGGCGGCGCCTGCGCCGGGCTGCGCGCCAGTTGCCCCTGCTGGTGGTGGGGTCGTGCCAGCCAGGAGTGTGGTCGGAGGACCTGACCGAACTGCGGCGTGAGGTGCAGGTCGGCGGTGAGCTGGTGGAACTCGGCCCGCTGACTTCCACCGAGGTAGCCGAGCTGGCGAGACACATGGTCGGGGGCCGGCCGGGGCGAAGGCTCGCCCGCGTGCTGGCCCAGGCCGGTGGAAATCCGCTGTACGCACGGGAACTTGCCGAAGCGCTGGTACGAGACGGGCATGTGCGGGTGGACGACAGCGTGGCCGATCTGGCGGCCGAGCCCGACGGGTTGGCGGTACCGGAGTCGCTGGCGGGCGTGGTGGCGGGCCGGCTGGAGACCCTGGCGCCGGACGCGGTAGAGGTGCTGCGCTGGGCGTCGGTGCTTGGCCCGGAGTTCTCGGTAGCCGACCTTAGCGTTGTAGCGGGCCGCACCCCGGGGGAGCTGATCGAGGTGATCGCGGCGTCGGTGTCCGGGGGGGTGGTGGCGGAATCGGGTTCGCGGCTGGTGTTCCGGCACGAGATGATCCGGCAGGTGCTGTACGGAGGAATGCCAGTCTCGCTGCGGGTGGCCTTGCACCTGCAGGCGGCGCGGACCCTGGCTACGGCGGGAGCGGCACCGGAGCGAGTCGCCGCTCAGCTCCTGGCAGCACAATCCGAGGCCGGAGAGCCGGGAGCGGCCGATGCGGCTAAGGGGTGGGTGGTCGACTGGCTGGCGAGCGCCGCGCCGGCGCTGATCTACCGGGCGCCGCGGGTGGCGGATGAGCTGCTGCGCGGCACGCTGGCGGGCATGCAGGAAGACGATCCTCGGCATGAGGTGCTCGATACCTCCCTGGTCACCGTGGCGTGCATGCTGCTGCGGGACGAGGATGCGCAGCAGGCCGGCCGACGGGTGCTGGCCGGGGCCGGTAACCCCGACCGGGCGGCCGAGGTAGCGTGGCAGGTCGCCTACTCGCTGCTGCGAGGCGGCCGGGCGGCGGACGCGGCACAGGTGATGGAGGGGGCCCGGACCCGGCCGGGGATCAGCGAGGCGTGGGCAGCCCGGCTGCGCGGGCTGGACGCGATGATCCTGCTGAACAAGCTGGAGACGCAGCAGTCAGCCACGGTCGCCGCGGAGGCGCTCCAGATCGCCGAGCGGGCCGGCGACCGGATCGCAGCCGGGTACGCCCTGCATGTCATGTCCATGGCCAGCATGATCCAGCGAGACATCGCCGGCACGCTCAATTACATCGATCGCGCGCTGCGGACAATCGAGGAAGACCCGCAGGGCACGGACCTCCGGCTGCTCTTGCTGGCCAACAAGATGGCCCTGCTGGGCGCCCTGGACCGCGATGGCGACGCGCTCACTACCGCGCGGCTCGCCATGGTGGTGGCCGAGCGCGCGGGCACGCCCCGGCTCGGCCTCATCCGCAGCGTCCTGGCGCGTATCTACTTTGATACGGGTCAGTGGGATGACGCACTTGCCGAACTCGAGCCTGCCGTCGGCCCGCCCGGCACCTATTATCTGCCCACCATGGTGCACGGGCTGTCCGCGCTTATCGCCGGGCACCGCGGCGACCGAAATATCGCGGCGGCGCATCTCGCGGCGGTGCCGGCGGAACCGGACACCGACAATTTCAGCCTGCCGAGCCTGCACCACCTCCTGCTGGCCCAGGCGCTGGCCGCCGAACAGGCAGGTCACCTGGACGAGGCCATCGCGGTGCTCGGCCAGTGCCTGCGGCCGGACGCTGGCCGGCAGATGGCGGGCCGGTTCCTGCTGCTGCCCGAGCTGGTACGGCTGGCGCTGGCTGCCGGTGACGCCGCGGCAGCCCAGGCCGCCGCTGACGCGGCAGCGCAGGAGGCAGAAAGCGAGCCGCTTCCGTCCAAGATCGTGGCAGCAGATTACTGCCGCGCGCAGATCGCCGGTGACCCGGAGCCCCTGCTGGACGCGGCCCGCTACTACGAGGCGACTGGCCGGCCGTGGTACCGGGCATCGGCGCTGGAGGATGCGGCGGTCCTGGCCGCGCGACGCGACGACACCGCAACGGCTCGCGAGGCATTCAACACGGCCGTCGGGCTTTACCTGTTCCTCCACGCGACCTGGGACATCCGCCGGGCGGAGGAAAGGCTGCGGCCTTATGGCATCCGCCGTCGCAGCACCCGGGCTCGGCCGGCCACCGGGTGGGCCGCGCTGACGCCCACCGAGGTGAAGGTCGCCGAGTTGGTCGCCGCCGGGCGGTCAAACCCGGATATCGCGGCTGAGCTCGTCTTGTCCCGGAACACGGTGCAGACCCACATCTCGCACATCCTGGCCAAGCTCGGCGCACGGTCGCGGGTGATGATCGTGCGCGAGTCCATCGAGCGTGCGGCTGCTGAGCACCGTGCCGCGGGGTGAGCACCGCGTGCCACACTGAACCAAGGATCGCGTCTGGCACGTAGTGCCTTCTGCAAGGGCCAAAGCGCGCTGACGTGCCATGGCTTGAGCTGGCCGCGAAGGTGCGGCGTGGCGGCTGAGCTTGCGACACTCATGCCCACGCCGATACGGCGAGGAAAGGTGCGCTCCATGGACGGGGCAGACGTAATCGGATGCCGATCCTGATGAACCGGGTCAAAGCGGCGCACAGGCAACCGGTCGTCAGCACGGAGATCACTCTGCTGTGCACGCCCGCGGCCGTGCCCGCCGTCCGCCGCTTCGTCCGCGAGGCGCTGCCCGCCGGCTCTCGCGCTGATGACCTGGTGCTCGCCGTGGACGAGCTGGCGTCCAACAGCGTCACTCATTCCTCCAGCGGGCGCGGCGGCGAGTTCACGGTGACCGTGCGGACGGCCGCCGGGTCGGCGCGGGTGGAAGTCACCGATGACGGCCCGGCATCGGGCCCGCCGGCGCTGAGCAACGGGTGGGGCCTGGAAATCGTCCGCGCCGTTACCGACCGGGCAGGGACGACGGTCGGGCTCGACGGGCGCCGCACTGCCTGGGCGGAAGTGACGTGGCCGGCCCTTTAACGGGACATCGCCTGCGTGAACCGCTCCAAGGAGCCCGCATGCCGGTCAGGCCGCGCGCCAGAACGCACGAAATGGTGTTCGTCGACCTGGCGGGGCGCCGCATTCGCGTGTTCCGGGCCGTGTTGCTTCTCGTCATTGGCGCGTCGGCCGCGCTGATCGCACTGCTGATCGCGGGCCTCGCGGCCGGCTCGAGCGCGCCGCGAACGTTCCTCGGCCCCGCCGACCATCCGTGTGCCCCGGGTAAGGGAACCGGCGCGGCGATCCCGGCCTGCGCCCGTCAATTCCACCCGTTGTCGGCGCCTGGCAGCGGCCGGCACCGCTGACGGGGCGAACCTGGATCCGTCGTGCCGAAACGCAAGCAGGCCAGAAAGCCGTCGCATCTCACCTGGGGTCACTGGATCCTGCTGTGCCTGGTCCTGAGCGGCCTGGCCGCGGCGCTGCTCATTCAGCGCGCAAACGCCCTCGGTGCCCCGCTCGCCGATGCCGGGAAGCCCGCCGGAGTGTCGCTGGCCGGGCCGGTGCTGTCCTCGTTCGGAGGGCAGCCCGGCACGCTCGCCGCCCAGCCCGGAACCGTGTCGCTGATCTTCGAGGGCGGCCACGACAGAGCGGTGACATCGCGGATCGTGTCCGCCCTGCACATCTTCGGCGTTCCCGCGACGTTCTTTATCCGAGACGACGACGTGACCGCGTCCCGGGCGATCATCAGCCGGGAAGTCTCCGGCCACAACGAAATCGGCATCACGCCGCTGACGGGCGCTGCTCTGGCACGGCTGCCCGCCTGGCGGGTCAATGCCGAACTCGCCGCGACCCAGCGCGCGCTGCAGGTCGCGGGGGCGCCGGCCACCGCGCTGGCCAGCCCGCCCGGCGCCACCACCGTGCAGGACCTGACCGTCGGCGTCTGGGCGGCGGCGCGCCGCCTGCAGGACCTCGGGTACGTCGTGGTGCTGGCCGACCGCGAGGCGGAAACGATCACCAGCCCGGCAGGGATCCTGAACGCGCTGCAACCCGCATGGTCGAGCGACGCAGGCCGCCGTGGAATCGTGCTGGCCATGTCCGACTCCGGCCCGCCGGGCAATGCTGCGCTCGCGGCGCTGCCACAGATGATCACCGGGCTGCAGTCGGCTGGCTACCGGTTCACCACGATCACGCGGGGTTTTGACGTCACCGTCGGGCAAGCGCGGACATCCCGGGTGACGGCGGCAGGCGAAAGCGCGGTGCTGATCGCCGCCCGAGTCAGTGTCGTCGTCGCGGCCATCCTGCGCTGGTCCTTCCTTGCCACCGCCGGCATCGTCGGCGCCCGGCTGATTCTGCTCGTCATCGCCGCCACGCGCTACCGGGCCCGCAGCCGGCGGCCGCGCCGGCCGTGGCGCGGCCCGGTCTCGGTGATCGTCCCCGCTTACAACGAGCATGCGGGGATCGAGCGCTGCCTGCGCTCCATGGTCGGGTCCGACTACCCGGAACTGGAGGTGATCCTGGTGGACGACGGCTCGACCGACGCCACGCCAGACCTGGTGGCGGCGCTGGGCCTGCCGGTGGTGGTCGTCCGCCAGGCCAACAAGGGCAAGGCCACCGCGCTCAACACAGGGGTCAGGCACGCACGGCACAGTGTCCTGATCTTCGCCGACGGCGATACCATCTTCGAGCGGGCGACCATCGCCGAGCTGGTGGCACCGTTCGCCGATCCCCGCGTCGGGGCGGTCGCCGGCAACGTCAAGGTCGCCAACCGGAGAAGCCTGCTCGGCATGATCCAGCACGTCGAGTATGTCGTCGGGTCCAGCCTGGACAGGTGCATGTATGACGTGCTGAGCTGCATGGTGACCATTCCGGGCGCGGTCGGCGCCTTCCGCAGGTCGGCCATCACGGATGTGGGAGGGGTTCCCTCCAATACGCTCGCGGAGGATTCCGACCTCACCATCGCCATCGGCTGTGCAGGCTGGCGGGTGAGGTACGCCGCGGCCGCCCCTGCCTGGACCGAGGCTCCGGCCACCGTCGCGCAGCTATGGACCCAACGTCACCGGTGGAGCTACGGCACCATGCAGGCGCTGTGGAAGTACCGCCGCATCCTCCTCGCTCCGCACGGCAGCCGGCGACTGGCCTGGGTCGGCCTGCCGTACATGTTCGTGATCTCCTGCGTGCTGCCGCTGATCTCTCCGGCCGGTGACCTGTACATCCTGTTCAATGCCTGGGCCTCGCCCTGGCACGCCGTGCGCCTGCTGGCCATGCTCCTGGCCACTCAGGGAACGCTCACGGCCTGGGCGATCGCCTTCGACCGGGAACGCCTCCGCTGCCTGTGGACGGTCCTGTTCCAGCAGGTCTTCTACCGGCAGCTGCTTTATCTGGTCACCATTCATTCAGTGGCGACCGCCGTGACGGGCGTCCGCCTTCGCTGGCACAAACTCGCCAGGATCGGCGTCCAGGTGCGGTTACGGTGAAGTGCCCCCCGAGAGCCGGCCGTATTGACGGCAGGTACGCAAGCGGGCGGCACCTGGGACCGCGGACGGACTAGTGGAACGACTCATGGACGGTACCGGCGTCGAGCCTGTGACGCTCACGGTTTCTCCGGACGGTCAGGGTGATCATGAATCGATTGGTGCCGCGCTTTACGCAGCGCCCGACGGCGCCACCCTCATGGTCCATCCCGGCACCTACGCCGAGAGCCTCGTAATCTCCCGGCCGGTCATGATCACCGCAGCCGACCTGCCGGGGATCGTCATCGTGGATGCGGGGGCCGGGCCGACCATGACGATGAACTCCGGCTGCGCGACGATCCGCCAGCTCATGCTGTGCGGCCGGGATCCCAAGGCCGCCACGGTGGACGTCACGGGGGGAACCCTGACCCTCGAAGGCTGCGAGGTCGCCGCCTCGGGCAAGGCCGCGATCGATGTCCACGGGGACGGGGCCGCGGTGACCATGCGGGAGGGCCACGTCCGTAATTCGGCCGGCAATGGCGTGATGATCTCCGATGGTGCCGGGGGCACCTTCGAGCGGACGGTGATCGAGCACATCGGCTCCGACGGCGTGACGATCTCCGCCGGGGCAGACCCCGCCTTCCGGGACTGCACCATCAAGGACGTGGCCGGTGTCGGCCTGTCCGCGGCTGCCAGCGCGCGGGGCGTCGTCCAGGGTTGCGAGATCACCCGCATCACCGGGACGGCCGTCGCGTTCCGGGAACTCAGTTCGACGAGGATGACGTCAGCCTGGATCCATGACACCTCGGACGCCGGCGTGCTCGTCTCCTCGGGGGCCCGGCCGGTCATCGAGGACTGCGAGATCCGCGACACCGGCTCGCACGGCATAGTGCTGACCGAGGAGGCTGACCCCGTGGTCCGGCGCTGCTCTATCGCCAGGACCGCGGGCGAGGGAATTACCGTGACCGGCCGGTCCCGGGGTGCCTTCACCGACTGCACGGTGACCGATACCGCGGCGCGGGGAATGCTCGTCGGCGGCGCCAGCGATCCGGTGTTCTCCAAGTGCCGCGTCCGCGGCAGCGCGAAGGCGGCTCTTCTCGTGACCGACGCGGCGGCCGGGACATTCGACCGCGTCGACATGCGGGGCGCCGGCCACCACGCCATCGAGATCCGGTCATCCGCCAATCCCCTGCTACGGCAGGCGGCGGTCAGCGGCTGCCGCGGGCACGGCCTGTCCGTGCTCGACGACGGACGCGGCCGGATCGAGGACTCGGTAGTGGAGGGTGCGGGGTCGGCGGGGGTGCGGACCGCCAGCGGCGGCTACCCCGACGTCCGGGGAACCAGGATCGTCTCAAGCGGGGAGGCGGGTTTCCTGGTGGCCGGCCGGGGCCGCGGCGTACTGCGGGAATGCGAGATCGTCGGGGCGGGCATCGGCGGCGTCGTCGTGGAGGACGGCGGTGATGTCTCGGTGAGCCGCACCCTGATCCACGAGACCAGCGGAGCCGGCGTCGTGCTCGCGGACGGTGCCCAGTGCCGGCTGACCGCCTGCGAGATCGCGAGCAACGACGGCGACGGCATCGTCGTCGCCACCAGGCAGTCGGTCGTGATACGCGACTGCACGGTCCGCGACAACCAGGGCGCCGGGCTGCGCAGGGCCGTGGCGAGCGAACTGCTGACCGTCGAGAACCTGACCGCCAGGGGCAACGCTGAGCCGGACGCTGCCCAGCGGCCCAAGGCGCGCGCCCAGGCCGAGCCGACGCCGCTGCCGCGGACAGTGCCCGAGCCGACCGAACGTGACCAGGCCCTGGAGCCGCTGCTGCGCGAGCTGAATTCGCTCGTCGGCCTGGCCGGAGTCAAGCAGGAGGTATCCCGCCTGGTACACCTGCATGCGCTTGCCAAACGGCGGGAGGAGGCAGGCCTGTCGGCGCCCCCGATGGCCAGGCACCTGGTGTTCGCCGGCCCGCCGGGAACCGGGAAAACGACGGTGGCGCGCCTGTACGGCAGCATCCTCGCTGCCCTCGGGGTACTGCGGACCGGCCAGATGGTGGAAGTCGCTCGGGCTGACCTGGTCGCCCAGTACGTGGGCGCGACCGCGCTGAAGACCACGGAGAAGTTCGAGGAGGCATGCGGCGGGGTCCTGTTCATCGACGAGGCGTACACGCTGTCCTCCAGCGGTTCGGGCAGCGCGCCCGACTTCGGCCGGGAAGCTATCGACACGCTGGTCAAGCTGATGGAAGACCACAGGGACGACGTGGTGGTCATCGCTGCCGGCTACCCGCACGAGATGCGCTCGTTCGTGTCGTCCAACCCGGGGCTGGCGTCTCGGTTCTCGCGGACCGTCGAGTTCGAGAACTACACGCCCGACGAACTGGTCCAGATCATGGAGCTGATCTGCCGTGCGCACAATTACGCGATGGAACACGAGACCCGCACCGCGCTGGCCGCCTGGTTCGAACAGCTTCCCGTGGACGACACCTTCAGCAACGGCCGGACGGTCCGCAAGCTATTTGAGGAGATGGTGGGCAGGCAGGCTTGCCGGCTGTCGGCGATGCCGGACGCCACGGTCGCCGACCTGACCCGCTTCCTGCCCGAGGACCTGGGGGTTGCCGGGCCGGTGACAGGCGGGTCCAGCGCCGCCGACCCGCACCTCATCGACACCTTCCTGGGCCAGCTCTACGACATGGTCGGGCTGACCCAGGTGAAACAGGAGGTCGCCAACCTGGTCGACCTGATGGCCTCCGCCCGGCAGCGGGAGCAGGCCGGGCTTCCCGTCCCGCCCATGAGCCGGCACCTGATCTTCGCCGGGCCGCCGGGGACCGGCAAGACGACAGTGGCGCGGCTGTACAAGGAGATCCTCACCGCGCTCGGCGTGCTGGCCGGCGGGCCCCTGGTCGAGGTCGCCCGGGCCGACCTGGTGGGCGAGTACATCGGGCACACCGCTCAGCGCGCCCGGCAGGCGTTCGAGCGAGCGAAGGGCGGGGTGCTGTTCATTGATGAGGCGTACACCCTGGCGCCGCGCAACTCCTCGGGCAACGACTTCGGCCGGGAGGCGATCGACACGCTGGTGAAGCTGATGGAAGACCACAGGGACCAGGTGGTGGTGATCGCGGCCGGCTACGCGCAGGAGATGGGCGATTTCCTCGCCACCAACCCTGGCCTGGCCTCCCGGTTCTCCAGGTACGTCACGTTCGACAACTACACCCCGGCCGAGCTGGTGACCATCTTCTGCCAGCACGCGGCCGCGGCCGGGTACGACTGCACAGACGAGGCCCTTGCCGCGCTCCGGATGCACTTCGACCGCGTCAAGCGGGGCCGCTCGTTCGGCAACGGCCGGTACGCCCGCAAGGTACTCGAGGACGTCATCACCAGCCAGGCCGGGCGGCTGCGGAGCATGAACGCCCCCACCGAGGACGAGCTGCGCACCCTGACCCGGGAGGACGTCGTCCCGGCCGACGCCGCGCGGCCGGCGGCGAGCTGACGGCCGCGGCCATGCGGCCTCCGGTCTTCGCGGCGACGGCGGCAGTCCTGGCAGCGGCCGCTCGGCTCGCCGCCGCGGGGCTCGCCGCCGCGGGGCTCGCCGCCGCGGGGCTCGCCGCGACGGCGGGGGCGGACGCGACGGCCCCCCTCTCCGTCCCGGCGTCGCTGACGCTGGCCTCAGGCCAGTGCATGGGCGCGTCCAACAATGTGTCGGCCGCGGCCGGCTGGGCCCAGCAGCAACTGCAGCCCGGCGCGGTATGGAGCTTCACCCGGGGCGCGGGCCAGGTGGTGGCTGTGCTGGACTCGGGGGTCAGCGCCGCGGCTCCCGCCCTGTCAGGCGCGGTGCTGCCCGGCCTGAGCGCGGTGTCCGGCGGCAGCGCGGACTCCGATTGCACGGGTCATGGCACGTTCGTCGCCGGGCTGATCGCGGCCCGGCCGGCGGCAGGATCGGGATTCGCCGGGTTGGCGCCGCGGGCCCGCATCCTTCCCGTCGACGTTGTCGGGTCAGACGGCTCGGTGACCGCCGACGCGGTGGCCGCGGGGATCAGATTCGCCGTGAACAAGCACGCCACCGTGATCGACGTTTCCCCGGCCAGCTCGCCGCCGGCCAGCGCCGCGCTGAGGTCCGCGGTCTCGTATGCGGCGTCCCGGAACGTGGTGGTGATAGCGCCAGTCAGCGAAACCCAGAACGAAGAAAACCAGGTCAGCTACCCGGCTGCTTACCCGGGCGTCGTGGCGGTCTGCGCGGTCGCCTCGACCGGGGAGCCCATCTCGGCCGGGGTTTCCGGCGTCCGGGTGGACCTGGCGGCGCCGGGCTGGAACGTGTCCGGCATCGGCCCGTTCGGGCGTGGGCAGATCACTGCCGACGGCGCCGCCGTCGCGACCGGATACGTCGCCGGCACAGCCGCCCTGGTGCGTGCCTATTACCCGCAGCTGACCGCCGCGCAGGTCGTGCACCGGATGGAGGCGACCGCCGACCCGCCGGGCACCGTGATGCCAAGCCCGGGGACCGGCTACGGCGTGGTCGACCCGTACACCGCGGTGACCACCGTGCTGTCTGAGGAACACGGCGGCCAGGCACCAACGGCGGCACCGTCGAGCACCCCCCGGCTGCGGCCGCCGCGGCAAGCCGACACCTGGCCGGTCACCGCCGCCATGATCGCCTGCGGCGTCATCGTCGTCGCGCTGATCATGGCCTTGTCCGCGGCGCATATCACCAGGCACGGCCGCCGGCGCGGCTGGCGCCCGCCCGAGGACCCCAGCGGCTGGGGAAACCGGCCGCCACGCCCGCGCGCCGGCAACCGCCGCTAACTAACCCGGCTCCGCGCGACGGCGTTCGTGCTCACGCCGCGAACGGCCCGAAAGTAGTGCTTTTCACGTTGTGATAACGGCGCATAGTGCACTACTTAGTCCGGAGGCTCGCCGCGGCGCGCTAGGAGCCGACCTTCCAGACGGCCGGGCCCTGGCTGCCTTCCGGAGGGTAAAGCAGGAAGTCGGCGGCGCGGGTGGCGGTGTCCAGGTCGGCACCGGGGCTCTCGCCGAGCGCGCACATGGTCTCGATGTGGGAGACCAGGCGGGGGTCGGGCGCCATGCCGTGGTGGTCCAGGTAATACACGACCGTGTCGGTCCATATCCAGGTACCGTCGGTGCGGAACGTCAGCGGGACGACCTCGGGTTGCTCCGGGTCGAGCACGTCGTGCATCCGAGCGGTGCTCGTCATGACCATGGCGCCGCCGCGCAGGTAGCCGAGCAGCCGGGCCCGCTCGGCCTGGTCGGTGACCACCCGATGGCCGGGATCGAATCCCGGCCCGTCGGTCGGGTCGGCGAAGTCGAACACCCGTGCCACCTCGAACTCCGGCCCGGCGCTCTCGGCAAGGGCGGCCTCGGCCACCGCCTGCGCCTCAGCCTCAGCCTGCGCCTCAGCCTCAGCCTCAGCCGCCGCCTCAGCCTCAGCCTGCGCCTCAGCCTCAGCCTGCGCCTCAGCCTCAGCCTCAGCCGCCGCCTCAGCCTCAGCCTGCGCCTCAGCCTCAGCCTGCGCCTCAGCCTCAGCCGCCGCCTCAGCCTCAGCCTGCGCCCCGGCCGCCGCCGCCGCAACGGGATCGTCGGGCAGTTCTGTGCTCATGATCGGTCCACCTTCCACGCATGGCGGCCGCGCAGGCCAGTTCACCTGCGGCTACGACTACAGTACGAGCGCGGTTCAGCCCGCAGCGTCGTCATCTGCGACCTGGGCGCCGCGTTAGATGTGGCAGACGCGGCGGACGCGGCGGACGCCGGGGCCGCCGGGGCCGCCGGGGCCGCGGCTGACGCCATACTCGACGGGCGTCCGCCGCCGACCTCACGTCAGCGATCAGGTCCCGCATGCGCTGGTACAGAATCCCGAGCGCGTCCACCGTGTCCTGGGAGAGGGAGTACTGGATCCGCGCCGCGAAGTCGTTGGCTATAGCCTGCCCGCGGCCCTGGAAGAAGTCCCGCTCGTCGTCTGGGAGGTTCTCGATCGCCCGCTGCAACTCGGCCGAAAGCGGGGTGAACGCTGCCTGGTAGGTCGCACGGTGCCGGGCCAGTACCGCCGCATTGGGCGGCTCCGGCAGCGGCGGCAACTCTGCCTCAGCCCCCGCCCAGAACTCAGCGGCCGTCATCACGTGCGCGCCCGGCGGGAGCCTCGTCGCCATGTAATGCGAGCCGTTCCACAGCAGGATGTGCGTGGGCTCCGGTCCTTCCGGACCCTCGGGACCGATATCCACCGGATTATCCCGCCCCAGCAGCGTTATCCTCCGGCGCAGAACATTCGCCGTGAAATGCGCCATCGCATCTCCCGCCGCGTTACGCCACAACGGGGGAGTCTCAATATCATGCAGATAGCTCTCCTGCGCCTGCACCTGCTCTTCCGCCGTGCCCTCCCGAGTGCCGGGGAAGAACGGCGCGTACTGCGACGCCGCACCCAGCGCGAAATCGGCCCGCAGCGCCGCACCCAGGTAGAGCCGAAGCTGCAACGGGGTTGGTATCTCACCGTCAAATAGCGGCCTCAGCTCTTCACCGAACATATCGATGATCGACCAGTAGAAGCAGTTGCCATCGGCGGGCACATCCGCCTCGACAATTTTCTGCCGCCTGACCAGTCTTTTGTATGCTCCCTGCAGCAGCCGCCGGCGCCGGTTGCGCTGCGCTTGCCTCCGCAGCCTTTCCGCCTCCAGTCGCTCGACATCCTCCTCCTGCCCCGGGGCCTGCCCCTGCTGGTCCCGCGCCGCCCGCTCCCGCTCCTCCTGCTGGTCCGGCTCCTCCTGCTGGTCCGGGGCCGCCCGCTTCCGGGCCGTCCGCTTCCGGGCCGGCCGTCTTGATACATCCTCGCCCTTCCTGACCTTGGCCTCGTAGTAGCGGTGCCAGCGGTCCCGCGCCGCCTGCCTGCTGGCCGCCAGCCTCTTGGCTGCCTGCTCCCGGACCGCCTGTGACATGGCCGCCAGGTCTGGCTGTCGCGCGTCTTCTTCGAGCAAGGCCACGAGGTATTCCCGCAGCGGAATCTCATCCTTGCCGTAGCTCGAGTCCGAACGCGGAACTCCTGGCCAGGCGAGGCCACCCAGGAGCGTGTCCACGTGCTTCGGGCCGAGTCCCATCCAGGTCATGATCCGCGCATCGGCCCGGGCCAGGTTCCTTAGCTTCCAGCTAACATTCCGTGTCGGCCCGCCGGCAGAAACCTGGTCGCCGCCAGGCAACGCCCGCACTCTGCCCTGGTCAAAGACCACGACTCTGCCGACGTCCCACAGCATGTTCAGCTGTTCATCGGTCAGCGGGGGAATCGGAATATGGTAGATGTGCCCCGGCTGAATGCCCTCATCGCCGAGGTGCATGCGGATCCAGTACTGGACGGGAATGCTGTTCAGCAAGACGGCCAGGGCGACCCGGTCCCTGGCCGAAGCCGGTTCAGCCAACGGGTTGCGGGTCTGGATGCCATTCACTTCATCCGACGTCAGGAAGCGCCGCACCGGGAGCACTGCCACCCTCAGGGGACGAAGATCGAGGACAGAGGCATCGCGCGGATACACGAGCGTGGGGTGGTCGGCCGTCAGCGACATCTCTTTGTAGTCGACGGTGGATACGTGGTATCCGATGTGCTGCACCAGAGATCCAGGATTTTCGAGGAAATAACGCTGGCCGGGGGCGAGCACGATCCGCAGAGGCTGCACGTCCGCCGTCCCCAGGAACCGCCACCTCGGTGACTTTGCGTCGCGGGTTGTGCGCTCAGCCTGGAGTACCTTCGGCTTAGGGTGCTTGCCGCGGCCCGGCGCAGGAGTCAAGCCGGACACCGAGCGGGGGTCCCAGCCCGGGACCGAATGCCCGGTGATGAAGCCGCCCGATCCCAGCGTGGGGAGCCGGTCCATCCGGTTGAGCACCTCCACATCGTCGTCGGTGAGCATGCCTGCCCGGACCGGCCTGTCCGGCACCGGTTCCTGCCTGGCCTTCTCCCTGCGCCTCTCCTCCCGGGCCGCCCGATCCAGAGCCGACCGCTCCAGGCCCGCCCGTTTCCTGGCCGCCACCTGCCGCTGCTCTGTCGCCGCCTCCTGCTCCCTGGCCGTCTGCAGGTCGCGGACGATGCGCTGGAGTTCATCGAAGGTCAGGCCGCGGAAATCTGCCCGGCACGCTCTGCCGTCAGGGCCAGTGTCAACCAGCAGTGACTGCAGCACCGGGCGCAGTTCCGCGTCGGAGACCGGCTCGTTGACACTCAGCTGACGCGAGAAAAAGCTACCTGGCGGCGCAGGGGGAATGTCCAGCTCCTCGGAGCCTTCGGCGAACGCTCTCCACAGGCCCGTCAGGATGCTCCACAGCGACTGCGGGTGGGGCCGGGCGCCTGCGGCCAGGTCGTCGGCGAGTACCCGAAGTGAGATCCGGTCGTACTCGGGATTGGGGTGAGCGGGCAGCAGCCCGTGGTCTTCATGCCATCGCGCGAACAACACCCAGGACACTATCTGGAAGGCGCGCTCCCGCATTTTCTTCGGTTTCTCGCCAGGGATGCCGACTGCCGTGAGCCCGCGCAGGGCCGTCTCAATCCCTTCCTGAAGTCGCGCCAGAGGGCCGGCCATGATCATCGAGGCGCTGCCGCCTGGCATCAGCGCGGCGGAGGTGAGCAGCAGGCCGAGATAGCCCGCGTCCTCCTCGGCCAGGACGTCCAGGTCCAGCTCGACGTACCTCTCGCCGGGCCGGTCGACGGGGTACAACCGGATCCGCGCGCCGTGGACCACGATCAGCCACGGCGGCCCCGAACTCCTGACCGGCGCGAGGCGGAGCAGGTCTGGCCGGTCGCCGGGCCGTTCACCTTCCGCTAGGACGACCGCGTGGGCCAGCTGCTGCCGGGCGTAGCTCAGCGTCAGCCGCTCGCTGACGCCAAGGCGGCGGACCTCGAACCCGAGCTCCTCGAGCAGCGCCTGGCCGTCAAGGTACCGGGCGGGCGCCGCGTCCTGCCGGGCGCGCTGCCAGTCCGGGTGGTTCCTGACCATGGCCCACCACAGCGGGGTGGCCACCCCGTTCTCAGCCAGGCCGTCCGGCAGGCGGCTCAGCGTCTCGCCGCCTGGGCGGCCCGGAGCACCCCACGCTGGAGCAGGACGGCCCACCTTCCTGACCAGCAACTCCCGGTATTCGGGCGGGACCGCTTCCTCGCCGAAACGGGCAAGGATGGCGTCCAGGTGCTCCAGGCCGAGCCCGAGAATGTGCATGGCCTCCGCGTCAGCGTCCGCCTCCAGTTCCCATTCCCGCAGCCCGCGCGGCCTTGTCGCCGTGACCACATGCCTGCCGGGCACTTCTCGCAGCCCGGAGCCGCCAGCCCCGCTCAGCAGCAGCCCGTACCTGGCGAACCGCCGTTGCTCCTCATCGCCCCATTCGGGAGTCGGCAGGTAGTAGATAAGCCCCTCCTCTATGACTCTCCCGCCGAGGTGCATGCGTACCCAGTACTGGACGGGGAGGGTGTTCAGCCAGCCCAGCAGCGCGAATATCTGCTCGGCCGAAGCCAGCCAGCCGGTTTGCGGGTCCACGGTGGCGATGGCATGGACCAGGTCCCTCGTGGGCAGGTAACCCCGAACCGGGAGCGGGGCAACCGTCATCGCGCGGCCCATGAGGCCGCCGGGCATACGCTCGTAGACAAGAGTGGGGTGCCTGGCCGTGAGCCAAGGGAGTTCCCGGCCCGCGCCGGTGGCCACGCCGTACTCTTGATGCTTCGCGAGGGCCGAGGGGTTCATGACGTAATAGCCCGGACCCTGGGCGCGCTTGATCTTGCCGGGCTCTAGGTCACCGCACTGCAGGAGCCGCCATGCCCTGGGAAGGGGGCCGCTCCCGACGTTTGCGATCAGGCCTATGGAATCGACGTCCCAGCCTGGTACCGAGCGCCCCCTGATGAAACCACCGGATCCCATCGGCATGGCCTGGTCCATGACGTCGAGCACGGCATGGTCGGCATCGGTGAGCGGCTCACCCATGTCCGCCCACGGATATCCTCCGAGCGTCCTGGGCCGCTGACGCGCCGGCCGTGCGGGGCCTGGCTGCCCGGGGCGTGACAGTGCCGCAACCGACCGGCCCAGGAGAAATTCCAGGATCCGGCCCAGGTGCTCGTCCGGGAGCTCGGCCTCACTGAAATCGGCCGAGATCACGTCCAGATCCGCTGGGCCGAGCCCGAATGCCCGCATGACCCGTGCGTCGATTTCAGCGAGCGCCGATGCGAGTGCAGCTGCCACGTCCGTTACACGCGGTGGGGGCCCGGGAAGCTCTCCGTGCATGGCCAGGGACCACGGGTTGCCGCGGTACCGGTGCACGAGGAGCGCCTGCCGCCGTATCGCGTCCCGCGCCTCGGCACTGAGCTGGGGAAGCATGATGCCCTCGATGACGGAGCGGTGCAGTCCTGCGCTGTCGATGACGCGCCGCGCCCGCCAGCGGGTGGGCAGGGCGTTGATGACAGCAAGGGTGACCAGGACATCACTGGCGGTGGCCGGCGCGCCGGTGGCCGAGTCGGTTATGTTGATGCCGTCCACGTATCGCCCCCACGGCAGGTAGCCGTGCACGAGAGCGGCCGCAGTCACATCGGTGATGCCGGCATGGTGCGGGTACACAAGATGAGCCGGATAGCTGGCCGGGAGGTGCGGGCGGTACTGGCCCCCGGGGTAAAGCCACCGCCGCCGACGGGCCAACGGCCAAAGTATGCTGAGCGACAGGATGCCACCGTTGTCATCCTGCTGATCATCGGGAGGTCCTAGCTGGTACGGGCGGACATGCCCCTCGCCCAGGAACCGCCACGAGCCGCTCACCTGGGTGAAGGTACCCACTGTGATCGAGCCTTCGAAATCTTCTGACCCGGGGTCCTCGCCGGCCACGACCCGCCCGGTGACAGCGCCGCGGCCTGATCCCAGCGGGGCATAGCGGTCCTGGCTCATCCGGTCGAGCAGGTCCGCGTCCGCGGGGGTATTCAGCCGGGGGATCACGTTGCCGTCAGACAGCCCGCCGATCACCCGGCGCGGCAGGAGGACCGGCTGGAAGGCCCCGGCTGTCAGCGATGCCTGCGTCAGGGCACCAGGCTGAATACCGATAGCCAGCTCGCCCGCCAGCACGGTTAACGGCTGGCCGCTGGCGGCGCCGAAGACCACCAGCGCGTATTCCTGATGATCGGGCATGCTGGCGTCGATCCATCCGCTGGCGTTGTCGATCCGGGTGACGGTGAGGTCCGCGGCGGGGTCCGCGAGCCTTTGCCGTAGCCGGTCCCAGTCAGGCGTACGCCGGGTCATGGTGTAGTCAGGCAGCACCATCCCCAGCATGCCGCCGTCGCTTAGGTGCCGCAGCGCCCAGTCGGTGAGGCGGGTCACGGCGTCGCTCACGTGGTCTGGCCGGAACCAGTCATCGTCGGCGTTGTCCCGAGGCCAGTTGCCGACAATCACGTCGAACCCGCCGCGCTCGGTGACCACGGGGAATGCCTCCTGCGGATCCAGGCTCGGCGCGCTGCCCCCGATCAGGGTGCGATCGGTCCGGGGCATGTCCAGGCCGGGCACGAATCCGGCCACTTGCAAGAGGGTCCTGGCGATGCTGAGCTCAGGCTCGGCCGCAACGCCGTGGATCATCCCCCGGTCGATGATCATCCAGCGCAGGATGGCTTCTTGCTCCTGCTCTGACAGTTCGTCGTGCGTCATTCCGGCCTGCCGCGCCAGCCTTTTCATCTCGCGCGTCACCGGCTCGATCGGGTGCTCGCTCAGGAACTTCCTGAACCTGCTGGCGATCCGGGCGACGGCCGGGACCAGCAGCGAGGCGACGCCCATGGCCGGATCCATCACCGTGAAGGCGAACAGCTCACCCGCGACCGCGTCCTGGCGGGCGGCACCGGGCTCCTCGAGGTCATCCAGCATGGCGCTGACCCTGGCCAGGTGCGCGTCTATGGCTGCGCCGAGCACCTGGTCGTGCAGGTGACCGACAAGGGCAGCGGGCGTGAGGCTGGAGATTGGCGCGGGAAGCAGATCGTGCAAGAGGCGGCTGAGCGTGCTGAGGGACATACCGCGGAAGTCCGTCTGGCGGGATCTGCCATCCGGGCCGGTATCACCGAAAATCGACCTCAGCGCCGACCTGAGATCGCCGTCGGTGAGCGGGCTCATGTCCAGCTCATGAGAAAACAGGCTGGCGGGAAAGACGGGAATGTCCAGGCCCGCCCTCAGCTGCGGGGCGCCTACCTCGCCGAGCGCTTCCCACCTCGCCGTCATCGCCGCGGTCAAGACGGTGCCGTCACCGCCCAGCTCAGCGTCTTCAGCGAACGCCGCCGAACCGAGCCGCTCATAGCCGGGATTGGGCCGGAATGGCAGCAGCCCGTTGTCCTCCGCCCAGGCCACGAACAGTATCCGGCGCACGATCGCCAGCGCCACCTTTTTGTTCTTGTCCGTCTCTGAGGTCGCTGGCCTTTGAGGGACGCCCATCTGGCCAAGCATGTCGGCCAAGGTGAACGCTTCCGTGAGATCAGGCAGCACCGTATGCCGGATCCTGCTCAGGAGGCGGGTCATGGGGTCGGAAACGATCAGCCAGGCGGCGCCATCCGGCCTGAGCGCGGCCGGGCTGAACAGCACGGCCGCGTACCCCGCATCAGCCGGGGACAGCCGGGCCAGGTCCAGCTCGACGTGCGGCTGGTCCGGCGGCACGGGCCGGTCGGCGAGATACAGCCGGACCCGCGTGCCATTGACGACGATCAGCCACGGCAGCCGTTCGGTCTGCTGACCCAGCCACCACGCCGCTCCCAGCCCGGACGTTACCGGGGTCAGGCCGTCGAACCGCTCTGACGGCTCATCGGGCTGCTCGCCGTCGGCAATCGCGACCGCGGTCGCCAGCGGCACCCCGTCGTGGAACAGCAAGTGCGGGACATCAGCCAGCTGCCCGGCAAGCTGTCTCGGCTCAGCCCAGCCGAATCCACCGAGCATTGCGAAGCCATCAAGGTCTTCGCTGTCCAGGATCGGTTCCGCCAGCTCCGACCCCTGCTGCCACTGCGGGTGATCCCTGATCGCGATCCACCACTGCGGGGAGGCCAGCCCGCGATCAGTCACCCCGTCCGGCCGGCCGGCCTCCGCGCCGCCGGCCTGCCGGGCATCCTGCCCCGGTCCCTGGCTGCCGCCCCAGGCGACCTCGTAGCCCAGCGGTTCAAGCCCGCCGCCGGCCGCCGCGAACCCGGGCACCCGGCCCGCCAGCAGCCCCGCCAGCTCCGCGCCGCGCAGCGCCCCGAACAAGTCCCCGCCCACCGGATACGGCTCCGCACCCGGCGCGAACACCGCGAACACCGGGGCCGCCGCCACCATCACCCCGCCGCCGCTGACACCCACATCCCGCGCCACCACCCGCCCGTCCGCCGTCTGCACCGCGTCCGCGGCCGTCGCCAGCACCGGCCCGCCCCACGCCTGCGCCAACCTCCGCAACCCCGCCTCACCCACCCCGCAGGACACCAGCACCAGCAGCCGGCCCTCCGTGACAGGCCCCGGTTCCCGCCGCGGATCCCGCTCCAGCCGCAGCAGCCGCACCGCCTCGGCCACGAACTCGTCCCAGGCCACCAGCTCACCGCCCACCACCGCGTACACCGCGCCCCCCGCGCCGCGCACCGCGTGCACGAACAGCGCCCTCCCGCCCGCCATCGCCGGGAACCGCAGCGCCGCGCCCACCCCCCGCACACTGTCATCGGGCACCCCCGCCCGGCCGGACGACGGGAACACCACCGCCGAACCACTCTCCAGCCCGAACGGGTGCCCCAGCCGCACCAGCATGCCCAGCAGCTCATCGCTCACCCCCTGCGGCACCCGGACCGGCCGCCGCTCCGCCTCCGCCAGCCGCACCTCCGCCCCCAGACCCGCGCCGGTGACCTCGGCCTGCGGAGGCTGTCGCAGTTCCGCGGCCCCGGCGACCGCTGCCGCGGCGCGCTCGAAGTCCCGCCACAAGCTCTGGAAACCGCCGGGCCGCGGCGCCTCCGGGCCAGGCGCCGGCACCGCCGCCCGGGGATCGGCCAGCGCCCGCAGCCAGGCGTAAACCGCGGAACTGGCGGCCGTGAACCCCTGCCACAGCTCCGCCGTCCGCTCATCGTCGGGCAGGCTGCTCACCTGGCCGTCGGCCGCCCCCACCATGCGGGTATACCAGCCGAACACCGCCTCGGTGATCGCCCGCACGCTCTGGTAGGCCCCCTCGGCGTGGCCTTCCTGCGGCGACCCGGCCGCCCGCGCGAGCGCGTCCTGCCTCATCAGCGCGACCGCCTCATCAAGGGAACGGCCAAGCTGGCCGCCATCACCGGTAAAAGGCAGCAACTCGTGCGCCAGATTGGCAACGCGAACGAACTCGGCGAGAACGGGGTCGGGCAGGCCGGGCCCGGGCGGCGCCGGACCGGAATCCGGCTCAGCGTGGGCTCGCCCGGAGCCTGGCCCGGCGTGGCGGGCGCCGACGCCCTGGAGCGCCGGCGGATTGCGCAGGTCCTTCACGAACCAGTGGAAGAACGGGAACCGCGGGTCTTTGAATAGCAGGCGGCCGGCCCGGCGCCATCCCGTGCGCTCGTAGAAAGCCACCGCTCCGGTGGCGGTGGACGGCGTCGTCAGCACCGCCCGCTGCTCGCTCCTGCTGTCCAGCAGCCGCTCCATGAGCCGCTGGCCCACGCCCTTGCGCCGCAAGGCCGCACCCCCGCCGTCCGGTGCGCCCGGACGGCCGTCCACCGCCAGGAAAGCAACGTGGAACGTCCGGCCCGGCCATTCCTCGGTCACCTCCCGCGGCAGCGGATCGACAGAATGCTCCCACAGCCACGTCGTGCCGGGCGGCAGCGCCGTGCCGTAGGCGAAGCCGACCAGCTGCCCCTGCGCCTGCGCGGTGACGATGCCGAAGCCCGGCCCGTCCTTGGCGGCGGCGAAGGCCGCGCGGAACGCCGCGGACTGCTCTTCGGTCTCCAGGTACGGAGCCTGGCTGAATACCCGCACCTGCAGGGCGCAGACCTGCTCGAACAGCGCCTCGGCGGTATCCCGGCCGCCGACGCGGACCTCGATCCCGCCATCATCACCGCGCCCGGCCGCCGGCTCGCCCGGGGCCGGCTGGCGGGCAACCTCACCCAGGTCCACCAGCCCGCTGCCAGGCCGCTCCGGCCCCCCGGTCACCGTGACCAGCCCGCCGACCAGGACATCCTCGCCGGTCGCGGCGCGCAGCAGCGCCGCCGCCGACCCCGCCGCCCCGGGCCGGGAAAACGCCCCGGGCGCGAAGCTGCCCAGCCACCGGCCCCCGCGCAGCCCCTCCGCCAGGGCGCCAGCATCGCCGGCCGCCACGACCAGCAGCCTGCCGGACCGCAGCCGCAGCCCCGGCAGCACCTCCGCGATGAACTGCTCCCACGTCAGCAGCTTCCCGCCCGCCACCACCCGCCCCGTGCGCCGGTGCGTCGTCACGATCAGCACGGTCCCGCTCGCGGGCTGCGGGAAGCTCAGCTTGGCCGCCAGCGTGACGGCGGTGTCATCGCCGATTCCCTTGACGCCGAACGAGGGGAAAACGATGACGGACTCACGCCCCACGCCGAACCTGTGCCGCGACCGCAGCAGCCGCCCGACCCGCTTCGCCGGCATGCCCCGCGGCGCCGCCAGCGGCATGTCCGCCGGGCCGGTGATCTTCTCCACCTCGTCAGCGAAGTACGCCACGGCGGCGGCTTCCACGCCCACCAGGCTGACCAGATGCATCCACTCAGCCAGCGAAGGATA
>Ga0335078_10001553_pt1 | contig 34591 bp, 22 predicted proteins | sample Lox_Sample_32_FD_206711 | JGI IMG/M metagenome (GOLD analysis project Ga0335078, IMG submission 206711) | Soil microbial communities from Loxahatchee National Wildlife Refuge, Florida, United States - Lox_Sample_3.2 | ecosystem: Environmental > Terrestrial > Soil > Wetlands | place: USA...
CGGGCATGGGTTTGAGCCTGATGGGAAGCGCCAGGGCGGCAGATATCCCTTCCGGTGCACCCTCTCTCGACAGTGGGTTTCGCCTGCTTTACGACCTGGAGTTCGACCGTGCCCATCAAGTCTTTGTTTCCTGGCAGAATAACCACCCTGACGACCCGATGGGCCCGGTGAGCGACGCCGCAGGCTTGCTTTTCTCCGAATTCAGCCGGCTGGGTGTTCTGGAGTCGCAATTCTACGAGAACGATCATGCCTTCGACTCCCGCCAGAAGTTCACTCCTGATCCTGCCGTAAGAGATCGCTTCGAGGCCGCGCTGAGTCAGGCGGAAAGCCGCGCTCAGGCGCGACTGGTGAAAATACCGAAGGATCGGGATTCGCTCTTTGCTTTAACCCTGGCCTCCGGGTTGCGAGCCGACTATGCCGCGCTCATCGAGAAACGGAACCTGGCTTCGCTGCACTTCACCAAGGAAGCGACGGGTTGGGCAACCCAGCTGCTCGCGGTCGATCCGGAATGTTATGACGCCCACCTGGCTACTGGCGTAAGCCAATACATCATTGGCAGCCTGTCCGCGCCGGTGCGGTGGCTCGTCCGGTTGGGAGGCGTTTCGGGTGACAAAGCGGCAGGCATCAGCGAACTGCAGCTCACCGCTGGGCACGGCAGGTATCTCGCTCCCTTCGCTCGCATCCTGCTGGCCATCGCCTACCTCCGCGAAAAAGACAGGCCGCGGGCCCGGGATCTACTGGTTTCGCTGCGCGATGATTTTCCCGAAAACCCGCTTTTCGCACGCGAGATCGGCCGATTGGATGCCCGGCGCTAGGATTTCTTCCGCCGCTAAGTGCAAGCACTGCTTGGCGATTCACCAGAAATTTACCCGGCTGTAACCAATCTGTAACATTCCGAACGTAAAACAACCCTACGAAAAAAATCCAAGGAGGATTCATCGCGTGCTGAGACGCATGGCATTGTTGTGTCTGGTTTTTGTCCTGCCGGCTTTTGCCCAGACCACATTGAACGGGGCGGGCGCAACGTTTCCTTATCCCATGTACTCAAAATGGTTCAGTGAATACCACAAAGCTCATCCCGAGATTGAAATCAATTACCAATCCATCGGAAGCGGTGGTGGAATCCGTCAGGTTCTAGCCGGGACCGTCGATTTCGGAGCCAGCGACGGGCCCATGAGCGACGAGCAACTCGCGCAATCCAAGACCAAGATTCTCCATGTCCCAACCGTATTAGGCGCGGTGGTTCCTGCCTACAACATTCCCGGGGTCAGCGGCGACATTAAGTTTACAGGCGATGCGCTGGCCGGCATTTTCCTGGGCAAGATCACGACCTGGAACGATCCCGCCATCGCCGGTGTGAATCCTGGCATCAACCTGCCCAACCAGCCGATCATTGTGATCCATCGCTCCGACGGGAGCGGCACCACCTATATCTTTACGGATTACCTCTCCAAAGTCAGCCCGGACTGGCAGGGCCAGGTGGGCAAGGGCACGTCGGTAAAGTGGCCGGTTGGCCTTGGCGGAAAGGGGAACGAAGGAGTGGCAGGAATGATCCGTCAGATGCAAGGCGGAATTGGATACATCGAACTCATCTATGCCGTGCAGAACAAAATTCCCTATGGCGTGATGAAAAACGCGGCGGGAAATTTTGTGAAAGCCAGTCTGGACAGCGTGACCGCTGCGGCCGCGTCGGCGAAGAGCATGCCCGCGGACTTTCGGGTTTCGATCACGAACGCTCCGGGGAAGGATGCCTATCCGATCTCCAGCTTTACCTGGCTGCTGATTCCCGCCCAGTCCAAGGATGCTGCCAAGGGCAAGATTCTCGCCGACTTTCTGAACTGGATGGTCGACGACGGCCAAAAGATGACGGCGGACCTGACCTATGCGCCGTTGCCGGAAAATGTGGCGGAGAAAGTCAAGGCCGAGATCAAACAAGTCCGGTAGTTAACCATTAGATCAGTTGGAATTCATAGATCGCCTCCATCCCCCGCGAGGCAAAAAGGAGAGAAGATGAAGTTCGTTCTCACGTGGTGCCTAGTTCTGTTTTCTGCCGCGACTTTGTTGGCGCAAACTGCGGCTCCAACGGCCACAAAGAAAAAGACAGCCAAGACAGCAGTTACCGCCGAGGAGGTGCAGGAGCTGAAGAGCGCGCTGGCCGCGCAACAAGAGCAGATTCAACAACTGCGCGAGGAAATGCGGAAACGCGATGCAGCCCTGCAGCAGGCCGAGCAGCAAATGCAGCAGGCCCAAACCGCAGCCTCCGAGGCGCAGGCTAAAGCCGATCAGGCCGCGTCGCAAGCCAGCCAGCAACAGCAGGCGGTCTCCGATCTCAAGACAGACGTTTCGGACATCAAACAGAATGCAACTAATGCCGCTCTGAGTTTGCAGGAAACTCAGAAGAATATCCAATCGAGTCTGGAAAGCCCATTGGCGATTCATTACAAAGGAATAAACATTACGCCCATAGGCTTTCTGGCAGCTGAAACCGTGTGGCGACAGCATGCGATGGGATCGGATGTGAACACTCCCTTCAACTCGATTCCATTCGACGGAGCAGCGCAGAGTCATATGAGTGAGTTTTTCGGCTCGGGACGGCAGTCGCGTATCGGGATGTTCGCGGAGGGCAAAATAAGCAGCGCAGCTCTGCGGGGTTACGTGGAAGCTGACTTTCTTTCGGCCGGAGTAACCTCCAACAACAATCAGAGCAACAGCTATACCCTAAGGCAGCGGCAGATGTGGGGTCAGGCCGCCCTGAACGATGGCTGGACTTTCACCGGCGGCCAGATGTGGAGCCTGGTAACCGAGACCAAAAAAGGTATGGATAACCGAACGGAAGCACTTCCTATGACGATTGACGCACAATATAGCGTTGGTTTCAGCTGGATGCGCCAATACGGCTTCCGCGTCACCAAAAACTTCAACAACAAGGCATGGGCAGGTTTTTCGGTGGAAAATGCCCAGACCATCCTCGGCGGGCATGGGGCAAGCAACAATTTCCTGGTTGGGGCCCAAGGCACCGGCGGCGGACTCTACAACGGCACTGCAAATTATTCCTTCAACGCGACCCCCGATTTCATCGGCAAATTTGTCTTTGAACCTGGATTCGGACACTACGAAGTGTTCGGAATCCTACGGGATTTTCGTGACCGCATTTACCCGGGCGCGACCCTCGTGAGCTCGACCGGAGCGCCGGCTCCATCGGTCCAGGGTGCATTCAACAATTCTGGACTCGGCGGAGGCGCTGGTGCCAACGCCCGTTGGACATTGGCTAAAACGGTTGATGTCGGTATCCACTTCTTGGGCGGCGTGGGGGTCGGACGCTACGGATCATCCCAGCTTCCCGATGTCGTCGCACGACCCGACGGAGTGCTGACACCGGTCAAGAATTTCCAGATGCTGGGTACTCTGGAGTATCACGGAAAGAAACTGGATATTTATAGCAACTATGGCGCCGAATACGAAGATAGAGTTGCCTACATCAATTCGGCTGGGAAGGGGGTTGGCTACGGATCCACACTCTTCAACAACTCGGGTTGTGACACCGAAACCGTGCCCGCCTCTACGACGACAACGGTGATTACCGGCATCACGCAGGATCCGATCACCGGCATCGTCACACCTACCACCGGCACAGTCCCCGCTCCTGGTTCGTTAGGCACTCCCTTGAGCGGCGGCTACAACCCCGGCGGACTCAAAAATTGCAACGGCGATACCCGCGTCATCATGGAAGGCACGCTCGGGTTCTGGTATCGCTTCTACAAAGGACCGAAAGGCACACTGCAGTGGGGACCCCAGTACTCGTATCTCGATAAGAATATCTGGGCCGGCACGGGAGGTAACCCGAACGCGACGGAGAACATATTCCTCACCTCTTTCCGCTATTACTTGCCCTAGAGCGGGCGGGAAATCGCGTTTCAGCCTGGGCGCCGGCCAACCCGCCGGCGCCTCTTTTTGTCTCTGCGTCGGCTTGCCGGTTACCGTCCCAGTATCCCCCGAACCGGGCGGGGTGCTTTATACTGGATATCTTCGTAGGGTTCCGTCGACGGATTCTCTTATTCACTTTTGACCTGACAGCGCCGTAGAGCGGGAAGACACAGCGGAGCCAGCGGTGGCTGCCTGGCAGGGAATATGGTTCGTAATTCGCTGGAAAATTCGGCTTACTACATCAACCGCGAGCTGTCCTGGCTGGCCTTCAACCGCCGCGTGCTCGAAGAAGCCCAGGATGCGACCAACCCGGTTCTGGAGCGGGTAAAGTTTCTCTCCATCTCCGCCAGCAATCTGGATGAGTTCTTTGAAGTGCGAGTTGCGGGACTGGTACAGCAGATCGAGGATGGCTATACCGAAGCGGGAGCCGACGGATTGACCCTGCTGCAGGAGCGCGATGCCGTGGCGCGCGAAACTCATGAGTTTGTGGATGAGCAGTATCAGTGCTGGAATGACCAGCTTCGCCCTTTACTGGCGGAGAGCGGTATCCGGGTTCTGGGATTGCATGAACTCGATGCCCGGGCGCGCAGCTTTGTCGACCAGTATTGCGAACGGGAACTCGATCTTTTGCTGACCCCGGTTACGGTCGATCCGGCGCATCCGTTTCCGCGAGTGATCAATAAGGCGCTCTGCGTAGCCTTTCTGTTGCGACGCCGACGGCGGTCGTCGATGACCTATACGGGCGTGGTTACGGTGCCCAGAGCTTTGCCCCGCCTGGTGCGTTTGCCTTCGGAGGGGACGGTAGATTTTATTTTCCTGGCCGACCTGGTCGCGCACCACGCGGCGCGCATGTATCACGGCTATGACATTGTTTCCTCAGCGCCTTTTCGTGTTACCCGCAACAGCAACCTTTATCTGGCGGAGGAAGAGTCCCGCAATCTGCTGGAATCGGTTCGCACCGAACTGCACAACCGGAGGAAAGGCGATGCGGTGCGGCTGGAGATCGAATCCGACGCCGATCGGGAGATCATCGAACGGCTGCGGACCAACTTCGAGCTCGATTCGTGGCAGGTCTTCCCGGTGAACGGGCCGGTCAATCTTTCCCGCCTGTTCAATATTTACGAGCAGACTGAACGGACGGAACTCAAGTTCAAGACATTTATTCCGCGAGAGCTTCGTCTTACGGCAAAGTCGCAAGACCTGTTCGAGGAGCTGCGTCGTCACGATGTGTTGCTGCATCATCCCTATGACTCTTACGATGCCGTGGTTTCCTTCATCGAGTCTGCGTCGGAGGACGAGCGCGTGCTCTCCATCAAGCAGACGCTCTATCGAACCAGTGAACACTCGCTGATAGTTCCGTCTTTGATGGCGGCGGCCGCCAAGAAAGAAGTCACTGCCGTGGTGGAGTTGAAGGCGCGGTTCGATGAGGCGTCGAATATTCGATGGGCGCGAGATCTGGAAGACGCCGGAGTGCAGGTTTTCCACGGCTTAGTTGGCTTGAAGACCCACTGCAAGTTATCGCTGCTGGTGCGGCACGATCCGGACGGTGTAACCCGGCGCTACGCGCATCTGGGGACGGGCAACTATAACGCCGCCACGGCTCGCATCTATACCGACTTGAGTCTGCTGACCGCCGACCCGCAAATCACCAGCGCGGTGCATGACGTCTTCAGTTTTCTGACCGCGTATGCAGAACATCCCAGTTACGATCCGCTGATGGTGGCGCCGTTGAATCTGGCAGAAAACTGTCTGAGCCTGATCGCTCGGGAGGCGGAACACGCGGCCCACGGCCGTCCAGCCCACATCGTCGCCAAGATGAATGCGTTGCTCGACAAGAACCTCATCATGGCGCTTTACCGGGCGTCGCAGGCCGGAGTCAAGATCGATTTGTTGGTGCGGGGAATCTGCGCCCTGCGTCCTGGCGTTCGTGGCGTGAGCGACCGCATACGGGTACGCAGCATCGTGGGCCGGTTCCTGGAGCACAGCCGCATTTATTATTTCGCTAACGGGGGCGAGGAAGAAGTTTACCTAGGAAGCGCCGACTGGATGCCGCGCAACCTGTATGAACGCGTGGAAGTGATTTTTCCCCTCAAGGATGAGATGCTGCGCGAACGCGTCCGCCACGAGATTCTGGAGAGCTATCTCGCCGACAACGCCAAGTCGAGGCTGCTGCAAAGAGACGGGAGCTACATCCGGACGTGGCAGGCGCTGGGAAAGCGGAAACCGCCGGTCGGAGCCGCGGTTTTCAATGCGCAGGAATTTCTCATTGGTCTGGCTGAGGGCAAACAGGTTCTTGAGGCGATTCCTCCGGCGCCCGGGCCCAGGAAAAGGATTGCAGTCGGCAGGGAATAAGCACAGAACGTTAGAGTACAGCCATGATCATTTACTTCCTCCGTCATGCCAACGCCGGGCCGCATTTAAGCAATCCACGCAAGGACGAAAAGCGCGCGCTCGACAAGGACGGAATCGAACAGTGCGGAATCGTGGGCCGGGCTTTAGCTGCGCTGGACGTCCAGGTAGACGTCATCATCTCCAGCCCGCTGAAGCGGGCTGCCCAGACCGCATCCCTGGTGGGTAACGAACTCAGTTATGAGGGCAAATTGCAATTGGAAGACGCGCTTCGCCCCGCGGCCAACTATATCGATTTTCGCCGCATGCTGGAGAAATATGCCAAGCAGGAAGAGATCATGGTGGTGGGGCACAATCCCAACCTCAGCGAGTTTCTGGGACGGGCGATCAGCGAACCGGGCAGCGAGGCCGGGATCGACTTAAAGAAGGGAGCGGTCGCCAAGGTCGACATCGGCCGCAACTCAGGAGCGCTGCACTGGTGCCTGACGCCCAAGCTGTTGCGTGCGCTTTACATGGCTGCGGCGGATAGCTCGCGGCCGAAGACTTCACGAAAATAATCCTTCTCCTTCTCTACCGCCCAGAGTTCCAGATCGGCTGAGCTGCGCGGCCTGGTCAGCAAGCCAAATCTCACCTCGCCGTCGCGAGCGCGAACCTTCACTCCGCGGATCGCGCCGCTGCGGCTCAGATGCAGGGCTCGCGCCAGACGCAGCAGCAGCGAGGCTTTGGGAACACAGTCCTGTTCTGTGCTGGGAAGCAATTTCATCGGACCATCTCCGGGAACCGGCCGTGACTTCCCCAGGTAACGGGCAATAGCCGCGATGATCCTTCTCTGCTCAGGCGTATAGCCGAGAATTTCCGAGTGCAGAATGATGTAGTAAGTGTGGCGATGCCTGCCGTTGCGGTTCACATAATCGCCCACTTCATAGAGCATTGCGGCCGCCGATAACCATTCCGCATACTCCACCGGCAGATTGTGGACGGATCGAAGAGATGAAAAAAGGTCCATGGCGGATTGCCGCACCTGTAACGCATGATCCATGTCCACCCGGTAGTGCTCCACTGCGGCGCGAATCGAATCCCAGCGTTCGGACTCAATCTGTTTGCCCGAGCGGGTACTGCGATCGTATTCTGCCGCCATCTGGGCCAACAGACCGTCCCGCAACCCGAGCGGGGAATAGCGGAACCCCGATAATTGGCAGCGCTCCAGTAAAGCCGCATAGACCGCCGCTCCGGCGACGACGATTTCCGCCCGCCGCGGTCCTACTCCCGAAAGCTTTCTGCGTCCTTCGAGAGGCAGCCGCGAAAGCAGCTTGGCGATGCGCAGCATCTGAGGCCGGGACACCGACGTGGCTCTGGCTCCTTTGGTGTGGTAGAGACCGTGGCAAACCGCCGCGAGAGACTCCGCGGTGCCGGAGGTGGCCATAACGACTTTTGGCCGGGCCCGCTTAATGCGATCCGCGATGCGCTCGATCTCTCGAGCGATAAACCCACGCATCTTTTGCGTATCCGCCTTGCGCGGCGGATCGTGATGAAGAAATTCGTTGGTAAGACGAACCGCGCCCAGGGGTAAACTCACCGTGCTCCGAATATGGCCCTCGCTGGAGATGGTGAGCTCGCAGCTGCCGCCGCCCAGATCGACCATGAGCAACGGCGAAGCGTTGATGCGCAGGCTGGATACCAGGCCGAGGTGGATGAGGCGGGCTTCTTCCAGCCCGGAAATGATCTCTACATTCCATCCGGTTGCCGAACGCACCCACTCGAGGAAAGCATGCGAGTTGCGAGCGTCGCGCAGAGCGCTGGTGGCGACGGCGCGGACCGAATCCACGCCGATATTCTGCACCGCGCGATGAAAGCGCCTCAGCACCTTCACCGTGTTAGCGATGGCGTCAGGGGAAAGAAATCCGCTGCGGAATACCGAATCGCCGAGCCGCGTAACTTCGCGGTCTTCGAGAATCTCGGTAAGGTGATGGCGCACCAGCCGTGAAATCTTCAGCCGGACCGAGTTCGATCCGATATCAACCGCGGCAAAGGTGGGCATGGCGGGAGGGCAAAAGTATACCGCGTGCCGCAGGATTAGAAGGAAGTAGATTCAACGGCCCAGGCTACGCGGCTGCAACGGCCCTTGCCACCTCGCTGGCGGCGCGTTTTTGAGGCGAGTCGGAGGGGCGAGTTCCGAGGTTATGCCCTGCGAGGGCGGTGCGCAATTCAGCGACGGCGTCCAGGCTCTGGCGGAACTTTGCCTGCGTTACATTGCGCAGCATGGCCACCAATGCGGAGTCCTGCGAGTCTCCCAAAAGTGCTTCCGCCCTTTGTGTGAGTTTGAGCCAGTCGTGCCAGTCGCCAACCACGTCCTGCATTTTCTTGAGGTCTTTTATCAGGCGCGCAGTCTCGGGACCGTCGACCGCAAGTTCGGCGATGTAGCGCGCCCGCTTGCCCACGATGCGGTACTGGTGAAGAGTCTTTTCGGTGACTGGCTCCTGGCCTCGTCCGAGCTGAGCCAACCGTTTCACAGTCAAGGCAAGCGGCTCGGCGTTACCTGGAATGTGGATTTTACTCGAAACTCGCTTCAGGCGTTTGCGTACCTCAGCGGCAGTCGCGTGATCGAATGCCTTGGCCAGTTTTTTCTCTCTCTTGCCGCGTTCCTGGACCAGAGTTTCCAGAAGGTGCGCCTTATGTCCATTGGCTTGCGGAATTTTCAAATTTCGCAAACAGGACACCTGCACGTCCAAGTCCCGCACCCGTCCCGCTTTCTTGCGCAGCCGGGCCAGCAACTTGAGCAGCTTCTCCTGGTTACGGTCTGGTTTATCAACCAACTCTAGAAGCAGAGCTTCGACCCGGCGGCTGTTGGTGCGAAACTTATGCACGTTCTCCGGGGCGAATTTCTTTTCCAGACCCATCAGCTCGCGAGACAAATTCCGGAATGTCCGGCGACTGCGTTTTGCATCGATCGGCATAGTTAGCAAGCAGACAAAGAAATGGATTTTTCCAAAAGCGGCAAGGCTTTCGCTCGAGCCGTGCAGTTCTGCGCGCATCGAGCAGCGGGTATTTTAACACTGTTGTAACAAGATTCTGCTACGGTCGAGGGGATGGCCAATCAAGCATTAGGAGCTCCACGCTTGCCTGGACCGCAACCCGTTGCAAAGGCCGAGGTTGTCTCTAACAGTGGGGCCCCATCCGAGCCGCTCATCAAGGCTGGAAGCAGCCATATTGCCGACCGCGTATTCTACTTTGCCATGCTCGCCTGTGGGCTCTGCGTGCTGGCTTTGGTCGGTCTCATCGTGTATGAGTTGATCACCAAGTCCAGCTTGTCCTGGCGTGCTTTCGGCTGGAGATTCTTCTTCCGCAGCGAGTGGGATCCGGTCAATGAACAATTTGGGGCCTGGCCATTCGTTTACGGTACCGTAGTCTCGTCCATATTGGCCTTGCTGTTGGCGGTTCCGTTGGCGATTGGCGTGGCGGTGTTTATCACCGAAATGTGTCCCCGCTGGCTGAAGGGGCCCCTTGCCTTTACCACTGAGTTACTGGCTGCGATCCCTAGCGTCATCTATGGACTTTGGGCGATTTTTGTCCTGGTGCCGCTGCTGCGAGCCTATGTAGAGCCATTTCTGGCCCGCTATTTCGGCTGGACCGGTTTGTTCGGCGGGCCATTTTACGGCATCGGCATGCTGGCTGCGGGCGTGATACTGGCGATCATGGTAGTGCCCATTATTTCCTCGATTACGCGGGAAGTGATGACCGCAGTCCCGCAACAGCAGCGCGAGGCCGTTTTGGCCCTCGGCGCGACTCGCTGGGAGATGATACGGACAGGTGTTTTGCGCAATGCGCGAGCCGGCATTCTGGGAGGCATCATTCTCGGGCTGGGCCGCGCACTGGGTGAAACTATGGCGGTCACCATGGTGATTGGCAACCGCCCGGAGATTGCCCGTTCGCTGTTTGCCCCCGGCTACACCATGGCCAGCGTCATCGCCAACGAGTTCAGCGAAGCCACTACCGACACCTACCTCAGCGCGCTGGTCGAAGTCGGGCTGGCCTTATTCCTGGTCACGATCATCGTGAATATTCTGGCGCAGGTACTGGTTTGGTCAGTGACCCGGGGAGCGCCCGCGAGGGGACATGCCTGAAATCGCAGCCACGTCCGAATTTACCGCGGGGCCTATCAGCTTATGGCGGCGGGTAGTGAACTCGCTGGTGACCTGCGCAGCGGCGGCGGCGGTTTTTCTGGTGCTGCTGCCTCTGGGAGCAATCTTCGCCTACCTGGTCTATAAAGGGATCAGCTCTCTGAACTGGGCCTTTTTGACGCAGACGCCGAAGCCGGTTGGCGAGGCCGGCGGCGGCATGGCGAACGCCATCGCCGGTAGCGCGTTGATCCTGCTGATTGCCAGCGCAATGGGTGTGCCGGTCGGGATTGGCGCCGGGGTTTACCTTGCGGAGTACGGTCAGACCCGTTTGGGCGACTTCATCCGCTTCACCGCCGATGTACTCAACGGCGTTCCGTCGATTGTGGTGGGTATCGTGGCTTACGCCATTGTGGTGCTGACGCAGGGCCACTTTTCGGCTCTCGCGGGTGGTGTGGCGCTGGCCATCATGATGATTCCGACCATCACGCGCACCACCGAGGAAATGCTGCTACTCGTGCCCAATGCGGTAAGGGAGGCGGCCTACGGTCTGGGGGTCTCGCGCTGGCGCACCGTGCTCTCCATCACCTTGCGCACGGCGACTTCGGGAGTCATCACCGGTGTGATGCTGGCCTTCGCGCGCGTCGCCGGAGAAACAGCGCCGCTCCTGTTTACCGCCTTCGGCAATCAGTACTGGAACTGGAAGATCAACCAGCCGACGGCTGCACTCTCGTTGCAGGTGTTTACCTATGCCATCTCGCCCTTTGATGAATGGCACCGCCAGGCCTGGGCTGGGGCGCTGATTCTGATTATTTTGATCGTTGTTGCGGTTAGCGCTGTGCGGCTGGTGGCCGGTAGAGGTATGCTCAAGGGAGCGAACTGACTTATGGGCGTCGGCATCAAAGTCGAGCATCTGAATGCCTGGTTTGGCAAGACCCAGGCACTCCATGACATCAGCATGGACGTTCCCGCCAACCGGGCCACGGCGGTGATCGGCCCCTCGGGGTGCGGGAAGTCTACCTTTGTGCGCTGCCTGAACCGTATGCATGAGACCGTTCCCGACGCGCACGCCGCGGGCAAAGTAAGAATGGGGGACGTGGACGTCTACAACGGCACTACGGCCGTACAGATTCGGAGACGCATCGGTATGGTGTTTCAGAAGCCGAACCCGTTTCCTACCATGTCGATCTACGACAACGTTGCCGCCGGACTGAAGTTGAACGGATTTCGTCACCGGCACCGTCTTGATGAAATCGTGGAGCGATCCCTGAAGCTGTCTGCCTTGTGGGATGAAGTGAAGGACACGCTGCGGAAAAAGTCGGGCGCGAGTCTTTCCGGCGGGCAGCAGCAAAGGTTGTGCATCGCGCGCGCTTTGGCGGTTGAGCCCCAGGTTCTGCTGATGGACGAGCCCTGCTCGGCGCTGGACCCGATTTCCACCGGCAAAATCGAGGAGCTGATTTTCCAGCTGAAAGAGAAATTCACCATCGTGATCGTGACCCACAACATGCAGCAGGCATCCCGCGTAGCCGAATTCACCGGATTCTTCCTGCTGGGCAAGCTGATTGAGTTCGACAAGACCGAGAAAATTTTCACGACTCCCTCCGACAAACGGACGGAGGACTACATCACAGGCAGGTTTGGATAATGCGCACCCGCTTTCAACAGGGACTGGATGACCTCCGTACGCGACTGCTGCGTATGGGTGGACTGGCGGAGCAGGCTGTGGACCGCGCCTGCCAGGCTTATATCGACCGCGATCTGACGCGTTGCCACATGGTTCTGGAGGGCGAGTCTCTGATCAACGCCGCCGAGCGCGAGATCGATGAACTGGCCTTCGACTTACTCGCCATGCAGCAGCCCATGGCCGTAGATTTGCGCTTCATTCTCGCCGTCACCAAAATCAATTCCGACCTGGAACGGGTCGGCGATCAGGCGGTCAACATCGCGGAACGCGTCATGGACATGGTGGAGTTGCCGACAGTCTCTTTGCCCGTCGATATTGCCCGCATGGCCGCGGCTGTGTCTGCCATGGTGCGGCGTTCGCTGGAGTCCTTCATCGAAGGCAAAGCCGAATTGGCGCAGGCGGTGCTGGAGATGGACAACGTGGTCGACCGAATGCGCGATGAGGCGTTCATTTCTTTGGTGAAGACCATGAACGAGCGTCCGGATGTGACGCGCCAGGCGCTCGATGCGCTGCTTATCGCCCGCAATCTGGAGCGGGTGGCGGACCATGCCACCAACATCGCGGAAGATGTGATTTTCTGGGTGCGGGGAGCGGACGTCCGTCACAATGTCGCCCCGGAGACGCCCCTTCATCAGTCCGTTACTGATACCCATTGAGAAATTACTTCAATCGAGCCGGAAAGCGACCGGTCAGCCAGGCTGACCGGTTTTCCTTTGGCGGATGATACGCTGGACATCTCTGTAGGAGGCTGCGGAGAAACGCCCGCGGCGTTGGACTTGTGGAAGCGCACGCGTAGCCGTGCACTTGCCAAAATTTAAACGCCGAATTACGAATTTCTCCGCACTTGGGAGGGTACACGTGCGGAGAGTTGCTTGGCTAACCGTAGGGCTCATATCGACGGCGCTGACCATGCTGTTGGCGCAGAACGTGCAAGTTCAGCTTCGGCATGTCCTCCTGCCAACCAGCAAGCAACTGATTGGCCGCTCGCCGGGCGTGCTGACATCACTGAATGGATTTACACCCACCATTGCGGTCAGCCCCGACCAGCATTATGCTGCCTTGCTGCATGATGGATACGGAACCCAGCGCGCCGGGGCTCATCAGTCCATTTCGATTCTCGATCTGGCCACGAATCAGCTGACTGATTTCCCCGAAGACCGCCTGGCGGAAGACGCGCACCAGAGTTATTTCATCGGTCTGGCTTTCAGTTCCGACGGCAATCATCTCTACGCTTCGATGGGTTCAATCACCGACCCCACGGGCGAAAAAGCGCGAGACACCGGTAACGGGATCGCAGTTTACAGCTTCCAGAACGGAAAAGTTACCGCCGAACGCTTTGTCAAGATACCTCTGCAGAGACTCTCTTCCAGAAAGAGAATTGCGCACGCTCTGCGAGAAACTTCTGGCGATGAAGCCATTCCATATCCTGCGGGGCTGGCGGTGATCGCGGCCGAGGGTGTCCCCGACAGACTGCTGGTGGCCGATAATTACGCAGACAATGCGCTGCTGATGGATTCGGCCAGCGGCCGCATCCTCAAGACGTTCGATCTCAGTACAAATGATCTGATCCCATCGTCGTTCCCCTATACTTGCGTCGCCAAGCACGATGGCAGTCGTGCCTGGTGCAGCTTGTGGAATGCATCGCGCGTCGCCGAACTGGATCTACTGAGTGGCACGGTAGCCCGGTGGATTCAGGTTCAACCGCCTCCGGATCCAACCGCGCCGGGCTCGCATCCGACGGCCTTGTTGCTCAGCCGGGATGAGAAGCTGCTTTACGTCGCGCTGTCGAATGCGGACCGGGTGCTTGCCCTATCGCTCGCAGGTTCCCCGGACCGTCCGCTCATTACTTCCATGCCCGGCCAGAAGGCCGCCGGCTCCTGTCCCAGCGCGCTTGCGCAGTCTGCAGATGGTTCACGCCTGTTCGTTGCCGATTCTTGTCTCAACGCCGTGGCTATGTTTGATATGCAGGGGATTCGCTCCAGCCCCATCACAGTTATGCCGCTCTTCTCGCCCCTGGGGATGATTCCAACCGACTGGTATCCGACGGCGCTGGCCACGATTGGCGATGATTTGTTGATTGCAACTTCTAAAGGGCAGGGAACCGGTCCCAACAATTTTCCCGGCTCGACCGGCTACGAGCGGAAGCGCCGGGAGAACGCTTACATCCCGACTTTGTTGTACGGTTCTATCTCACGCGTCAATATCGCGGAGACTGAGAAGCAACTGCCGGAGCTGACGGAACGAGTGAAGCAGAGCAACCGTTTCGATTTCGATCCTGGCAGTATCCCGTTCGCGCAGGGCACAAACCCGATTCGCCATGTGATCTATGTCATCAAGGAGAATCGCACCTACGATCAGGTTTTGGGTGATTTGAAGGTCGGGAACGGTGATTCTTCTCTTACTCTCTACGGTGCCGATGTAACTCCTAACGAGCACAAACTCGCTCTGCAATTCGGTGTGCTCGACAATTTCTATGACAGCGGAGAAGTTTCCGGCGACGGCCACGTATGGTCGACGGCGGCGATCACCACCGACTATAACGAGAACACCTGGCAAATCGCCTACCGCAGCAAGGAGCGCACCTACGACTTCCAGGGCAACGTCGCCGACGAATTCCCTCTGGAGCACGGCGAAGCGGACGTAGACGCTCCAGCGACGGGATATATCTGGGATAACGTAGCCAGCCACAACTTGACGTATCGCGATTACGGAGAGTTTCTGGCCACGATCTGGTGCCGGGCGGAAGCGGTGAAATCGCCGAAACAGGGGACGCCCGATCCTTTCTCTGAAAAGTGCCCGCAGGCGGCGGTGAATAAAGGAGGAGCGTTACCGGCGAACGTGGGGCAACCGCATGGCTCCGCGAGTCCCTGGCCATGGCAGGTCCCCATGATGAAGGTGATCAAACCGACGAAAGCGGCGCTACGCGACCACTTCGACCCTCAATTTCCCGATTTCAATACCGAATATCCCGATCAACTTCGCGCCGACGAGTTCCTGAACGAGTTCGAGGGCTTTGTGCGTGCCCGCGCGGACGGCGTTGGAACACAGTTGCCCGCGTTTGTTCTGCTCTACCTGCCGGACGATCACACTCACGGCACCACGCCGGGCAAGCCGCGGCCGGCGGCATCGGTGGCAGATAACGATTTGGCGGTGGGGCGCGTGGTGGAGGCGGTTTCGCACAGTCCTTATTGGGATGACACCGCGATTTTGATTCTTGAAGACGACGCGCAGGATGGCGCCGACCACGTTGATGCCCACCGATCGATTGCGTTCGTCATCAGCAAGTACTCGCCCGGATCGAGCGAGAAGCCTAATATCGAGCATGGCTTTTACACCACGGTGAACATGATTCACACCCTGGGAACGCTTCTGGGCCTGCCGCCCATGAACCAGAACGATGCCTACGCTCCGGTGATCTCAGGGCTGTTCTCAGGTGCAGGCGACCAGCCGCCTTACACCGCCGACTGGAGCAACCGCGACAATGGCTTCATCTACCAGATGAACCCGCCGAAAGCACCGGGCGCAGAGGAGTCAGCCAGGATGGATTTCTCCCGTCCTGACCGGGCAAATCCTGCGGTGCTCAATGCCATCCTGTGGCGTGACCGTAAAGGCGATGCGCCTGTGCCGACGGCGCAGCACGTGCTTCCCGCAGGCAAGCCTGAGCCGGATGACGATTGATGTTAGGCGCGGCACGAGCGAGGACGCCCGTGCTACATTGAAAGCGCCCGCGTAGGCCCAGACGTCCTCGTCTGGGCACGCAGAGTCCACGCCGTGATGGGCGCGGCGTCCTTTTATCGGCTTGCCGTCACTGTGCTCTCGACATCTGCAAACGAAAACGCAGTCGACACGTTAGAGTATTCTTTGCCGTCAACCTCGACATAAGGATAGACGAAATAATTCAGCGGCTTTCCTTCCTGTTTGGGACTCAACTCCAGATCACGCCCCGTGGTGAACTGCACGCGATTGTCATCGTGCGCGCCGAAGAAGTAATCTCGCTTCTCCTGATGCTTCCAGGCTTCCGAGATGTCCACCGGAATCCAGCCATGATTAGGTTCGAAGAATTCGGCCCAGCAGTGGTATCCGGCAATCTCCGCCGAATGCTTATCCGGGGGCAAAGGAAATCCAATTTCAAAGCGCGCCGGAATTTCCTGCGAGCGCGCCATGGCGATGAACAGGGAGTGAAAGTCGGTACAATTACCCTTCTTGGCATCGCAGGCGTAGAGAACATCGCCTCGGCCCCATCCGGTGCCGGTTTTGTCATAGCGCATGGTGGTGAAAACGTAATCGTAGATAGCGCGGGCTTTGTCCAGGGAATCGGTTTTGCCTTCGGTGACTTTCACGGCCAGTTCCGCCGGCAGCCCGGTGACTGGAACCAGCGCGTCCGGTGCGAGGTCTTCTCTCCTCTCTTTGTCCTTCAGTGAGGCTGGTTCGAGGTGAGGCGAGTACATGCCAAGCGTCAAGTGCTCATGGCGCACCACGTCATAAACAACATCGAAGTGGAACTCCGCCTGCTTCGCTTTGGAGGACTCGGCGTAATACATCTCGTTGCCGAATCTCGACTCGCGAGTTTTCCTCAGCGGCAGATCGCCGGAGGCTGAGAGGACTTTTACTTCTTGAAAACTGTCGGAATGGGCGGCAGGAATCCATACCCGTAACTTCTCTCCGGCAGGAACGTTCTTTACGGTAAAGCCGTAGTGGAATGTAAAGTGGCGGGTAGCCTGTGCGGAAGATGTCGCAACCAGCATGACCACCGCCAAGGGCAGCGTAAAGCCAGCGTTCCTCGACATAAGTGTGATCCTTTCCGGATGTTTGATGCGAGCAGGGAATCGTTCTAACGACACACGGGCGTTGTAAAAAGGCGAGGTCAAGTAAAGCCGCGAAGGCGTGTCATTTTGAATCTCACCCGATTAACATATTTTAAACGAGACTAGGCTAGAATCGCACCATGGCGGCAGCCATTGAGTGTCGTGATCTGCGCAAGACCTACGACGGCAAGGTCGAAGCGGTGCGCGGCCTCAACCTGGAGATCCGGACCGGAGAATGCTTCGGCCTGCTCGGCCCCAACGGCGCCGGCAAGACCACGACGATCGAGATTCTCGAGGGATTATTGCAACCGAGCTCTGGCCAGGTGACGATTCTCGGCCAGACCTGGCAGCAAAATCCGCGACAACTGCGGGAGTGGCTGGGTATCTCGTTGCAAGAAACCCGGCTGTCGGAAAAGCTGTCGGTGCGCGAGACCATCGAGCTGTTTGCCAGTTTCTACAGTGAGCCGCGGTCTTCCGACGAAGTGCTGGATCAACTGCAGCTCCGCGAAAAGGCCGACGCCTGGGTGGGCAAGCTATCGGGCGGACAACGACAGCGGCTGGCGGTGGCGACGGCGCTGGTCGGCAACCCGCGAATTCTTTTTCTGGATGAGCCGACCACCGGGCTCGATCCGCAAAGCCGCCGCCAGCTTTGGGACATTGTCCGCACCTTCCAGCAGAATGGCGGCACCGTGCTGCTGACCACGCATTATATGGACGAGGCTGAGCGCCTGTGCGACCGCCTTGCCATTATTGACCATGGCCAGGTGATTGCCGAAGGTTCGCCGGCGGAGCTGATCGAGCGGTTGGGCGGCCATCACGTGGTGGAATTCGAGGCCGGCGGAAATGGGAAGGATGGCGGCGAGACCGATCGTTGGCGCGCTCTGCCCGGCGTGGAGGCGGTACGGCACGAAGACGGGGTGATATGCCTCACGGTGCGGGAGCCGCACACCACCATTCCAGCGTTGCTTGATGCGGTGGAAAAGCATGGCTCTGCTTTGCAACGCCTGACGACGCGCCAGGCGAGTCTCGAAGATGTTTTCGTCCGGTTGACCGGGCGGCATTTGAGAGAAGAATAATAGAAGCCAGGCCGAGTGCAGCTCGGCAGAAATGTAGTTATGACCGTAGCTCAACAGACCCCAGCAGGAGAAACACAGTCCCAGCCCGGTTCTATGCCGCCGCTGCGCAATGGCCGCTGGTCGGGATACCGGCACCTGCTCATCGCCCGCCTGAAGGAAATGCAGCGCGAACCAGAGATCATTTTCTGGGTTTTCGGCTTTCCCATCCTTCTGGCTTTGGGACTCGGCATCGCATTTCGCAACAAGCCTGCGGATGTGAGCTCGATCGCGATTGTTGCTGGGCCGAAAGCACAGGAAGTGATGGATCTTATCCAGCGCTCGCCGCAGAAGTCATCCATTCGGGCGGAGGTGCTTGATCGGGCACAGGCACTGAAGGGATTCCGTCTCGGGAAATACGATCTGGTAGTGGAGAGCGAGGGACAGGGCAGTGTCAGATACATCTATGATCCCGCCCGTCCCGAGAGCGTTCTCTCCCGCACTGAGGTGGATAACGCTTTGCAATCCGCAGCGGGGCGGCAAAATCCGCTGGCTACTTCGGTCGAAGTTTCCAGTGAGCCGGGATCGCGCTACATCGATTTTCTCATTCCCGGCCTGATCGGCATGAACGTGATGAACGCGGCCATGTGGGGCATTGGGTTTGCCATCGTGGACATGCGGCAGCGCAAGCTGCTGAAGCGCTTCGTCGCGACTCCCATGCGGAGAAGCGACTTTCTGATGTCGATCGCCAGTAGCCGGCTACTCCTTATGGTGATGGAAGTCGGCTTGTTGCTCGGCTTCGGAACTTTGGTTTTTCACATGCGGGTGCTGGGACCGGTGCTGATCATTCTTGCCATCGGCGCTTGGGGCGCGCTGTCATTTGCGGGCCTGGGTTTGTTGACCGCCTGCCGCGCGCAGAAGATTGAAAGCGTCAGCGGACTCATCAACCTGGTGATGATGCCGATGTGGATCTTCTCCGGGGTGTTCTTCTCTTATGAGCGATTTCCGGCGGCCCTCCATCCCTTCATCAAAGCGCTTCCGCTGACCGCCCTGAACGACGCGTTGCGGGCCACGATTCTCGAGGGGACACCACTGACGGCTCAGTCCAGCCGCATGCTGATCCTGCTGCTGTGGGGAGGAATTTCGTTTGCGCTGGCGTTGAAGTGGTTTCGCTGGACGTAAGGCCAGTTGGTTTGAAAATCGATCAGCCCGCTGTCGCGGTTGAAGACCAGACCCAATCCTGAAACTGCTTGCGCAATGCCGACTTCAACAGCTTGCCCGTCGAGGTGTGGGGCAGGCTGGGCACGAAGACGAACTCATCTGGGACTTGCCACTTGGCAAACTTGCGGGTCAGAAACCCGCGCAGTTCTTCGGCGGTGACCTGACAGCCTTCTTTGAGGACGACCGCCGCCAGCGGCCGCTCCTGCCATTTGGGATGCGGAGCCGCGATCACCGCGGCCTCTTGCACCGCGGGGTGAGCGACCAGAGCATTCTCCACATCTACGGAACTTATCCATTCTCCTCCCGACTTGATCAGATCTTTGGTGCGGTCGGTGATCTTCATGTAGCCGTGGGCGTCGATGGTGACAACATCGCCGGTGCGCAGCCAGCCGTCGCTGGTCCAGCGATGGCATTCTTCGGGCTGGTTGTGGTAGCTGGCGGCGATGAACGGACCGCGAATTTCCAGTTCGCCGGGAGTTTTCCCATCCCAGGGTACTTCGCCCCTATCTCCGACGGCGCGGATTTCGATGAACGGCGAGGCCAGCCCTTGTTTGGCCCGCAGTTCGAATTTCTGATCTTCCGGCCAGTTCTGCATCTCTGGCTTGAGAGTGCAGACGGTCGCAATGGGGGTGGTCTCAGTCATTCCCCAGGGCTGAATTACTTGTACGCCAAAATTCTCGAAGCCTCGGAACAGGCGCTCCGGAGCCGCCGAACCAGCCACCACGATGCGCATGCCGGGAGTGAGTTGCCAGCGTCCGGGGTGGCGCTCCAGCGTATCAAGCACGCAGAGCCAGACCGTGGGCACCGCTCCGGTGAAGGTCACGCGTTCCGCACACAAGAGATCCAACAGTCGTTCTGGCTGGAGATTGGGGCCGGGCAATACCAGTTTGCTGCCGTTCATGACCGCGGCATGGGGCAGCCCCCAGGCGTTGGCGTGAAACATGGACATGGCCGGAAGAATGCAATCGAAGCGCGAAAGGGAGAAATTATCCGGCAGCGAGATGGAATAAGAATGGAGAGCGATCGCCCGGTGCGAATAAGCCACTCCTTTGGGGTTTCCGGTCGTGCCTGAGGTGTAGCACATGGCGGCGGCATCGTTTTCATCGAGATCGGGATAGACCGGAGTGCGGCGGTTGTCACGCAGCAGAGTCTCGTAGTTTTCATAAACTGCTGGCACGGGCCCGCCGCTGAACGGGACCACAAAGATGCGCTCAAATTTCACTTTGCCTTTGAGCTTTTCGTAAACAGGCAAGAGCACGTCGTCCACGATCAGGAAGCGGTCCAGGGCGTGATTGATGATGTAGGCAAGTTCATCCGGATGGAGTCTGAGATTCAGGGTGTGCAACACGCCGCCAATGCAGGGAACGGCGAAGTAAGCCTCGAGATGCGCGGAATGGTTCCACATCAGGCTGGCGACACGATCTCCACGGGCGAGGCCCGCTGCCTGAAGCACCGCAGCCAGTGAATGGGCACGCTGGGCCATCTCTCCATATGAGTAGCGGTGAATCGAGTTGTCAGGGCGGCTGGAGACAATCTCCACGTTAGGAAAGAGCTTCCCCGCTCGCTCCAGGAGGGGTCGCATGGTCAGCGGAAACTGCATCATCGTTCCCTTCATCAGGCACCTCGCCTCGGGGAACTTCGGTTGGCTGCTGCCAAGGCAGGAGGATTCTACTCCGAAAACGGCCGGGATGAGGCGGCAGGGGGCAGGCAGGGGATGGGACTCTAAAAGACAACTGCCGTGTTATGATTCGGTTCTAACGATCCGAGCGGGAGTAGTTCAGCGGTAGAACGCCAGCTTCCCAAGCTGGATGTCGCCGGTTCGATCCCGGTCTCCCGCTCCATCTTTCGCGTCGAGTAGGGCCTCGGCCAATGGAGTGCGTTCCTTCAGTTGTGATACGAGTCATCGCCTGTCGTCGCATCTCCACGGAGGGTCAAAGCCTGGGGTCAAGAGGAATGCGTGGCTCTGCCCGTTGAGGTTGCCCTGGCCGGTTATTTGGCCACGCGCATTGATCGCGGTTGGCAGGATCAGCGTCCAGCCGGAGTTCTCAGGAATCAGGTTGTTCAGGTCTTGTATGCCCTCTTTGCGGCTCCATAGAAATGCGCGAAACCCCGACCAACCCACGACTTGTCCGCGATCGTTGATGGCAAAAGCGGTACTCCAACCTTGGCCCGGCAGTGCTCCAAGGCTCTCCACCCTGAAATCCTCCCCGTCTAGATTTTCCCCATCCCCGCCATCATGCCGGTCCCACAGAACTGCGAATTCGCGGCTGAAACCTTTGCCCGAGCCTCCTACGATCTGCCCACGATCGTTGATGCCGTTGGCGGAGGCGGAATTGTCCCCCGATAAGAACGGGAGGGGCTGCATGCCCTTAAACCTAGTCCACACGAAACCGTGCCAATTCCCGTGGGCAGCGTCGGAATATCCGACGACTTCTCCCCTTGCGTTGATGGCAAGAGCCTGACTGTAACCTCCTCCGGGCAGAGTGCCCAGGTCCCGCATGCCTTCATGCCGACTCCACAGGAAGGCGTGCGGAACGGAGAAACCGACAACCTCGCCGGGATCATTAATGCCTGTCGCCTCACTGATATTGCTGCCGGGAAAAGTGCCCAAGTCCCGGATTCTGCCGTCAATCCAGAGGACCGCGTGTTCGTTGAGAAGTGGCGGATAGTCATAAGTGGAATACCCCGCCACGACGCCCGAGGAATTGATCGCCTGGGCGACACTAAAGTTGGTTTGCGGGAGGATCGCACCGATATCCTGCAAGCCCAAGCGTGGGCTCCAGAGAAAGCCGTGGGCATTGAAGTTGGCAAAGCGGGCGTAGCCCACCACGTCACCGCAGTCGTTAATCGCTTGCCCCTGGCTAACGGTTCCACCGGGAAAAGTACCCAAGTCCGTAACTCTGTAGCTTTGGGCAGGACTAACTGGCGCGAAAATTACGAGGGTCGAGATCCAGGCGAGGAGCCGATACGGTGATGCCATTCGCTAACCTCCGTCCACACCTGTCGTCGTGGAAGCCGAATTCCGGGAATAAACAAGCTTCGGTTTGGAGATTTATGTCTAGAGCACAGGGAACTGACCGGGCGAAGCAATTGTGCTCTTCGGACAGGATAAAAGGCAAGCGGGCAGCCCACTGGGGGATTGGCATACCGCGTCCGGCAACCGCAGCCAACAAGGGCTGCCCACCAGTCAAAAATGGTAACACCGTGATCAGTTTGAAAGCGACTCACTTGTTCATGGGTGGAGGTTATGACTCCGGCCGGCAAGTTGGCGCTTGTGCGGAAATCGTTTGTGAACACAAATTTACAGCTACTTGACGATTCTTTACCCGGTAACACAGGTCGGTGTGATCGAATAAACTATTAAGCACCAAACCATGTTGGATAGCCGTAGCAAATTTGTATTGAATTCGCGACCCGGGAGTCTGGTCTCTATCGGCTCGGTGTTCAGCCTGACGGTTATTCTGGTCGTCATCGCATCCGCGCAGGTGGCAGCTCCCACGGTCGAAAAGGCCGTAGGAACGGCGAAAGCCATCTCCGGCAATGTAATCACCCTGACCAGCGACGCCGGCGCCTCGACCGAGGTCCGAGTCGATGATTCCACCCGCATTGTTCGCGTCGCTCCCGGGCAGAAGGATCTGAAGGATGCGGTGCCGCTTCAACTGAAAGATCTGCAGGTGGCCGACCGGATGCTGGTCCGCGGCAAACTGGCGGACGATGGCAAATCGATGGTTGCCATCTCGGTGATCGTCATTAAAGAAGAGGATATTGCCGCCCGGCAACAGCGCGAGATGCAGGACTGGCAAAAGCGCGGTGTTGGGGGCCTAGTGACGGCGGTCGATGCCGGCAACGGAACCGTGACGATTTCCATCGTGGGCAAGACACTGGCAGTCCACACCTCGAAAGATACCGTCGTCCGCCGATATTCTCCGGATTCGGTCAAGTTTGACGACGCTCAGCAATCCGCCATCGGGGAAGTAAAGGCTGGAGACCAGTTGCGGGCGCGAGGAGCCAAAAGTGAAGATGGCGGAGAGATGACGGCCGAGGAGATTGTATTCGGAAGCTTCCGCAACATCGCCGGAACAGTGATTTCGGCCGACGTAACCAATCATTCACTCAGCATTCAGGATCTCTTAACGAAGAAGCCGGTAACCTTGAAGATCACCGGAGATTCTCAACTGCGCAGTTTGCCTCCCACGGTGGCACAGCGAATCGCGATGCGGTTGAAGGGCGGGACGCCGGGAGCCGGTCAATCGGGTGGTCCCAACCCTCCCGCCGAGGCGAAAGCCTCTGCGGAACACGCGCCGGGCGCCGGGGGAGCGCGCAGCGGAGGGTCGCCGGATTTTCAGCAGATGCTGAACCGCATGCCGGCCGTCGCGCTCAGTGATTTGCAGAAAGGGAACGCCGTGATCGTGGTTGCGACAGAAGGCACAGCGGGCAGCCAGCCGAGCGCCATCACGCTGCTGACCGGTGTCGAACCCATTCTGACAGCGGCACCCGACAGCAGCCGGGCGGCGATGCTGCTTTCTCCCTGGAATCTAGGCGGCGGGGGCGGAGATGCCGCTGCGGCGGGTGCGAACCCATGAAGTTGCCCCACTTCGGGATTTTCTTCGCGCCATTCGCCTTCGCGCTTCTTTCCTATCTTCCTGCGGTCGCACAAGCCGCCCCCGGCAGTTTGCGCGGCCGGGTCACTGATCCCTCCGGCGCCGTGATTCCGCAGGCAACGGTTACCGTTAGCGTAACCGGCGGTCAAACGACGGGCGCGGTTTCGGATGCCCAGGGAATGTATGAGATCAAGGCGCTGGCGCCCGGTACTTACGCGGTGAGTGCCCAGGCCGCGGGCTTTGCCAAGCCAGCCGACAAAACTGTCACGATTTCTCCCGGCCAGGTGCAGCGCTTCGATATTGCTCTAGAGATTGAGGTGAAACCGGAGAAAGTAGAAGTACAGGATGAGGCAACCACCGTGGGCGTGAGCCCTTCAAACAATGCAAGCTCAATCGTCATCAAGGGGAAGGATATCGACGCGTTATCGGATGATCCCGACCAGTTGCAGCAGGACCTGGAGGCGCTGGCGGGGCCGTCGGCGGGGCCGAACGGGGGGCAGATTTATATCGACGGATTTACCGGCGGGCAGCTGCCGCCTAAGTCATCGATTCGTGAGGTTCGCATCAATCAGGACCCATTCTCTTCGCAATACGACAAGCTGGGTTACGGACGGATTGAAATTCTCACCAAACCCGGCACCGATCAACTGCATGGTCAGTTCATGCTGGATGGAAACGATTCGGCGTTCAATTCCCTGAATCCGTTTACGCCAGACGTGCCGCCTTATCATTCCGAGCTTTTTCACGGCAGTCTGGGAGGCGCATTGGGGAAGCGGAGTTCATTCTTCGTTGATTTTGAAGGACGGAAAATCAACGATTCCAATGTGATTGTTGCCACCGTGCTGGACTCGAATCTGATGCCAGCGCCGTTGGTTGAAGCCGTGCCGAATCCACGCAGCCGCTTCAATGTCGGTCCGCGCATCGATTATCAAATCAGCAAGAACAATACGCTCACGGTTCGCTACCAGTTCTACCACGACAGTGAGAGCAACGCCGGGATCGGCCAATTCTCGCTCTCCTCCCAGGCTTACAACGATTCCTCGGATGAGCACACTCTCCAGATCAGCGATACCCAGATCTTGAGCAATAACGTGGTGAACGAGACTCGTTTCCAGTACAACCGGGACAGCACGACTCAAACTGTGCTCAACTTCAGCCCGACCGTGTCGGTGCTGGGAGCTTTCACCGGAGGGGGAAACCAACAGGGAAATTCTCTCGACAACGAGAACCGCTACGAGTTGCAGAATTACACCTCGGTGATGCATGGAAACCATCTGATCAAGTTTGGCATGCGGCTCCGGGCAACAACCGATTCGAATACTTCCAACTCCAATTTCAACGGAGTATTCACCTTCCCGTCGCTGACCGCGTACCAGACAACAGAAGTCGGCATTCAGAATAGTTCGACGCCGGCACAGAGCCGGATGGCCTGCACCCTCACTTCTGCCAATCCGGCTTTGGATTGCGGGGCCAGCCAATTTTCCCTTATCACTGGACAACCACTCTCACGGGTAACGCTGGTAGATGATGGTCTGTACGCCCAGGACGACTGGAAAATTCGCCCCAACCTGACCCTGAGCTATGGCCTGCGATTCGAGACCCAGGATGACCTCCATGATCATGCCGATTGGGCGCCGCGGCTTTCGGTTGCCTGGGGAGTGGGGCGGGGCAAAAATCCGTCTCCGAAAACCGTGGTGCGAGCGGGGGCGGGAATCTTCTATGATCGCTTTACCTACAACCTGATCCTGCAGGCGGAGCGGCTGAACGGGATTACCCAGCAGCAGACCATTGTCAGCAATCCCGATTTTTATCCGAGCATAACTCCGCCGGCTTCGGTTTCGGTTTCGCAGGTTTCGCCCACCATTTATCAGGTTTCGCCGAATCTGCGGGCGCCGATGACCATACAATCGGCGGTCAGCGTGGAACGCCAGGTCACCAGAAAGGCGACGGTGTCGCTCACGTACCTGAACTCGCGTGGCGAGGACCAGCTGCTTACCCGCAACATCAATGCTCCTTATGCAGATGGCATTCGTCCCCTCGGCGGAACTGAAAACATCTACCAGTACGATTCCGAAGGCATATTTCGCCAAAACCAGTTGATCGCCAATGCCCGGATCAGCACTGCAAGGCTTTCGCTGTTCGGCAGTTATGTTCTGAATTATGCCAACAGCGATCTGGGAACCGGAGGTTCTTCGGGCTCTTATTCCAGCCCCGGTACTCCTGGTTTTGTTTCCGATCAGTATGACCCGATGGCGGATTACGGGCGCTCGAGGTTTGATGTGCGGCACAGAGTGTTCATGGGAGGTACTCTCGTGCTGCCCTACGCGCTCCGCCTGAATCCGTTCATGCTGATCTCTTCCGGCCAGCCATACGACATCACGACCGGAACCGACCTGAATGGTGATTCCATCTTCAATGATCGGCCCGCGTTCGTCTCATCCACTGCATGCGCATCCAAAGTGGCGCAGGCCGCGGTTGTCTGCACTCCTCTGGGAACTTTCAATACTGCGCCTCTGCCGGGCGAACCTCTCATTCCCATCAATTCAGCAACCGGTCCAACGCTGTTTACCTTGAACCTGCGGTTGAGCAAGACTTTCGGCTTTGGCAGGGAAACCAAGGGTCACTCAACCATGGGAGGCGATGGGGGCGGACACGGGCATGGTGGATTTCCGGGAGGCGGATTGGGACCGGGCGGACTCTCAGGATCTGGGCGCGGCGGCGGGTTCGGGATGGGAGCGACGACGGACCGGCGTTTCAACTTGACCTTCACGGTGTCGGCGCGAAATGTTCTTAATCGTGTGAACCTGGCGACTCCGATCGGCGAATTGAGTTCGCCGCTATTTGCGCAATCGAACGCACTGGCCGAAGGACCCTACTCCTCCGCTGGAGCCAGCCGCAGGATTGATTTGCAGGTGCTATTCTCCTTTTAGTAAGTTTTCTGGATAGCTTTAGATTCTGGCAATCCTAAAGGAAGGCTGTGGTCAAATTCAGAGCTGCTTCCCTGTGTGCTTGGGCGGTCCTCGCTTTCACGTTGGGTCTGCCCGGTTGCTCGGGGAATAAAACCATAACCATCACCTTGTCGCCGACGACGTCTCCGACCATCAATCAGGGACAGACTCAGGTGGTGAGCGCCGTCCTCACCAACGATCCCACACACGCCGGAGTAACCTGGACCTTGGCCGCGGGCAATGTGGGTACGCTGACCAATTCCACTACCGCGTCGGTTACCTACCAGGCGCCGCCTACGTTAACGGTGAATACTACGGTCACGGTGACCGCGACTTCGGTGGCCAACACCACGGTTACTGCGTCGGAAACAATTACGGTGGACGCCCTGCTAGCCATCGCGACCAGTTCACTGCCCTTCGCCACTAAGGGCGTTCCTTACTTCGGCGTGGTCAATGCAACCGGATCGTCTGGGCCGTTTACCTGGGCATTGAGTGCCGGGAACTTGCCGCCTGGTTTGTCGATGTCAACCAGCACTACCGATTCCGTAACCATCGCGGGCACGCCAACGACGGTCGGAACCACCAACTTCACCGTCGAGGTCACCGCCGGAGGCACGTCGGTAGAGCAGAAGCTGCGGATTGCAGTGAATCCCCCGCCTCCGCTTGCCATTGGCACCACCTCGCTTCCCACTGGCACCGTGGGTGTTGCCTACAGCCAGACATTGCAAGCTGCAAACGGCGTACCGCCCTATCGCTGGAGCATAGCCACAGGTACCTTGCCGGCGGGATTGTCGCTCAGTACCGGAGGCACGATCTCGGGTTCGCCCACCACCGCCGGGACCGCAAGTTTCACACTGCAAGTGTTGGACTCCTCCGCTCCCGTGGCCCAAATGGCGACGGGTGCGCTGAGTATAACCATCAACCCCAGCACAACCAGCGACTCCGAGTTGAGTGGGAACTACGCATTTCTGGTCAGCGGATACGATGCGCAGGCGCCGTTTGTGGCGGCCGGCAGTTTCGTGGCTGACGGCAGCGGCAATCTCGCCAACGGTGTCATGGATACCAACACCTCGGGAAGCCTGCAGACCGACTTGGGGTTCAATGGAAAATATCTGATCGGGTCGAACAATCTCGGAACCATGACCTTCAACATTGTTTCCGGAGGGTCCGGTAGCCGCAGTTTTGCCTTGGCTCTCATGGCCGACGGGAATGGCAAGCTCATTGAGTTCGACGACGTAACCGGTACCGGTACTCGCGCCTCGGGCGTGCTTCTGAGACAAGACACCACGGCGTTTTCCGACACCGCCATTAACGGCAACTTCGTTTTCGGCTTTCTGGGGAGCGACGCAGGTGGAAGCCGGTACGGATTAGCCGGACAATTTCAGGCTGACGGAGCGGGCAAGTTGAACGACGGAGTGATGGACGCGGACGACGCTGCGAGTGGCCCGGTTTCCAGCGCCAGCTTTTCCGGGACGTATTCGGTCCCGGCGGTTGCTGCGCCGGGCATGCCTAGCGGGAGGGGCACCGCTTCGATCAGCGTCACCGGCCATGGCACCACCAACTATAGCTTCTATGTGGTCTCGGCCTCGGAGCTGCTGGTAATGGAGATCGACCAGGTTGCTGGCCAGGCAAGCCCGATTGTCAGCGGTACGATTCTTGAGCAAGCCGGAGCGGGAGCCTTTGGCGCATCCTCTTTAAACGGGACCAGCGTATTTCAAACTATCGCCCTGGACGCTGCAGGACCTAAGAGCATCGCCCAGCTCGGCCTCTTCATCACCGACGGAAGTGGAGATCTGATGACCACCTCCGATTTAAACATGGGTGGTGTCTTGGGCCAGCCTACTAGCTCGGGAACGTATACGGTCGCGACCAACGGCCGGGTAACTGTAACCAACTCGGGCATCGGAACTTCCCAACCAGTGGTCTATCTGGTCAGTGAGGGTACGGGATTCGTTATAGGGACCGATACTGAAGTCACTTTCGGCTTTATGCAATCGCAATCGAAGCCGCAATCGGGTTTATTTGAAACGGCGTCGCTCTCGGGCACTTACGCAGGCGGCACGAACGCTCCTGCGCAATTCGGCGCGAGTGACCAAGTTGATATCGGGACCAGCGCGGGCACAGGAAGTCTGGGCCGGACCAGCAACATTAGCGGTAGCGGCGGACTGATTCAGAACCAGACTTCCAGCAACAGCTATTCCTTAATCACTAACGGACGAGGAGTCATTCCCGCGAGCGGAAGTCCCACGGAGATTTTCTACATGGTTTCGCCGATGGAGTTCATCTGGATCACGACCGACGCCAACGCGCGGGTCGAAATGTTCGAGCAGTAGGGCGGGAATTAAACTTTGGCGATGAGCTGATGCAGCTTGGCGCGGTAACCACGGCTACAGGACAATTCCTTGCCGTCCTTGAGAATCACCATGTACTCCCCGCGATTGCAAGGTTGCAGTTCCTTGATCTTGCGCACATTCACAATGATCGAGCGGTGAATACGTACGAACTGGTCGGGGTCCAGTCTTTGCGCGATCCTGCCGATGGCTTCGCGCATCAGGTAGGATTCGGCGCCGACTTTTAACCTCACATAGTTTCCTTCCGCTTCGATCCAGTCGATCTCCTGGGTATCCAAGAACACTACCCGGCCGGCGACTTTCACCACCAGGCGCTTGTCAGACTTCGATTCGGGCTTTGCGCCCGCCAGCAAATCGAGCAGGCGGTGAGTTAGATGGCGGTCATTCAGCTTCGCAAGCTCGGCCCGGGTCCTCTCAATCGCCGAGTGCAGACGTTCGGCATCGTAGGGCTTGAGCAAATAGTCCAGAGCGCGAGCTTCAAACGCACGAATCGCATCTTGATCGTGGATGCTGCTGAAGATTACGAGGAGCTTTTCCCGGCCGGCAAGGTTGTGGAGCACTTCGATCCCGTCCGTCTCGGGCAAATGCACATCCAGCATGAGCAGGTCCGGTTTGTGGGCTTGAACTGCGCTGATCGTCTGCTCCCGATTTACGCACTCGGCGATCACTCGTACCCCAGGCTCCGCCTCGAGCAGCGAAGCCAGCTGGCGGAGGGCACCGGTGTCCGGATCCGCGATGACGGTGCGTATTTCCTGGGGCATATTTCGAAGGTCAGGGAAACGCTCTACAGCCTGTACAACCAAACCCATACATGCATTGACGTTGTAAGCTACGAAATGGTTGGTAGCAAAGTTCTGTGGACTGGCAAGGATGCGGACACAATTCGTACCTGAGTCGCGCTTTGAGCTTCGCTTCCACACTCCTCCACTTACACCGTACAATTTTTCATTTGTACTGTTGTGATTTCCTGTAGCAAGGCAACGTCAGCGAACGTTATGTTGTAGTTCGCCTATGAAAGCTGGAGTACCGCGTATGAGATGTTGGAGGCGCGGTTGAAGATTTCCAGGTTGCCGCATTCAGCGGCGCCTTTACTCTCCCATGATCTTCACGATCACCCGCTTGTCGCGCTGGCCGTCGAACTCGGCGTAGAAAATCCGTTGCCACGTCCCCAGGTCAAGTTTCCCAGCCGTAATGGGCACGATCACTTCATGGTGGATGAGCAAAGCTTTGAGATGCGAATCACCGTTATCCTCGCCGGTCTGGTGATGACGATAATCTTTGTTGAAAGGTGCGAGGCGTTCCAGCCACTGGTCGATATCCTCGATCAATCCCGGCTCATTGTCGTTGACGTAGATTCCCGCAGTAATGTGCATCGCGGATACCAACGCCATGCCTTCCTGAACCCCGCTCTTGCGCACGAAGTTTTCAATCTGCGGCGTGATGTGGACGTAAGCCCGGTGCGTCTTGGTGTGAAATTTCAGGTATTCGGTAAGGACTTTCATAGCTCAGCCTGGAAAAATTCCCCGAGAGGATTCTACCGGAGAAACCGCCTATTCCTTTCGGACACGGACCAAAGTTTGCCCGCATGTGCCCTGCGTCACACGCCAGACCGTTCGCCGTTCCCCATAATAGGTGTGGAGGTATTTGTCGACCGTGCTGAGGTTAGATTATCTGTCCTGCATATTAACGATTGTTTCCACCATATTGGTGGGGCGAAGGTGTTGGGAAGGCTGGGTTCTGGCCGGCCTCAACAGCGTAGTGGTATGTGTCATCGGGGTGCGTACGGGGCAATGGGGCTTCGTACCCGCCAACCTCTTTTGCCTTGTGCTCTACGGAGTAAATCTGCGGTCCTGGCGCAGGGCGGAGAACTCTTAATACAACCACGCACGAAATTGTGGTCAGCGCAACGATTCTTCCACTTCGGAGAGCCAGTCAGGGCGCTTGAGAACTTCGCGGGGCTTGGGGCCATCGGCGGCACCGACGATGCCGTCGCGTTCCATGAGATCGATCAGATGAGCGGCGCGGCCGTAGCCGATTCGCAAACGACGCTGCAGCAGGGAAGTGGAGGCTTTGCCGAACTCTACCACCAGCCTGACTGCGTCTTCGTAGAGGGGATCGTGTTCAACTTCATCGCCTTCCTCGCCCACCTCGGGCCCACCCTCTTCACGCTCCTCCTTCGGAGCCTGCAGGAATCTCTCCTCATATTCCGCGGTTCCCTGAGTGCGCCAGAATTCGACCACGGCAGCGATTTCTTTTTCTGTCACGAACGGCGCGTGCAAGCGGTGCACGCGCGCTGAACCCGAGGGTAAATAAAGCATGTCACCGCGCCCCAGCAATGCCTCAGCACCATTGGCGTCGAGAATAGTGCGTGAGTCCACTTTGGTGGCAACCCGGAACGACATGCGGGCGGGGAAGTTCGCTTTGATCAAGCCCGTAATTACATCGACCGACGGCCGCTGTGTTGCCAGAACCAGGTGGATGCCCACGGCGCGCGCCATCTGTGCAAGTCGGGTGATGGATTCTTCTACGTTACCGGAATCGAGCATCATCAGGTCAGCCAATTCGTCGATGATGATGACGATGTAGGGTAGCGGACGCTCGTCCGGATTGTCGCCGAACAAGCTGGGAGTATCGCCGTCGTCAAACAGCTTGTTGTATTGATCAATGTTTCGGACGCCCTTTTCCGCCAGAAGCTTGAGTCGCCGCTCCATTTCGCGGACCGCGTTGCGCAGGGCGTTGGCGGCCAATTTCGGCTCGGTGATGATCGGCGTGTAGAGATGTGGGACGCCATCATAGTTGCCCAGCTCCAGCCGCTTCGGGTCGACCAGGATGAGGCGAACCCTGTCGGGCGTCGCCTTGAAAAGAATCGACATGATCATGGCGTTGATGGCCACGCTCTTCCCGGCGCCGGTAGAACCGGCAATCAGCAAGTGAGGCATGCCATTCAGATCGGCGGTGACGATGCGTCCGTTGATGTCTTTTCCCAAAGCTAAAGTCAGTTTCGATTTCGACCCGATGAACTCTGCGGATTCGATGTTCTCGCGCAACCAGATAATTTCGCGTTCGCGGTTCGGAACCTGAATGCCCACGGTGGATTTGCCTGCCATCCGCTCGATCAGAATGCTCTCGGCTTTCAGCGCCAGGCAAAGATCGTCGGTGAGATTCGTAATACGGCTGTACTTGATGCCAGCCTCAGGCTTGAACTCGAACGTGGTAACGACGGGGCCGGGGTTGATCTGGGTGATTTGCCCGGTTACATCGAATTCCGCATACTTCTCCACCAGGACCTGAGCCAGCAATTTGAGTTCGTCGGCGTCGACAGCTTGCTGTTCGTCTGGCCGGTGCAAGAGAGAACTTGGCGGAAGTTTGAAGCCGCCAGCGATACGCGGCAATGTCGTTTTTGGCGTTTGAGCGCTGTCGGCGCGCTCGGTGACTTCCGGCGCGGCAGAGAACTCAACCGGACCCGGCGCAGCGGTCGCTGCCGTTGTCTCGGCGGATTCCTCCGCAAAGGTGCGGTCAATTCCGGTCAGTCCTCGCTCGAGGGTTCGAACCGGCGGAGCAGGCGGCGCCGCCGGCCGCGCGGAAGCAGGCGTTGTGATGACTGGCTTCGGGGCGGCACGGCGTTTTTCCAGTTCTCTCTGCATCCGCTTCTTGGCGCGCGCTTCCTGCCAATCCTTCCAGCGTTGCCACAGCGCGATCGCAAACGCAAAGCGGGTCGGCGCCCATACCTGCAGGGCGGAGAACGAAAATGCAGTCGAAAGATACAAGGCCACAGCAACCACGCTGTAGCAAACGATGTAGGCGCCGGCGACGTTGAAATAGTGAATGAGGAAGTCACCGACGATGCGGCCGACCAGGCCTTCCAGCGGAATCGCTCCCATCCAGCGCAAATGTCCCGGCAGCAGAGCCAGCAGCGCGGGAACAAAGATAAGCAGCCAGACTGCTCCGACGCACTTCGCCAGCGGCCATGCAACCCTTCGCGAACGGAACCAGCGGATACCCAGCATTGCGGCAAACAGGGGCAACAGAAAAGCTCCAATGCCGAAACCCTGCAGTACAAGGTCCGAGACCAAAGCGCCGAAGAGTCCCACCCAGTTGCGCGCTACCCGCGAATCGGTCAACACCGAAGCGCTGTTCAAGGACGGGTCCAGTGGAGAATAAGAAGCCAGTGCGAGGCAAAGGAGGAGCGCGGAGACGCACAACAGGAACCCGACGAGCTCATTGAGCCGCCGGTTGTTGGTCGGGGTGAAGATACGAGTGAAATACTTCATGGGCGCATTTGTGGCCGGAACGACACTCCTCAAATCCGATTGCCACCCCTACGCCAGAGCCTTGCAATTATGACAAGAAGCGCGCCCGGGCACAACTTAGGATTTGCCGCCCGTATCTAGAGTGGCAAACAACCGGGCTGCAACCGCGTCACTGGGCCAGCCGGTTGTATTTCTTCAAAATCTCCCGCAACTGGTCGTGGGGCAAGGCATAGACCGTGTGGCCTTTTCGGCCGGTCATGGTCTCTGCCGCCGCCATGGCGTTGATCACTGCTTCCTCGGTGGCTTGCACGGTTGCCAGGAAGATCGGATTCAGCTGGCCATTAGGAAGCATGCTGACGTCCGCGAGACCACTCGACGAAGCCGCGCCCGGATTGGCAGTGGAGAATGCGATAAAAATATCTCCCGAGCCGTCCCCCGAGTAACTGCCGTCTCGGCCCAGCCCGAGCGTGACGCGACGCGCAACCCGCCTGAGCTGCGTCGGGATCAGGGGTGCATCGGTGGCGACCACGACGATGATCGATCCCACATCGTCATTCCAAACTTTCGGCTCAGCAATTTCGCGACCGACGGGCACGCCCGCAATACGCAGTTGATCGCGCTGGCCGTAGTTGCACTGCACCAGTACACCCACCGTGTATCCGCCGTACTTCGCATCGACCACGCGAGATGCAGTTCCGATGCCGCCCTTGAATTCATTGCAGATCATTCCGGTGCCCCCGCCTACGTTGCCCTCTGGGACAGGCCCGCCCTGAGCAGTATCGAGCGCGTGAAAGGCATCCTCGGGCTTTACGTGGAAGCCATTCACGTCATTCAAATAACCATCCCAGGTTTCGGCGACCACCGGCAAGGACCAAGAGTACCCTTCTTTATCCGGCCCGCCATGCTTCACCCGCCAGGCGATGACCGCATCGCGCACCACCCCTACGCTGTGGGTGTTCGTGATCATTACCGGGCCTTCGAGAAAGCCCGAATCCTCCACCCAGGTAGTGCCCGTCATTTCGCCGTTGCCGTTTTCGGTGAACCATCCGGCAAAAACCGGTGCGTTTGCGTTCTTGCCGCGGGGCAGAATTGCGGTGACTCCGGTGCGCACCGGGCCTTCCCCGGCCTTCATGCTCGGATCACCCGAGATCAGAGTCGTGTGGCCTACTTCCACGCCTTTCACGTCGGTGATGGCGTTCAACGGGCCCGGCGCGCCATCGAAGGGCACACCCAGGTCGCGCGCACGAGGCTTGGTCTGAGCGACGGCCGAGCTCACCAGAGCGATCCACAA
>Ga0335078_10001554_pt1 | contig 34570 bp, 26 predicted proteins | sample Lox_Sample_32_FD_206711 | JGI IMG/M metagenome (GOLD analysis project Ga0335078, IMG submission 206711) | Soil microbial communities from Loxahatchee National Wildlife Refuge, Florida, United States - Lox_Sample_3.2 | ecosystem: Environmental > Terrestrial > Soil > Wetlands | place: USA...
GCCTGTTCGGCCCGAGCGGCATGGCTGCGTAGCTGTCGCAGCGACTGGCAGGCGCCGCGCATGGGTTCACCACTGGCCTTCCTTCTGTTGTTGTAGCGCGGACGGCAGACGATCGGCAACGCAGCGACGTCAGCGGCTGGGTCCGCTGCCCCTGGGCGACAATGAGCCCGTACTCGAAGGGGCAGCGGATGTCCTGTTAGGTCCGACGCCACCATGCGTCGCGGTCAGCTGATCGCCGTCAGCCGCCCGGCGCGGCAAAGGCATGGGGAGCCCGCGCGGCGACGGCGAATGCGTCCGCGGTTACGGTGAACTGTCGGACGGCGTCTGGGCCCACCCCCGTCGTGTCCGGTGATGGTCAGCGACCGCGACTCGTCGCAGCGCGCTGTCGAGGCGGGGGTGGCGGCACCGCCGGCACGGTCCTGATCGAACGGCTTGATCTCGCGCAGCCGGTCGCCGGCCCACGTGATCCGGGCCTGCCGATGCCGGCTCGGCATCACCGCGTCACGGCTCGCGGCGGCGGCGGCGCAGCTTCGCGACGAGGACCGACACGACTCGAGGAAGATCTGTCCAGTGAGCGCCTCGGTCGCCGACAGGGTGTGGCCGACGTTGGAGGCGGCGGTCAGGCCCCGTGGCCCACCGTCGTCAGCGTCGTGAAGCTGAAGCACACGCACCGGGCGACCGTCGCCGGGTCCCCCTGGTTGAAGACGAGCCGCTCAGGCGCCCGATCGCACCGTACAGGACTCGAAATACATCCCGAGCAGGATGAACAGGCACACCACCCCAACAGCGCCTCGATCGTAACCTGGTTGCGGGCTCGCACGGTGCGAACGACGCCCACCACGATTGCTGGTGGCGCGAGGTCACCAAGAGCGTGTCGGCAATCCGGCTGGTGGCGTTTGTCGATGTGACCCGTGGCCGCGCCGGCGCGCGCACATGTATAAGTGTCTATACGGCCTGCGTGTCGGCCAGCCGCGTATGGAAGTCTGGACACCGCCGCGCGCCGAGGCGACAGTGCCAACACCAGACCTCGTGCTCGCCCACCAGCGTGGTGTTTGTTCGCCCCAGCGACGCAGCGGCGGCAAGGACGCCGTGCCGCTGCTGGTGGACGCCCCCGCGCGAACCTACCGACCTCAGGGAGCGCATCCCCGCCAGGCTCGACTGCGCGGCCACGCGGTGTGGGCCGTGTACGCCGACTGTCGCATCGCTGTGATACATCCCGCTGCGGTCGATGGTGTTCACATCGAGCGTGTTACGCAACGGGCCGCGAGACCGGTTCGCATATTGCTATCGAGCTGCGCAGCGACAGACGCCCCGGCCGTGTCGGCGACTGGCACGACGATCTGGCGAGTGTTAGGTTTGGCGTGAAGGAGGAGCGCTGTCGCCAGCGACCGCGCCCCGTGCACCGCAACGACGCCTTGTCATCGGCGTTAGCCGTGGGTCGTCCCGCATGTCTGCTCAAGCATCTTCGTCCGCTCGGATCTTCATTAGCTATCGCCGCCAGGACACCGCCGCATACGCCGCCCACTTACACGACGCCCTGAGCCGTCGATTCGGCCGCGCCCGCGTCTTTCGCGACCTCGACACGATCGCCCCCGGTCAGGACTACGCCGACGTGATTGAGCGCGCGATCTCCGCGACCACGGCGGTGATCGTTCTCATCGGGCCGCGGTGGGCCACGATTAAGGGTCCGGACGGGGCACGCTTGGACGATCGCGATGACTTACTGCGCGTCGAGATTGAGACCGCGCTGGCGAAAGGAGTGACAGTGATTCCCGTCCTCGTTGCCGGCGCGAAGATGCCAGAAAAGAAGCGGCTGCCGCCCACGATTGCGGATTTGGCCGACCTAAATGCCGAGATCTTCAGCTGGCACGAGGACGTCGCCCGACTCGGCAGGCAGATCGTCGCTGCTGAGCGTGAGCGCCAGGAACGCGCGGCCGCGGCCGAACGGGACCGTCTCGACCTATCGCTAGGCCTTGACCTCGGTGCTCGCGGGCACCAGAGCTGGGCCACGGATGCAATGACCGTCGTTACCAAAGCGATGGAGACCTCGCTCCAGAACCAGGGGCACGCGACGAAACTCTCTGGCTCGGACCTGTTCAAGTCACTGCAGAAGATCGCGCAGATGAGGAACCCGAAGGCTGACATCGCCACGCAGGGATATCTGTTCGACGATCTCGTGCACGTGATCGACGTCACGGGCGTAAAAGCGACGCGTTCCGGGGTTCGTTACATCGCCCGCTCGTATCCGCTCGCGTCGCGAGATGAGATCGTCGGACAAATACGACTCAGGCGTCCAGTTTTGGCTGCCGCCCAAGTCCGGGCGTCCTGGTTGACCCCGCCGACGTCGACCGATGGACGCCTTGTTGTCTCTGACAGCGACATGATCCAGGGTGGGGTTGTTGTTGCCGTGCTGGGGTGGAATCCCACCTCCAGTGAGTTCATTTTTGTGACGCCGTGGCCGGATTGGGGAGACCACGGAAAGGGGACGATGTCGGTCGACGCGGCGGCGCTCGCGATACAGGGCGAGTTGCGATCGATTGAAGGCCCGACTGGGACGAAGGCTAGTCTGCAGCGAATTCCGGTGGCTCGCTGGACGCGTCGACCCTGGTCTACCCAAGTAGTGTCTATGCAGCCCGTCACGACACCGGCTCGAGTGGACAGGAGCCGATCACCGCCATGGTGAGCGGAGCCAGCATCAGCCCGCTGGGCATCAGTCATCTGATGCCCACTGATTGACGCTCCTGAGGCTCAATCCTTCCACGGTCCGTGTGGTGGCGCGGTGAGCTTGCGACGGTGGTAGATGCCCGATGAAAGGGTGACGCGAGTCCGCGGCTGACGCGGGACGATCTCTAGAAGGCCTTCGTCTGCGCCGCCGCGCCGAGCGCCGACTTGATCGCGTCTTTCTCCTGGCTTGACAGATGCGCGGCGTCCATTGCCTTGTCGAGCGGCGCCTCGAGACCCTTCTGGATCAGCGCGTGCGCCCCGTCCTTGATCGTCGAACGGTACTTCTCCGGGATGCCGAGCTTGGACATGGTCTCGTTGAGCTTCTCGTCTACCTTCGACCAGAACTGGTCGCTCAAGGACTTCTTCGGCGGGCTGAGGTCGGGCGGGAGCTTGAGGATGTCCTTCATCCGCCGGTCGAACTCTTGCTGGGGCGTCTCCTGCGGCATCGTGGGAGGGTGGAAGATGTCGATGGTCGGCTTCTGCGGTTCTCCACCGGGCTTGGGTGTCGTCTCCGGAGCAGGAGCCGTCATGTCGCTGATCACGATCTCCGCTCGGCGGTTCAACGCGCGCTGCCCCTCGAGCTCCGCCGAATTGGTCGCGATCTCCGGCGCAGCGGGATCGGACGAGCCGTGGCCCTTGCCGCCGAAAGTGAGGCCGGGGGCCTTCGAGGACAGCGTCGCGATGACTGCCTCGCGGCGGTTGCGCGCAAGCTCATCGTTGCGCTGGGGTGGTCCCTCCGAGGACGCATAGCCGTCCACGGCGACCACTGGCTTGACCATGTAGGACAGCCGCTCGGCGAGCTTCTCGATGACGGCGAGACCCTCTGGCTCCAACAGCCAGATGTCGCGCGCGAAGTAGATCGTCGCGATTGTGGTCGACCCCATCGTCGTGACGCGCGGCGCCGGCACGCTGGGTGAGAGGCTCAGGCGTTCGCCTACTCCGCCCTTGGGGGCCCGCATTACCTGCGCCGCCCCGCCGCCCGACTGCCTGCTGGCAACGACGTGGCCCACCTCGTGCGCAAGCAAGCCGCGCCCCTCCTCTGTCTCCGGTGCATAGCGGCCCGGGCCGAAGACGATGTCCTCGCCGGCGCTGTAGGCCCGCGCGTCGGCCGCCTCGGCGGACGCGGCGGCCATCTCGTCAGCGTGCACCCGGACGTCGCTGAGGTCCTCGCCGACCAGCGGCTCGAGCTGGTCGCGGACGCCCGGCTCCAGCGACCGCCCACCACCGGCGTCGAGCACTGCGTCAACTTCGGGCGGCGGGTGCCAGAGGGGGTGCGCGATCCGCGGGTCGGTTGATTCAAGCAGGCCGCTGACGGCGCGATTTCCCGCGGCGCGCTGCAGGCCGAGCAGGCTCTGCATGGCGGGGTGCTTGGCCGCCGCGGCCGAGCGGGCCCGCTCACCGTGAAGCGCGGCCTTTGGCGCGGTGCTTCTCCTGCGGCGCATGAGACTCTGCTGCCAAGCATAACTGCCGCGGGGCGGCGATTGCAGCTAATCGCCTTCGGCGAATTCGGGCGGCCAAGCGACCCCGTTGATGTTTGGCGGGGCCGGGGGGGATACGCCGAACGCGGCGGCGGTTACTGCGATCAGTGCGGGTGCGGCGACGTGCGGAGTCCCGCGGACTTGCGTCAACACGGGGCACCCGGGCCAGGTCGCGCATGGTTGCGTACCGTTGGCGATCAGTGATAGCCACGGCACACTTCTAGGAAGCCCGTGGCAGCGGAATAAAGACCGCTCCTCGCAGAGCGTGGCTTTCGACGAGCTCGACGAACGGACCTGTTACGAGCACCTCGCCCGGGCTCGCCGGAATCTTGAACATGAGTCGCTCCCGCACGACGTCGTCATGGAACGCGTAGCGTCGAACCTTCATGATCCCGCCATCTGGGAACTCGACGAGATCTGAACGTTGGATGTCGAGGGCGTCCGCGCGGAAGACGTTCAGAGCAATCAGCTCTTGCTCGGGGCACTGGAGCTCGAGCGGCTCCGCGTCGCCTTCCAAATCCACTCGCAACGTGTCCCAGGCTCGCTCCGAGACCACGGGGACTGACCACGACAGCCCGAAGAAGTCGCCCCGCTGGCCAACCGGCACCAACTCCACCTCCTGCGGTGACCAGGAGCTCCGGACTGGGTGGCCGTCGAGCGCCGCCAGCCGAGTGCGCGACTCTTTCCCGACGGTGCGAACAACGTCGAAGCGCTCGGTATCGGCAATCAGGCGGAATACGTGTGTCACATCGTCGGCAGCTTGAACCCCTTTGGACGTGCTGCGCGTGCCTGCACCATGAACTTCTGGAACGCACCCGATTCGATTTCGTCGGCGATGTCACCGAGGATCAGCTTGATCTGGTCAGGACGCTTCGCGCCGCCTGTGCCGATCTGCTCCAGACGGAATGTAATGTAGTCCTGCGCCGCATACGAGTGCAGGCCCTGTCCATGGTGCGCCGTGCCCGCGAGCCGAACGCCGTTCGAGGCTTCGTTGATGTCGACGCCGTGATAGTCGAGGATGTCGCGCGCACGCGCCGATCGCGGCTGGGTGCTCTGCACGATGTGGTGGGCGTTCTCATTCTTTCCGAACCGCTCTCCGGCGGACTCCATGTCCTTGCGCAACCGTGCTGCGTTCGCGCCGGTGTCCCACGTCTGGGTCGACACGAAGCCCACCTTCTTTTTGCTCGCGATCATGTAGATCTCGAAGCCGCCGGCCTCCGGCTCGGCGTCGAAATACTTGATCCAACGGAACCGGACCTTTAGCGCGTTGAGGGCTCCGAGGATCGCCGGCAACGGCGCCCGTGCGGCCGCCATCGGTGCCTCGATCGCCCGCGCCGCCTCCAAGGCCAGCTCGTGTTGCGCAGCTTCCGAGCCCGCCTGCTCGGCCGCCTCCCTCCCGCCCGCCTGCTCGCCCTCCCGTTCCGCGCCACGTGCCGCCCCCGCCTCGCGCTCCGCGCCATGTGCCGCCCCCGCCTCGCGCTCGGCGCCGCGTGCCGCCCCTGCCTCGCGCTCGGCGGCCTGAGCAGCTTGCCCCGCCTCGCGTTCGCTGGCTCGGGTGGCAAAGCGTGCTGCCTCCTCCTCGGTCATGCGCTCGGCCCCACGCACCGCGCCACTCTGAAGCTCGCGCGCGGCGATCCGCTCGCCCTGACGCTCGGCCAACTCAGAACCTCCGCGGGCCGCCTTGCGCCCGAACCGACCGAGCAGGTCCTCGGCAATACCGACGAACTTGCGTGCGATCGAGCCGACCGCGTCCATCACCGCGCGGATCGCGCCGCCGCCGGCCTCCTTGATCACCTTGGCCAGCGCCTTGAGGCCGTCGAGCAGGTACGCGCCGAGTTTGGAGAGCAGCTTGAACGCCTCGCCCATCACCTCCATCGGCCAGTTGATGAACTTGGCGATGCTCTGAAGGACGCCCATGATGCCCGTCCACGTCCCTGCGGTGAGCGCGTCGAGCAGCACCTGGAAGGTGATCGTCCCGCCGAGCCAGCCGGTGGCGTGGCCGGTCTCCTCCTCGGCCTGGTCGCTTGCGAAGAACCCCGTGACCTTCTTCGCCAGCTCGGTCCCAGCCGCGGCGATCTTCGCCTTGATCGCATCCCACGCCTCGCCGAGCTTTGCCAGCAGATCGTCGAAAGAGGTCGCCGGGCCGGACGAGAAGTACTCCTTGATCGCCGGCCAGAACCCCGTGGCCGCCTTGTCGACGTCGGGCTCGATGTCGCTGATCGCCTGTCTCGCAACCTCGGCGATATCGGGCTGGGGTCCGACAGGGTTCGGCACCGGCGGGGGGCTCGCGGGGGTCGCTGCCTGACCGGGTGTGACGAACGCCTTCGCGCTGGCGGGTGCTGCCGGCGGCGCCGCCTGCTCGGGCTGAGCGGCCGCGCCACCGCCAGCAGAGGCGGCGTGCGGAACATCGCTCGTCTGGGCACTGCCGGGGCCTGCGAGCGTCGAGCCGCCAGGTGCGCCGCCTGTCGTGGCAGGGGCCGACGCGGCTGGAGCGGCCGATGTCGCCGACTCCGTCTCGGGGGTGGGGCTCGTGGGCGCCGCGTGGTCCGTCGCCGGCTCGGGCGTGCCGGACGCGGCCGACGGTGCTTCGGGAGCCGCGGCCGGCGCGGAGGCCGAAGGAGCCGCCGCCGGCGCGGAGGCCGAAGGAGCCGCCGCCGGCGCGGAGGCCGAAGGAGCCGCGGCGGCGGAAGGCAAACCCGCGCCTTGGTCGGCGCCGGACGCCTGGGCCGCCCCATCGCGCGGAGCGGGTAGTGTCCCCTCGGCCGGCGCCGGCTCGTCGTTGAACAGCGGCCTGCTCTCGGCCGCGCTCGGCTCTTTGGGTTTCTCCTGCTCAGGCTCGCCCTCGATGATCGTCGTGATCTTCGGCGTCGGCGGCGGGGGAGTCAGTCCCAGCGCGCGCGCCGCCAGGCCGGCGAGCAGGTCCTTGATCCAGTTGAGAGCATCGATCACCGTCGCGATCGCCTTGAACGGGTCGGTGAGCCCCTCCCAGATCCCCTGGAGGAAGCCCTTTGCGAAGCCCAGGAGAAACTCGAGTGAGGCTCCGCTCAGGATCTTCGCCACGCGATCCGACACCTTCTCCTTCACCCAATCCTGCGCCTGCTTCAGCTTCCTCAGAAACGCCAGAATCGCGGGCTTGAGCAGCTCCCACAGCGGGCCGAACGTCGCCAACGCCGACAGCGCCGCCAGCGCCCCGAGGACGATGTCGAGGATGAAGTCGATGATCGGCGCCTTGTAACAGCGCGGGATCTTGCGCCAGGCCCACCCGGCCAGGATCAGCGGGATCGTCGGCGGAACCGCGATGGCGAGAGCAATCGAGCCGAGGACCTCCTTGTAGGGCTCGATGATGCTCCACAGCTTCTTGGCTGCGCCCGTCAACCACTGGACGCCGTCGCGCAGCTTCTCTTGCCCCCATGAGAAGAACGATCGGACGTCCTCGGCGAGTCGCTGGGCAAATCCCTTCGCCGCCTCGAGCAGCGGCAGTCCGCTGATCGAGCCGGCCAGCGCCAGCGCGGCGCTCGCCAGCGAGCCGAGCTTCTCGAGCAACCAGTCGGCCGCCTCGCCGAGCTTCTGGCGCAGGTTGCCGCTGCCGTCGAGGAGCCCAGGCAGGAACGTGTCGCTCATTTCCTTGTGAGCGGTGCGCACAATGTTGGGGTCGTTGCGGTGCGACCACAGGAAGGCGACGACCTTGACGACCTCGGGGCCGTAGGTGATGAGCACGTACACCGGTCCGAACGGGCTCAGCACGAACAGCACCTTGCCGGCGGTGGTGAGTGGCCCGGCCACCGGCGCCAGCGTCTGCTTGATCCCCTCCCATGCGCGTGCAGCGTGGCGCTTGATCCAAGCCCACACGCCGTCCTGGCTGTCAGCGCCGCCGAGCCCGAGCCGCTCGACCACCCAGTCCCAGGCCGAGCCGAGCAACTCCTTCGCGCTCTTGATCCAGCCCCAAACGGTGCTGGCCGCGCCGCTGATCAAGGACCAGGCGCCGGCGAGCAGCGGCTTGAGCTCGTCGAGCGTGCCGCCGACAACGAGTTTGATGAGCTTCTCGAGCCCATCGTTGATGGTGCTGACCGCGGCCGAGATCTGCCGGACAGCCTCCGATTCGGCGATCGCCGCGCCGAGGTCGTGCAGCGTTTCGAGGATCTCCTTGAACGCCGCGCACGCGTCGGAGCCACCTTTCTGGAGGCGTGCCAGTAGGGCGAGCGCGCGGTCGAACGCACCGCGGAATGCGGTGACGGCGTCCCCGAGGCCGAGTCCCGAGATGAGGCCACCGACGGCTGTCTGGACGGCCGCCTTGAGCTTCCGTCCGACCCAGCTCACCGGCCCCTCCCTGAGCACCTCGGCCAGGCCTCGGCTGACCTTCTCCACAAGCGACGCCAGCACGCCGCCGGAGGGAGCGGGGTCCGCCTGCCGCTGCACCGTGGGCGCCTGCGACGATTCCGGCCGGACACCGTGAGTCGCGCCCGACAGCGGCGGCGACGCGCCCTGCTGGACGGTGTGGGCAAGCTCGTGGGCGATCAGCCGCTTGCCACTTCGACCGAACGGGTCATAGGCGCCGCGGCCGAAGACGAGGTGCCGTCCGGTTGTGAACGCGATCGCGTCGAGTGCGTGCGCCGCCTCGGCAGCCTCGGGGTCCGTGTGTACCCGCACCTCTGAGAAGTCAGCCCCCAACCGGGGCTCGAGCTCCGCGCGCAGGCTGGGCGGCAGCGGAGCGCCGCGTCCCTCCAACGAGGCCGGTACGCGACCGGCGCCGGGCGGTGGTGACAGCACGCGCCGGCCGACCGCACGCCGCCGGATCGCAACCGATCGCGACGACGCGACCTCCGGCGCCGAGAGTGCACGCTCTGCCGCTACGTCGGCTTCGCGCTCCAGCGCGTCCGCCGCAACCTCATGAGCGCGCTTGAACGCCACCGGCTGCGCGGGACCCGATGGGCCGGAGGTAAGCAGGCGCGTGACGGCGTCGTTTCCGGCGGCGTGCTGCAGTGCACGCACCGCCGTCTCGGGGCCCGGCGTGTCCGGCTGCCGGTAGGCGTCTGAGCGACGCGCGTCGGCATCGCGAGCCGCCGTGCGCGCCGGCGCCTTGGCTGACGCGAACGAGGACAAGCTCGGTCCTAGTCGGCGGCCCGGACCGTCAGGGCCCTTGCGAACGAAGCCGTCGAGCAGTCGGAATTGGTGATCGTCAGCGTCCGATCGCCGGGCGCCGCGTCATCCGCGATCACGGCCTGGAATTGCATCTCGGTCGAACTGTCCCTCTTGATGTCCTGGACGGTGACGCTCGCCCCGAGCGACACCGCCGAGTCGCCGCTGAACCCCTGGCCCTCGACGATCACCCCAACGGTTGTCCCCGGCGTGAACGGACCGATTCCCTGCCCCGCGGCCTGACCCTGCACCTTGCCGATCTTGATCCCGCCGGAGGTGCAGCGCCCCCAAACGGGCGCGAACGAGATCACCATTCGCCGGCACGAGCAGTTGTCGATTCTCGTGACCGTGCCGCTGCCATCGACGTCGACGGCGGCCAGAACCACGCACGGATCGTCGGGGCACGGCGGGCAATCGGACAGCTTTGCGCCAAGCAGAGTCTCGAACAGCTGCTGGGCGCTTTGCACGGGCGTGCCGCTGTGGCTCGGAGGACACGAGTCGAGCAGGTGAACCTCGTAGGCGTCCTGGTAGCGGGAGTACTCACACGAGGTGTCGTCACAGCCACACCCGGTGGGCTGGGTACGGACCGGGCGCACCAGACATTCCTTATGACACACGGCCACCCACACCGTTCCGCCTTGCGGGGTCATCATCACGTCGCTGCACCATGGGTCGCTCACCTCGCCAGCAGGCGCGCCGCATGGCACGGTGACACTTGTCGAGCGCAGGTCGACGATCCGCTCCACGTCGATCGCGATCTCGTTGCCGTATCCGTCGATCAGATAGCCGGGCTTTATCTTCACCTTCCACGGCTGCGCCGCGGAGCCGTCGTCGTTGGGCACACGGCACACCTGCGTGCCGCAGACCGTACCCCAGCCGTGCAGCATGCGGTTGTGCCGGCGCAACCGGTCGAGGAAGTACTCGGCCTCGAGGTTGAGCTCGGTCGGAGTGACGAGTTGGCGCGCGAAGTAACGGGGGCGCTCCAGCGTGCCGTCGCAGGCGGGGGCGGTCGCGCATGAGGTTGTGGCGTACATGGTGTGCCTCCTAGTACTGCTGCTGGCGATCGCGGCCGACCAGAGCCAGGATCAGCTCTCTCAGCACGATGTTGGATGGAAGTACCGGCCGCACGGTGATGTCCACGCGATTGGGGTCGCAGCGCGGATTGTTGTCGGGATCGACGACGGGCAGGTTCGCCAGCGCAATGCACGGGTCACGGGGCAGCGTCGAGCAGTCACGCCCGGTGACCCAGCGTGCAATCTGTCCGTAGTCGAGGACACCATTGCGGATCGCGCCGGAGATGACGCTCACCGGCTCGGGCGGGGTCGTACATTCCGGGCGCAGATCGATGCGGTACTGCTCCCGAACCGTGCTCGGCGCGCAGGGATCGATCGTGCGGCAATCGCCGGCCAGCACGGGCGCCGGATCGCCACGGCACTCGTGGTAACAGATGAGCACCTGGACACAGGCATCGGTCTTGCAATCGCCGGCCGCCGTCACCGCGGACGCGAGGAGGTCGGGTGGGATTGGGATCCAGCCGGTCCGGGCCGGGACGATGATCTCCTGTCCCCAGCGGTCGATCGCCACGCCCGGCGACACTCGCACGTGCTGGCCGTCGTCCTGCACCTCGACGTCGAGCCCGCAGATCACGCCGTAGCCGAGCACGAGCCGGTTGAGCAGTCGGCGCTGGCCGATGCCGTACGCCGTCTCGAGCTCGAAATTCTGCACGCCGAGCAGCTGACCGTAGAAGTAGCTGTTGCGCAGCGGCGTCTGGAGTCCGGCGCCCGAGTTGGTGGATGTTTGGTCTTGGTACATCGATCCTCCAGAGTCAGCCGTTCGTGAGATAGGTCCGACCTACGTGCGTGCTCTCGCCCAGGCGGCTCGCCGTCGGTCCGCCGAGGCGAAGCACGCTTGCCCCCGTGCCGTCGAGCACGGTCGGCTCGCTCGGCCCCGCGACGATCGCGTCGATACCAATGCGTGCCTGCACTCCGACGCGCATGCGTGGTTCCACGACGCATAGGTGGTAGCTCGTGTGGGCCGGACGTTCCTCGTCGAGGAGATTCTGCGCCGCCGTCACCGCGTCCTCGCTGAAGCTTCGCCCGCGGTAGAGGCGCACGCTGAACTGATGCGCCACGTCGGCGAACAGCGCGGTTGCGTACTGGTCCTGTGGAGTAAGGAACGATGCGTCGAGCACGGCCGTGGTGCCGACCACCGCGCCCTGCGGCGCGGCGACCGCCAGCACGGTGTTCGCACCGAGTACCGACGGCGCGGACGCGGCGTCGGCGCTCGTCTCGTCGGGAAGCGCCCACCAGTTCGTCTGCGTGATCGGCTCTTCGATTGTGGCCTCGACGCCGACGCGGTCGCGCAACGCGGCGCGCAGCCCCTCGACGGTTCCGCGCCACGCGTCGCCGGCGAACGCAGCGGCGATCGCACGCCGTCGCCGGTCCGCGTCCCAGGCCTCGGGCAGCTCGAGCGCCAGCCAGCCCGCGAGCCAGCCGAGCCAGTCGGGTGGCGCCGCGCCGCTGTCGAACAGCCTCGCCAGCCCGTCGATCGCGGACCCGACTCGGTCGAACTCGCTCTCGAAGATCGTCAGCCAGCGCGCCAGCAGGTCGGCCGAGACCGCGTCGCGCTGGTACACCACGGGCAGATGCTCGAGCAGGCTCTCGTGCGCGAAGTCGATCCGCGCCTGAGAGACAACCGGCGTGTCGGCGCCCTCACCGCTCAGCGCCATCCCCACCCACACCTCGTCCAGCGGGCGACCCGCGAACAGCGTCTCGGTGGCCTGCGGCGCGATCGGCAGCTGGTGCCATCGCTGGTCCGAGAATGGATCCGGCGCGGCTGGATCGACGGGCGGCGGCGGGGCCCCGGCCGGCTGTTCGCAGAGGTAGAGCTGGAACTGACTGCCGGTTTGCGAGAGCGCGACGGCGACGCGTAGGAGATGCCGCGGGAAGCTCGTATCGCTGGGGTTGGGGAACGGCCCGCCCCAGGCGATTCCGTGCCTGCTGTATGCACCGGTGAGGTTCAGCCGCACGGGAGGCGGCTCGCCGCCGGCGTGGACCAGCAGGCCGCCGTGGCCGTCGAGCGCGACAGCAGCCACCGCCGCGGTATAACCGGACGCCGCCCCGCGTAGCTGGCCGTCGATCCCGAACGCCAGCAGGCTTCGCTGGGCGTTGTCGCCGAGGTACACCGCGACGCTGTCGGCGGCCAGCCCCATCGGGGCACCGGCTCCCGACGGCCAGTGCTCGAGTGGATGCCCGCCGGCGTCGAACACCCGCACGTTCCCGGCATCGTCGAGCACGACCACCCGCGTCTCCCCGCCCACCTGGGTCACTGTCACCTCTGCGGCGGCAAACGTCCCGGGCTCGGACGCGGTCGCCCAGAAGTCCGGGATCGGCCTGCCCAGCATGTCGAGCTTCACGATTTGTCCGGTCCCCGCGTCGACCACGTAGACGTCACTCTGCGGATCGCAGGCCACCGATACCGGCCGGGAGCGCCCGGCCCAGATCTCGGCAACGTGCAGGTCCGGGACGGAGAGCACCTGGACCCGGTCGTTGGCACTGTCGGCGACGAGCAGCGAGCGCCGCCCGCGGTGGAACGCCAGTCCGCGAGGCGTCCGGAACTGACCGGGACCCGTCCCCGGACCGCTGACACAGGGAGCCGGCCGCAGGCTCCCGTCGCACGGATCGACCAGCGCCAGCGCATCGGCGTCCGGCACCGTGTAGTAGACAACGCCCCCCGGCCCCACGGCCACGCCGCTTGGACCGCTCGGCGTCGGCAGCGCAACGACCTCCGGCGCAACAGCGTCAACGGCTATCGGCAGGCCCGTGAGCGCGAGTGAACGGTCCGCACGGAGTTCAACGCCCGCGCGCATGAAGTCGAGCCACCGGCCCTCGCGGTTCAGGTAGAGATAGCTTGCGCCGCCTGCGTCCACGCCAATCACTCCTCGATCCCGAACCAGACGACACCCCAGGCGTTGCGCGCCTGCGCGACGAGTAGCTGCCCCAGCCGGTCGTCGAGTGCGGCGGTCAGGTTGACGACTGCCACGTTGCAGGTGAAGCCAGTCGCCGATGCGGAGTCCACGAACGCCGGCATGTCGAGCGCGAGCAGGTCTGCATTACCCGCGCCGCTGCTCTGCTGCAGCGGCCGCGCGCGGTCTGCCGCGTCCACCCGCGCGGAGTAACACGGCGTCACGTGGAAGGAGGCCCCGGTCGTGTCGATCGCCATCGTCACGCCGATGGGGAACGACTTCCCGGCGCTGTCGGTCGCCGTCCACAGGTCCCAGTTGCCTATCTGCCGTCCGCACGCGATGTGCGGCCGGACGGGTGGCCGCGCGTTGCGGCGTTCGAGGATCGAGACGTCGGCGTCGAGCTGGCAGCTGCGAACCTGCGCCCGCGCCAGGACGATCTTCACTCCCGCGTCGATGTCGGCGCCCTGCGTCGGATCGACGGGCTTCAGCCGGCCCGTGACGTCTCGCTCCAGTCGCACCCAGCAGAACACCGGGCGCTCGCGCAGCCGCACGACGCCGCGCGGCAGGCAGATTCCGTCGCGCGTCTCCGCCTCCTCGAGATCGGCATCCGCCGGATACGAGACGGTCAGGTCGAAGAACACCGCTGTCCCATCGCGCTCGGCGGCGACCGGGGGGACCGACTCGACATCCGTGTCTAGCAGCACGATCTCGTGCCCTCCGTTGTCGAGCGCGTATCCCGGCTGCACCCGTACCTCGCGGTCGCCCTTCTTGCCGCTGACCGCAAAGCCGTTGCCGATGCCGGGCTGGTGCAGGCTCCGGTTGTGAAGCCACCGCATCGCGCTGTTGAAGTCGGCGATCCCGTCGAGGTCAGCGGCGAACAGCGGCTGGCCGTCGAAGAAACGCAGGCGCTCGACGGAGCTGGTCCGATCAAACAGGTCCATCTACGTCACCTCCGTCACGGGCTTGGGAGATCGGCCGGATCTGGGACTGTGGGCTGCTGACATCGCGCTCCTAATTGATTTCGAGGGCCTCGAATGTCGCGATCACCGCCCGGCGCCGGGTCATCGACACCGTGAGGGGAGAGCTGTCCCCGGAGCCGTCCCCGCTCCAGCCGTCGAAGACGGCGCTGGCGACTGCCGCGTCGGGTGTCGCCGTCAGCGTCACGCTGCTCCCGCGCGGCAACCACACCACACCTGCGCTGTCCGCGACGACGTCGAGCCCGCCGACATCGCTGGTTACGGTTCCCGGACCTACGACCGCCACGATCAGCTCCTCGATCTCCTGCTCGCGTGCGTCGCACTGGATCCCGACCCAACACACGTACAACTGCTGCGCACGCGCGAGGCCGAGCGGATCGCCGGTCGTGGTCGTCGCGGCGAGGCCTGGAAGCACGTCTGGCGGTAGCTCGGCCAGCGCCCGGAAGGTGAACGAGTCGAGCGCCTCGTCCGCGACGTACTGAAAGCCGAGCGCATAGTAGAGCGTCCGATCGACCGGATTCACTCCCAGCTGGGGCCACTGCAGCCACGCGAAGTAGCGGGGTAGATCGGTGAACCCCGCCGCGCGCGTGTCGACCCGCGTCTGGATACCTGCCGGGCCCTCTGACACGGGCTCCCACAGTTGCCACGGCGTCGCGACGCGCGACGTCTCGCCAGTCCCGATCCGCGGACTGGCGAGCGATCGCGCCGACGCCGCGAGCCGCTGCACGCTGCCCGGCGCGCCGGGGTCAAACAGCGCGAGGGCGACGCCGTCGCACGGGTCGACCCGCGCGGGGGCCCTCCAGACGAGCTTCGCGTACGGCGCCGCGCCGCTCGGTCGCAGCACGAGCGCGACCGGGGAGCCGCTCGTCGGTAGGTCGACGGTCGCCTGATCGACCAGAACGAGATCGCGCCCCGATGCGTCGTAGGCGACCCCGGGCTCGATGGTCAGCTCTCCGCCCTGGGGATCGGACACATCGAGCCCGGACGAAACGCCGAACGCCTGGTGAATCGCGCGCTGGTGCCACCAGTGCAGCTCGAGGTCATACGCGATGCCGTCGCGGAAGTCGCGGCTGCGGAGCATCTCGCCGTCGACGTTGCGCAGACGCTCGAGGACCAGAGGATGCCGTCGGCTCACGCGCTCACCACCTCGATCTGATGTGCCGATGCGGCAACCAGCCCGAGCGGTCCGATGCACAGATTGCCGCAGCTTGCGCCGTCTGAACCGATCAGCTCGAGCCCAAGCACGTGGTCGACGCCCGTCACGTCCTCGATCGCCTGCAGAACCTCAGTCCGCACGACGTCTCGCCCGAATGGCCAGCCCGTGCCGTCGCGGCCGCCGCTGAGCGGATCGAAGAGCAGGTCGAGCGCGGCGAGCACGCGCGTCTTCAGCGACACCGGATCGGCGAGCCGCGCCGCCAGGACCTCGGCCTGCACGTGCATTTCGGTGTAGGTAGGGCCGGTCACCTCGACGCGGGTACCGACGATCCGGTGTCTGTCAAGGTACGCGGTGACCGCGCGGACGAGACCTGCGCTCGGGGCCGGGCGACCACGCGGGAGGAAGGGGACGATGACGACCGTGATGACACCGGTCGCGCTCACGCAGAGGAAGTCCGGGTGCAGGTTCGCCACCGCGTATACGCGCGCCAGCCGCGCTCCGGGAGTCTCGACGGCCAGCTGCTCGTAGTCGCCGAGCGTGACCGCGCGGGTGGGCAGCGTGGTGAGCTCACCGGCCCGCCCTTCGGCGTGCTCGAGGGTCTCCGCCTCCGCCCCGCCGGCGGCCGGGACCGGGTTTGTCACCTGTAGTGCTGCCGCGGCGGCGGGCAGAAGCGCTCGGTTGTGGTCATCGTCGGTCAGCCGGTCGAGCGCTCCCGCCGGCACGTCACCCTGTTCGGCGGCCGTGGTGCGATAGGCGGCGAGGATCAGCTCCCCGGGCCGGGGCGCGAGGCCATGCAGCCCATCGCCGAACTGGACGACGCCGGCGGTCGGGTCGAGCACGAACACAGCGTCGGCGGGACCGGATGCGTCGAGATCGCGCCGCGCCGCCCAGCGTTGCCACGTCGACCCGTGCCCGGTCCACAACCGCACGCTGTCGGCGTCGAGTGGCGCCGTCGCGAGCTGAATCGACTGCTCGGGCCGGCCGTCGCCCCGGCCTGCCACGACCGCCTCGACGATCAGCTCGCCCGCCTGACCCCCCGCCGGTGCGACGAAGCCGAGCACGAGCACCGGCGGTGCGGACGGATCGGTCACGTCGAGGCGGCCGATCGCAACGCCCTGCGCGTCGGTGATCAGCTCGACGCCGAAATGCGCCACCGCGCCGGCTGTGGGTGCTCCGACGATCGTTGCGCCGGGCGCGATCCTGAATCGCTCGGCGGCCGGAACCGACTGCTCGGCGCCAACGCCGTTCAGAGCAACGTCGCGCAACAGCGGAGGCTCGTCATAGCTACCCCGAGCCAACCGAACTCGCAGCTGGAAGCGCTGGGCTCCGCCGTCGTCGACCGCCTCCATTGCCTCGGGCGCAACCAGCTGAACATGGCCGTTGAGCGTCAGCGCGCGGGTCTCGTCGACCACCTCGTCGGCCGCGGGATCGAGGGTGCGCCACCCGCCGGACGCCCCCAGGATCTCCCACGCGAGTTGTGCCGAGTGATGCGCGAGCGGGACCGCCTCGTCGCACGGGGGCGATGGCGGGGTGCTCGCCGGTGGCGGAGGGTCGCACTCGGTCAGCGAGTCCGGGGGCCGGCAGCCGCTACGGCGGCGAGCGGCGACCTGCTCGAGGCGTTCGCGCTCGCCGGCGCCGGCGCCGGCGGTGGCACAGCTCACGGCAACGGTCGCCGGCACGCCGGTGGGGAGCGCCGCGTCGAGCGCGAGCAGCAGCGCCGCGCCCGGGTGCGGATCGTCGCCGAACGGCGTGAACGGTTCGCCGCGACGCCAGCGCGCCGTGTAATCGACGCCGGCGCCCTGGATGCGCTGGACCTGGGCGGAGACGACGTGCAGGCTGCGCGTCGTCCGGAAGCCCACCTGCGCGCCGGCCGAGCTGACGCCCTCGCACTCGATCGTCCTTGGCAGCTCGAGCGGAGGCGCACCAGCGGGGATGGCGAAGCGCACGATCGTGCGCGCCGGCATTGGCGGCCGCGGGGTGATGCCGACGAGCGCCAGGAACTTCAGGCGGTGGCGCGCGGGTACCTGGTCGATTTCGAAGATCTGCATCTCGGCCAGCCAGGCGAACAGCTCGCTGAACGTGATCCCGGGGTCGGAGAGGTTGTGGTCTGTCCAGTCCGGCGCGTACAGCGGGATCAGCGCACGCCCTTCCTCGACCAGATCGGTCCATCGGGTGTCGTCGAGCGCGGGCGCGGGCAGGAACATCGCTCAGCCCGCCACCAGGCTCACGCGAATCCGTCCGGCCACGGGAACTCGCGTCGGGCTCAGGACGAGGAAGTCGCCCGCGTCCACCCCGGCCCGCAGGAGTGACAGCTCCTGCGTGTAGTCGACTCCGTCTACACGCTCCACCACGGCCGCCAGATCGGACAGGAAGATGTCGGACCCCGGAGGCCACCCAACGCCGGCCGGGCCTCCGTTCAATGGATGCAGAAAGCCGGCGATCGCGTCGTGGACGGCCTGCTCCACATCGCCGGCCTGTGTGGGGTCGACCGGGACGACTGTGGCCGAGACATCGACGGCCTGGTACTCCGGCCCCGTAACGAAGATCTGGTCTGCCGCGGCAAGGTCGGCACCCGCGCGATCCGCGATGTAGCGGCGGACCTGGTCCCGCAGCCCGAAGGACGGGTACGGCTGCGGCTCGGCGCTGCTCGGAATGATCACGAGCGTCACCCATCCGGGGGCGGCGAGCCCGTCCGCGTTGCGAGCTGTGAGCGCCCGAGCCACCGCCACCGACGGCGACGCCTCGCGTGCCATCGTCTCGTAATCGCCGGCCGTGACCGCACGACCGCGCTCGCGAATCGTGTCGGGCCCGCGAGCAGCGACCTGCGCGGCGGTCTCCGCGTCGGCGCCGCCCTCGGCGGCCGTGGCATTGAAGAGGCTCTGCACGCCACCGACCGGCCCGAGTAGTTGGCTGATCGCGCCGGCGGCGACGTTGCCGGCGTTGCCGCCTCCGGTCTGGTAGACGCGGGCCGCGATCGGCGCGCCGAGTGGCGGCACACGGCCGTTGTTTCCGTCGCCGAAGAACAGCCGACCCCGTGCACGATCGAGCGCGTAATGGCGATCGGATCCGCTCGAGGAGAACAGCGACGGCCGCTCGTCCCAGAGCACCCACGCCTCGGTCACCTGCTTGAGGCGGTCGCGGACGAGGCGTAGGGGTCCCTGCTGGATGTCCGTCGTGTCGCCTTCGGCCGCAAGCTCGGTCTCGAGCGCCTGGAGCACGTCGGCCGAATCACCGAACAGCTCCGTGGCGAGGATTCGCCATTCGACGTTCGCGCGCGCGCCGGCAAGCTCACGCACCTCGACCTGCTGACCTGGTAGGACCGGAACCTGCCGGAACGTGAACGCCTGACTGGTCTGTCCGGTGCTCGTGCCGATCGGCTCGTCGACCACGGTCTGGCGCTGCTGGACCCACACAGCGTTGGGCAGCACACGTTGAACCGTCGGCGCACCCGGAGGCCCATCCTCGTTGAGGCGTGCGCGGAGCCAGTTTCGCGGCACGCCGAAGCGCGGGAGCGCTTCCATGTCCTCGGGACCGATGAACGACACGATCCCGGGCACGCGCAGGTTCTGCGTCTCGTCCTGAACGGTGAGCCGTTGCCATGCGATCCCGTCCGAGTACTCCCACAGCAGCGTTGGTCCCTCGATGTCGCCTGCTTGCTCGGCGATGTCGAAGAAGATCCCGAGGTCGTCGACCGGAAGCTTGCGATCGAACCCCACGTACAGCGCGGGCGTGTTGTCGCTGACCGGAGCGAACGGCTGAAACGGGTTCCCGGGCCAGATCGCATTGTCGGTGCGGTCGGCGTACTGGAAGTCGTTATAGGCGACCACGTGCTCGGGCGGGAACGGTCCGTCCTGCCAGCTGTAGCCGATCCGGAAGTCCGCGAGCGAGGGGGGCTGCGGGACGAAGTAGCTGAGCGTCTTCTGGTGGCGTGCCGGGCCTACGGTGATCGTCCGCGTGACGCCGAAACCGCCGCTCACCAGCTGCACGCGCATCCACAGCCCGGCATGGTTGTTGACAGTCGTGGGGGCCATATCGCCCGGTACAGGCAGCTCGAACACACCCGCGCCGAGCAGCTCAGCTGCCGTCGGCGTGGCGGTGCCGTCGCCTGACACCTCCTGAAGTGACACCCAGGCGCGCCCGTTCCAGTACTCCCAGCTCAGCTGGTGCGCCTGCGACTTGTCACCTGTCAGGTCGCCCTGCGGGGTGGACGCGGGCTGGATATAGACGCGAAGCTGAGCGCCGGGTTTGGCGAACGCCTCGGCGTAGGAGAAGTAGAACGCCGATCCGGGCTGGGGCTGCGCGCCTAGCGGGAAGAACGGCTTGGTCACGTCAACCGGGAGGCCGTCGGTGAGCGCGAGATCGAGCGGCGCCATCCCGAGTGAAAAGGTGAGCTCGAGCGGCGTCCCAGTTGCGGGAGTGACGACCTCGCGCTGCTCGAAAGTGCCGAAGAGGTTGATCGCGACCGTGTTTGCGGCGTCGGGTGTCACCTTCAGCGAGACGGTCCCAGAGGAGTCGGTTGGCAGCGGGTGTGTGTTCGTATCCTCGAGCACGCCAAGCTCGACACCTTTCAGCGGCAGTTGCTTGGCGTCGCGCACGTTCACGACGAGGTTCGTCGCATCGGCACCTGAGGACGCCTTGACGCCGACCTGCCAGATCGCCGAGTACGAGCGGGTCAGCGTCGTGCTCAGGCGGATCTCCTCTACCTCGGGCAGCACGCGAGCGGGGTCAGCGGGCAGCGTCTCGTCGAGCCGCGCGCGCACCCAGTAGGCGTTGATGCCGTTCACGTTCGTTTTCGCGGTCTGCGAGCACTCGGCTTCGAGCTGGAACGCGCCGCTGGAGGTCAGGCCGTTGGTTGCATCGAGCCGCGTCGGGTCCTGGTTGCTGCATGCCGGCTTCATGTCCTTGAACGGCCGCCACACGGCGCCGTCCCAGTACTCCCAGCGAATCGGCAGCGCGACGCTGCTCCCGGTAGCCAGCTCGAACGAGACCGACACGAATGCCTGCCCGGACAGCGCGAGCAGCGTGTCATGGGCGATGTAGAGCTCGTGCGGCGTGTCCTGCAGCGTACGGGTGTCGAACGGCACGAACGCGTTCCCCGCGGCTACATCGGCGCTGTGGTCGAGGTACTGGTCGCGGCCCGGCCACAGGCTGAGCACGTCGCGCAGCGTCGCAACCGCCACGCCTCTCGAGGTCTCGGTTTCGTAGCTGATCTGCGTGCTCGCGCCCGGGGGCGGCGGCGCCGCGACCCTCGTCCCCGCCGGCATGCGCACGTCGGCCGCGTTGTCGGCCAGGCGCACGACGAGCGGAGCGCGCGCGGGCTGTGCCGGAATCAGCCTGATCCCGAGCAGCTCCAGAAACGCCAGTTCGTTCTTCAGCGGCGCCTGCTCGAGCCTGCGCGCGACCGACTGGAGGTAGTGAGCGACGATCTCGACGACCGCCGCCTCTGCGCCACGATCCCGCACCCTCCACTCGGGGACGTACCCGGGCGCGAGGCGGAGGATCGCGTCCGCGAACTGCGGAGCGGTGTTGAGGTCGATCACCGAGCCGCTGGGCTGAGGGGTGACGCTCATGGCTGCGGCCCCTCCTGCAGGTAGAACGGGTAGACGAGGTTCGCGAGCGCGTTCGTCGCCCGAACGCGGTACTGGACCTCGATGAGCAGGACGACCGGCGGGCTACCTTCCTGCGTGACGCCGACCTCCAGGACATCGATGCGCGGCTCCCACGCCACGAGCGCGTCGTTGACGGCGGTCCGCAACTGGGTAATCGTCGCGGCGTTCACCGGCTCGAACACGAACCGATTCAATCCCGCGCCGAAGTCCGGGCGCATCACGCGCTCGCCGGGGTTCGTGGCCAGGATGATCGTGATCGCCTGACGGACGTCATCTTCGTAGACCGCCTCGACGATCTGCCCGTTCGGCGCGAACGCCGGCGGGAACGCCCAGCCCACTCCCAGGAACGCGCGCGCGGTGTCTGCGGCGGCCAATGCGTCACCCTCCGATCATCACGGTGAGGCATCCTGCCGCGATTGGATTGGGCGGTCCGGCCTCGACGATCTGGTCCCCCATGCGCGCGGCCGGCATTCCGTTGATGAGAACCGTGGTGCTTCCGAGCGCCACGACGCCGCCGACGTGCGGGACGACCCCGGTCACCAGAGGGCAAACGTGGACGTCGATGCCGGCGCGCCACGCGGGGAGACCCCCGATCAGCACGGTCGGGCTCCCGCCCGGCGGCGTCGCCGGGGTCAGCGGCGTTCCGTGGCCTGTGACGTCTGATATGCGCGCGGCGGCAGGCATCAGAAACCCTAGTTGATCGTCACCGGAAGGCCGTTGATCGCGCACGACGACGATGCCTTGATTGACAGTGGTCCGGGATCAGCCTCGATGCTGATCGTTGCACCCTTGAGAGTCAGTGACACATCCGCGTCGACCTCGATCTTGAGCCCCTTGATGGTGACGGTCTCCGTCAAGTTGTCGAGCGTGACCACAAGAGTCCCGGCTTCGTTGCTGAGCTCGATCTTGTCTACATCGATCGTCACCGTCTGATTGGTGGAACTGGTGATCGTGATCGACTGCTCCAGGTCGTCGAACTCGATCTCGTGTGCAGGACCCTCCCCGACCCCGGTCTTGATGACGCGCTTGGCCACTGCCTCGACGCCGGTTGACACCGGTGGGCTGTCCTGCGAGCTCCACAAGCCGCCGAGCACGAATGCGTCTTCGGGATTGTCCTGCGACATCGCAACGACGACCTCGTCGTCGTTGCGAGGCACGTACAGAAAGCCCGCGTCCGACCCGCCACCGACCGCCGTCAGGCGTGCCCACACCTCCACGTCGAGGGATGGAATGCGGACCTGGACCCTGCCCTGTCCCACGAGGTCGATGTTGTTGGTCACCGTGCCGGTGACGATCGAGCTCGCGCCGCGGACGGGCTTGCTCTGCTGCTGCTCGGCGGCGGTTTCGTACAGCTCGGTCGGCATGGAGCGCTCCTGTTCCTCAGTTGATCCGTTGTCCTTGCAGCCGCACCAGGCCGCTCGCGCCCTTGGGTGTCGGGATCGACCCGAACCACACCTCTTTGCGGACATCGAACGTCGTGCGGTACCCGCTGCCGTCGATCGTGTGCGTCGCCGAAGTGACCCGGTACAGGCCACCGAACTGATCGCCGAGCCCTTCCAGATCGACGACACGACCCGCCTTGATCGCGAGGTTCCCGATCGTGGTGCCGCTTGCGGTCAGCCGGTTGTTCAGTCGCGGCAGCAGCTCGCTGAGAATGGTCTTCGGTGCGTTGACCGGTCCCAGCGCCTGGAGCGTCAAAGTCTCGCGCGCCTTCTGCGACCCGAGCAGCGAGTCAAGGTCACCGAGCCCCGGGTAGACCTGCAGATCGAAGCTCGCCCGGTCGAAGTCCCAGCCGAGCACAACGACGAACTCGGTCTTGATCGATGAGACCCAGATCCGCGTGGCCACGGCCGCGACCTGGCCAACGGTCGAGATCCGGGGGGTGAAGTCAATCAGCGACTGTCCCCATCGCAGCAGGGCCGACGGTGCATAGTCCTGGACCAGGAACTGGAACCGCAGGACGTAACCCTTGGGTTCGGCGGTGTGGTCGATGAACATCTCCCAGCCGTTCTCTCGGGCCAGCCCGGCCAGGAAGTCGAAGTCGCTCTGCCCCTGTTGGATTCGGACGGCACGTTCCGCGACGCTCGGGTCGATCGCATAGGCGACGAGCAGAGTGAGGAAGGAAAGGGCGGCTCCGGCCGGATCCACAACCGGGATCAACAGGTTGGTGGCGCCGATGAGGGCCGCCACCAGGGGATCCGGAAGTGGGAACTTCCCGATCGAGGGGATGCTCAGAGCAAACGCGCGGTCCTTGGTGCCGGCGGTCAGCCGCTGCAGGAAGTCGTGCGCGACGACGTGGACCGTCGGCATCCCGCCTGAGGGGAAGGAGGCCTCGACGCCGGTGATCTCGCCGACAAACACCGTCTCGAGCGGAGCGGACGCGTACCCAAGGTGCAGCTTGAAGCTCAAGTCAGGCTGCAGCAGTGGGTGATCAAGCCACTGGAGGCGCTCGTTGGCGAGCGTCAACTCCACCCTGTCGGCCCCCTGGAGTCCGTCCTGGTAGCGGAGGCTGGTGATCGATGCCCGTAGCGCGGTGGGCAGCGGCTGGCCGCCCACGTCGACCGTGAACTGCGGCGCGTAGTTCGCGTTCGGAGCCATCAGGCCACCACTTCACCTGTGTCGGGATTGAGGAAGGGAAGCGGCGGTATGCGCAGTGCCTGACCGACCGAAATCGAGCGCGGGTTGGCGATGCCGTTGGCAAGCGCGATCGGCCGCCAATGCGCGGGGTCCTGGTACAGCGTGGCGGCGATCCCACTGAGCGTCTCACCGCGCGTGACCACGTGGACCTTGCTGAAGTCAGCGGTCTGAAGGTTCGTCGCCTTGGCTTCCTGCTCGGGATCGACGTACTCGATGAACGTACAGTTCAGCCGCGCCCGCACCGGGGTGCCGTCGGAGGCGAACATGATGAAGCGCTCGCTGACCCGCGAGAGCACGCAGCGCAGGTTCAGTGACGCCATCTGCACTCTGAGGATCGGCGGAGCGTGGAGCTCCCCATCGACGGCCGTCAACGCGACGATTGGATCGGTCTGCGCGCGCACGTCCTGCTTGGGCTGCGATGGAGTGTCGTAGGTGTCAAAGAACAGCTCCACCTCGAGCGTGCGCTGGTTGCCGTTGACGAACTGCACGATCGGCGAACCGAGCCCCGGGACGCTCTGTACCGCGAAGTTGTTGTCCTTGTTGACGGTGTACTCCTCGGGGTTGTAGCTCACGGTCAGCACCGTGCCGCGGTCCTCGATCTCGATCTTGAGCTGGCTGAGCGGCATCGCTTACCTCACATCCGCCCCAGGCGCTCGCGATGGGCGACGATCCGCCGGTCGATCTGCCGCACCACCTGGTCGGTGAGTGCCTGAAGATCAAACTCGGCCGGGCGCGCGGGGATCGGGTGGGTGCGCTCGGTGGCGCGCGCGGGCGAGGGCTGGTCCGAAGGCACACGTGGCGGAGTCGCCAAACTCATCGGTCGCCCGTGCGGGCGCAGATGGGTCTCCGGGACCGACGGCTGGCGCCTACTGGCCGAGGCGGTCGGGGGTACGAACGGCTCGCCGTCCGGGCCGCGGACCACTGGCTTGAACGGCGGCGACAGCCGCTCCTCGACGCGTTGGTGCGCCCGCGCGATCTTGCGTACCGTGAGAACGGAGGCCGTGGCCACGACCTCCACGCGCCGTGGCTTGCCCCCGCGGGCGGCGGTAGCCGCCGGTGCCGCCGGCGCGGGCACAGCCGAGCCCCGGCCCGGTGGACGAAGGGCGGCTGCGCGCGACGGCGCGCCGATGCCCGGCGACACGGAGCGGACGCCGGACAACTTGACGCTCGGGCCCGGCCGCGGCGGGGAAGACGTGGCCCTCGAGTCCTCTGCGCGCCTCGCCGCAAGGTGAATATGCGGATGCACCGCAAGCGAAATGTGTGTGTTTGCACGTGCGGTGCCGCGCAGGCGCGGGGTGATCAGCGTCATCGCCCGGTCGCGGCGCGGGCGGAGGGTGCGCGCGTGCCCGCCGGCGAGCGCCCGGGCCCAAGCGCTCCAGCGCCCGGCGACGGCTCGGCGACGGCGGCGCGTCGTATGGAGCATGCTCGCCGTCAACCGTCCGCCTCGCTGACGCGCTGGTTGAAGGTCGAGATGTGCTCCACCCACCGGCGCCGATCGGCGTGCTCGAGTTCCAGGATCTCGTTCATCGGCCAGTGAAAGTGGTAAGCGATGAAGGCCACCTCCTCGAAGAGCGTCTCGAGGCGGTGGCCTACGATCCCCCCGCGCCGTTCAACTCCAACTCGAATTGGTGCTCGCACCTGGGGCAGGCGGCAGGGAAGCGCGCGGCCCCGGTTCGGTTGACCTCGTTGTAGAAGTCCTGCAGGAACGCGAGGTCGCACGCGTACAGGTCCTCGATCACCTTCGGGTTGATGTGAGACACGGTGCCGAGGCGCGTGATCACCCGCGAGAGCAGGATCACGATCAGATAGGCCTCGTTGGCCTGCACGCGCGGGTCGCGCAGCGGCAAGATCTCGTCCGCCGCCGTCGCCATCCGCATCACACCATCGCGATGCAGCGTGCCGTCCTGATCCTGGTAGCCGAATGGGAGCGTGAACTCGTGCTCGGTCTGAAGCATGTTCAGGCCCTCTCGATCTTCTCGTGGGCGATCTCGAGCGTCTCGATCGCCGCATCCGTGCCCTTGGCGTTGAGCGCGCTTCCATCCCACTTGGTGGGCCAGCCCTGGTAGAAGTTCCACCGCGGACCGTCGCTGCCGTCGAGGTTGGTGACGACGATGCTGCCGTTCTTCCGGACGATATTGCCCTTGGTCACGTCGTCGTACCACTTGTACAGCTCGGCCGAATCGGTCAGCCCCCATTTGAGAACGATGTTGTTGTACTTCGTCAGACCGGGCAATTTGCTCACGGTCGTGCCGTCTTTCCCTTCGCGGTACTCGATCGGCTCTTTCGTCGAGCCGAAGCCGCTGCACTCCGCGAACCCGGCTTGCTGTATGCCGTCGATCTCGACCCGGAAGTTGAAATTGCGATAGGGATCAACTCGATCGCCGCTGGCCATCTGTCATTCCTCTCTGTGTTCGTCTGAACCGCGGGGATGTCATTCCTGGACCACGGGGCCGCCAGGCTGCTGGATGATCCGGAACACGACGTACTCCGCCGGCGGCGCCGGGAACAGGATCACCTCGATGACCAGCTGTCCGAGCGCGACGATGGAGGGCGGATTGAGCTCTGCGTCGACCCGGACACTGAAGCCCTGATCCGGCGTCGCGCCAACGAGCGCTCCCGCCGTCCACTGCCGTGTCAGGAAGTCGGTGACCTGACGCTTGACGATCTCCCATAGCGCCGGCTCGTTCGGCTCGAACACGACGAACTGCGTGCCGCGCTGGAGCGACTTCTCGATGAACAGCAGCAGCCTCCGCACGTTGACGTACCGCCACTGCGTGCTCTGCGAGATCGTACGCGCGCCCCACACGACCACGCCGCGTCCCGCAAAGTTCCGGATGACGTCGATGCCCTGCTCGTTGAGCGGTCCCTGATCCGGGTCCCCGAGGGTGAACTCGAGGTCCAGCGCGTCGGCAATGATCTCGTTCGCCGGCGCCTTGAACACGCCGCGGTCGTTGTCCACACGCGCGTACAGCCCCGCGAGGTGCCCTGACGGCGATATCGTGATCCGCCCGGGACCGGTCGGGTTGGCGACGACGATCCGCGGGTAGTACAGCGCCGCAAAGCCGCCGTCGCTCCCCAGCAGCGAGCGCTGCTTGGCGATCGCCGTCGCGTCTGAGCCGGGCTTGGGATCGAGGATCGCAAACCGATCCTGCAGGGCTTCGCAATGGGCGATCATGTGGGCCTGGACCGTCTGGCTCGTCGCGTCCGGCACGCACAGGATGTTCACCTCGTCGAGCGACGCGAGTGCGTCGATGCCCGCCGTGAACTCGCCGTCCGTGACCTCGCCGGGCTTGTCGTCGACGCCTCCCGTGAGGTTTGCGGGCCCCACCGCCTTCGGCATGTCGTCCGGCGGACGGGTGACGTCGGGCGGGTCGACCGGTGCGATCTCAATCAGACTCGATTGGACGATCGACGCGTAGTACCGGCTGTGACGGGAATCCATCGCGAGATTGGTGAACTTCTCCGTCGCTCCCACGAGCAGGCTGAACTCTTGGCTGTCAACCTTGATGTCACCGGTCGCGGCATCGTTCTTGTAATGGTTGGTCAGCATGTCGGCGAGCACGATGAACCCGCTCGCGGGCTCCACGGCCTGGATCACGTGGCGCTCGGATTGAGCGGCCTGCGATATCGCTACGTAGCTTCCGGGCTCGAGCCCCGTCACAGCGGAGACACGGATCCGCTGCTGATTGGCCGCCAGATCTGTGCGCACCGTCCCGGAGGCGTGAGTGTGCGTGAGTGGCGCCTTGACGTTGATGTCGGTGCCGTTGACGCTGTCGACGGTTGCCCATTCGCTGTTCGCGCCGTCGTCGATGAACACGAAATCCTCGGGCACGAACTTTGCGGCGTCGCCGGCAGCCGTGACCGGGATCTTCGTCCCCGTGGCGTTGTTGATTGTCGCCTCGGCCCGAGCCACCGTGGTGGACGCGATACTGGCGTCCTGGACGGCGATCGATATCGCGTTGCCTGCCGCGCCGTCGGCCTGCGCCTTGACCTTAAGGGTGTCTCGGCCCCCCGCGGCGCTGCGGTCCTTGAGCATCAGTGACGCCTGCACTCCGGTGCCGACCCGCACGAACCAGCAGTCCGAGCCGCCGTTGCTGAAGAACCCGCGCACCGCCGACGTGACCTGGATCGGTACAAACGGAATGTACGGGCCAAAGTCGTCGTTGAAGCCGAAGGCGTTGACGAACTCCGTCCAGGTGGCCAGTCTCACGGGTTGCTTCAGCTCTCCGCGCCGAGCCGGACCCACGAAGGCGGCAGTGCTCGTCCCCACGCCGGCAATCGGACCGGGAAGCTGCACCTCCTCGATGTAGACGCCGGGCGCCTTGTTGGTAGCTACGAATGCACACATGCGGCTTTTCCCTTTCCCCGTTGTCCTATGGCAGCGGTGTCAACGTGACGAGGTAACCCGCCGGCTGGTCTGGCACGACCAGCGCCTGCGTCTGCGGCTGGAAACCCTGTGCAACGACCCTGATCGTGTGCGCGCCCGGCGGGACGCGCGGAAACGAGTAACCGCCGTCGTCGGCGGAGCGAGTTCGGAGCTCCACATCGGTGATGTCGACGACGGCGCCGGCCACGCCGTCCCCCGCGGCGTCCATGATCCTTCCGGCGATCTGGACCCACGGCCGGTCAGCCGTGCCGTGGACGCTCGCGCGCGTAAAGCGAGTGGTGACGGGCGGCGCCGTCGGCTCAGGCCCGCCGAGCGACAGCTCGACGGTGACCGTCAGATAGAACGCCGGCCGCGGCGCGATACCCATGGCGGCCCAGAAGTCGCCTGCGTGCTGGTTGGGGTCGAGCTGCGCGACCATCGTGGGCGGTGGGTAGATGCGGTCGGGAGCCCCCAGCAGACCCTGCAGGTAGCGGTCGGGAACCGTCGGGAACCGGCTCAGCCAGGTGAGCGCCTCGCCTAGGAGCTGATGCTCGGTGGCCACCCGGGCGGCACCCTGCACACCCGCGGCCCATGTCGTGACGATGTATGAGCAGTCTGAGCGCAACGGGGCCGGACGCCGCTTGAACGTGTTCCCGTCGCGTTCGACAATCGGCGTCGGGTCGCGCAGATCGCGGTTCTCGCGGACCTCGTAAAGGAACAGGTTCACCGTGGTCTGCGCCGGTGCGAAGGCTTTCTCAGGTGTCAGGAAGCTCACGTCGGCGCCGTTGAGCAAGGTCAGCTCGACCGGTGGTGCGTCGTTGAGCAGCACGGTGAGGCTGGCGTCGAGATCGTTGAACATCTCAGCCGCGCTCGTGCTGTTGCAGTGACCCCGGCCAGCCGGGTTCGCGGATCTGCGGGTTGACGATCCGCCGCTCGAAGTCGAGCCAGATGCGCCGATCGCTGCGGCAGTCGTACCCTCGGCACGGCGTCGGCCGGTGCTCGTAGACCCCGCAGCGATGCGTGCAGCTGTCGAAGTGGATGCAATAGCCCTCGCGGCCCCGCGCCAGCATGTACGGCTGCCCGAGGTCCCAGCGCAGCACCCCCTCCTCGACATCCTCACGGCTGAGCGCGAGAGGCAGCTTGCAACAGGCCGCACCACAGAGCTCGAGCCGGCTCTCGCAGTCGATCTCCGCCGCGCCGTCGAACTCGTACTTGCTGAAGTCGAACTCCTGCATCGCGACCGCCATGCCGCGTTCGACGTACTCGCGCTGGCGCCGCTCGGAGGCTGTCCGTCGGCGGTCGTCAAGCTCTCCGGCCTCGAGAAGCCCGGCATCGACCAGCATCTCCACCACAGCGTCGAGCGTGGCGCTGGCCTCGTGGACGGCGGCCGTGTTGGAGTTCGCGCGGTTGTGCGCGTAGAGCAGCCCGCGCAGGACGTCCACGTCCTCGAGCGGTTGGCTGCTCATCGGCGCCGACCCGCTTGCGCGCGGAAGCCAACGGATGCACCGAGGATCGCCCCAAGCGCTCCGACAAGCGCGGCGACGAGAACGATCGAGATCGCGAGGGTCGCGGCGACGAGCCCGCAGACGACTCCGGCGATCGCACCACCGACGGCCACGGCCACGACCGCGGGCGTGCGTCTCGATTCCGGGTTCGCTTGGGAGGCATCGGCCGGCGTGTTCGTTTTCGGAGATGCGGACACAGCCGGAAGGGCGCCGGCAGCCGGCGCCGGCGCGGGAAGCGCGCCGGGCGTCGCCGAGGGCGTCGGGAGCAGTGGCGCGGACGCGCGCAGGCACTCCACGCGGCCGAGCGCTCGCATGTTCCACGCAGGGATCTCGGCCGGCAGCCGATCGCGCAACCGGTCGATCAGCGCCTGCGGAGAGTCCGCCGGATCGTGGATCGCAGGCGCCAGCGCGAACACTCCGCCCGGCGCGCCCGCGAACACCAATTCGATCGCGTCGCGCACCGGAGCCGTGATCGCGAGGGGCCCCGCGCAGCCGCTCTGTCCCTCCCATTCCCGCTCGAGGATTCCCATGAGGACGGCCTCGACCGTCGACGTTGCGCGCGGCGCCGGCAGCACTTCGGTCGTCATGCCGCCACCCGCGCGGTGAAGGGCTCGAGCTCTGCGTCGCCGAGCACCTTGCCCATCTTGTGGTACTCGCGCCGTGCGGCACGCAGGAGATGAGCGGTTCCGATCGGCAGGCCGTCGGCCGCGGCCAGAAACGCGCCCGCCAGCACGATGTTCTTGATGCTCCCGCCGGTGATCCGGAACTGGGTGGCGAACAGGTCGAAGTCGATGTCCTCGTCCCGGTCGGCGGCTTCGGGGAACAGGAGCTGCCAGATCGCCGTGCGCTGCTCGGCGTCGGGAAACGGAAACTCGACCACGAACTGCAACCGCCTGACGAACGCCTCGTCCATGTTCTGGCGCAGGTTGGTGGCGAGGATCGCGACGCCTTCGTACTGCTCCATCTGCTGGAGCAGATACGCGATCTCGATGTTGGCGTATCGATCGTGAGAGTCCCGCACCTCCGAACGTTTCCCGAACAGTGCATCCGCCTCGTCGAAGAACAGGATCGCGTTGGCGTTCTCCGCGGAGCTGAAGATCCGCTCGAGGTTCTTCTCGGTTTCGCCGATGTACTTGCTCACGACGCCCGAGAGGTCGACGGTGTACAGGTCGAGCCCGAGCTCGCGCGCGATGATGTCCGCCGCCAGCGTCTTGCCGGTGCCCGATGGTCCCGCGAACAGCGCGGTGACGCCCCGGCCCAGCGACATCCGGCGGGCGAAGCCCCATCGTTCGAGTACCTGGTGGCGCTCGACGACCTGCTGGCATAGCTCGCGCAGTTGCGCGAGCGTGTCGACGGGCAACGCGATCTGGCCCCAGTCGTGGACCGGCTCGATCTTCCTGGCCAGTCCGCTGAGCCCCGCGCCGGAGCGGCCGCGCGCCGCTTCGAACAGATCGCTGACGTGGACCTCCTCGGGTCCATGCCGCGGGCCGCTGTGGTGCGCCCGCCAGAGCGCGACGTGGCGTGCGGAGGTGACGGCGTCGCGGATCTGGTCGCGCGTCAGGCGGAACCTGCCGGCCAGCTGCTCGAGATACTCGGAGCTGATTGGGATGCCAGCACGCGTAAGCGCTTCGCGCCAGTAACCGCTCCGCTCCACATGCGAGGGGATCGGGAAGTCAACGGTGACGATGCCGCGCGCGCCGCGCCCGCGGGGCGGCTCCGCAGGGGAACCGGCGATGATCGCGATTCCGGGGTGGCGATCGAGCGCATCGAGCAGCAGGCGGCGCCGCGCGTCTTCCACGGCTGGCCGCGCATCTACCGGCTCGAGGTAGATGATCGCGTCGTGAAGCCTGGCCTCGCGCACGAGCAGGCGGGTCAGGAACCCCGCGTCCTCGGCCGAGTCGAACATCGCTTGCACATCGACGGCGATCAGCTGCACGCCGGCCTCGCTCGCGAGCATCTCGGCTGCGTCCCGCTTGGCGCCGTCCGGCGGACCCGAGAAGTACAGCCGGACCGGCTCAGCGGTCGCGCGTGCGGTGATCACGACGGATGCGAGATCACGCAGGTCCTCCCTCGCCGTCGTTGCGCGCCGTCGCGCGACATCCGGCTCGACGAGCTCGCAGCTGCGGCTGATTCTCGCGTCGAGCCCCTCCTCGCCGAGGAGGAAGCTAACCACCGCGTCGTCGAGCTTGACGAATCTTCCGAGCAGTGGCGGCGGCAAGGGACCGGGATCTGCGACGAGCTCGATCAGCTCCTCGCGCACGAGCGGCGCATCCGCGGCGAAGTGATCGCGTCGCGCGAGCTTCGCCTCGGTCGTGGAGCACAGCAGGTTGAGCACCAGGTCGACGCTCGGCCGGCGCCGTGACACATCGTCCTGGAGAAATGCGTACAGGCGCTCATAGGCAAGCTCCGTCTCCGGAGCCAGAGCGATCGCGATGACCTCTAGGTCGAAGCTCGACAGACCGAACTCGCGTGCAAGCCCGGCGAATGTCGATCCCCGATCAAGCAGGTCTACGAGTGGCATTTCGGCGTCGGCGACCCCGAGAATCGGTGACGAGCGCGGAGTCGCGGACAGCCGCCCGGCATCGCGCGGGCTTATGTAGAGGCCGCGGAACGGATCGTGCGCGGCCTCGGAGCCGAATGTCTGGACCATCCGCTCGACCGCCCGTCCGAGGATCCGGTCGACTCGCTCCAGGAGATCCTGTAGTCCAGAGCTTGGCCGTGCGCCGCTGGCTGCCATACGATCGGCTTCCACCAGGGCGAAGTGTCACTAGCCGCTTCTGGCCCGGCCATGGATCGTCGGCATCAGCTTGGATCTATGTCGCCCTAGCGGCAGATGGACCGGGGTACCAGACCCGCGGCCCGGTTCGGGACGTAGGAATGGGTAGAGAATATGAGAGATCGAAGGGCTTACGCGCCCCCGCCGCCGCGCCGGCGTCGTGAACCTGGTGCACGTAACTACTGCAGCGGTCCTCTTTGCGTTGCAATGTTCATTCCGGTATAAGAAGCTCTAGAGGGCATCCAAACTTGGTTTGCCTCCGGGCGCGGATAGATCTGACTAGACGGCGCTTGTCGGCGACGGCAAGCTTCGGGGTGACCGGCGATGGACGATCTCACGGGAGTCGACGATCGAGCGATCGACGTCTATGTGCTGGCGGTGATCCGCCTTTACCGCGATGGACTCGCACGCTTTCTTCACAACCAGGCGCGCCTTCGCGTCACGGGCAGCAGCGGCAACATCGAGGAGGGTCTCGCCGCGATCCGTTCGGTCCAGCCGGACGTAGTCCTCTTGGACCGGTTGTTCAGCGACGGCGTGGCGTTGGTTGAGAGGATCCTCGACCGCGCGTCACACGCACGCGTAATCGCGCTCGCGGTATCCGAGCTCGAGAGCGACATCCTGCCGTTCGCCCAAGCGGGCGTGTCAGGCTACGTCATGCACGATGACTCACTCGACGAACTCGCTCGGAAGATCCACGCGGTGGCTCGCGGCGAGGTGCTGTGCTCGCCTCAGACCAGCGCAATGTTATTGCGTGGCCTGCACCGCAAACGCCCGGTCCGGACCGTCATGAGCCGGCGGCTCACCAGGCGAGAGCTCGAGGTCCTCTCGCTGCTGGAGGAGGGGCTCAGCAACAAGGAGATCGCCAGGCGCCTGTACATCGAGTTGCCCACCGTGAAAAACCATCTCCACAACGTGTACGAGAAGCTGGGGGTGAGCCGGCGCGACAGCGCCGTGGCATGGCTGAACTCAGAGCGCCGGGTCGAGGCTCTCCGGCTTTAGGACGGACTGCGCGTATCGGCTTCCGCTCGGAATATCCATGCCGTCTGCGCGGCATGGCGGATCAGGTTAACCAGGCCCTGAGTCGACAACTCTCCGAGACTGCAAAGCTCCGGACGGGTGCGGTACAGAACCGCCTCCCGCCCCTCGGCGAGGATGCCTATCACCGTCATCCTCGGATGCGCTTCGAGCAACAGCAGGATCGCCTCCAACTCGTCCACACCGACGATCACCACGTCGGCGTTGCCCGCGATGGCATCCTCGAGCGCACGAGCGTCTCTGCATCCGATCATCTCCATGTCGCCCTGCTCCGCCACGGCGCCTTCGATGATCTCGCGCAGCATCCGCGGTAGCTCCGTCACCAAGATCCGAATGCGCGCGGACGCCACGACCGCAGATACTGCGCTCACCAACACCTAGAAGGAATGGATCGCCTGGTCCCAATAAGGACCGATACCGGCCCAGACGAAGCCTAGGCCTGGTTCGTGAGACCGAACCTACGCGCCTGCACCCGATGAGGCCGGTTCGGCCACAAACCGTAATTCGTCAGTTAGGATCGCCGTCATGGCCGGCTTTGACGCGCCAGCGCTGCTCGCTCTTCACCGCCCGTTCGTGCAATACGACTCGCTCGAGAGCTACTACACCGACTGGGCGGCGGTCATCACAGACCGCCCAAGCAATGTCCTCAAACGAGCTGATGGCACCGTGCTGGCTGCGGCCGGCCCGCCGACCGCCAACGTGCTTGCGCTCAACCTTGCCTTCCTGCACCCAACCACGTATCCAACCGGCCAGTCCGTTCAAGGGACCGATTACCTGGCCGAAGTTGGCTCTGACTACGTCAGCCAGGCGCGCGCCATGCACGCTCGTCCCGGCTACGCCAACAAGGCGCACGGGCGTGTCGTCGTGAAGGCCGGCGTCACCTGGCTTCAGTACTGGTTCTTCATGTATTACGACGATCCCGGCTTTCTCGATCTCGGCACGCACGAGGGCGACGTGGAGATGATCCAGGTGCGGCTTGACGCGAGCGGCACGCCCGACGCAGTCACCTACGCGCAACACCGAAGTGGAGTGCGGGCGTCATGGGCGCAGGTCGAACAGAAGGGAGCATCGCCGGTCGTCTACAGGGCGGAATCAATCGGTCGTCGCAACGTTGGCTTGTTGACATGCTTGCAGATACTCGTCCAGCGCCTCGGCGGGTGTCTTCCAACCGAGTGTCTTGCGAGGGCGGCTGTTGAGAGCGGCGGCG
>Ga0335078_10001555_pt1 | contig 34567 bp, 28 predicted proteins | sample Lox_Sample_32_FD_206711 | JGI IMG/M metagenome (GOLD analysis project Ga0335078, IMG submission 206711) | Soil microbial communities from Loxahatchee National Wildlife Refuge, Florida, United States - Lox_Sample_3.2 | ecosystem: Environmental > Terrestrial > Soil > Wetlands | place: USA...
CGCGCCTCGCCCAACGGCACCAGCGAGCGCTCCTCGACCCGGCCGCCCCAGTATCGGGCCTCCGGGTCTCTCGCGACCTGACGTGGATCGCCGACCGCTTTCAGATAGCGGGCGACGATTTCGTTGAACGGCGCTCGTTCCGGACCGGCGATCTCGACGATGCCGCGTCGCGGCGCCGCGAGCGCCACCTCCGCAACGATGGCGGCAACGTCATCCGCCGCAATTGGCTGGAACAGGACGGGAGGAAGCCTCACCATGTTTCCATCCGCACTTGAATCGGCGATGCCGCCGAGGAATTCCAGGAACTGGGTCGAGCGGATGATGGTGTACGGGATGCCGGAGCTTTCGATCAGTTTCTCCTGGGCGACCTTGGCGCGGAAATAGCCATTGTCGGTCCGGTCGATTCCGACGATGGATAGCGCGACATGGTGGCGGACGCCCGCCGCGGCCTCCGCCGCGATAAGGTTGCGGCCGGAGGTCTCGAAGAATTCCAGCACCGCCTTGTCTTCAAATGAAGGCGAATTGGCGAGGTCAATCACCACTTGCGCGCCGGCGACGGCCGCTTTGAGCCCTTCGCCGGTGATGGTGTTGATGCCGCTTTTGGGCGAGGCGGCAACGACCTCGTGGCCGCCCTGGCGCAGGATGGCGACGCTCTTCGAGCCGATAAGCCCGGTGCCGCCGATGACGACGGTCTTCATATCATGACCTCCTTCATCGTGGCTGACATAACCTGCTATGCGCGCCTCATGGGTGTCCGGTCAAGAAGGACGGCCGGCGTGGCGTCCACGCACCCACTTTGCGATACAATCCGATCATGACGGGCGCGCGGCGCTACGACGTGGTGCTGGTCGGCGGCGGAGTCATCGGAAGCTCGGTCGCGATGGCGCTCTGCGAGCGCGGCCTTAGGACCGCGGTTGCCGATATCGACCTCAGCGGGCGGCTGAGCTCGAGCGAAAAGAACGCCGGCGGCGTGCGCGCGACCTGGTGGCAGCCGGTGAATATCGCGCTCTGCCGCGCTTCGATCAAATACTACGAAAGCGTCCGCGCGGAGGTTGGCTTTCGCCAGAAGGGCTATCTCTGGCTCTACGACGCCGCGACCTGGCCTAAGGCAGTGCAGCATCTCGGCCTGCAGCGCGAACTCGGCCATCCGATCGAAGAGATGGACGCCGCCGCGATCCATGGCCGCGTTCCCGAAATCGATCGGCTCGACGGTATCGCGGGCGCAACCTTTTCGCCCGAGGACGGACTGATCAATTCCAACCTGCTGAAGGAGCATTATCGTTCGCGCTCTCGCGCGCTCGGCGCCGAGTATCTCGACCGGCTCTACGTCCATGCGATCGAAGCGGGCGAGAGCGAAGTGCGAATCGGATGCTGGCGCGCCGACGACGCGCTGCTGGACGAGACCCTGGTCCGCATGATGTCCGAAGACGCGCCGGGAGTGCCTGCGGCGGGCCATCTGGTCGAACTCGCCGCGGACGCGGTTGCGATAACCGGCGGCGCATGGTCGCCGAGCGCGCTCAAGCTGGTCGGGCTGAAGAACCTGAGCGAGCCGATTCGCCGCCAGATCTGTCTCGTCGATAATCGCACGACCAATCTCGACGCCTACGGCATGATCGTCGATACCTCGGGCGTCTATTTTCACAACGAGGGCGCTTACGTACTGGCCGGCTACTCGCCGCTCGGCGAGCCGCCGGGCTATCATTTCAACTACGACGGCGAGCCGTTCTTCATGAACGAGGTCTGGCCCCGGCTCTACGCTCGGATGAGCGCGTTCGAGCGCCTGCGGCACGTCCGCGGATGGGCCGGGCTTTACGAGGTCTCGCCCGACCGCAGCGCGATCGTGGGCCGCGCGGCGCCGCGCGTCTTCGAGGCGCATTCGTTCAGCGGGCGCGGCGTGATGCAATCGTACGGCGCGGGCCAGGCGCTGGCGGAATTGATCGCGGACGGGCATTACCGGCGTTTCGACGCGAGTGCGCTTGCCCGCGAGCGCTTCGAGCGCGGCGCGCTGGCGCTCGAAGAACTGCACATTTGAGAGCCGCGGACGGTTTAAAATCCCCGGCGGCTCATGATAGTTAACAGGGATTGCGCGGCAGCCCGCGCGGGCATCCGCAGCGCCCCAGGAGGATGAATGTTCTCGTCGATCGAAGAGGTAATCGAGCGCTTTGCCGAACAGAAGTACATCGCCAGCCGCCGTATCGCGACGGTGGTGTATCTCGCCGCCGCGCTTAAGAAGCCGATCCTGGTCGAGGGGCCGGCCGGTGTCGGCAAGACCGACCTGGCCAAGGTTCTGGCCCTGGCGCTCGGCCACGATCTCATCCGTCTGCAGTGCTACGAGGGACTGGACGAAGGCAAGGCGCTTTACGAATGGGAATACGCCAAGCAACTGCTCTACACGCAGATTCTGAAGGACAAGATAAGCGAGGTCCTGACCGGAGCGCAGGGGCTTGCCGCCGCCGTCGACCGCATCGCCAAAGAGGACGAGGTCTTTTTCTCCGAGCGCTTCGTGCTGCCGCGGCCGCTGCTGAAGGCGATCACGTCGGACAAGCCGGTGGTGCTGCTGATCGATGAAATCGACAAAGCCGACGCCGAATTCGAGGCCTTCCTGCTCGAACTGCTCTCCGATTTCCAGGTCACCGTGCCCGAGATCGGGACCTTCAAGGCGCGTCAGATTCCGCTCGTCGTGCTGACCTCGAACAACGCGCGCGAGATGTCCGACGCGCTGAAGCGCCGCTGCCTGCATCTCTATATCGACTTTCCCGAGCGCGAGCAGGAACTCGCGATCATCAAGCTCAAGGCGCCCGAGTCGGCCGACAAGCTCGCCGCCGAGGTGGTGACCGTCGTGCAGTCGCTGCGCAAGCTCGACCTCAAGAAGAGCCCCGGGATAAGCGAGACGATCGACTGGGTCAAGGCGCTGACGCTGCTCAATGTGCAGAGTCTCGATCAGGATCTCGTCAACGAGACGCTCGACACGATCGTCAAGTACGAGGGCGACGTGCGCAAGGCACAGGAGGAGCTCAAGGAATACGTGCGGCGCGCACGCGCGCGGCGCGGCAGCGACGTCGGCCCTGCCGGCAGCCCGCCCGCGAGCGACAAAGACCTGCTGAATTAGTAAAGATTTGCTGAACTAGCGCGCCCAAGCCCGCGCCGGGGCGCCTGGCCGGGCGCGGGCCCGAAGCATCCTATGGAAGACAAGCTGGTCGAATTCGCCAATCTGCTGCGTCAAAACGGCGTCCGCGTCTCGCTCGCCGAAACTCTCGACGCGCTCGCCGCCTCGGGGATGACGGGGCTTTCGGACCGCGACACGTTTCGCGGAGCGCTGCGCGCCACGATGATCAAGCGGGCGAGCGAGCTGCCGGTGTTCGAAGAGCTCTTCGACGTTTACTTCTCGGGCCTCGGCGAGATCATCAAGCAGGCCGGGCAGGGCGTGCAGGACGCGCTCTCGATGTCCGACCAGGAATTTCAGAAGTTCCTCGATCAGGTCGAGGAAATGCTCAAGCAGCAGGGCGAAAAGCTCTCGGAGCTTGCGCGCGACCTGCTGCAGAACCGCTCGGGCCAGCTCGAAAAGCGTCTGCGCGAGGCGGCGCGCGCGGTGCGCCTGCAGGGCGTGGAGCGGACAATCGAGGAAAACTACTTCGCTCGGGCGCTCGCCCGCGCGCTCGGGCTGGACAAGCTCGAGCAGGAGATCCGCGAGCTGCGCGAGCAAATCCAAAAGCTCGAATACGGCTCGGCGCTGAAGGCCCAGCTCGAGAAATATCTCGACCGCCGCCTCAAGGCGCTCGAGGACATCATCCGGCGCTACGTGCGGATGGAGCGCGAGAAGCGCGACCTGAAGGCGCGCGAGGAACAGCGGTTAAATCAGCTCTCGGACAAGAGTTTCTACTACCTCAGCGACGAGGAGCTGGATCGCATGAAGGAGGCGGTGACGCGCCTTGCGCAGCGGCTCAAGAACGTGCTCGCCGTGCGCCGCAAGCACGCCAAGAAGGGCCGCTTCGACATCAAGCGCACGCTGCGCCACAACCTGGAATACGGCGGCGTGCCGTTCAAGCTGCGCTTCGAGAAGCGCCGGCGCGAGAAGCCGCAGGTGGTCGTCCTGTGCGACGTGTCGGACTCGGTGCGCAACGCCTCGCGCTTCATGCTGCAGTTCGTGTACTCGCTGCAGGACCTGTACTCGCGCGTGCGCAGCTTCGTCTTCGTCTCCGACATCGGCGAAGTCACCGAGCACTTCCGCTCCAACGACATCAAGGAAGCGCTCGACATCGCGCTCAAGGGCGACGTGATCAACGTCTATGCCCACTCGGATTTCGGCCGCGCCTTCCGCAATTTCGTCGGCGACCATATCGGCGCGGTCAACAAGCGCACCACGGTGATCGTGCTCGGCGACGCGCGCAACAATTACAATCTGCCGCACGACTGGTGCCTGCGCGAAATCCGCCAGCGCGCCCGCCGCATCATCTGGCTCAATCCGGAAAGCCGCAATACCTGGGGATTCGGCGATAGCGAGATGGAACGCTATGCGCCGCATTGCGATTTGGTAGAAGAGTGCCGCAATCTCAACCAGCTCTACCGCGTCGTGGACCATCTGGTCACACGCTAAGCGCCGCGCTCCGCGCGCTCTGGCGCAGCCTCATCGCGAACCTCAGGTTGACCGCCGCACGGGTTTGGTCCAAAATTGTTTCAAGACGCGAAGATCGTAAGCCTGAGCGTTCGCCGATAGGTGCGGGCGGAAGCTTCGCGCGCCGCGGGGAAGCCGGCGGACGCGTAATCGGGAGCGAGCGGAGCGGCTGGACAAAGATATCGATAATGGCTGCGCGCAGAGAAGATTTTATCCTGATGATCGTCGGCGGTCTGACGCTTGACCCTAGTACCAAGATGCCGATCGTTGTGCTCAAGGACCCCGACAACAAGCTCAATCTGCCGATCTGGATCGGTCCGCTCGAAGCGGCCTCGATGGCGACCGAGCTCGAGGGCATCCGGCCGCAGCGCCCGATGACGCACGATCTGCTGCGCAACCTGCTCGGCGACCTCGGTGCGACGGTCGAGGCGGTCGAAGTCACCGAGCTGCGCGAAAACACCTACTTCGCGCGCATCCTGGTCCGCACGCGCGAGGGGCGCGACATGGAGGTCGATTCGAGGCCCTCCGACGCGATCGCGGTCGCGCTGCGCACTAAGTCGCCCATCTACGTCGCGAAGAAGGTGCTCGAGATGTCGAGCGAGCTCCACGAACAGGCGGCCGAGCCCGGCAACGGCAGCGACCAGAACCTGGCCGGGGTCTCACGCGACAAGTGGTCCGAGATTCTCGAGCGGATGTCGCCCGACGACTTCAAGTACAAAATGTAGCCTGGCGGCGATCATCCTCGTGCGCCGCCCGGCGCGCGTCCGCAGAGTCAATTGGCGACCCGGCCCAAGATAAGCCGCAAAGAGCTCAAGCAGCCCGACGAGTTTCAAAGTATTTTTGAAACCGCCGCGCTTTTCTTTGAAGTTCACCGGACCGAGGTGTTTATCGGCCTGGCCGCGCTGCTCGGCGTGGCGGCGCTGGTCTGCGCGATCTATTTTTACCAGGCGGGCAAGACCCGCGCGGCTGCGGCGCGCTTTGAGCGGGCGATGAGCGAGCTCGAGGGCGGCAAGTACGACGCCGCCGAGAACACGCTCAAGGGCCTTGCCGAGGACGAACCGCGCCGCGCGGTCGGCCGGCTCTCGAACCTTTATCTCGGGATCGCGTACCTCGCGCAAAAGCAGCCCGACAAGGCGCGCGACTCATTCAAGCGTTACCTGGCCGCTGACGACTCCTCGATCTTCCGCGGCGCAGCGCTCGACGATCTCGCGGTCACCTACGAAGATCTCGGCGACTTCAAGCAGGCGGAAGACGCCTACCGGCAGGCCGCGAAGGTCGAAGGTCCCGATCAGGCCAGGGCGGAACTCGGTGTCGCGCGGATGCTCAAGCGGCAGGGCAGACGTGCCGACGCGATCGCGGCCTACAATGATTTCCTGACGCAGCATCCGTATGCGCCCGAGCGAACGATCGTGATGGAGACGCTGGCCGAGCTCGGCGCGCCCCCGCCGCCGGCCGCATCGCCGGCGCCCGCGGTGACGGTCAAACCGCTCAAGCCCGCTGGCGCGCCGTAGCGCCGCAGGCCGTATCCAACGCGGCGCTCTCCCGCGCCGGCGCTGCTCGAAACATTTCTGCGTCTGCTGGACCCTCCTTTCAACTGTAATGGGGAGGGTAGAAATGGCGCCTGGCCGAGCAAATCACGTTGGGCCGTTTAACGCCCTCTCTCGCGGTTTTGGTGAAGGATGGGGTGGGGGCGGCGCGAGGAAGCGCCGGGGGTTCTTTCTCTTGGGCGTTTTCTCGTTCTGATCGATCGGCCGCTACTTGCTCGCGCGCTGCTTCAGCTCGGAGTTGATCACGTAGTCGAAGGTCTTGTCCGACGGCAGTCCCGACATCTCGATCCCGTTGATCAGGAAGGTCGGTGTCGAGTTGACGCCGACCGCGTCGCCGTCGTCGCGGTCCTGCGTGACCTGGGCCTCGGCGGCCGGCGCCATGATGCATGCGTTCAGCACCTGCTGGTCCAGCCCGAGCTGGCCGACGTAAGCCGTTACGTGGTCGCGCAGGTTCTCCGGGTTGATCGCGCCCTGGTCGCGATAGATGTTGCCGACGAAGGAAAAGAAGGCCTTGGGATTCTGGCGGCGCACGCATTCGGCGGCGATCGCGGCCTGCATCGCCCACGGATGGATGCTCAAAGGGAAATGCTTGAAGATGAGCCGGACCTTGCCCTTGTACTTGGTATTGACCACGGTTTCGATCTCGCTGAACGCGCGCGCACAGAACGGACACTCGAGGTCGCCGAATTCGATGATCGTCACCGGCGCGTCGTCGGGGCCGAGCGTCGCGCGGTCGTTCAGATGGAGCTTCTGCAGGCTGACGCGGCCCCAGGCGTCCTTGGTAAGGTCGAGTTCGGTCCCGAGGATCGCCTTCGCGGGCGAGTCGGTGATCAGCACCGATTTGGCCGGAGCGCCGGGCGCCTGGCTGGCCGGGCGCAATGGCCGGCTCCAAAGGCCGTGCAGCGGGCCGGGCGTCGCGGGGCCGACGTCGACGTCGCTGAGCACGGCGGTCTTGCCCGTGGCATCCATGTAGAGGACGAAGGTGCCGGACTGGCCGGCGTCGTTATGCATCTTCACGACCCGGGCGGTCATCCCGGCGATCGGCGCGGGCTTGGGCGGTCCGATATCGACCTCGGAGGCGCTCGAGAGGCGAAAGCGCCGCTGCAGGAAAATCTGAAGCCGCATGTTGTCGGGGGCGCTCTGGCCGGCGGCCGGAGCGGCGCTGCCGGACGAGGCGGCGCGGGCGGCGGCGGCGGTTGGGAGGCCGGCCGCAATCGCGGCGCAAGCGGCGATCGCGAATCCGGTCATGACGAGCCCGAGGACGAATCGAGAATTTGACGATGCGCTCATAACGGCCCCCAATCATAGAGACGCGCGAAGGCGCGCGCCAGCAGCGGCCTGGGAGGGAATTGGGCGCATCCCGGCGGCGCGCGGCGCAGGGAGCCTTGGGCGCGCCGGAGTCGCCGCGGCTTTCTCCGCACCGCTGGTTATACTTCGCATAAGAAATATTATGTCTACTTGGCGATCGACATGGCGTGCGCTGGGGGCGCGCCCGCTCGGTACGATCTGCACGCCTAACCTCGGCTGACCCGGACGTAGCCTCGTCGCGGGAGTCTGGAAGACCGCAGCCCCTGGTCGGGACAACCAGCCGACCTAGTTCGGCAACCAAATGATGCGGCTATGAAACGCCACTGGGAAAACTCCCAGGCCGGCGAAGAGCCGCCCCCTGACTCGAGCGAATCGGCGATTGTTCGGGGACCGGTTCCGGTTGCGGCGCTTCGAACCGTTAAGCTACAAGGACCCTAGAACCCTATCCACGGCCACAGGGGAAACAGATGAAAAGATCGCTGGCAGTTGTTGTGCGGGTTCTCTTGATCGCGGGGATGACGTTCGTCGTCACGAGCATAGCGTCCCAGGCGCAGGCTCAATCCCAGAAGAGGAAAGCCGCCAAAGCCCAGGCGCAGGCCGCCGCCGCGCAACCGCATCTCGACGAGGCCTACCGCAAGCTCAGGCGCGCGCACTACGTGCTCGGTCAAGCCTGCAAAAACCTTGGCGGTAACCGAGCGAAAGCAAATCAACAAATCGAACAGGCATTGAGCGAAGTCCAGGCCGGGATTACGGCCGAGCACGGGAGCGTGCCCACGGTCTCGGAGTCCTCGGACATAAAAGTTACACCCGGACAGCTCCATCCCTACGTGCACGACGCTTTGCGGGAGTGCAAAGAGGCCAAGACTCAATTGCAGGCCGCCCAGGCTGCGGGCGGTCATCGCGACAGGGCCATCCAGTACATAGATGCGGCTGAGCCGTACCTGCAGGCGGCGACCCTGGAGCCGGCCTGTCACTGAAGCGGCCTACGCCTTCGCCGCCGACCGGAGCCTGCCTGTCCCGGTACTACTTCGGAGGATGATGCGGGTTCTGCTTGCCGGCGCGAAGGCGCGGGTCGGCCGAGGAGACGCATACCGAGTTGTGGTAGAGCCAGAGCTTGAACTGGATATTCAGCGACGTCATGTCGCCGCTGCCGTACATCCGCACCATGTTGTCGCGCTGCTCCTCGCATCCGGCCGCGGTGTCGGAGGAGTCCATCTGGTTCCACTGGCTGAGCGGCGCGTCGAGCTGTAACGGGCCGGGCGGATCGGGCGGACTGAACGGCGGCGTCAGCAGATACCAGGCGGCGAGCAGGCCGAGCGCGGCTGCATGGCGAAGCTCGGGGAACCTCACGATGCAGGGATTGTAGCGTCCGTGCCGCCGCCAGGAAACCGAACGGGAATCGTTCGATAGACAGGGCGCGACGCCCTTTTTTTACGACAGCGGGCGCCGCCGCGGCTGCGGAGCGACGAGCGCCGCGCGCTCCTTGAGCTTCGCCGTCGAGCGCGGCTTGCGTCCGAGGTCGGCGAGCGTGCGCCGGATCGCGAGATCGTCGGGCGCGAGTTCGCTGGCCCGTTCGAGATACACGAGCGCCGTGGCGATCCTTCCCATCGCGGCCGCCACGCGCCCCAGCTCATGCAGGACCCCGGGGCCGTCGCCGCCCGCCTCGCGCGCCTTGCAAAGGATGCGGAAGGCCCCCGAATAATCCTCGCGCGAAGCGAGCAGCGCACCGAGGCCACGCAGAGCGATGAGGTTGAGCGGGTCGAGCGCCAGCGCCTCGTTGAAATGGGCGAGCGCGTTGCGCGTCGCGCCCTTGCGCCGCAGGTCCTCGCCGGCTTCGGCCATCCGCGCCGCCTCCTCGGAAAAACGCCGTCCGCCGGCCTCGACTTCGATCCGTTCGACGCCGACTTCGGCTTTCAGGATCCTGATCCGCGGGCCGAGGTACTCGCGCAACCGGTCGATTATTGCGTCGTGGTCGCCGGCTCCGTTTTCGAGAAAGATAAAGCCGAGGCCGTCGCCGATATGGTCCTCGCGCCGGATGACGATGCGGGTCGTGGCGGCGCGCCCGCGCGCCGCGCGTGCCTTTCCATCGCTTCGGTTCGGCGGTGTGTCAGACCCGTTCATCGGGATCGAACAGTTTGCGGTACTCGTCGAGGGCGAAGCGGTCGGTCATCCCGGCAATATAGTCGGCGACGACGCGCGCGAGCGCCTCGCCGTCAACCTCGATCCGGCGCAGCACATGGCCGGGCATCTGGCGCGGCTCGCTCATGTAAGTTTCGAACAGGCGCTCGAGCACCCTGCCCGCCTTGCCGGTCATGCGGCTGACCCGGTAATGGCGATAGAGCCGCTCACGCATCAACTGCTTCAGCTCGTCCACCATCGGAGCCATCGCGGGGCCGAAGCGCGCGAGCGCGCGTCGCGCGCGCCGCACGTCGTCGACGCTCAGAATCGAGTTGCGCTCGAGTTCCGCGTTGATATTGGCCACGAGGTCGGTCACCATCGCGTCGATCATCCGGATCACGGTCTGATAGCGCACCACGCCCCGTTCGGCGTGCGCGCTGGCCTCTCGCGCCGCGGCGGCGGCCTGGTGGAACAGGCGGGTGCCGTTGAGGTCATCCACCGTGAGCATGTCGGCCTTGAGCCCGTCGTCGACGTCGTGCGCGAGATAGGCGATTTCATCGGCGAGGTCCACGATCTGCGCCTCCAGGCATGGGAAGAGCGCGGAGTCGAATTCCGCCGCCGCGGGCCGCAGCTTGAACTCGGAGTGTTTGATGATCCCCTCGCGCACTTCGAAGGTCAGGTTGAGGCCGCGGAAATTCGGATAGCGCACCTCGATCCAGTCCACCGTGCGCAGGCTCTGCGCGTTGTGATCGAAGCCGCCGTGCGGCTCCATCAGCGCGCTCAGCGCCCGCTCGCCGGCGTGGCCGAACGGCGTGTGGCCGAGATCGTGCGCAAGCGCGACCGCCTCGGCGAACTCCGAGTTAAGTCCGAGCGCGCGCGCGATCGTGCGCGTGATCTGCGCGGCTTCGACCGTATGCGTCAGGCGCGTGCGATAATAGTCGCCCTCGTGATTGACGAAGACCTGGGTCTTGTATTCGAGGCGGCGAAAGGCGGCGGAATGGACGATACGGTCGCGGTCGCGCTGGAACGCCGTGCGCATCGGATGGGGCGGCTCGGGAAAGCGCCGCCCGCGGCTCATCCGCGAGAGCATCGCATAGGGCGCGAGCGTGCGCGCCTCAAGTTCTTCGAGGTCCTCTCTGTTGCGCAGCATCCTGATGCACCGCCGGGTCCGGCGGAACGCTGATGCAAAGCCTACCACGACTGGCGCGGTGCGCCGAAGCGCGCGCGCTCTTGGCTGTCAACAGATGCCCCCGGGTGCGCGCAAAAGCCGCCAGGATCGCGCGGGCTCGCGTATTTCTCAAGCTATTGGGCGAGCCTATAATCGTCCCGGGTGGGCGGATGACGACGCGGCGGTGGATCTGGCTCGCGATGGTCGTGTGCGTGACGGCGGCGGGATGCGCCGCGCAGCAGCCGGCACCGAGCGTCACGTCCGCGCCAGGTGCACCCACGCCGGGTGCGATTCGCTCGGTAGTCGGCAAAGCGTCATGGTACGGGCCCGGATTCGACGGCCATCCGACTGCGACGGGCGAAATCTATAATCAGGACCAGATGACGGCCGCGTCGAGCATCTTTCCGCTCGGCGCGCGCGTGATCGTGACCGATCTGGGCAGTGGGCGCGCGGTCGAGGTGCGAATCAACGATCGCGGCCCGTTTCGCAAGGGGCGCAAGATCGATCTCTCTTACTGCGCGGCGCGCGCGCTCGGGATGGTGGGGCCGGGAACGGCGCTGGTGCGGATGGACCTCATATCGACGCCGGAGGTCGATCCCGCGGGCGTGCCGCAATTTTTCGTCCAGGCGGGATCGTATGCCGACGAGAGCAACGCCGAGAACATCCGCGTCCGCCTTGCCGCCTACTACCCAGACGTAAGGTTGAGCGAGCTTGATACCGCGGGCAGGCGCTATTACCGTGTGCGGATGGGTGGGTTCGCGACCCGCGAGCAGGCCCAGGCGCGCGCGGCCGCAACCGCGCGCTTCGGACTGCCGGTCATAATCGTCAGCGAATGAAAGAGCCCACCCGCCCCGTCGCGCCGCACAGCCGCCCGTCTTTCTCGCGCAGCCTGCTGCCTTTCCACCGCAGTCTGTTCCCGCGTAGTCTTGTAATTTCGCTTATTGCCGCCGCGATCCTGGCGGTGACCGGCGCACGGCACGTCCGCGCGCAGGCCGAAGGCGGCAAGGTCACCCAGGAGCAGGCGGCCGCGGTCGAGCGGACGGTGCAGGAAGTGCGCCTGCTCAAGCTCACACACAAGGTGCCGGTCGAAGTCCGTAGCAGCGAAGAGGCCGGCAAGCTGTTGCAGGCGGAGTTCGAGAGCGAGTACACGACCGACGCGATCGAGACCGATGGGCGCGCGGGCGCGCTGATCGGATTGTATCCGCCGGGGCTCGATCTCAAAGCCGCCAACATGAGCCTGCTCGAGAGCCAGGTCATCGCATTTTACGACTTCAAAAAGAAGACCATGGTGATCGTGAAGGGCGCGATCGAGCGTGAGTTTCCCGGCCAGCCGCCGGAGCTGCAGAGCAAGCTCAACGGCATGATCCTGGCGCACGAATTCACCCACGCGCTGCAGGACCAGAACTTCGACTTCGGCGCCAGGGACGAAGCGCTGAAGAACAACGGCGACCGCGCGCTCGCGCTGCACTCGGTGGCCGAGGGTGACGCCACTATCGCCGGCTATGCCTGCATGCTGGGCCGCATGGACTCCGTGATCCTCGCCGCGCTGATCGCCAACCTGGGGAGCTTCTCGCAAACCTTCACCGGCGCGGCCGCCGGAGTGCCGCGCGGCGTGTCTGAGCCGCTGATTTTCCAGTACACCGACGGGGTCAAGTTCGTCGCCGAGGCCTACCAGCGCGGCGGCTGGAAGGGGGTCGACAAACTTTACGCCGAGCCGCCGCAATCCACGCAGCAGATCATCGATCCGTCGCTGTACTTCGAGCACCCCACCCTGCCCTCCACGGTGACCGTCGCGGGCTACCAGGCGCAGCTTGCCGGATGGCGCAAAGCCGACGAGGACACGCTGGGCGAGCTTGGCCTCCGTATCGTTCTCGAGAACACGCGCGGCACGGCGTCGCCCGACCTGGCGCTCGCCGCCGGATGGGCGGGCGACCGAATCGTGATGCTGCGCAAGGGTGAAGCCACCAGCGTGATCTGGCTGCTTGCCTTTCGCGATGCAGATTCGGCGTCGCGTTTCGCCGGCCTCTATCGCAAGGTCCTCGATCACCTGCGTGGCCATCCCGCGGCGCATCGAGTCGAGCTCAAGGACAGCGCAGTCCTGGTCGTGGTCGGCGAAGCGGCCAATCATTACGATCGGCTGGGTTCCGCGGTATGGAAAGCCAGCACCATCGCGGCGCCGCCCCCGGCGATTACACCGGGCAATCCGTCGCTGCATGTGAGCGCTCCGCCCGCTTCCCTGATGCGGCCGCGCCTGCTCGCGGCCGGATCACACCGGCTTGCAGCCGCATACTGATGCGCTCGCGGCCTGCATCATCGGTTCCTTCACTGCTCCTCCGCTTTGGCGCCGCGATGGCGCTGCTCGCGCTGGCCGGATGCACCAATGCGGTTGTGAGCGGGGGCCAGGTCAATATCGCGCACGCCGAGGCGATTTATACCGACGTACAGGAGTTGCGCCAGCTCCATTTCAAGACCGAGGTGCCGCTGGTGCTGATGGACCAGGGGCGGGCCGACTTTGTGATGCAACGCGAATTCGAGAACCATCATGACCCGGCCGAGCTGCGGCGCGCGGCGGCGGTCGGCGAGCTTGTGGGGCTCTATTCTTCGCCGACCAATCTCGAGAGCCAGACGATGCGCGTCCGGAGCAGCCAGGCCGTGGCCTTTTACGATCCGCAGGATCGGGAAATGGTTCTGGTCAAAGGCAAATCGGAAACCGGCTTCTGGTCGAGGATCGCGGGCATTTTCCGGCGCCGGGATTCGACCAGCGAGATGCTCATCGCGCATGAATTGACCCACGCGCTGCAGGATCAGTACTTCGGCGCGCACACGGCGATCGATCGAATCGCCGACAACGATGATCGCCGCCTCGCGCTGAAGTCGGTGGTCGAGGGCGATGCGACGCTGGTCGGTTACGGCTACTTAAGAGGCATCATCGACGCCGAAACCATAAACGATCTGCTCGCGCATCTCGGAGACATGCCGCGGGTGTTCGACCTTCAATCGCCGGACACGCCGGCGGCGCTGCGTGATTCGCTGACCTTTCAGTACACCGACGGCGCGCGCTTCGTCGGCCAAATCTTCCTGCAGGGCGGCTGGAATGCGGTGAATGCGCTTTACACCAATCCGCCGGTCTCGACGCGCGAAATCCTGAATCCGGCGCTCTACCTGGGCCGCGTCGCGCCGCTCAGGATAGCCGTCGGCGGATGGGCTCGGGTGCTCAAGGGATCGCGCGAAATCGGGCAAAACACTTGCGGCGAACTGCTCCTGCGCGTCATCCTGACGCGCGGTTCGAGCGGCGCGGCCCGGCTCGCGAACGGCTGGCGCGGAGACCGGATGGCGGTGTTGCGGGACGAGAGCGGTGCAACCACGGTGGTCTGGATCGTGGCGCTCGCCGACGATACGAGCGCGGCGGCGTTCAGCCAGGTCTATGAAGGAATCCTCGAGCGCAATGCGATCGGAGGCGTTCCACCGCTCCACTACGTCGAGCGCCGCGGCACGTCGGTGCTCGCGATCATCGGTCCGGGCGCGGTGCAGTCGGCCGACCTCGCACCGGCAGTGTGGCGGGCGAGCACGATCAGGGTCGCTGCTCCGCCGGGCGCTTAAGCACGAGCATCTCGCGAGCCTTGGCGATAAGCGCCTGTTCGCTCGGATGGGTTGCGCGCGCCAGCGCATCCTCGAGGCTCAGCCACGCGACTTCGTCGGTCTCGGCGTCGTGAGCTGAAATGTCGCCGCCCGCATGTTCCATCAGGAAAAAATGGACCCGCTTGAAGATTCGCGTGATCATGTCGCGGTCTCGCTCACGCGAAGAATAAACGTAGGAGATTTCGCCGAGCGGTTCGATCTCTCCCACGGTGAGGCCGCTCTCCTCCCGGGCCTCGCGTATCGCAGCCTGCGCTACCGTCTCGCCCTCTTCGAGGTGTCCCTTGGGCAACACCCAGGTGCTGCGGCCGGCCGGGCGCACCAACACCACGCTTACCGATCCGTCGCTGCGGCGGCACCAGATGAGCCCGCCCGCGGAGACTTCGCGGCGGCTCTTGATCTTCGGCTTTGCGCCCTGCCGCCCGGATTTGGATTTCGCCCGCGCCATCTGACTAGCCTACATCGCCGAGGCTGAAGCCGAAATCCAGCATTCGCATGAGCGCCGCGCGGGCTCCCGCCGACTCCGGCAGCTCCAGGGCCGGATCGCGTTCGAGCCAGCGCTCGGCCATCGCCCGCGCCTGCTCGATCAGCCGGCCGTCGCGGATGAAATCGGCAAAGCGTAGCGGCAACGCGCCGCTTTGCCGCGCGCCGAGCAGATCGCCGGGGCCGCGCAGTTCGAGGTCGGCGCGGGCGACCTCGTCGCCGGTGGCCGCTCGGACCATCACCTCAAGGCGTGCGCGCACCCCCTGCTGGGCGCGCGGGCCCTCGCCGTTGGACACCACGAGGCAGCATCGCGACGCCGCGGCGCCCCGCCCCACTCTGCCCCGCAACTGATGCAATTGCGCAAGGCCGTAGCGCTCCGCCGCGATCACCACGATCGCGCTCGCCTCGGGTACGTCGATTCCGACCTCGACCACCGTAGTCGAAACGAGCAGATCGAGCCCGCCGTCGCGAAACGCGCGCATCGTGCGCTCCTTGTCCGCCGGGCGCATCCTGCCGTGCAGCGTGCCGATCCTGAACGCGCCGAGCGGCCCCGCGCCCAGGCGCCTGGCGGTTGCCGCAACTGACAGCCGCTCGTCGCCGTCCTCTTCGCTCTCGATCAGCGGAACGATATAAAAGGCGCGCCGTCCGGCCCGAAGTTCGGCGCCGACGATCGCGTCGACCTCGCCGATTTGGTCCTCACCGAAGATTTCAGTCAGTACCGGCGTTCGTCCCGGCGGCATCTCGTCGAGCGCCGAAATGTCGAGATTGGCGAGCAGGGTCAGCGCGAGGCTTCGCGGAATCGGCGTCGCGGTCATCAGCAGCACGTGAGCGGTGGGGCCCAAGGCCTTCAGGCGCGCGCGATCGAACACGCCGAAGCGATGCTGCTCGTCGATGATGGCCAGGCCCAGGTTGCGGAGCGCGACGCCTTCCTGGATGAGCGCGTGCGTGCCGAAGACGATCGGAATCGCGCCGGAGGCGAGCAGACGCAGCGTCCGCATGCGCTCCGCCGGCGGAGTCTTGCCGAGCAGCAGGGCGGCCGGCATGCCCAGCGTGCCGCATAGCGCGACGAAACTCCGGTAATGTTGCTCGGCGAGCAGTTCCGTCGGCGCCATGATCGCGACCTGCCATCCGGATTCGGCCGCGCGCAGCGCCGCCCACAGCGCGACCAACGTCTTGCCGCTGCCGACGTCGCCCATCAGCAGGCGGTTCATCGGATGCGCTCGCGCAAGGTCGGCACCAATCTCGCCGATCGAACGGAGTTGCGCGCGCGTGGGCGTAAACGGCAGCGTTTCGAGCAGGCGCGCCGTCAGGCGCGGCGGCACGTTCATCGGCGCGCCCGTGCGCCGTGCTGCACGCCTGCGATCGATCGCCATCGCGAGCTGGAACGCGAACATCTCGTCAAAGGCGAGCGCGCGATGAGCCGCCGTGTCTCCAAGCTCGAACTTCGCGGGGTCCGCGTCGGCGGGTGGCTGATGGAGCGTCCGCAATGCCTCGCCGAGCGCCATCACGCCGGCCTCGGCTCGCAGCGCGGCCGGCATCGCGCCCTCGACGCGCGCGGGCATCGCGGCCAGCGCCTGCGCGATCAACCCGGCATAGACGCGCTGACCAATCTCGGAAGGCAATCCGTACACCGGACGCACCGCGGGCGGGGCGCCTGACTCCAACGGATAAACCTCGGGATGGACAATTTCCAATCCGCGGTCGGGGCTCTCGTTCACGCGGCCGTGCATCACGACCCGCTCGCCTTCAGGCATCCGCCCCTTCATATAGGCCGGCAGATTGAACCAGACCACCCGGACACGGGCGCCGTCCGCGCCTTCGAGCCAGGCGGTCGCCATCCGCCGCCATCGCATCCCGCGCATCGGCCGCTCCTTGAGCCCGACGAGACGGCCTTCAACGACGACGGAGGCCGCAGGCTTAAGTTCCGCAAACGGCGTGCGCGAGCGCCAGTCCTGGTAGTGCAGCGGAAGGTTGAAAAGAAGGTCGGCGACGGTGGTGACTGAGCGCTCGGCGAGCGCCGCAGCGCGCTTGGGCCCTACTCCGCTAAGGGCGCTTAGCGGAGATTGCATCTCAAGCGGCATCGCGCGCGAAGATTGGGCGAATCGAAGGGCGGCGGCAGATTATGCGCGGCGCTTTCGGCAGGCGGTCATCGGTTTATTTCTCGATTGCTTTTCCCTGCGCCGCCGTTCGAGTGATAGTCCTGCAGCGCGCGAACCTCGAAGGGTCTGTCCTTAAGCGCTGCGATTCCCTCGACCGCCGCCTGCGCGCCCGCCATCGTGGTGCAAAACGGCAGGCGCATCTCGAGCGCCGTGCGCCGGATCGAAAACGAATCGGCCGTGCCCGACGCATCGGGCGTGTTGATTACCATCGCGATCTTCCCGTCGCGCATCAGGTCGACCACGTGAGGCGATCCCTGGGCGACTTTGTTGACGACGGCGCACGCGATGCCCACGCCCTCGATATGGCGCGCAGTGCCGCCGGTTGCCACAAGCTCGAAGCCCATCGTGGAGAGTCCGCGCGCGATCGGCTCCAGCACCGTCTTGTCCTCGTCGCGCACGCTGATAAACACGCGCCCGTCCGTGGGGAGATCGGTCGATGCGGCCAGCTCGGCCTTGGCGAAGGCCATCGCGAACGTCCGGTCGATCCCCATCACTTCGCCGGTCGATTTCATTTCGGGGCCGAGGATGGTGTCCACGCCGGGGAAGCGCACGAAAGGAAACACCGACTCTTTGACCGATACGTGGTCGGGCGTGCGCTCGGCCGTGAACCCAAGGTCGGCGAGCTTCCTGCCGGCCATCACCAGCGCCGCCAGTTTGGCCAGCGGCACGCCGATCGCCTTGCTGACGAACGGGATCGTGCGCGAGGCTCGCGGGTTGACCTCGAGGATGTAAACTTCGCTCTCGAAGATCGCGAACTGCACGTTGAGAAGGCCGACGACGCCGAGCTCGAGCGCCAGCATCCGCGTCTGGCGCATCAATTCTTCCTGCGCCGCGCGGTCGAGCGTGCGCGGCGGCAGGGCGCAGGCGCTGTCGCCGGAATGAATCCCGGCGTGCTCGACGTGCTCCATCACGCCGCCGATTACCACGGTCTGGCCGTCGCTGATCGCGTCGACATCGACCTCGATCGCGCCCTGGAGGTAGCGATCGACCAGCAGCGGGCGTTCTTCGGACGCGAGCAACGCCTGCTCGATGTAGCGGCGCAATCCGGCCTCGTCGGCGACGACTTCCATTGCGCGTCCGCCGAGCACGTACGACGGGCGGATCAGCACCGGGTAGCCGATTTCCGCCGCCCCGCGAATCGCCTGGTCAAGACCGCGCGTCAGCACCCCGCGCGGCTGCTTGAGGCCGAGCTTGTCGACCAGGGTATTGAAGCGCTCGCGATCCTCGGCGCGATCGATGGCATCCGGCGAGGTGCCGAGGATCGGCACGCCTGCCTGCTCCAGCGCAACGGCGAGCTTGAGCGGCGTCTGCCCGCCGAACTGCACGATCACGCCGGTCGGGCGCTCGCGCTCGGCGATCGCCAAGACGTCCTCGAACGTCAGCGGTTCGAAGTAGAGGCGGTCGGAGATGTCGTAGTCGGTCGAGACCGTCTCCGGATTGCAATTGACCATGATCGTCTCGAAGCCGGCTTCCTTGAGTGCGAGACTCGCGTGCACGCAGCAGTAGTCGAACTCGATCCCCTGGCCGATACGGTTGGGGCCGCCGCCGAGAATCATCACCTTGGGGCGAGCGTCGGGCGGCGCCTCGTCCTCGCCCTCGTAGGTCGAATAGAGATAGGGCGTGAAGGCCTGGAATTCGGCGCCGCAGGTGTCGACCGCCTTGAACACGGGCGTCACGCCCGCTTTGCGCCGCCTGAGCGCCACCGCGGCCTCGTCGAGGCCCGTGAGATCAGCGATTCGGCGATCGGAGAAGCCGGCCTCCTTGGCCTCGCGGAGCAGCGCCGCGTCGAGCGGACCGTTCCTGATTCGCGCTTCGCTCTCGACGATCTCGGCGATTGCGTCGATAAACCACGGGTCGATGCCGGTCAGCTGATGGATCTCCTCGCGCGCCATGCCCAGGCGCACCGCGTCGGCGAGATAGTAGAGCCGATGGCTGTTGGGCAGCGAAAGATGGGCGCGGACGGTAGCGAGAGCGGCCGCCGCGCGCAGCCCGGCCGTGCGGCTTTCGAGCCCCCACGAGCCGATCTCCAGCGACCGGAGCGCCTTCTGCAGCGATTCCTTGAAGGTGCGGCCGATCGCCATCGCCTCGCCCACCGACTTCATCTGCGGTCCGAGCTCGTCGGCCGCGCCGCGGAACTTCTCGAACGCGAAACGCGGAATCTTGGTTACCACGTAGTCGATGGTGGGTTCGAAGCAGGCGGGGGTCATCCGCGTGATGTCGTTGGGAATCTCGTCGAGGCGGTAGCCCACCGCCAGGCGCGCCGCGATCTTGGCGATCGGAAAGCCGGTGGCCTTGGAGGCCAGCGCCGAACTGCGCGAGACGCGCGGATTCATCTCGATCACCACCATGCGCCCGCTCCTGGGATCGATCGCAAACTGGATATTTGACCCTCCGGTATCGACGCCGATCTCGCGAATGATGCGGAGCGCGGCGTCGCGCATGATCTGATATTCCTTGTCGGTCAGCGTCTGCGCCGGCGCCACCGTGATCGAATCGCCCGTATGCACGCCCATCGGGTCTAAATTCTCGATCGAGCAGACGATCACGACGTTGTCTGCCCCGTCGCGCATCACTTCCAGTTCGTATTCCTTCCAGCCCTCGACCGATTGTTCGATCAGCACCTCGTGGTTGGGCGACATCTCCATGCCCCACTGGACCTTGGCGCGGTACTCAGCGGGATCGCGCGCGATCGAGCCGCCGGTGCCGCCGAGCGTGCGCGAGGGCCGGATGATGAGCGGAAGTCCGAGGCGCGCGCGGATCGCGTCGGCCTCTTCATGCGAGTGCGCAACGCCGGACTCCGGCACCTGGAGCCCGATCGCGATCATCGCCTGCTTGAAGAGGTCGCGGTCCTCGGCCTTCTTGATCGCGGCGAGCTTTGCGCCGATTAGTTCGACGCCGTAACGCTCGAGCACGCCGCTTTCGGCAAGCTCGATCGCCAGGTTGAGCGCGGTCTGGCCGCCGACCGTGGGCAGGAGCGCGTCGGGGTGCTCGCGGGCGATAATCCGTTCGAGCGCCGCCGCGGTCATCGGCTCGATATAGGTGCGATCCGCCAACTCCGGGTCGGTCATGATCGTGGCCGGATTCGAGTTGACCAGGATGAGTCTTAGACCTTCCTCGCGGAGCGCCTTGAGCGCCTGCGTGCCCGAGTAGTCGAACTCGCAGGCCTGGCCGATCACGATCGGACCCGAGCCGATCAGCAGCACCGATTTCAGATCCTTGCGTAGCGGCATCAGACGTCCAGGGCGGCGCCGCGCTCTTCAGCCGCGATACGGTCGAGCGCCTCTGCGCCCGAGCGCGGGAATTCCTCGACCAGCCGGCGAAAGCGCGCGAACAGGTAACCCGCGTCGTGCGGTCCTGGCGACGCTTCCGGATGGTACTGCACGGAGAAAAACGGCATCCCGACTCCGCGCAGTCCCTCGACCGTCTTGTCATTGAGATTGAGATGCGACAGCTCCGCGCGTCGCTGGAGCGATTCGGCGTCGACCGCGAAGCCATGGTTCTGCGACGTGATTTCGACCTTGTGCGTACGCAGATCCATCACCGGATGGTTGGCGCCATGATGGCCGAAGCCGAGCTTGTAGGTGCGCCCGCCCAGCGCGAGACCCAGAATCTGATGGCCGAGGCAAATCCCGAAGATCGGTTTGCGTCCGAGCACGCCGCGCACGGCCTCGCTCGCGTAAGGCAGCGCCGCCGGATCCGCCGGGCCATTGGAGAGAAAAACGCCGTCGGGATTGGGCGCGAGGATGTCGTCTGCGGTTGCGGTCGCCGGCAGCACGCGCACGCGAAAGCCGCTTGCAACCAGGCGATGCAGGATGTTGCGCTTGATTCCGTAGTCGAGAGCTACGACCAGCGGCGCGTCGCGCATCTCTTCCTTCGAGGGCCGCCGGTAGCCGGCTCCGAGTTCCCAATCGCCGAGATCCCAATCGTAGGGCTCGGCGCAGGTTACCTCCTTCACCAGGTCGTGGCCCACCAGTCCGGGTGAGGCCTTGGCGCGCGCGACCAGTGCGTCGGCGTCGAGCGTGACGCTCGAAATCACCGCCTCCTGCGCGCCGTGGGTGCGGATGTGTCGCACCAGCGCGCGGGTGTCGATTCCCTCGATTCCCGGCACGCCCGCGCGTTCGAGATACTCGCCGAGCGTCATCTCCGAGCGCCAGTTCGACGGCCGCGGGCGGTAATCTTTGACCACGAAGCCCTCGACATGAACGCCCGCGGACTCTGCGTCGTCGGCATTTATACCCACGTTGCCGATCTCTGGGTAGGTCATGCACACGATCTGTCCCTTGTAGGATGGATCGGTCAGCACTTCCTGATAACCGGTCATCGCGGTGTTGAAGACCATCTCACCCACGGTCTCGCCGATCGCGCCAAAAGCGCGGCCGCGAAAGACCCTGCCGTCGGCCAGCGCCAGGATTGCTTCGCGCGATGCGCTCACGCTCGCATCTCCGCTCTGCCGTCGTAAACCACGTCGCCCGCGACCATGGTCAAGATCGCCCTGCCTTTCAACCGCCGCCCAGCAAACGGGCTGTTACGGCTCTTTGAAATGAATTTCGCCGGTTCCACCGTCCATTCCATATTCGGATCGATTAGCGTGACATCGGCGCGCGCGCCTTCCTCCAGCGTGCCGCCTTCAATTCTCAGCAACCGCGCCCCCCCGAGCGACATCAGTTCGACCATCCGCGCCGGACCGATCGCGCCGCGATGGACCAGCGCGAGCGCAAGCCCGAGCGCGGTTTCGAGCCCCACGACGCCGTTGGCGGCCTTGGTCAGCGCCTCGCCGTCGCTTTCGCCGAGGCGCCCGCAGTCGTGCTCCGCGCTGAACAAACCCGCCAGCCGCTCCATCCGCTTGGAGTGCGGATCGTGCGGCGCATGATCGGTCGCGATCATATCTATCGTGCCGTCGGCGATCGCCGCTACCACGGCCTCGACATCACGGGCCGCGCGCAGCGGCGGCGCCATCTTGGCATTGGGGCCCCATCGCAGCACCGCGCGATCGTCGAGCGTGAAATGATGCGGCGTCGCTTCGCAGGTGACCTGCGCGCCCTGCTTGCGGGCGGCGCGGATGAGATCGATAGAGCGCGCGGTAGATACGTGCGCTATATGGACCGGCGCGCCGGTGCCAATCGCCAGCGCCAGGTCGCGCCGGATGCGCTCGGTTTCGGCCGCGGCCGGCGCGCCGGCGACGCCGAGATGCTTCGAGACCTCGCCCGCGTTGATCGCGCCTTTGTCGGTAAGCGCGCGGTCCTCCTCGTGCAGCGAGATCGCGAACCCCAGCTTCGCGACCTCTTCCATCGCGCGCGCCAGCACGGCCTGTTCGTCGATCGGAATTCCGTCGTCCGAGAAAAGGCGCGCGCCGGCTTCGGCCATCGCGGCAAAGTCCACCGTTTCGCGGCCGCCGAGCCCTCGCGTCACGGCAGAGACGGGAATCAGGCGCGTCGCGCGCGCGGCCGCGGCCTGCTCGAGCATGTAGCGCGTCACCTCGGGACGGTCGTTGACCGGCGACGTATTCGCCATCGCGGCGATCGTGCAAAAGCCGCCGGCCGCCGCTGCGCGCAACCCGCTTGCGATCGTTTCCTTCTCCGGGAAACCCGGGTCGCGCAGATGGACGTGCGGGTCGACGAGCCCCGGCACGACCCAGCATCCCGCCGCGTCGATCACGGTCGCGCCCTCGACCTCGCCCAGCCGACCCGGCGGCTCGATCGCTTCGACCACGCCCTCGTCAATCAGCAAGTCGCAGCTCTCGTCGACTTCGCGCGCCGGATCGATTAGCCGCCCGCCGCGCAGCACAATTCGGCTCATCCGGCGGCCTCTCCCTCCTTGAGCGATTCGACCATCGAGTAGACGACCACGCGGTCCTGCGTTCGGGCGCGGCCGGGAGCGGCGCCTTCGGGGGCGGCCAGGCGCACCTGCACGCGCTCGGCGCGCGCGGTGGGGATATTCTTGCCGACGTAGTTGGGACGGATCGGAACGGCGCGATGGCCGCGATCGATCAGCACCGCGAGCTTGACCGCGGCGGGCCGGCCGCGTTGCCATAGCGCCGTCATCGCGCGCTGCACGGTCCATCCGCTGTTGATGACGTCGTCAACCAGCACGATCGTCCGATCTTCCACTTCGAGCGGACCGCCTCCGCTGCCGTCGAGCGGATGGAACGCCGCCTCACCGCCGAAGACGTCGAGTGCGACGCACGGCGGACGCACGTGGGACTCGGCCTCGATCAGATCGCGCAGGCGCATCGCGAGCATCGCGCCGTGGCTGACCACGCCGACGATCGTGACCGAGGCGAGGTCGGGCAAGTCGGCAGAGATTTGCGCGGCCAGCGCGCGGCAGGCCGCCGCCACTTCCTCGGCATTCATGATTTCGCGTTGCGGGCCGCGGCGGTAGGGTTCGTAACCGCTCTCCTCCGCCTGCTTGACGCTCTCGAACACCGCGAGCGACCCCTCTTCGATCCAGCTGCGCACGTATCCGTAGAGATTGCGGTCGAAGCGGTAGTAACGCCGCGTGCGCGCGTTACCGACGAAATCGATCTTGAGCTCGCGTTCGCAGAACTCGCATACCAGCGGCAGCGTCGAGGCGTCGGTCGAACGGCCCAGCCGAAAGCGCGGAGAGAGGTACGCGCCCTCGTGGCGGCTGATACATCCCGGGTTGGGACAGCGCGGGGCCGGATGCGACTTGAAGCGAATCGCGGCCGGCGGCGCGGCCGGGCGCACGCGTTCGGCGCCGTCCTGTTCGAGCAACCACGCGATGAGCGCCATCCGCACCGGCACCCCGGCGGCGGCCTGCTCGAAGTACACCGCGCGCGGGTCGGCGTCGAGTTCATAGGCCAGTTCATCGGTGCGCGGCAGCGGATGCATCACCACCGCTTCGTGCGTGCGGCTGGTCTTGAGCGCGCGCGCGTCGAAATGGCCGTACCCGCCGCCCGCGGCCTCCTTGTCGTCCATCCGCTCGCGCTGCAGACGCGTCAGGTAAAAAGCGTCGAGCGCGGCGGGCGCCGCCGCCGCCGGCAACGCGCCTTCAAGCGGCATGTCGGAGGTGAAGAGCGCCATCTGATGCGGCGCGTTGGGCGTCAGGTAGAGCGCGTCGATCCCGCCCGCCAGCGAGCGCAACTCTTCCATCGAGACGGTCGAAAGCCCGTACCTGCTCTCCGCGGCGATCCGCTCGAGCACGTAGTCCGGGACATTCATCCCGTTGTACGGCACGGCCACGATATTGGCGCCGAAGCGCGCCAGCGCGTAAATCAGAGAATGGACCGTGCGGCCGAATTTCAAATCGCCGCAGATCGCCACCGTCAGCCCCCGCAGATGGCCCTTCTTGCGGCGCAGGATGTAGAGGTCGCAAAGCGTCTGGGTCGGATGCTCGCGGCTACCGTCGCCCGCGTTGATCACCGGGCATGGCGCATACTCGGCCGCGACTCGCGCGGCGCCGTCGCGCGGATGGCGCACCACGATAACGTCGGCGTACGCGCCGACCACGCGCACGGTATCGGCCAGGGTCTCGCCCTTGGCGGCGGAGGAGGCGTGCATGTCGGGCGAGCTGATGACCGCGCCGCCCAACCGATGCATCGCGGATTCGAAGCTCAGGCGCGTGCGCGTGGATGGCTCGTAGAAGAGCGTGGCCATGATAAGGCCGTGGGCGCGATCGAGCGTCTCGCCGCGCTCGAGGCCGGTGGCGAACGAGTCCGCCAGCTCGAAAATCCGTTCGATATCCGCCGTCGTCAGGTCTTCGATCGAAACGATGTCGTTTTTCCCAAGGCGCGCCATCGTATTCAGAGCGACACTCAAGCCGCCGCCCCCCGCTTGGCCCCGCCGATCACGACCTCGTCAACGCCGTCGACCTCTGCCAGGCGCACGTAAACCCGCTGGTCGCGCGGCGCCTCGATATTGCGCCCGACATAGTCGGCGCGGATCGGCAGTTCGCGCTCGCCGCGATCCACGAGCACGGCCAGCTGGATCGATTCCGGATGGCCGAGGTCGGCCAGCGCGTCAAGCGCCGCGCGCACGGTGCGTCCGGTGTAAAGCACGTCGTCGACCAGCACCACGCGCTTGCGATCGAGCGCGAAGGCGATATCGCGACCGAGCAGGCGCGGATCGCCCGGCGCGCCGCGCCCGTCGTCCCGATACGAGGAGATGTCGAGCGTGCCGACCGGCACTGCGCGTTTGCCGCCTTCTGCCATTGCGTCGGCCAACCGTTCAGCGAGATGCGCGCCGCGGCGCACGACGCCGACCAGGACGATATTGGCCGCGCCTTCATTGCGCTCGAGGATCTCGTGCGCGATGCGCTTGACCGAGCGCGCGATCGCGCCAGCGTCGAGCGCCAGCGCCGGCTTGAAGTTCGCCTGCGCGCTCATCCTTGCGCGCGCGCCGATCCGCTTGCGCTCGCGCCTGCGGACGCCGATGGCGGCGCGGCGCAAAAAAACACCCGTCTGCGGGCGCAGCCGGGTACTGACAAATGCGATTCCATCGTTTCACCCTTTCCGCCCTCTCTGTGGCGGGTTAAAGGTCCATCTTCATTTTCCGCCCGCGATCGGGTTTGGGTCAAGGAGGCGCGCGAATCAGGCGGAGTTATATTTAAGATCGTTCCAAGCGATCCTGTGGATAACCTCGCCCTGTTAATAAATGTATCGCTTGAACGGCCTTAACCCGCCTTGCGGCCGCTCCGCTCAAGCTTGCGCACTCGCTGCTCCTGGTCGCGGCTCTGGATAGTGATCCGGTCGTCGAAGCGCTCGAACTTGCGGGCCAGGTCGGCGACCGCCTTGTTGGTATGCTTGAGCTCGGCCGAGAGTTTCTTGGTGACCGACTCGGCGGCATTGATGACGTCGGCCTTGAGCTGCGCTGCGGCGTCGCCGATTACGCGGCGCGATCCGTCCGCGCGCAGGCTCTCGCGCAGGACATCGATTTCCTGGCCGAGCTGGATACGGACCGCCTCGGCGCGGCGCGAGACTTCCTCGGAAAGCTGGTCGCGCGCCTGCGCGGCGCGCACGCCCATCTCGTTCTGCAGCGCCAGTTTGAGCGCGCTCAACTGTTCGCGAAACTCGACCCGCGTCGCGCCCAGCGTTTCGCCCAGGCGCACGATTTCGGCGCCGAGATCGGAGCGCACGCCCGCAATCGCGTCGCGGTTCTCGGCGATCTGCTCTGAGAGGAAGCGGATTTGCCGGCCGACTTCGGTGAACTGGTTGAAAATCTCCTCGCGCACCGCTTCCAGCCGCCCGCCGAATCCGGAGACGGCTTCCAGCACCAGCTCGAACCGTGCGCCCAGTTGCTCGAGCAGCGCCCCCACCCGGTCTATCGATTCATCCGACACTGGCACTCCCCCTGCGCTCCGCGCTATCTGACCGCCATCCCAAACCTGTTCCAACGTATCCCCAGGAACGACTGACTGTCAGCACCCCACGACCAATATATGAACATGGCGCGGCCTTCGACCTGGTCGAGCTTCACGAATCCCCAGAAGCGGCCGTCGTAGCTCCGGTCGCGATTGTCCCCCATCATGAGGTACTGGCCGGCCGGCACCACCGCCGGACCGTAGTTGTCGCGGGGCGAGTATGGCGATCGCTCGCCCGGCGCAACCTCGAAGTGCGCGTGCGGATCGGGCATCGGCGCGCCGTTGAGGAAGACCACGCCGTTTTTCACCTGGACCGTGTCACCGCCGATTCCAATCACGCGCTTGATGAAGTCCTTGCTCGGATCGAGCGGGAAGACGAAGACCACCACGTCGCCGCGATGGACCTCGGCAAAATGGACCAGGTAGTGCCCGTACGGAATCTCGGCGGCGAACGGCGTAAGGCCGAAGAGCGAATCCGGCATCCGCAGGCCGTAGCGAATCTTGTTGACCATGATATGGTCGCCGATCGCGAGCGTCGGCTCCATCGATCCCGACGGTATCTTGTAGGCCTGGACCAGAAAGGTGCGGAGCACGATCGCGAGCAGGAAGGCGACGACGATCGCCTCGATCCATTCGCGAGTTTCTGAGCTGTGCGGTTCGACGGTGTTCGCCGCGGACGGCGGCGAACTCTCGCCGGGGCCAGGTTTGCGGAGGTTGACGGGAGAAGCCACGGTGAAGCCTTACTCTCCGACTTTGAGCAGGGCCAGGAACGCCTCCTGGGGAATTTCGACCTTGCCCACTTGCTTCATCCGCTTTTTACCCTCTTTCTGCTTTTCCAACAGCTTGCGCTTGCGTGTGATGTCGCCGCCGTAGCATTTCGCGGTCACGTTCTTGCGCAGCGCCTTGACGCTTTCGCGCGCGATAATCTTGGCCCCGATCGAGGCCTGGATAGCTACTTCGAACATCTGCCGCGGGATGTGCTCGCGCATCTTTTCGCACAGCGTCCGCCCACGCTCATAGGCACGGTCGCGATGCACGATCACGGAGAGCGCATCGAGCACTTCTCCGTTGATCCGAAGGTCCAATTTAACCAGAGACTCCGGCCGGAAGTCCAGAAATTCATAATCGAGCGATGCGTAGCCGCGGCTGACCGACTTCAGGCGATCGTAAAAATCGAAAACCACCTCGGCGAGCGGCATCTCGTAGTGCAGCAGCGCGCGGCCGCGTCCGGCAAACTTCAGGTCGCGCTGCACGCCGCGCCGCTCCTCGCAGAGACTCATCACCGCGCCCAGGTACTCCTGCGGCACGTGGATCGAAGCCAGGATGAAAGGCTCCTCGATCGCTTCGATCGTCGACTCGTCGGGCAGCTGCGATGGATTGTCCACCATCACGACCGCGCCGTCCTGCTTGCGGACGCGGTACTCGACGGTCGGCGCAGTGACGACCAGGTTGAGCCCGAACTCGCGTTCGAGCCGTTCCTGCGCAATCTCCATGTGCAGCAGGCCGAGGAATCCGGCGCGAAAGCCGAAGCCCAGCGCCTGCGAGCTTTCAGGCTCGAAGATGAGGCTTGCGTCATTGAGCTTGAGCTTGTCGATCGCGTCGCGCAGCGCCCCGTACTGGTTGGCTTCGGTCGGATAAAGCCCGGCGAAGACCATCGGCTTGAGTTTCTTGAACCCCGCCAGCGGCTCGGCCGCCGGCTGCTCGGCGCTGGTGATGGTATCGCCGACGCGCATGTCGGCCACGGTCTTGATATTGGCCGCGACCATCCCGACTTCGCCCGGCCCCAGTTCCTCGACCTCGGCCTCGAACGGCGTGAAATGCGCCAGCCGCAGCACCTCGCCCGTCTTGCCGGTGCCCATCAGATGCACCTTCATGCCGCGGCGCAACTCGCCGTCGAACACGCGAACGAGGCCGATCGCGCCCTGGTAAACGTCGTACCAGCTGTCGAAGATGAGGCCGCGGGTGCGAGCGCCGGGAGCGACGGGCGGCGGAGGAATCCGTTCGACCACCGCTTCGAGCACCTCTTCGATGCCGATGCCCTCCTTGGCGCTCGCCAGGATCGCGTTGGACGCGTCGAGTCCGATGATCTCCTCGATTTCTGCGCGCGTGCGGTCGACGTCGGCGCCGGGCAAATCGATCTTGTTGATCACGGGCACGATTTCCAGCCCGTGGTCGAGCGCCATGTAAACGTTGGCTAGCGTCTGCGCCTCGACGCCCTGGCTCGCGTCGACCACGAGCAGCGCGCCTTCGCAGGCGGCGAGGCTGCGCGAAACCTCGTAGGCGAAATCGACATGGCCGGGAGTGTCGATCAGGTTAAGCACGTAGGATTTGCCGTCGCGCGCAGCGTAGCTCAGCCGCACCGAGCGCGCCTTGATCGTGATTCCACGCTCACGCTCGAGGTCCATCGAGTCAAGGAACTGCTCCTTGAGTTCGCGCTTGCTGAGCGCCCCGGTGCGCTCGAGCAGACGATCGGCGAGGGTCGACTTGCCGTGATCGATGTGCGCGATGATTGAGAAATTGCGGATGAGCGCGGGGTCGGTCATACGGCGAAGTGGGTCATCAAGTAAAGCGACGGCCGCCCCCATGGCGGCCGGTCCAAGCCCCAGCATAGCATTTTTCGGCTAGTGCGACGCGCGCTCTCTGAAGTAGCGCAGGGTCTCTGCCAGACCTTCCGGCAATTCCACCTGCGGGCGCCATCCAAGCTCTTTTTGCGCACGCGCGGGCAGGATAACCGACCGCATCTGCTCGCCCGGCCGCGCCGGACCGTACTCGGGCGCGCGGCTCGTTCCGGCTATCTGCGCGAGCGCCGCGTAAAGCTGGTTGACATTGGTCTCGATGCCCGTGCCGATATTGAAAGCGCCGGAGACGGTGCTCGCCACGGCGGCCACGTTCGCCCGCACCACGTCGCCGACAAAGACATAGTCGCGCGTCTGATTGCCGTCGCCATAGACGGTTACGGGTCGATCCTCGAGGATGCGTCCGCAGAAGATGGCGACCACGCCGGCCTCGCCGTGCGGATCCTGGCGCGGACCATAGACGTTGGCGTAGCGCATCGCGACGTAATCGATTCCGTACTGCACGTGATAGAAAAACAGGTACTTTTCCGTCGCCAGCTTGGCTACTCCATAGGGGCTGACCGGACGCAACGGGTGATCCTCGTTGCAGGGGAAGCTTTCCTGTTCGCCATAGATCGCGCCGCCGGTCGAGGAAAAGACGACCCGGCGCAATCCGTTGGCGCGTCCGGCCTCGATCAGGTTGAGGAAGCCGACCAGGTTCACCTGCGCGTCGAAGGCCGGGTCGGCGACCGAGCGCCGCACGTCCATCTGCGCCGCCAGATGCACCAGGATTTCCGGCCGCTCGCGCTCGAACATGGCGCGCACGGCGGCGGCGTCGCGCACGTCGGTCTGGTAAAAGCGCGCGCGCGGATTTATCTGCCCGCGTTTGCCGGCCGAGAGATCGTCGATGATCGAGATCTCATGACCGCCCGCGGCGATCAGCGCGTCAACCGTATGGGAGCCGATAAAGCCGGCTCCACCGCTGACCAATATTCGCATTCCAATTCCCCTTGGGCCCGGCTAGATCGGCCGCCGGCCAATCGAGTAGTAACGCAACTCGAGCGCTTTCATCAGGGCCGGATCGTAGAGATTGCGCCCATCGAAGATGACCGGCGACTTGAGCATCGAGCGAATGCGCTGGAAATTCGGATGGCGGAACTCGGGCCATTCGGTGAGGATGATCAGCGCGTCGGTCCCCGCCAGCGTCTCGTAGTTGTTTTCGTGATAGGTGATCCGGTCACCGAAAATCCGGCGCGCGCTCTCGAGCGCTTCGGGATCGTGCCCGCGCACGCTCGCTCCCGCCGCCAGCAATTCCTCGATCACCGTGAGCGACGGCGCTTCGCGCATGTCGTCCGTGCGCGGCTTGAAGGCCAGCCCCCACACCGCGAAGCTGCGGCCGCGAAGGTCGGGACCGAAGTGCTGCTTGACGCGCTCGGCGATAATCCGCTTCTGCCGCACGTTGACCTCGTCGGTCGCGCGCAGCAGCGAGAAATCGAGCTGGTGTTCGGAGGCGCTGTGAATCAGCGCCTGCACGTCTTTGGGAAAGCAGGAACCCCCATAGCCGGCGCCGGGGAAGAGGAATTGCGACCCGATGCGCCGGTCCGAACCCATCCCGCGCCGCACGTCGCTGATTTCCGCGCCCACGGCTTCGCACAGGTTCGCCATCTCGTTGATGAACGAGATGCGCATCGCCAGCATCGCGTTGGACGCGTACTTGGTCAGCTCTGCCGAGCGCGGATCCATCACGATCACCGGATTGTCGGTGCGCAGGAAGGCGGCGTGCAATTCGCGCAGAATCGCGGTTGCCTGTTCGCTCGTCGATCCGATCACCACCCGGTCGGGCCGCATGAAGTCCTCGATCGCCGAACCCTCCTTGAGGAACTCGGGACAGGAGCAGACGTCGATGCGATGGGCAGCGGCCCGGGCCACGATTTCGCGCACGCGGTCGTTGGTGCCGACCGGAACCGTGCTTTTAATCGCAACGATATGGTAGCCGACGGCCGCCCCAGCGACCTCCTCGGCGGCGCGCATCACGCCGTTTAAGTCCGCCGCCCCGGTCTTGCTCATGGGCGTACCGACCGCGATGAACGACACCATCGCGGCGGCGACCGCTTCCCTGATTTCGGTGGTGAAGCTCAGGCGGCCCTCCTTGACATTGCGCCGCACCAGCTCTTCGAGCCCCGGCTCATAAATCGGCACGTGGCCGGCCCTAAGCCGTTCGATGCGCGCGGCATCGATATCGACGCAGATGACCTCGTTGCCGCTCTCGGCAAAGCAGGTGCCGCTCACCAATCCCACATAGCCCGTACCCACGACTGCGATATTCATTTGTTTGCCAAGCCGCGGACTCGGTAATCCGGGGCTTTGGAATTCCCCCGAGGATTTAAAATTCTTCCTTGATCACGTAAACCGGCTTGTCCTGCGATTCGTGGTACGTGCGCGCCAGCATCTCTCCCAACAGCCCGATACTGATGAACTGAACGCCCACGATCACCATCAGAATCGCCAGCAGCAGCGCCGGACGATCGTGCAGCGGCCGCCCCAGCGCGATCTTCTCGAACACGAGTATAGCCGTCCAGACCGCTCCGATCAGGCCCAGCACCAGGCCGATCGCGCCGAAGACCTGAATCGGCCGCGTCGAGTAGCCCGAGAGAAACTTGACCGTCAAAAGGTCCAGGAGAGTGCGCACGATGCGTCCCGGGCCGTATTTCGACTTGCCGGCGCGGCGCGGGCGAAAACCCACTTCCACCTCCGCGATTCGCGCGCCCTGCTCGGCGGCGATCGCGGGGACGAAGCGATGCATCTCGCCGTAGAGCATCAGGCGATGCGCCAGGTCGCGCCGGTAGGCTTTCAGCGTGCAACCATAGTCGTGCAGCCGCACGCCGGTCATCCACGAGATCAGCCGATTGGCGGCGATCGACGGGAGCCGGCGGCTCAGCCGCGCCCCGGCCCATCGCCCGGTGCGCCATCCGCTCACCAGGTCGTAGCCCTCGGCGAGCTTGGCTAGCAGGCGCGGGATATCCGCCGGATCGTTTTCGCCGTCGCCGTCGATCGCGACCACCACGTCGCCGGCGGCCTCGCGCAGTCCGCAGGCGAGCGCCGCAGTCTGGCCCGAATTGCGCGCAAGCCGCAGCACGCGCACGTGCTCGTCCCCGGCCTTGATTGCGCGCAGCACCTCGGCGCTGCCGTCGGTCGAGCCGTCGTCGACGAATAGCATCTCGTAGCTGGCGCCGGCCGCGCCCAGCACGCGCACGAGTTCCTCGTGCAGCGGAGAGAGGTTGTCCCGTTCATTATAGAGCGGAACAACTATCGAGAGTTCCATCGCGTGTACTGCGAATCGGTAAGCTCGATGAAGGCGCGGTAGCGCTGGTCGATTTCCTCCCAGGTCAGGCTCACCAGGCGCTCGAGCGAAAACCGCTCGACCACGAACGAGGCGAGCACGCTGCCGTAAACCACGGCGGTGCGCAGGACCGGCTCGGCCACGCTCGCGTGGCGCGCGAGGAAACCCATGAAGCCGCCGGCGAAAGTGTCGCCCGCGCCGCTCGGGTCGATTACTTCTTCAAGCGGGTACGCGGGCACCGCGAACATCGAATCCGCGCTGAATTGCAGCACGCCGTACTCGCCGCGCTTCACCAGCACGGTATCGGGGCCCATCTTGAGAATTGCGCGGCCGGCGCGCACCAGGTTGTGCTCGCCCGTCAGCATGCGCGCCTCGTCGTCGTTCAGCGTCAGGATGTTGACGCGGGCGAGCAGGCGCATCAGCGCCGGCCGTTCGTTTTCGATCCAGTGGTTCATCGTGTCGGCGGCGACGACCCGGGGGCTGTGCACCTGCGAAAGCACGCGGCTTTGCAGTTCGGGCGCGATGTTGCCGAGGAAGACGTAGTCGGCGCGGCACTGATCGGGCAAAAGGTCGGGAGCGAAGTCCGAGAACACGTTAAGCGCTAGTCCCAGCGTGTCACGCTTGTTCATATCCTCGTGATAGCGCCCATGCCAGCGCATCGTCAGCCCGTCCCGGCGCGCGAGGCCGCGCACGTCGATATTGCGCTCGGTGAACAGGCGCAGGTCTTCGGCGCGAAAATCGGTGCCGATTGCGCCCACGATGCTGACCGGCGAAAAGAAGCGCGCCGCCAGGGCAAAATAGCTGGTGGATCCGCCCAGCACGTCATCGGCCCTGCCCTGCTGGGTCTCGATCGTGTCGTAGGCGACGGAGCCGACCACAACGATACTCATTCGACGCAATCCCCCCGACGCTGGATCATCGCGCTCCTCGCTGTGCTCAAATGCATCTTCAGTCGGTTCATTGCAGATACTTGCCGATTATCGGCCGCAGATCGGCGGCCATCTTGGGCGGAATCACCGCGCGGTCGGTGATGATCGCGTCCTTGAGCGCGTGCGGACACGCGCAATCGCGCGTGCGCGCCGCGATCCGCCGCGCGAGCACTGCGATCGCGTTCTGCGCGTGCTCGACGTTAAGTTTCATCACGCGCAGGATCTCGCCGATATCGACCGCGGCGACGCTTTCGTGCCAGCAATCGTAATCGGTTACCAGCACCAGCGCCGCGTAACACATCTCCGCCTCGCGCGCCAACCGCGCTTCCTGCATCGCCGTCATACTGATGACGTCGGCGCCCCAGCGCCGATAGAGGTTCGACTCGGCGCGGGTCGAGAACTGCGGCCCCTCGATACAGATGTAAACGCCGCCGCGATGGACGGTCGTGCCGCTTTCGCCCGCGGACTCGGCCACCTCGCGCGCGAGCGCCGCGCATACCGGGTCGGCAAGCGAAACGTGTGCGACGATCCCGCCGCCGAAAAAGCTCGCCGGCCGTTTGTAGGTGTGATCTATGAATTGGTCGGGCACCACGAGGTCGCCCGGCCGCAGCTCCTCCTTCATGCTCCCGGCGGTGCTGACCGAAACCAGATGATCGACGCCGAGCTGCTTCATCCCGTAGATGTTAGCGCGAAAATTCAGCTCGGAGGGCATCAGGCGATGGCCGCGGCCGTGGCGCGAGAGGAACACAACGTCGCACTCGCCGAGCTTGCCGCGGAAGAACGGGTCGGAGGGAGGGCCGAACGGCGTGTGAAGATCGACCTGCTCGACGGCGCTCAGCCCCTTCATCTGGTAGAAGCCGCTCCCGCCGATCACGCCCAGCACCGTCTTGCCCATTACCGCCCTGCTCCTTCAGCCCGCTTGCCGCTCGGCGTACAACTGGCCGCAGGCGGCTGCGATATCCTGGCCCCGGCTCTCGCGGATTGTAGCGGTCAAGTTACCTTGCCGAAGTATTGCTTGAAAGCCCTCTACCGCGGCGCGCGCGGACGGCGCGAACCGCGCGCCCGAAAAGGGGTTGAAAATGATCAGATTCACCTTGGCCTTGAGCTGGCCCAAAAGCCGGACCAGCCGGCGCGCATCCGCGGGTGAGTCATTAACTCCGGCCAGCATCACGTATTCGAACGTCACGCGATCGCGTCGTTTGATCGGCAAGGCGCGGCATGCGTCGATCAGCTGCTTCAGCGGATAGCGCAGATTGATCGGCGCGAGCCGGTCGCGCAGCTCGTCCGTCGCCGCGTGCAGCGACACCGCCAGGTTGACCGACGGAAACTCGGCCAGCAGCCGGTCCATCGCAGGCACCAGCCCCACGGTCGAGACTGTAACGCGCCGGGGCGAGATT
>Ga0335078_10001556_pt1 | contig 34563 bp, 36 predicted proteins | sample Lox_Sample_32_FD_206711 | JGI IMG/M metagenome (GOLD analysis project Ga0335078, IMG submission 206711) | Soil microbial communities from Loxahatchee National Wildlife Refuge, Florida, United States - Lox_Sample_3.2 | ecosystem: Environmental > Terrestrial > Soil > Wetlands | place: USA...
CCGGCATCATTAACAGATTGCATCGAATACCCGCGCGGCTCAGCTCGGCGAGCGCGCGCAGGCGCAGCCCGGGACGCGGCGCGCGCGGCTCGAGCGTACGCTGGAGACGGTGGTTGAGCGTCATCAGCGAGAAGTTGACGCTTATCTTCGACCGAGAGTTGATCGCGCGGAGAAGGTCGAGGTCGCGCACCACCAGCGCGGACTTGGTGGTGATCGAAAGCTCGAGCCCGCCGAGTTGCGCGAACACTTCGAGCATCGAGCGCGTAAGCCCGTACTTGCGCTCGGCCGGCTGGTAGGGATCGGTCGCCGTTCCGATCGCAATCGGGTCCGAGCCGAGCGGCGTGCGCGAAAGCGTGTGCGCCAGCACCTGCGCGGCCATCCGTTTGACGAAGATGCGCCGCTCGAAATCCATCGGATCGCGCAGTTCCAGGAACTCATGCGTGTAGCGCGCGTAACAGTAAACGCATCCGAACTCGCATCCGCGGTACGGGTTGATCGTCCATCGAAACGGCATCCGCGGATTCTCGCAGCGGTTCAAGACGGTGCGGACTGGCATCTCGACGAACTCGACATCGCGGACAGGGGGGAGCGCGGCGGCCGGGTCATAGAAGGGGTCGTCGAACAGCGCCGATGACACGAGCTTCATCGGCTTAGTTTCGTTTTTTATTCGCCATCTGTCAAGGGCGGCCGTGGCGGCTGGAGAAGGCATTTCCACTTCGATACATCATAATGAAGAACTCCAGCGCGCACGCAGCGGAGGGCCAATGTCATATCCGTTCAGGAAAATTCTCTGTCCGGTACAGTTCGACGAGTCCGAGCAGAACGCGCTGGACCTGGCCGCGCAAATGGCCAAGGATATCGACGCGACGATCTATCTGCTGCACGTCGTGCTGATCCTGCCCAGGATTGGCGCGCCCGATGCGATGGAGGCGTCGCAGGGTCGCACCGGAGACGATGCGCGCCTCAGGTTGCAAAAACTGGCCGACGACAGGCTCGCCGGGCTCAAATCGGAAGTTATCACGCGCGTGGCGGGGCCGGGCGAAGTCGCGAGGGCCGTGCTAGAAGTGGCGACGGAGTTGGATACCGACCTTATCCTGCTTAAAACTCACGGGCGCACGGGGCTTGCCCACTTCATCATGGGCAGCGTGGCCGAGCAGATCGTGCGGCGGGCGCATTGCGCGGTGCTGACGCTGACTTCGGCTGCCAAGGAGCGGCACAGCGGGCTAAGCGCGCGCCTGAGCGGCGGCGGCCGCGCGTAACGAGCGTCGCGCGGTATGGTTCGTTACGGCAGCGCCACCAGGTCGTAGGCTGCGGGCAGACGTTCGCCGATAACCATCGCGCTCGCGGCCCCCTCGCGCATCCGGATCACCAGTCCGTCGGTCGTAAGCGCGAAGAACGCGCCCTCGCTCTCCGGGTCGGCCCTAAACCGCATCACCATCCCGCGCTCGGGCAGCGTATCGTCGCCAAGCGCCTCGAAGCTCTCGCCTCCGTCCAGGCTGCGGAACATCACCGCGTCCGCGCCGCTCGGCCCGGCAGACCATGACGGCGGCGGGCCGGCCGCCGCGGCGGTGAACACACGGCTCATATCTCCGCGCGCAACGAACAGCGGCACGGTGTAGCTGCGGCAAAAGCCGCGCTTGATCCTGCTCCACGACGCGCCGCGGTTCTCCGAGAGGTAGAAGCCCGCGCCGGTAGTCGCGTAGAGGCGTCTTCGATCCTGCGGATCGACCGCGATGCAGTGGATGTCCTCATAGATGCCCTTGTTCAGCAGTTCGAAGCTCTCGCCGCGGTCGCTCGAGCGCGCGACGCCGCCCTCCTCGACGCCAACATACATGGTCATCGCGTCGTGCGGGTCGAAGGCGATCGCGCGGACGTGGGGGATGTGCGGCGATGGTGGAAAGCTCCAGCGCTCGCGCCCCGGCAGTTTGAGGAAATCCGCGCACTCGCGAAACGTGCGGCCGTGATCGAGGCTGTGGAGAAGCCGCGCGTGCGAGGTGCCGATAAAAAGCTCGCCCGGCCCGTCGGGCGGCACGGCAACGGCCCAGACGTCCTCGTTGCGCGCAATGCCGGGCGTGATATCGGCCCAGGCGCGGCCGCCGTCGTTCGAGCGCGCGAGCGCGACCCGCCCTCGCGCGCTGCCCATGTGCGCGTCGGCCATGGAGCCGGCGTAAATCGTTCCCGGATCGCGGCAGTCCTGCGCCATGCACCACACCGACGGCGGATCCGCGAGCACCATCAGCGGCTTGCCCTTGTGCTCGGCGTCGAGGAGCACGATCCCCTTGGACGTACCCACGCAGAGTTTCATCTTCGCCCCTTCCCCCTTATGGCGCGCGGTGTCTCGCACCGCATCGCGGCTTCCAAATCCTATGTCGCGGGTGCCGCAAAAGCATCAGCGGCCCCGCTCCGGTATGGTCTTCCTTGTGCTTACGTAAGTTGTATCGAGGCGTGCAGGCGGCCCGCTGCGGCGAGTTCCGCCGGCGCGGCCTTTTTCGGACTCGAATCGAAGCGCACCCGCCGCACCACCATCGTGCCGCCCTCCAGCGCAACCCGCATCCCGGCGTCGTCGATTGATATGACTGTGCCCGATATCACCGTGCCGGCCGGGTTTTCGTTCCGCCGGTTTTCCAAAATCGGCTCGTAAAGGCGCAGCCGCTCGCCACCCGCATTCGCATATGCGCCCGGCTGCGGATCGCATCCGCGCACCAGGTTGAAGACCTCGCGCGCGCCACGTGCGAAATCGACCCGCGCATGCTCGTCGCGGCAGGGCGGCTCGTAGGTGGCGAGCCGTTCGTCTTGCGCGATTGCCGGCGCGCGCCCAGCCTTGATGAGGTCGATCGCCTCGCCCATCGTCTCGATGCCGAGCGGAAACAGCCGGTTGAAGTAGAGCGAGCCGACGGTATCTTCGTCACGGATGGGTTCGCTGCGCTGCAGCAGGACCGGTCCTGTGTCGATTCCCCTGTCGGGCCAGAACCAGGTCACGCCGGCCTCAGCGTCGCCCATGATCAGCGTCCAGTTGATCGCGCTGGCTCCGCGATGGCGCGGCAGGAGCGAAGGATGAAAGCAGATCGTCTTGTGCCGCGGCGCGTAGAGGATCCGCTCGGGCACGATCAGCGTGACGAAGGCCATCACCAAAAGCTCGGCGTCAAGCTCGCGGAACTGATCGAAGACCTCGTCGGTCTTGAAGGTCGCGGGCTGGCTGAGCGGCAATCCAAGCGCGAGCGCCTTGGTCTTGAGCGGGTCGGGACGGCCGCCGGGCAGATCGGGCGGCGCGAAGACGTGGACGATTTCTTCGCCCCGCGAATGGAGCGCCTCCAAGGCGCGCTCGGCAAAGGCCGCCTGCCCGATGAGCGCGATGCGCACCGCTCTAAACCTCCGCTCCCAATCTACGCACCGATGTCCGGCACTGGGGCCACGCTACCAAATAGAGCGCTCCCTGGCACGCGCGCGCGCTATCCGCGCGGCGCGTTCGTCCACAGCACCCCGCGGGTTGGCGCGCGCGGGTGTTCCCGGTGTATAGGTGGGGCGCCAAAAGGTATCGGAAGAATCGGCGGCGGGGAGAACAGCGAGGTCGGACTAAAGCCGTTGCCGGCCGGCCACGGCGCGATCCCGGCCCCACTAAAGGCGAAAAGGAGCGACACCGATGCGAAAGGACATCGAGATCAACGCCGAGGGAACGATTTTGCGCGGATGGTTCTACACGCCCGATCGCCAAAGCGGCAAGGCGCCGGCGATCGTGATGGCGCACGGCTTTTCCGCCGTCAAGGAGATGTACCTCGACCGCTTCGCCGAGTGCTTCTCGGCCGCCGGCCTCGCCGCGGTGGTGTTCGACAACCGCAACTTCGGCGCGAGCGACGGCCAGCCGCACCAGGAGATCGACCCGTGGGCGCAGGTGCGCGACTATCGCCACGTGATCACGTGGACGCGAGCGCAGCGCGAGGTCAACTCCGAGCGCGTCGGCGTGTGGGGTTCGAGCTACTCCGGCGGCCATGCGCTAGTGGTCGGCGCAATCGACCGGCGGGTCAAATGCGTAGTCTCGCAGGTGCCGCTCATCAGCGGCTACCGCAACGTCCAGCGCCTCGTGCGGCCCGACTTTCTCGGCCCGCTGCGCGCGCAGCTCGACGCCGACCGCGAAGCGCGCTTCCGCGGCGAGCCGCCCGCGATGATCCCGGTGGTCGCGGCCGATCCGCTCGCGCCCTCGGCCCTGCCCACCCCCGATTCCTACCAGTGGTTCACCGACACTGGCCGCGAGCGCGCCAAGGCCTGGCGCAACGAGGTCACGCTGCGCACGCTCGAGATGCTGATGGAGTACGAGCCCGGAAGCTACATCGCCAAGATCAGCCCGACGCCGCTGATGCTGGTCGTCGCCACGGGCGATACGCTGGCCGCCGCCGACATGGCGATCGCGGCTTACAACGAGGCGCTCGAGCCCAAGCGGCTGGTGCTGCTCGACGGCGGCCACTTCGACGCGTACGTCAGCGATTTCGAGAAGGCGGCGTATCCGGCGCGCGACTGGTTCGTGACGCACCTGATGCGCTGAGCGCGCGGCGCGCGCTACGCGGCCTGGCAATTTTCGAAAAGGGGCGCCGCTTTGCTTGCAGCGAATACCTAAATCCGTCCGGCGCGCGCCGCATGCGATGCTCCGGCTGCTTGGCTGCGCGCTCGCGCTGTCGCTCGGATTTGCGGCTGCGCGGCCTTGTCAGGCTGAGGCGCAGACGGCGGTTCGTCCGTCGCGGATCTTGCCCGCGCGGATCTTCGTCCTGATGGTATGGGACGGTCTGCGGCCCGATTTTGTGACCGCCGAGCGCACGCCGAACCTGTTCGCGATGGCAAACGGAGGAGTGCGCTTCGCGCGGCAGCATTCGGTCTACCCGACGATCACGATGGTTGACGCGGCGGCGCTCGCGACCGGCGCGCCGCCCGGCACGACGGCGATTCTCGGCGACGAGGTGTCGCTCGCGCGGCGGCTTGGCGCGCACAAGATCGCGGTTTCGCCGGATGACGCGTGGGCGAAGGAGCCGGTCAACCTGGAAAACTCGGCCGCGCTCGCGGCGCTCAACGGGCCGAAGTTTTTCAACGGCGCGTTGCTCGGCTCCGAATCGATCGGGCAGCAGGTGCGGCGCGCGGGCGGCTACCTCGCGATCGTCGGCAAGCGGGGGCCGACGTTTCTCTTCGACGACAGCGTCTCGGGCGACGCGGCGCCCGGCGGTCCGATCGATGCGGGCAAATACATTTTTGTGAGCGACGACCTTCTGGCGCCGCCTTCGCTCAATGGCGCGCTGGCGCCCGCGCCGCCCGATGCGAAAAGCGAGAGCGTGGCCGACGGCATGCGCGACACTTATTTCGCCCGCGTCGTGACCGAGCGGGCGCTGCCGGAAGCGCGGGACGCCGCGCTCGGCGGCCATCCGGCGCTGGTCGTCTTCTGGCAACACAATCCCGACCTCACGCAGCATCATCGCGGCCTCGGCACGCAGCCCAACCTCGATGCGCTCAAGCTATGCGACGCGAACCTCCAGAGCGTCCGCGCCGCGATCGCAAGGCTCGGCATCGCCGACCGCACCGACCTGATGGTCATCTCGGACCACGGGTTCGCGACGATCCGCGCGATGGTGCCGCTTGCGCAGATGCTGATAGCCAAGGGGCTCAAGCAGTCGGCAACGAGCCGCGACATCACGGTCATGGCCAACGGCGGCACCGATTTGATCGATCTTTCCAGGGCGGCGTTCCCGACGATGGAATCACGGCGTGCGACGCTGCAGAAGATAACCGACTTCATCGAGGCGCAACCGTGGGCAGGGCCGCTTTTCACGCGGAGCGCGGACGAGGAGCGCGCGCTCGATGGCGCCGGCAAAACCTACGGCAAAGTGACAGTCGGCCACTCGGGATGGATCGACGGCACGTTCAGCCTCGACGTCGTCGCGATGATCGGGCGCGAGAATTATTTCGACGCGCCCGACCTGGTGGTCTCGTTTCGCGAACTGCCCGACGTGGATAATCGCGGACTCACCGGGCCGAACGCGCCTGTCTACGTACTCGACGCCAAGGGCGCATCGAGCGGCAGCACCGGAAAAAATCGCTCCGACGCCCTGGTCGTGCCGGTCAAGGGCGTGATGTACGCCGACGCCGGGGGATGGGGCGGCTTCACCACGGGGCTTGGCATGCATGCGGCGGCAGGCGCGCGCGAGCTGCACAACTTCTGTGCGGCGGTCGGCCCGGATTTCCGCCGCGGCTTCGTCGATCCGTATCCGAGCGGCAATCTCGACATACGGGCGACGATCGCGCGGGCGATGGGTCTGCCGCCCGGAGAACAGGGCGCCGGCCGCGTGCTCGACGAGGCGCTGTCCGACAGGAAGTTCACCGGCTCAACGACGGAGTCGCGCATAACGGTCGGGCGAACGCTGCCGGCGCCCGCGGCGGCAACCGTCTCGACCACGCTGATTTTTTCGCAGGTAAGCGACGGGAAACGGCGATGGTCCTATCTTGACGGCGCCGAGTACAGCCAGAGCGGCAAGTAGGCGCCGATTACGAAAGCGTGGTGGCGGGCGCGGGATCGGGAGAGCGCGCAACCAGGTCCTCGTCGAGCCGGGTGAGCACGCGGCCGCGAGTTTCCGGAATCAGCCAGATCAGCATCGAGCCCAGCGCCGAGAACGCCGCGCCGATCGACAGCGCCGCGCCGAACCCGATTGAGCGGCTCATCACCGCGATCGCCATCGGGGTAAAGAACTGCAGGCCGCGGGTCACGTTGAGCAGCAATCCGAGCGCTGAGTTACGCACCTTGGTCGGCAGCAGTTCGGAAACGATCGGCCCGGTGCCCGACCAGATGCCGGTGCCAAATCCCGCCAGCGCCATCGCGCCCGCGACGAGCCCGGGCACCCCAATCGCCCATGGCCACAGGATGGTCGCGGGCAGCAGCCCGAACGCCATCATCGCGGCGAAGGCCGAATACACCGGCCGCCGCCCGAAGCGGTCGGCGAGGAGGCCGAAGCTCGCGTAGCCGGCGACCGCGCCGATCTGCATTCCCATCATGAGGCGGCTCGCCGCGCGGTCGCTCAAATTGCGGGTGAGCCTCAGATAGCCGGGCATCCAACTGTAGGTGAACCAGTAGGCTTCCGAGTTCACCCAGATAACCAGGAACAGCAGCATCAGGATTCCGAGGTATGGGCGGAGGGCCCCCAGCTCCTCGCGTGTAAGCCACTCGCCGCCGCCGGCCATCCGGCGCTGCCATACGTCGCTCTCCGGAAGCCATCGCCAGACCGCGGCCGCGACCAGGAGCGCCGGCAGCGAGGAGAGCGCGAAGGTAGCGCGCCATCCGATCACCGGTGTGACGTAACCGGCGAGGAACGCGGCGATGAATACGCCGAGCGGCGCTCCCACCTGAACGTAGGCCGCGTAGCGCGCGCGCCGGGCGGGCGGCACGGTCTCGGCCACCAGGCTCTGCCCGGCGGCCCACTCGCCGCCGATTCCGATTCCGGTGAGCGAGCGGAAGATCAGCAGATGCGCAAGGCTAAGGCTCGCCGCGCAGAGCAGCGTGCCGAAGCCGTAGATGAGCACGGTCGCGATGATCGTCGGACGCCGGCCGAAGCGATCGCCGATAAAGCCAAAAAGAAGCCCGCCGAGCGCCGTCATCAGCAACGAGAGGCCCATCGCGAATGACGCCTCGAGCTTGCCCAGGTGCAGATCGTGCGCCATCGGCACCATCAAAAACGAGTAGAGGATGAGATCGTAGAAGTCGAAGATCCAGGCGACGAGGCAGAGCGTGACGATCCGGTACTGGGGCCAGCCCATCGGCTGCTCGCTCATCAGCAGCGCCGGGGCTGGAGTCGCGGCGGCGCGCGAGTCCGGGCCAGCCCCGTTCATCGCGGCTCCCGGCGCGCCGTGCGGCGCGCCGCTCCTCTGCGCTCGGTATCCTCCTTCATCGCCGCCAGTTTTCCGCCAATCCCGGCGGTACTGGTCCCGCCAGCCGGGTTGTGGTTGGCTATCATTGGGGTTTGGCTCGCGGCTTTTCAAGAGACCGCGCAAAATCCCCGGAGCGCAGGCTCGCGGCTGGATAGGAGACAGGGCATGATCAAACGGATGCTGCGATGGCTGGTGCGAACGGCCGTTATCTTAATCGTCTTCGGCATCATCAGTCACTTCGTCAAATGGTGGTCGCATCGCGTTGCGCCCGGCTCGGTGATCGAGCTCGCGCTGAAGGGTCCGGTAATCGAGCGCGGCACGGACGGTCTGCGCGGACTGGTTGACGAGAACCGCACGCCGCTCAACGTGGCGCGCCGAGCGCTGCGCGAGGCGGCCGACGATCCGCGAATCGTCGGGCTCGCAATCCGTATCACTGACCCCGAGATGGAGTTCGCGCAGGCCCAGGAATTGAGTGCGCTCATCCGCGGCTTCGCGGCTCATCACAAATGGACCACCGCATATCTCGAAAGCGCCGGCGACTTCGACTCCGGCAATCTGCCCTACCTGGTCGCGGCAGCCGCCGGCGAGGTCTCGATGATGCCCGAGGGCGAGATCGAGCTGATGGGCGTGCGGCTGCAGGAGCTGTTCGCGCGCGGACTGTTCGACAAGGTCGGGATCAGACCCAACTTCGCCGCGATCGGCAAATATAAAAGCGCCGCCAACATCTTCACCGAAAAGGACTTCACCGCCGCTCAACGCGAGGAGGATGAAGCACTGGCGGGCGGTCTGTTCGATCAGCTGGTCGCCACGGCCGCCGGCGAGCGCCATCTCGAACCCGCGCAGCTCCGCGCGCTGATCGACCAGGCGCCGCTCAGCGCCAAGGCCGGGCTCAAAGCCCACCTCATCGATCGGATCGAGTACGGCGACGAATTCACCGACCGGGTCAAGGCCTGGAGCGGGCACGACCACGAGATCGTCAAGTACTCCGACTACAAGCAAGTTCCGCTGCTGCCGCACCTCGGCCATCGCGACAGCATCGCGGTGGTCTACGCCGACGGTGCGATTCAAGAGGGACAGGGCGGATTCGATCCGCTCCTTTCGCCGGGAGGCGACGCGGTCGGCTCGGATGACCTGGTCGAGGCGCTCGACCAGGCGCGCGACGACGATTCGGTGCGGGCGGTGGTCCTGCGCATCAACTCGCCCGGCGGCTCGGTGATCGCCTCCGAGCTCATCCGGCGCGCGGCCGAACTGCTGGCCAAGGAAAAGCCGCTGGTAGTGAGCATGTCAGGCTACGCGGCTTCAGGCGGCTACTGGATCGCGATGCCGGCCGAGAAGATTTTTGCCGAGCCGGCGACCATCACGGGCTCGATCGGCGTGCTCGGCGGCAAGTTCAATATCGCGCCGCTCTTGACCTCGATCGGAGTGAACGGCGCTGCGATCGCACACGGCGCCAACGCCACGATGTTCGATGCCTTCGCCGACTTCACCCCTGCGCAGCAGCACTTGTTCCGCGATCAGCTCCTGGGTGAGACCTATCAGCATTTCGTCAACCTCGTCGCCAAGCAACGCGGCCTGACTCCCACGCGCGTCGACCAGATTGCGCAGGGCCGCGTTTGGACCGGCGCAGAGGCGGTCAAACTCAAACTCGTCGACGGCATCGGCGGCCTCGACGAGGCGATCAAAGCGGCGCGGAAGCTCGCCAAGATACCCGAGGACACCAAGCTTGGGACAGTCGAACTGCCGGCGCCGCCGGGGCTGTTCAAGAGCCTGATGAAAGGGAATCTGGGCAACGACGGTGCGCTGCGCACCGGCATCTCCGCGCAACTGCGCGCGATGGTCTGGATGCTCAACGCTGCGGCCGGCGCGCATGGCGGATGGCTTCGCGCGGTGTTATGTCCGGTGGCGCCGGTGATTTGATGCGCCGCGAAAAAACTCAGGTGGCCGGAGACATCGGTGAAAAGCTGAAGGAGAAACCACGGGAGAAATTGCGATGGACGCGCAGCTTGAAGGTTTTCTCAACACGTTGGGCGAGGCCGAGCGCGCCGGCGGCCGCGTCCTGCACGAACTGACCGCCGAGGCTCGCTCGCTCGAGCTTCGCGAACTGCTCAAAAAGGTCGGCCACGACGAGGGCTACTACGCGGGCGAGCTTGCGGCGCACGTCCGCCGTCTCGGCGGCGTCGCGTCAAACAAGACCGGCGACTTCGTCGAAAAGGTGCGCGCGGTGGGGGACTTCCACGGCAAGCTCGAGCTGCTCAACCGCGGCCAGCGCTGGGTAATCCGCAAGATCGAGGAAAACCTCGGGACTATCGCGGACGCCGAGCTGCGCGCCTTTCTCGCGGTGATGGCCAAAGGCCACTACGTCAATATCGGCGCGGTCGATGACGCGCTCAAGGAAGGTCTGCTCTGAGCCGCTCGGGCGGGCGCGGCCGCGGACGGCGCGGCCGCGCGGTTTTCGCGCTGATCGCCCTCGTCGCGTCCGTGCCCGCGGGCGTCGGCGCGAGCGGCGAAACGCTCGGCCCCGGGAGCCATCGGATTAAGCTCCACTTCGGCGGACTTGCGCGAAGTTACATCGTGCACGTTCCTCCCCAGAGCTTCGCGGACGGAGCCTTCCCGGTCATCCTGAATTTTCACGGCGCGGGTAGCAACGCGCAGCAGCAGGAGTGGTACTCGGCGATGGACGCGACGGCCGACCGCGCCGGCTTCCTCGCGGTGTATCCGAACGGAACCGGGCGTGGCACGCGCGCGCTCACCTGGAACGCCGGCGGATGCTGCGCCTATGCCGAGCGCAACCGTGTCGACGACGTTGGCTTCACCAGGGCCCTGCTTGACGACCTAGCCACGCGAGTCCGCGTCGATCGCGCGCGGGTGTACGCGACCGGCATCTCGAACGGCGGAATGATGGCCTTCCGGCTCGGGGTCGAGGCCGCGGACCTTATCGCGGCAATCGCGCCGGTTGAGGGCGCCCTGATGGTCGAGGCGTCAGGACCCGCGCGGGCGATGCCGCTGATGCTCTTCAATAGCGTCGACGATCGCTACGTGCCTTACGGGGGCCGCCCCGGATTGCTCGGCGGCCTCTCTCGCGCGACGCGCTATCCGCGCGTTCCGGGAGTGGATGAAGAGGTGGTGCGATGGCGCGGATTCGACGGCTGTCCGTCAGGGGCGCAGGTCGGGCCGGAGTTGAAGGGCGCTTCGGGCTCTGCGGATGCGGGCAACACCGCGACCCGCTACGAATGGGGGCCCTGCCGCGACGGCAGCAGAATCGTGCTGTGGAAGCTGTCAGGCTCGGGGCATGTGTGGCCGGGCGCATCGCGCTCGGTTTTCTACCTGGGACGCGGCACGCGGGTCATCGACGCTAACGATCAGATGTGGCAGTTCTTTCGCGATTTTTCGCCGGCCCGCAGATAGGCGCCAGCACCAGAGGCCGCGCGCGCGCCGAATCGGCGTTGGAAGGACGCTGCCGGGCCGCGCGCGGCCCGGCAGCGCCATTTTCATTCGTTCACCAACTGCCTAGCGATGGATCTCTTCGAGCTTGTTGATGTCGTAGAGCTTCTCCGCTTCAGGTCCCTTCAGGTTCGGGAAGCCGCCCGGAACGATCCAGATCGTGCCGCGATCGTTCTGCACGTCGAGCACCTGCACCGACTGGAACTCTGTCGTGAAGACGCCCTTGTTGATCGGGTACATCCAGTCGTCCTTGTCGAAGCTTTCGCTCCACTTCTTCTGGAATTCCCAGACCTTCCAGAGTTTGTCCTTGTGGTCGAAGGCTTCCATCAGCCACGCGTCATAGTTCTGCGAATCCCAATCCTCGACGACGCTCTTGTACGGATGACGCTCGCTGAGCGGCGTGCGCTCTTCGATGGCAAAGCGCCGCATCGTCCACGTATCGTTCGGGATGATTCCGTTGGGGCCGTAAAGATAGGTATATGCGTGAACGGAATCGACGACCGCCAGCTGATCTTTCCATCCGAGGAAACGCCAGTGCCACTCGAGCTCGCGCCCGGAGAAGCTGTAGAAATCTTCGAGCGTATGGTCGGTGCCCAGCAACGAGTCCGACTTGACCTCGGCCGAAATACGGCGCACGCGGCGCAGGTTCGGGATATAGGCCCAGCCGTCGTCTTCGCGATGCGGGTCGGCGTAACGGTAGATGATGAACGCGGTGCCGCGGATGTCAAACGGCGAGTAGAAACCCGTGAACTCCTTGAACTCGAACGCTGCAGCATTAGGCACCGGCAGCGTGTGATTCTCCAGCATCGCAAGATGCGTATAGAAGACCTTGCGATAGAACGCATCCAGCGTGCGCTGGAAGTTGCCGCCGCCGCCATATATCAGCTTCATCACTTCGGCTGACGGCAATCTCGGATTCACGCCGGACTCCGTCCAACCCGCGCTGTTCATCCAGTCGGTCGGAGGCAGCTCCCAGGTGGGGATGTCGTGCGAGCCGCCAGAGCGGTCCCAGGTGGCTGGAGCCATGCACGAGAATCCGAAGCTCTGCCATCGATACTCGTAGTTCCAGACCGCTTTCCATCCGGCGTCAGGATCGCTTTCCTTGACCGAGGCATTGGGAAACGGCTGTCCGCATACGTAGTTGCCCACGGTGTGATCCGGGAGCAATTTGACCTGCGACTGATACTTCTCCGTGCAGGCCATGTAGTCCTGGCGGGGAGTATGGTCCACCGGAGCCGCGATCGGCGCCTTGAACTCGGGGAAGTTCAGCTGTTCGAGATAGCCGGGAAAAATGAACGGCCGCATGCGCTCGAGATCTTTTGCGGTCAGCACGTCGCCGACCTTGAAGTCGGGCTTTGCGTCCTTATACTTGGCCAACCACTGGTCGAATGTGGCTCTGGTGTAGCTCTTTACGTCCTGCGCCATGGCGGGACGCGCGCAAAGCAAGGCACCGGCAATGACCAACAGCCCTGCCAGCGCGATGCACCTGCTTCCCGCCGCCTCAGTCATCTTCGGTTTGATCCACATAACCCTTTCGCTGTCCTCCCTCGTGATGCGTTTCGAAATTCAGCCCTCGATGATCCCCTCCTGACTTCCGATCCCTATCTTCACGCTTGCCCCCAACTCACACGTTCTTCCCTGATTCATGCCCCGCCCGACGATTTGCCCTCCAGCAGCCGCATCGCCGTCCGATCCAGCGCGTCCGCCGCCGTGTAGCGCACCGTATGGTCGAGCTCCGCGACCATCGCAATGAGCGGCACAACCGAGCGATCTCCGCCGATTCTGCCCAATGCCCATGCCACCTCGGCCCGCGCCATCGGATCCTCGGTCTCATCTGCCGTCCGGACGAGCAATCCGACTTCGGCGGCGCCGCCCGACAAGCCCACCGCGCGAATGCCCATCAGCGACAACTCGGAGTCCGGCGAAGCGACCGCCGCGATCACGACGTCGCGCGCGTTGCGGAATTCCACTTCGTCGAGAAGTTGAGCCACATGGAGGCGGGTGATCGAATCGTCGTCCTGGATTGCGGCTTTGAGGTAGGCGGCGCCGGCGGGGTCGCCGTAATGGGTGAGCGCCGCCGCCGCGCCGATTCTCACGTCAATATTGCGATCGCTTAGCGCCTCCCGCAGCAGGCCGGCCACGCGCGGATCGCCCGCCCGGCCGAGCGCTACCGCGGCCATCGCGCGCGCGTCATCGTCGACCCTGCCGCTCAGGATAGGCTCGGCGATTTGAACCGCCGAGCCGTCACCCAAGCGCAACAGCGCGTACGCCGCGCCGGCTCTTTCGAAGGAATCCCGCGCCGCGGCGGCGAATCGTCTAAGGACGGGAATCGCGGCGCGGTTCCCAAGCTGGCCCAGTCCCCGCGCGGCGGCGATGCGCGTCGTTCGATCCGGACCTTCCAAGGCGCGCCCCAGCAATTCGCTCGCGCCCGGGTCGTGAGCTTCGGCGGCTCCGTCCACGACGATTCGCCGGTACGCGGGTGCGGTCGAGAGATAGAGCTGGCCCAGAGCTTCCACGGCGTCCGCGTCGCCTACATCTCCCAGTCCATCCGCCACGGCCATCCTGAGGGCGGGCTTGCGGGTGCCCTCAAAAATCTCGACCAGACGCGCAATCTCGTCGTGGTCGCCCGCAGCGGCAAGCGCGCTGATCGCGTAGCAGCGCTCGTACGGGTCGGACTCATACAGGCCACGGCGCAGCACGAGCACGGAAAAGGACCGCAATGCCGCGAGGCCCGCCGGTTTGTCGAATCGATACGAGCTTCCAATCCGCGCGCTCGCTCCCCACAAATCGCCGCGCTCGACCATCGCGCCAATCACGCTCATCGAGGGATCGGTGGAAATGTCGAGGAGCGCGGGAAAGGAAGAGTGTGTAAAAAAGTGGTTTCGGCTAATCCGAAAGACGGCCACGGCCGCGATGAGGAGCACGGCCGCGACGGAGCTAGCGACAAGCGGCCCTGAGTAGCGCCTCAGAGCCCTCGCGCCTGCTGCTAGGAACGCTCGATTCGCCTTGCCAGAAGTCACCTGCGACCCCCGTCAACCAAGGCTGAAACTAACGTCTTGGATTACTCAGACTTATCTTCGGACTAGCTCGGTCTAATCCTTTGACAAGATTAAAGCAAACCAGAACAGGCAATTTTCGGATGAGATGCCCATGATTTTGCCTAAGTAGCCCCGCACCTCACTAAACGACCGGCCGGAGAAACAAGTTCCCCACATTGTACGCGGGCGTTTTACAATAGAAGAAATAGCGAAAAGCCCAGCGGCGGGCTTCACATCATCATGCGCTGCTGGGCCTGCGAGCCTCGGCTCGCGCCGCGCGGAGCAGCCCGGCGATTTCGCTCCGCGTATTCGCAGCGTAGCGCTCGAAGTCCGCACCGCGGCGCAAATCGGCGAACATCCCGGCGGGGTCCTCGTGGAAATGCAGAAAGGCGGCGGCGCCGCGATAGAAGATGCCGCGTTTGCGCTCGGTCAGGCCGGGGATCGTCCGGAGTTCTTCGAGCAGCGCTTCAATCGCTTCGAGCGCCTTGGGTCCGGCGTGCTTCATCGACCATCGATTTTGTCCCCGCCCGTCGTGCGGCGGGTGGCGCGTTCAGCCGCGATGCGGTTCGATCACCACGTTGCCCGCGGCCACCTTGGTCTCATCCGCAGGCCCGCCGCGCAGCAGCACGTCTTCGTCATGGAGCGCGGCAACCTCGCTGTCGGAAAGCGCCAGCATCTCGCGCAGCACGGCGGCGTTATCCTCGCCCACGCGCGACGCCTTGACGTCGGTGCGCTCGGGCCAGTCCGAGAACTTGACCGGCATCCCGGGGATATCGAGCTCGCCGAGCGTCTCGTCGCGCACGCGCCGCACGGTCTTGCGGCCGCGCATGTGCGGATGCTCCATAGCCTCTTCCAGCTTGAGCACGGGCGCGCAGGGTACGCGCTCGCGGTCGAGCGCGGCGATAGCGGAGTCGCGGTCGGGGAAGGTCGCGAGCCACGTTTCGATAATCTCGCGCAGCGCGGCGTTGTTCTTGACCCTGCGCCCGTTGGATGAAAAGCGCTCGTCGTTCATCAGATCCGGCTGGCCCATCGCGCGCAGCAATCGCGGCATCTCGTGCTGCTGCGCGATCAGCATGATATGGCCGCCGTTGGCCTTGTAGACGCCGCACGGACTGCCCGCAGGATGCATCGAGCCGTTGCGCTTGGGATGGTAGCGGCCGGGCCGCAGCGAGAGCACCGGCACGAACAACTCGTGCATGTGAAAGTAAGTGTCCATCAGAGAGGCGTCGATATACTGCCCCTTGCCGGTGCGTTCGCGCGAAAGCAACGCGAAGCCGACCGCCATCGCAGCTGCCACGCCGGTCGAAATGTCGCCGATCGCCATCGAGGGCACGATCGGCGCGCGGTCGGGCTCGCCAAGCTGATCGGTGACGCCCGCGAGCGCCGAGCCAATATAGTCGTAACCGGGCCGGCGGCTGAGCGGCCCGCTCTGTCCGGCGGCCGAGATCGAGCACATCACCAGGCGCGGATTGATTTTCTCAAGCGCCTCGTAGCCGAAGCCCATGTCGGCGATTACGCCGGGCGCGAAGTTCTCCACCACCACGTCGATCTTCGGGATCATCGCGAGCAGCAACGCCCTGCCGCGCGGCTTGCGCAGGTCTACCGCCAGGCTGCGTTTGCAGTGATTGTGCTGGAAGTAGTAGCTGCTCATGCCGTCCTTCACGATCCCGAGCGCGCGCACGTGATCGCCATCGAGCGAGCGCTCGACCTTGATAACGTCCGCGCCGAGTTCGCCCAGGATGCGCGTGCAGGTCGGGCCCGCCACGTAGTGGGTGAAGTCGAGCACGTGGAAACCCTCGAGCATCTGCGGCTGCTGCTGTGTCATATGCAATCCTTATCAGATCCGGCTTGGGTCTGGCCGTGCCGACCCGGAGTGTGAGCGTTGCTTGTCAGTGATGCTCCGCTGGTCGCATCCCCGCGCCATCATACAGAGCCGCGCGCCGCCATGTCCAAGGAAGTTCGGAGGCGGTTTTAGCGGGCGGGACGCGCGCGACATTCGGAGCAAAGCCCGTAAAGCTCCATCTTGTGGTGGGTCAGCATTACGCCAAGCTCGCGCGCGACCGTCTGCTGAAGTTCTTCGATCGCCGCGTTCTCGAATTCGATGATGCGTCCACAGCGCTCGCAGATGAAATGGTCGTGATGATGGTCGCCGGCAACCTCGTAGCGCGCCTGGCCTTCGTCGAAGTGGCGCTCATAGAGCAGGTCGCATTCCTTGAGCAGGCGCAGCGTGCGGTAGATGGTGGCATAGCCGACGTGCGGATTGACCTTCTTGACCTCGGCGTAAAGCTCCTCGGCGCTGACATGACGCCCCAGCCCGAAGAAGACGCGCGCAATATCGTCGCGCTGGCCGGTCGATTTGAGTCCGCGCTCCTTGAGCCGCCCGTGGAACACCGCCATCCGCCGCTCGACCTCGCCGAGCTTCGGATTGCCTGCGGCCTTGCGGGCGATTCCTTCCTCCGGGCGCGGCATGGGGGAACGATGCGACTCAGCCAGGCTCGGCCGCGCCGCCTTTGTCGGCCCGCTCCGGCCCGTCGGGCTCGTCTGAGCGGGTCTGCAACAGCCGGCGCGCGGCGGGCGACAGGTAAAGCGTCTCGAGGTCGCGCGTGCGCAGCGCGTCGAGCAACACCTCGAGCTGTTCGGCCGGCGGCTGCGAGGAATCGATGATGATGAGGTCCTTTTCGCGGAGCCGACAGGCGCCGCCGCGCGCGCGATAGCCGACCTCGCGCAGCAGCCGCTCGCGCCTGACCTGCAATCCGACGCGCTCCGCCGCCGCCGCCAGCTCTTCGACCATCGATGCGATTCGCGCGCCGCCTCGTAACTCAGCCATCTTCAAACACCCCTTGTTAGAGCCGAATACGCATGATATCGCCGGATTGTACGCTTAGAGTGAGGCCGATGATCAAGCGCATCCTGGTCGGCATCGACACCTCGGAGCACTCCCGCGTGGCCCAGGCTTACGCCTTTGCGCTGGCGCGCCGCCTGGGCGCCACTCTTGTCGGACTGCACGTCGTCGACATCGTTTCGATCGAGGGTTCTTTCTTCCATGATATCTCAGGCTCGCTCGGACTAGAACCCTATCTCGACTTCTCCTCAAAAATGCGCGAAGTGCTGACGCTGCGGGGACGGACCGTGGTGGAGGACTTCTGCGCGACCGCCGAACGCGAAAAGATCGCGGCCGAGCCGCTGCTCGACATGGGCGTGGTGGCCAACCAGATTTGCGAGCGGGCCAAGGCCGCCGACCTCGTGATGATCGGCCATCGCGGCGTCCACGAACGCTTCTCGACGGGGCTTTTAGGCTCGACCGCCGAGAGCGTCGCGCGCAAGAGCCCGCGGCCGCTGTTCGTCTCGCCCAAGCGTCTGCGCGAAATCGAGCGGCTGACTCTCGCCTACGATGGCAGCGAGCGGGCGTCCAAGGCGATGCGCGCGGCGGCGGAGTTCGCCACCGAACTCGGCGCGCCGCTCACGGTAATAACCGTCGCGCGCGACCCCAAGATGGGCGAGCGGGTGATCGCCGAAGCGCGCCACTACCTTGAACCCTACCGCGTCGGCGCCACGTTCGAGCGGCTTAGCGGCCATGCGCACGAGGAGATCGTACGTTATCTCAACCAGAGCGAGACCGACCTGCTGTTCATCGGCGCATACGGCCACAGCCGGATAATCGAAATGGTGCTGGGCTCGACCACCGAATACGTCCTGCGCAACGCGCCGTGCCCGGTATTCCTGTCGCGCTAGTCCAAAGCAGGACGGACTGCCATGCCGGCGGTGGCGCGGCGGGTCAGAATCCCCGCGTTGCGAGGACTTCGCGCGCAGGCGCGCGATCGCCCGTGCAACTGATCATCCGCGGGGCCTCAAGGCGCCGGATGGAAAAGCCCAGCCGGCGATAGAGACGGAGAATTCGCGCGGTCGCCTGGTTCGACAGAAGCACGGGTCCGCGATGGCGCGCGAGGAATTCGGCCAGACGCACCTGTTCATCCCAACCGAACTGCTCTTTTGAATACTGGGTGAACTCGACATCGTAGGGCGGATCGGCATAGATGAAATCGTCGTCCGCGAGGGCCAGCTTCTCAAAATCGCCGGCGCTGAACTCCCATCGCCGGAACGCGGCCCGGTAGGCGGAAAAATCGGTGACATAGTTGATCCGGCGGTAGCGGCCGAACGGTACGTTGAACTCGCCCTTGCGGTTGAAGCGGCAAAGCCCGTTGTAACCGGTCCGATTCAGATAGTAGAAGAGCGCGGCCGCCGCCGCGCTGTCGCCGTCGCCGTCCGCGACCAGGCGATTGAAGCGCTCGCGATGACGATAAAAAAGCGCCGCCTCGTTGCGCATCGCGATCTTTACCTTGAACCCACGCTTCAGCCATCGATAAAAGTTCACCACGTGCGGGTTGATGTCGCTGAGGTGCGCGCGCGCCGGCATCAGGGCGAGCGCAACCGCTATCCCGCCGCAAAACGGCTCGACCAACCTTCGATCGCTGAACCGTAGCCACAGGGGAGCGAGGTGCGGCACCAGCCATCGCTTGCCCCCCGCCCATTTAAGCGGCGGCCGCGATCCTGCAGTGCCGGCGGGTGACGGAGCGCTTGGCTTCGGCACGGCGCTCACGCCTGCGGCTCCGCGGCGCGACGCTCGATGAAGCGCGAAAGCAGCATCCGCATCGACTCGATCGGCTGGATCCCCGTGAGCGGAAAATCGCCCAGGATGAAGCTTGGATAGCCGAGCGCCGAAAAACGGTCCGCTTCGGCCTTGTTCGCGGCAAGCCGCGCGGCCATCCGTCCGCGTTCGATTTCGTCGCGAAAGCGCGCGCGGTCAAGGCCGGCCTCAGCCGCGATCGCGGTCAACAGGTCGAGATTTCCGATATCGGCGCGCTCCTCGAAGGCGGCGCGAAAGACCGCATCGTGATAGTCAGCGAAAGCGCCGGCGTCGCGCGCCAACTCCGAGCCCTGGAGCGCATTGTCCGAGTCGAGCCATCGTCCGGGCGGCTCGACGGCGATGCCGGTCTCGGCGGCGACGTTGCGAATCTTTACCAGTTCGAGCGCGCCGAGCGGCAGTCCGGGGCGCGTGCGGTAGTTGCGTAGCGCGATCGGCACGCCCTTCCACAGCGCGATAAATTCGAGCTCGCGTTCGAGCTGGCTGACGATGCGCCACGCGAAATAACAGAGCGTCGAAGCGTAGTCGAAATAGATTGGAATTACGGTCTTCGCCACGGCTTCTCGCGCTTCGTGTCTCGACTCAAATATTGGCCTCTCCGGCGCGCGCGGGCAATTGCCTTGTGTGCGGGCGCTTTGCCCGCTTGCCTGCTCGGGCGATGACCGCAATGCTGGCGCATGGCGATAGAAAGACGGGAAGTGATGAAGCTCGGCGTGGTCGATTTGGGCGTCGAAAAAGCCGAATTGCCCAACGGCCTGACAGTCGACCTCGCCGTAATCCGCCATCCGGGGGCGAGCGCTATCGTCGCCCTCGACGAGCATAGCCGCGTGACGCTGCTTCGGCAGTGGCGGCACGCGATGGGCGGCTGGATATGGGAGGTTCCGGCGGGATGCCGCCGTGCCGACGAAACCGCGCGCGCCTGCGCCGAGCGCGAGCTTAGCGAGGAGGCCGGACTTGGTGCGCGCCGCTGGGACTACCTCGGTGCAATCGTAACGATCCCAAGCTTTTGCGACGAGCGCATCGAGCTTTACCTGGCACGCGAACTCGAGGCCGCGCCAGGCGAGCTCGACCATGACGAAGTCATCAGTGCCACGCCGGTCGCCTTGGACCGGGCACTGGCGATGATCGTGAGCGGTGAGCTCATCGATGCAAAGTCGATCGTCGCGCTGCTACGCGCCCGCGATTTCCTGACTGGCGCAGGATCAGCCTGAGTCGCGTTTTTGGGCCCGCCGTCGCCTGGTTTGCGACGATTGCCAATATTCGGACCCGCCCCTGGCTGACCGCGAATTACGCGGTCGCCCGCTAATCAGGCAGCGCTCTTACTCGACCGTCACTTCGTCCGGAAACAGGAAGGTGGTTGCGCCATCGTCAAACTGCACCAACAACATCCGGCGCCCGAGGTTGTCCACCGAGCGCAAAATGCGAGGTTTTTCTGTGTATCTGCTCAACCCTTCATGGTCTCGCACAGGCTTGAGCAAACGACAACGCCGCCCCACCGCCGCCTCGAAATTCATAGTTTCCATGTTCATCACTGTCCTTCCGCCCGCCTAGCTCCGCCGCCCGCATGTTGGAGAATCCCTCTGTGCCTTACTGGATAGCAATGATCGCGCCTATTGAATTAGACGCTTCGGAACCGACTTTCATTCCCCCACAACCTCGTTCGAAAAGCCAAATAACTCGGCCCTTCCCTCGAATTCCTAGTCCCTGGTTGTTAGCCAGGTTTGGCTGCGCAGTTACGCGCTCTTGATTTGCGGCGAGAATCGCGTCAGGTACAGGGTCGGACTGATTTGGGATAAACCGGTTTGGGATGAAAACTTCTGCGCCGCAGCACCATTTGGTTACTACTAGCACCATCTATCGTTAACAAACGCCCAGCCTCTAAGATACTCGTTATAAATGCCATGTCAACGCTATATCCCCTGATCATCGGCCGCGAGGTCGTCGCGTCCACCGAGCACTATCTCTCCGCCGCCGCCGCCGCCCGCATCTTCGACCGCGGCGGCAATGCGATCGACGCCGCCGTAGCAGCCACGCTCGTCGAAGGCGTCGTAAATCCCCACATGCACACCATCGGCGGCGAGGCGCCGATGCTGATCAAGACAGGATCGGCCGACCGGGTGGTCGCGATCAACGGCAATACGATGGCGCCCGAGCGCGCGACGATTTCCCACTATCGGGCGCTCGGGCTGGATCTCGTTCCTGGCGAAGGATTGCTCGCCGCCGGCGTGCCCGCGGCTTTCGGCGCGATGGCCTGCGCGCTGGAGAACTTCGGCACGATGACCCTCGCCGACGTCGCGGGTCCGGCGCTCGCCCTCTGCGAGGACGGATTTGCGATGCACCCGGGGCTTTGCGGCGACGACGCCTCGGTCGATGTCCCTGGCCTGGGGATGGGCTCGATCCACGCCAATGCCGAGGTCTTTCGGACGCGATGGCCTTCGACCGCGCGCGTATATATGCCCGGTGGCGAGCCGCCGCGCTCCGGCGACGTGATCAGGAATCCGGCGCTCGCGCACTTCTTCCGCCGCCTGCTCGACGCCGAAGCCGGCGCGCGCAACGGCGGCCGCGCGGCCGGCCTGCGCGCGGCGGTCGAGCGCTTCTACCGCGGCGACATCGCGCGCGAGATCGTCGCCCACTCCGAGGCGCACGGCGGACTGCTGGCGCTCGAGGACCTTGCCACCTTCGCTACCCGGATCGAAGAGCCGGCGAGCCGCACCTATCGTGGCTCAACCGTCTTCAAGTGCGGACCGTGGTCGCAGGGGCCGGTCTTCCTGCAGCAGCTTGCGTTGCTCGAGGGTTTCGACCTCGCCGCGATGGGCCATAACTCGGCCGCCTACCTTCATACGCTCATCGAGGCCGCCAAGCTTGCCTTCGCCGACCGCGAGGCCTATTACGCCGATCCAGAATTCGTCGACGTACCGCTCGGCGCGTTGTTCTCCGAGGGCTATTCGGCGCTGCGCCGCGCGCTTATCGATCCGAAGCGCGCCGCGATGGATTTGCGGCCGGGCGATCCGCGGGCGATGCGCGCCGAGTCGGACGCGCCGCTTGGGCTGCGTTCGTGGGGCGCCGGCACGACGCACGTCGACGCCGCCGACCGCCACGGCAACCTGATCGCGATCACGCCGAGCGGCGCGTGGCTGCGCAGCTCGCCCGTGGTCGAGGCGCTCGGCTTTCCGCTCGGCACGCGCCTGCAGACCTTCTACCTCGACGAACGCCATCCCAATGCCCTGGCGCCCCACAAGCGCCCGCGCACCACGTTGACGCCGTCGATGGCGTTGACGCGCGACGGCAGATGGATCGCCTTCGGCACCCAGGGCGGCGACCAGCAGGATCAATGGACGCTGCAGTTCTTTCTCAACCTGGCGGAGTTCGGGATGGACCTTCAGGAGGCGATCGAGGCGCCGCGCTACTCGTGCATGCATGCCCCGTCGTCGTTCTTTCCGCACGACGCTTCGCCCGGACTCGTGCGTATCGAGGACCGCATCGACGAGCGTGTGCGCGCCGAGCTTGCGGCGCACGGCCACAAGCTCGAGACGCGTCCGCCATGGTGCGACGGCAACGTGCTCGCGGTGTCGCGCGACGGTGCGCGCGGGCAGCTCAAGGCCGGCGCCGATCCGCGCGGACAGATCGCCGCGCTAATGCCGGCGCAGGCGATCGGGTGGTGACGGAGCGGGCCACGCCAGACGCAACAGACGCGCAACGATGAGGCGCGAAATGAGGCGCGAGACGATGCGCAAGACGATCCGGAAGCTGCCCCGTGCGATCGGCGTGATCGGCGCAATCGCGTCCGGCGCGGCACTCTCAGCTGCGGTTTTCTGGGCGCTGCTGGCTTCGACCGCCCCGCGCGTGCGGGCCCAGGCCGACTTTTTCAACCCGGCGAAAGTCATCGGCGCGCTCAGCGACCAGGGCAAAATCATCGACCTGACCTACAGCTTCGACGCCTCGACCATCTACTGGCCCACCGAAGGCGGGTTCGAGCACAAGTTCGAGTTGTTCGGGATGCAGCCGGGCGGCTACTTTTACGCCTCGGCCAGGTTTGCCGCGGCCGAACACGGCGGCACGCATATGGACGCGCCGCTGCATTTCAACCGCAACGGGATGTCGGCGGAACAGGTGCCGATGAGCTACTTCGTCGGACCAGCGGCGGTTATCGATTTTTCCGCCCGCTCCGAGAATTATCCCGATGCCACGCTCATCCTCGAGGACATTCACGCTTACGAAAGAACCCACGGCCAAATTCCTTCGGGAGCGATCGTCGTGGCGCGCTCGGGGTGGGGCCGCTACTGGCCCGACAAGAAGCACTACCTCGGCAGCGACAAGCCGGGCGACGTAACCGATCTCCACTTTCCAGGTTTCTCGCCCGAAGCCGTGAAATTTCTACTCACCGATCGGAACGTAATGGCGCTGGCGATCGACACGCCGAGTCTCGATCCCGGCAATTCGCGGGATTTTCCGGTCCATCGGATGTGGCTTGGCGCGAATCGGATCGGATTTGAAAATCTTGCCAACGCAGATAAACTTCCGTTCAGCGGCGCAACGATCTTCTGCATTCCGATGAAGATCGCCAAGGGAACGGGAGCGCCCGCACGCATTTTCGCGGTGCTCCCTTAAGGAATTCTCGAGGATTCCTTGTTTCCAGGCGCGCCCGAGCGGGCGCCGCATTATCTCTGCTGGGATTGGAAATACGATGCAACCGGTTGCATCGCCGCCACTGCAGGCAAAGCGATCTGGAAAAAGGTAGAATAGCCGAGGGCCGTCGGTGGCATAAAAACTGCTGCGCAGGGACTCGCTGGCGAATCGAGCGAATCAAGCAGGATCGCATACGGACGGGGCATGGAAACCAGGAAGACTACTTTACGTACAAGGAGGGGGCGAGCAATGCGCAAAGGCGTAGTCTCGACAATTCTGGTGGCGGTGGCGGCGGCTCTTTTGGTGGCCGGATGCTCAGGCGAGCCGTTATCGACGCGTGAGAAGGGAACGCTTCTGGGCGGCGGACTGGGTGCCGCGACCGGCGCGATTATCGGGGCCGCAGTAGGTGCGCCCGGCGCAGGCGCGGCGATCGGCGGCGCGATCGGCGGTGTTGGCGGCTTTGCCGTAGGCAACTCGATGCAGAACAACGAAAACCAGCAGGCGCAGACCCAGGGCCAGATCCAGCAGCAGCAGCAGGAACTCGAGCAGCAGCGCCAGCAGATCCAGCAGCTCAAGCAACAGCAGGAAACCGAGTGAGTCGTGCCGCGGCGGCCATGCGGCGGGGATGAGGCAGAGGGTTTGTATGGTCAAGGCGAATAATTTTCGCGCGGCTGCGGTGGTGATGGCGATACTTGCTGCGGCCGCGCTTGCCGGATGCGGTCCGCAGGGGATGTCAACGACTACCGAAGGAACGCTCGGCGGCGGCGTGCTGGGCGGCGGCGCGGGCGCGATCGTCGGCGCAGCGGTAGGACATCCGCTGGCCGGCGCGGCGATAGGCGGCGCGCTCGGCGCGGGCACCGGCTACGTCGTAGGCAACTCGCTCCAGAATCAGCAGTCCGCGACCGCGCAGCAGCAGGGGCAGATTCAGAACCAGGAGCAGGAGATCCAGAGCCAGCGTCTGCAGATCCAGCAGCTTCAGCAGCAGCAGCAGACCGAATAGGCTCGCCGAAGCAAGACCAGTAAGCGCAAGCGGCGTGGCGTCCTGGCGGGGCGCCGCGCCGCTTGCGCTTTTGATTTCTGCGCGCCTCGAGCGCTTTGTCTCCGCGCCGCGCACAAGCCTCAGACCGGACGGCAGAGCTTGCACGCGCGCAGTCCGGCGCTCTGCGCGCGGCGCGAATTCGCAAAGATCACCGATTTCGCGGGATCCGCGCGCATCGCCGCGTGACATTGCGGACGGCAGAAGATGTGCGTCACCAGATGCCCCATCACGCTGCCCGCCGGCAACCGATGATCGCGCGCCACGCTGAAGCCCTCGGCTCGCAGCAGCTTGATCTTCCGCGGCTCGCCGCCGCCATAGTTGCCGATCGTGCCGTCGGAGCGGATCACGCGATGGCACGGAACGTAGAGTGGCACCGGATTGGTGGCCATCGTGTTGCCGATCGCGCGCTGGCCCGACGGCGCGCCGACCGCCGCCGCCAGCGCCTGGTACGTGATAACCGCGCCGGGCGGCACCGCCCTGCGCAGCCGCATCAGCGCCCGCCGCTGAAAATCGCTCCGCACCAGGCTGAGATCGACCGGACGGTTGAGCGCTTGCAGGTCGCCCTTCAGATAGCGGCCGATCTCGCGCCCGATGCGCGCCGCGGTCTCGCGGTCTTCGACCACGTCGAAGCTCTCCCGCATCGCCGCGAGCGAGTCGGGCGCCTCGGCCACGTCGAGGAACTGCACGGCGAGGAGGCCGCGCGCGCTCTCGGCCACCAGGAGGCGGCCGACGGGAGAATCGATCACGCCGACGCGCGCAAGCGGCCGGCGCGCGCGGCCCAGCGTGCGCGCGAGCTTCGGACGCACCGCCCGCAACGCCGCATCGACCGTGGCGTCGTCGGGCGCGCTATCTGCCCCGAGCGGTCCGTCGTCGCCGAGCATTTCGCGCATCAGTATCTCGTCCTTGACCGTCTGATTCATGATCTTCACCGTCCCGGATATCCGCGGCCTGCGCATCTACCGGATTGCCTTGAGCTTTTTGAGCGCCTGGTAAACGCTCGCCCGCGCGCTATCGGCCGAGCACTCGAGCGCCGCGCCTATTTCCTCGTATTCGAGTCCCGCGAACTTGCGCATCACCAGCGCCTGATTCTGCTTGTTCGGAAGTCCTGCAATCGCGCGCCTGAGATGGATCATCCCCTCGTGTCCGCCGCCGCCGGGCGCCGACGCGGCAGCGCGATGGTCGCCGTCCGTCGGGTCGTCGCCATTGGTGATCACGCGTGCGCGCCGCACGTTGTCGCGCACGCGGTTGCGGCAGAGATTGGTCGCAATCCGATACAGCCACGGACGCAGGCCCTCTGCGGAGTCTAGTTGCGGATAGGCGCGGTAGGCGCGGAGCCACGTTTCCTGGAAGAGATCGAGCGCGTCGTTCTGGTCCCGCGTCATCCGCAGCAGGAAACGCATGATCTCGCGCTCGTGGCGGCTGACCGTCTCCTCGAAAGGCGGCGGCAGATTGAGCTTCTTTGCCGTGGCTTCCATGACAGAGGTTATAACCCCCCAATCGGTCCGGCGTGAATCGCCTCCAGCGACGCGGCCGGGGCGCGGCCGGACCCTCTATCCTGCCGGGTCGCCGCGCGACTAAAGTTGACGGCAGCCGCGAGGACGCGTTTCGCCCTTTTTGTCCGAGAGGGAGCGATGGGAGCCGTCGGGATGATAGCGCTATGGGCCGTGTTGTTCCTGGCGGGACATTTCATCCTGTCCGCGGACGCCGTGCGCGGCGCGATCGTCGGAGCGACCGGCGAGCAGCCCTTTCGCGGGATCTATTCGCTGGTCGCGCTCGGCACCTTCATCCCGCTGGTGGTCGCCTTCGGCCATCACAAGCACGCGGGTCCGATGCTCTGGTATCTGCGCGGTGTCGCGCCGCTGCGATGGCTCGTGTGGCTGCTGATGCTGGCCGCGCTCATCATGTGGGTCGCGTCGCTGATTACTCCTAATCCGGTAGCGCTCGGCGCGCCGGACAATCCGACGCCGCGCGGGATGCTCAAGCTGACGCGCCATCCGGGCTTCGTCGCGTTCGCGATCTTCGGCTTCGCGCACATGCTGATGAACGGATGGGTGGGCGACGTGATTTTCTTCGGCACGTTTCCCGCACTCGGCATCTTTGGCGGCCTGCATCAGGACCGCCGCAAGCTGCGCTCGATGGGCGAGCGCTACCGCAAGTTCGTCGCAGAGACCTCGTTCATGCCTGGCGCGGCGCTGCTGAGCGGACGCCAGCGATGCGATCCGCGCGAGGATTTTCCTCTGCTGGCGGTCGTCATCGGGACGGCGCTGACGATCGTCCTGGTCGCGATTCATCCGTGGGCCTTCGGCGGCCATCCGCTGGGCTAGGGCTCGGCGCCGCAAACGCAGCGCTCAGGCCGCCGGCAATCTGAACAGGCGGGCGGCGTTGGCGCAAATGCGCGCTGCGAGCGCCGACGGATCGGCGCCGCGGAGCGCCGCCATCGCCTCGAACGTGCGGCGAACGTACGCGGGCTCGTTGGGCTTTCCGCGATACGGCTCCGGCGCGAGATAGGGCGCGTCGGTCTCGATCAGCAGGCGGTCCTCCGGCACTACTTTAGCCGCTGCGCGCAGCTCGTCGGCCTTCTTGAACGTAAGAATTCCCGAGAACGACACGTAAAAACCGAGTTCGACGAAGTCCCGCGCCGCGCCGGCGTCGCCGGTGAAGCAATGGATCATCCCGCCGGCGGGCGGCAGTCCGGTCTCGCGCACGATCTCGCACAGCCGCCGCTCGGCGTTGCGGCAATGAATCATCACCGGACGGTCGAGCGCGCGGGCGAGTTCCAGGTGCCGCCGCAACGCCCGCTCCTGCGCGTCGGGCGGGGAATGCATGTAGTGAAAATCGAGCCCGGTCTCGCCGATCGCGACCACTTTCGGCGACCTCGCAAGCCCGGCGAGCGCGGCGATGCGCGCCTCGTCGCAATCGGCGGCGTTGTGCGGATGGACTCCGACGGCGGCGAAGACCCGCGGATGGCGCTCGGCGATCTCGACTGTCAGCCGGTCGGTCTCGATGGTCTCGATCGCTCCGACCGCGACGATGGTTCTGACCGCCGCCGCGGCCGCGCGCGCGAGCGCGCCGTCCAGATCGGGATAGAGCCGCGGGTCGGCCAGATGGCAATGCGCGTCGACGATGGGGTCCATACTAACTTTTCGGGCGGCACCGGCTCATTCTTCGATCAGCAGATTGTGGCCGCTTGCGGCGAGCGCCTCGCGGATGCGCTCGATATGAGCGTGACCGCGCGTTTCGAGCTCCAGGGTCACCCGCGCGCCGCCAATCCGGACGTCGCGCCGCGTGCGGTCGTGCTGAATCGCACGGACGTTGGCGCCCTGCTCTGTGATCGCGGCCAACAACCGCTGCAGCTCGCCAGGCCGATCGCGCATCTCGACCGTTAGCCGCATCAGCCGCCCCGCCTTGGCCAGCCCGTGCCCGATGATCCGATCGAGGAGATTGACGTCGATATTGCCGCCGCTTACCACGATCGCCATGCGCCGCCCGGCGAGCGCCGCGCCGAGCTTGAGCGCCCCGGCCAGCGCGGCCGCGCCCGCGCCCTCGGCCAGAAGCTTCATCCGCTCGAGCACCAACAGCACCGCCTCGCCGATCTCGAAGTCGTCCACCGTAACGACGCGGTCGAGGCGGTTGCGCACGATTTCGAACGGCAAGCGCCCGACGCGCCCGGTGGCAAGGCCGTCGGCGATGGTGTCAACCGCCGTCGGCACGGTGCACGGCGCGCCGCGCTCGAGGCTGAGGCTGAGTTGCGGGCTGCCCGCCGCCTCTACGCCGATCAACTTCGCGCGCGGCGCGCGCGCGGCAAGCGCGATTGCTATCCCGGCGAGGAGGCCGCCGCCTCCCACCGGCACCAGCACGAAGTCGGGCGTGAGTTCGTCCGCGATCTCAAGGCCGACCGTGCCCTGGCCTGCGATCACGAACGGATCGTCGTAGGCGTCGACGAACAGCGCGCCCGTGCGCGCGCAGATTTCCCCGGCCGTGCGGCGGGCCTCGAGGTAGTCGATGCCGGCGAGCTCGACGGTCTGGCCGTAGCTCCGCGTGGCGTCGATCTTGGCGATCGCGGCCGTCGTCGGCATCACGATCGTCGCGCGCACGCCCGCGCGCGAGGCCGCCCAGGCGAGCGCCTGGCCGTGATTGCCGGCCGACGCCGCGACCGCGCCGCGCGCGGCCTCGGCGGGCGCCAGCGACGCGACGCGGTTATACGCGCCGCGAATCTTGAACGAGCCGGTCTTCTGCAGGTTCTCGGGCTTGAGGTAAACCTCCGCGCCGGTCATCCGCGAGAGCGTCTCGCTGCGGATGAGCGGGGTCGGTTTGACGATTCCCGCAAGGCGCGCGCGCGCACGTTCGAGGTCTTCGATGGTGACGCTTTCGGGGCTCGCCGCGCTCATTGGTTTTGCCATCCGCGCCGCCCGCGGGCCGCGCTCAAGTCCGATGCTGGTGCGGCGTGAAGCGGCGCTCGCGCGAAGGGCCGAAGGAACTCCCGTCGAATTCGACCTGCACGCATTCGCCGGTGCGCCAATCGAGATCGAGCAGCAGGTGGCGCACGGCGCGCCGTTTAACCGCCTCGATCAGCGAGGCGACCTGCGCCTGGTCGGCGGGATCGATCGCGGCGGTCTCGGCGGCGTCGAGATGACTTGCGGCCACGAACTCGCGCGCGCGGGCTTCGCTGGAAAATCCGAGCACGCCGGCCCAGTGCGTGCCTTGTTCCTGATAGACGATCAGCGCGCCCGAGGCGTCGAGCAACAGGTGCAATTCCTTTGCGGCGAGCGCACTCAAGCCGTCTCGATCCTGAGGCGGCCGGCGCGCAGCGCCTCGGCGCGCTCGTGCACCAGCGCGGGATAGGTGTAGTAATGGCCGCCGCTTAGGCGCAGGAACGATGCGACGTCGACCTCATCAAGGCGCATCGCCGCGATTTCCTCCTCGGCCGCGGTGCGGCTCGGGGCCTTCAAAATCGCGTCGTAGATCGCGCGCGCCTGCGCCGAGAGAAAATCGTCGCGGGGCGGCAGGGCCGCGGGCGAAAGTTTGCCGGCGTGGAAATTGTCCAGGATGTAACGCAGCGCCTTGAGTTCGTGGCGCAGCACGTCGATTTGCTTCAAAGTCTTGTCGGGCATCACCCGCAAGCTTATCGCCGGGGCGCGGGTCAGTTCAAATGCAGCGTGGAGAGCGGCCCTGGCCCTGCGGAACGGGCTAATTGCGGGTCAGGCGATGGACCATACCGAGATGGCGCAGCGCGTCGCGCTTGCGGCCCATCGCCTCGTACAACTCGGCCAGGTTGCGATGCGCGGCGAGCGAGAGCGGATCGCATTCGGTCGCGCGCAAGAAGCTCCCGAGCGCATTCTGCTGGTCCTCGCGGCGGCGGTAGAGCAATCCCAGCCGGATATGGACGTCGGCGTTGGTGGGAGTGATCGCCGCCGCGCCGAGCAGCGCGCGCAGCGCGCCGGAGAGGTCGCCTTCGCGCTCGAGCAGATCGGCAAGGTCGATATGCGCTTGGTAGTTTCCCGGCTCGCGGCCCAAAAGTTCGCTGTAGAGCGTGAGTGCGCGCAGCGGATCGCTCTCCGCCAGTTTGCGCGCCTCCTCGAAGCGCTCGCGCACGCGAGCGGGACCGAAGCGCTCCTCGACTTTGCCGGGCGGCGGCGGCGCCTCGAAGTTGAGCAGGACCTGCCCGCTCATCGCCTCGACCATCACGTTGCCGTCGCGCACCACGATCTGGCCCTCATAGTTGGCGAGCCTGAGCGAGGTAACCGGCCTTGCCGGCCCGAACATCCCGCGCACACGCTCGAGGCATCGGCGCACCGGGTCGAGATGATGGCGCGTCGGGAGCAACTCTTTGGCGAGCCGCATCACCAGCAGATCGTCGAAGCCGAAGCGCATCTGGCGGCCGCCCTTAAAGGGCCGCACCAGCGAGCGCCTTACCCAGTACCGAATCCGGTCGGGCGAGATGGCAAGGATGCGCGCCGCCGCACGCGTCGAAAAGGTGTGCGCACGCTTTGCCGCCGCTTCGTCCAGCATCCCCGCCACGGACCGAAGTATAAGAAAATAATCTACGGCGTCTCAACGCCGCCCGAAACGATCTTTTAACAGCGCCCTGTTGAGAGCGCGGCGGTGGCCGCAACGGCCCCGAACGCTCTTCGGCAGCGGAAAGCGGCCGCCAGGTACGCGGCAGGCAGCGCTATTCGCCGATTTCCTTGAGCGTCCGCGCCATCCGCACCGCCGCCTCGACCGCGTTGCGCGCGTTGTCGATACGGTCGAGCGCCTGCTCGCGGGTCATCCCCGGCCCGGTCATCCCCAGCGCGACGGGCTTGTCGAACTGCAGCGCCAGGTCGGCGGCGGCGCGCGCGGCGGCGTGGGCCACGATCTCGTCGTGCCCGGTGTCGCCCTTGATCACGGTGCCGATAATCACCACCGCGTCGACGTCCTTGCGGCGCAGCAGCTTCTTGATCGCCGGGCCCATGTCAAAGACGCCCGGGACGTGGACCACGTGGCTGACCTCGACGCCGAGGAAGGCGGCATGGCGCCGCGCCCGCTCCTCCATCACGGAGGTCACGTCAAAGTTGAACTCCGACACTACCATCGCGATTTTCACGTGCCGCTCCTCTCCTCCAGGTGGATCGCCTCGCGAATCTCGACTCCGCCCGCGCGCAAGTAGCGCTTAAGATCGGGAATCGTACACTCGCCGTAATGGACGATCGAGGCGACGATGGCGGCGTCGGCGCCGCCATCGGTAAAGGCCTCGAGCAGATGGCGCGGCTCGCCCGCGCCGCCCGAGGCAATCACCGGAATTCCCACCCCGTCCGCGATCATCCGGGTTATTTCCAGATCGTAGCCGGCCTTGGTGCCGTCGGCGTCGATCGAGTTGATGCAAAGCTCTCCGGCCCCCAGGCGTTCGCCCTCGCGCGCCCACGCGAAGGCGTCGCGCCCGGTCGGCGTGCGGCCGCCGTCGATTATGACCTCGTGGCCCGAAGGCAATCCGGCCTTGCCGGTGCGTTTGACCTGCATCGAGAGCACGATGCACTGGCTGCCGAACGCGCGCGCACCCTGGGCGATCAGGTTCGGATCGCGGACCGCGCCCGAATCGATCGATACCTTCTCCGCGCCCGCCAGCAGCACCGCGCGCATGTCGTCGAGCGTGCGGAGGCCGCCGCCGACGCTGAACGGGATGAAGATTTCACGCGCGACCGCGCGCACCACGTCAATCATGATCCCGCGCTGTTCGTTGGAAGCCGTTATGTCATAGAAGACCAGCTCGTCGGCGCCCTGCTCGTAGTAGTAGCGCGCCATCGCGACCGGATCGCCGACGTCGGCGTTTTCGAGGAAGCGGATGCCCTTGGTGACCTTGCCCGCGCGCACGTCGAGGCAGGGGATGATGCGTTTGGCGATCACGGCGTCAGATCTTCAGGCGGCAGAAGTTGTCGAGCAGACGCAACCCGGCGGCGCCGCTCTTTTCGAGGTGGAACTGGGTGGCGATGACGTTGTCGCGCGCGATCGCCGCGCAAAACGGGACCCCGTGATCGCTGGTCGCGATCACCACTGCCGGATCGCCGGGAACCGGGTAGTAGGAGTTGACGAAATAGAAGTGGGTGTTGTCGGGGACGCCGCCGAAAACCGGATGCGGGCGCGTCTGGCGCACGCGGTTCCATCCGATCTGCGGCACCTTGAGCGGACGGCCGTCCACCGCCGCGGGAAATCGCACCACGCGGCCCGCAACGATGCCGAGACAGTGCGCGTCGTCCTCCTCGGAGCGGTCGAGCAGCACCTGGATTCCGATGCAGATGCCGAGGAACGGCTTGCCCGCGCGAACGATATCGTCGCGGAGCACCTGATCGAGTCCGAGCGCGCGCAGGTTGTCCATCGTGGCGCCCGCGGCGCCGACGCCGGGCAGGATCGCGCGGTCGGCAGCGCGCACGCGCTCGGGGCGGTCGGTAACCTCGCACGGATGGCCGAGATGCTCGAGCGCCCGCGCGACGCTGGTGAGGTTTCCGGCCTTGTAGTCAACTATCGCGATCATCGCGGCTCTATCGGCGATGGGCTGCGGCGCCCGAACCAGCATCTTAGCCGGAGCGGCCGGCCCGCGCGACACCGTTTTTTCGCGATTGGCGCTCTCCGATCCGCGCTAGGAGCGGCGCAGCGCGCGGCCGGGGCGGGCACCGGTATGGCGGCCGTTTGCGACCACCGCGACGCCGTTGACGAAGACCTGCGCGATGCCGTCCGGATAGCGCTTGGGATCGCTGAAACTCCCGGTGTCGATTACCGTCGCCGGATCGAAGATCACAAGATCGGCAAAGGCGCCGGCGCGCAGCACGCCACGGCCGGCGAGGCCGAATTTCCGCGCCGGCATCCCGGTCATCCGGTACACCGCATCTTCCACCGTGAGCAATCCCAGCTCGCGCGCGTAACGGCCGAGCACGCGCGCAAACGTCCCGTACAGGCGCGGATGAGGCTTGCCGCCCAGCGGAATCCCGTCGGATCCGATCATGGTCGTCGGATGTCGCATCACGGTCCGCACGTCGCCCTCGTCCATCATGTCGAGGATCGCGATCGCGTTATGCCGCTCGTCGGTATCGACCTTGCGCGCGGCATCTTCGGGCGCGAGACCGAGCTGCGCAGCGATTTCCGCGATCGTGCGGCCCTCGTATTCCGGATGCAGCGGCGCGGAGGCGATCAGCACGCATTCCGGCTCAATCCGCGGGATTCCCCCGCCATCGCCCTGCGCGCTGAAGACGTTGTTGTGCAGCACCGCCGCGAGCAGCGTGCTGCCCGAAGTGTAAGGATACTGGTCCGCGGTCACGTCGAGGCCTTCGGCGCGCGCGTGCTCGATAAGTTCGATCGACTCGCGCACGCGGCCCCAGTTTCTTTTTCCCGCGGCCTTGTGATGCGAGATCTGGACGCGCGCGCCGGATTCGCGGCCGATCCGAATCGCTTCGCGCACAGCGTCGGGGAGGCCCGAGGCCTCGTTGCGCATGTGCGTCGCGTAAACTCCGCCAGCCGCGGCGACCTCGCGCGCGAGCTCGATAACTTCTTCCGTCGCCGAGTGCCGACCCGGCTCATAGATGAGCCCGGTGGAAAAGCCGACGGCGCCCGCTTCGAGTCCTTCGCGCACCATTTCGCGCATCGCGCGCCGCTCGTCGCGCGTCGGCGCGCGCCGCGCCATCCCCATCGCAGCGGCGCGGATCGTGTTGTGCCCGACGAGCACCGCGACGTTGAGGCTTGGCGGCGCGTCTTCGACCATTTTGAGATAGCCGCGATAGCCCTCCCATCCGGATATCGTCGCGGCGCCAAAAAAGATACCAAAGTGCTCGCGCACTGCCGGGTACGGAGCCGCACCCATCCCGCAGTTGCCGACCACTTCCGTGGTGACGCCCTGCATCAGCTTGAAGTCCATCGCGGGCGTGGCCAGCACCGCGAAGTCGTCGTGGCTGTGAACGTCGATGAAGCCTGGCGCGAGCGCAAGGCCGCGCGCGTCGATCTCGAGCGCCGCCGCGCTCTCGATTTCACCTACCGCCGCGATTCGATCGCCGCACACCGCGAGACTGCCATGAAACGGCGGGGCGCCCGTGCCCTCGAAGATCCGCGCGCCGCGGATGACGATGTCCCAGCGATCGGTGCTCATATCTAAAGCTGCTCGCGCGTGATTCGCGTCGGCGATAGAACGGCTTCGGTCACACCCTGCGCGGCAAGATCGGAGGGAACGCCGTGGCCAAGCGCGAGGCTCGCGCAAAGCCGCCCCATCGACGGCGAGGTCTCGATTCCATACCCGCCCTGGCCGGCCAGCCAGAAGAATCCCGCGACCCGCGGGTCATAACCGACGACCGGGCATCCGTCGGCGACGAACGAGCGCAGGCCTGCCCATTTGCGGTTGATATGTGTTACCGGAATTCGCGCCGCGC
>Ga0335078_10001557_pt1 | contig 34560 bp, 31 predicted proteins | sample Lox_Sample_32_FD_206711 | JGI IMG/M metagenome (GOLD analysis project Ga0335078, IMG submission 206711) | Soil microbial communities from Loxahatchee National Wildlife Refuge, Florida, United States - Lox_Sample_3.2 | ecosystem: Environmental > Terrestrial > Soil > Wetlands | place: USA...
TGCTGCTGTCGTACTCGCCTGGCCAGCTCAGACAGGCGTGCCTTGGCTTCGGAGAGCGGTACGGGCGTCGACGCGATCGTCATAGTTAGAAGTATAGGCTTCGCTAGTCCACTCTTGGACCAACGGGCTTCCCATGAAGTCAGTGAGGGCACGAAGCGGTCAGGAACGCTGGCCGCCTATGTCCATGCGGGCTGAGCAGGACAGGCACAGCTCACGTCCCGGTTACGGTGTAGCCCTTGCCGATCACTGGCGTGATGAGGCCTGGACCAGGCCGACGAGCAGCTGGGCCAGGTCGAATCCGATCGCGTGGGGTGTCTGGAAAGCGATGTCGATGGCCACGAACGTGTCCGGCTCGCCGTACGGAACCAGGAGGTTCTGCGGGCTGGCGTCACCGTGTGGCAGCGCTTGCGGTGCCGAACAGGCCAGATCGAGCAGTGCCGGTACCCGGTTAGCCAGTTCCAGCAGATCGCCGCGCAAAGCGGCGTGGGCGGCCAGCACCGGATGGCGCCAGGTGGCGTCGTCGGCGATGATCTTGATCGCGGCCCGGGCCGGGCCGCCAGCGTACCGCTGCAGGCCGTAGCTGGGCGGCCGGTCGCTCCCAGCCCATGGCGCCGGGTCACTGCGGTTGCCGGCAAGCTCGCCAAGCAATTCGGCGGCACGTGCGAAGCGTGACGGTGACCAGGAGCTCGGGTCGGCGTCGATGTCTTCCATCCAGACGGCGATCCGGTCGGGGCCGAGGTCGACGAGACGGTAGAGCTTCGGCACCCGCAGACTCAGTGAATGGGGCGGGTGGGACTCGAACCCACGACCGACGGATTATGAGTCCAGCCCGCCAGCAGCCCTGTCGTATGTTCTGACCTGGGTAGATGAATTTCGACGCGATCATGTTCGGGACGATTGGGCACGCATTAGGCATGATCATGCTTCCGGGGCTGGCTCGCCTTCAGCGGCGGACGAAGGTACCTCTCCCCTGGACCCGATTGACGAGCCCCTCCTGAACGAGGGCGTCAATGGCCTTGCGGACGGTACCGCGAGCCAGGCCGTGCTCCTGCATGAGCGTGGACTCAGAGGGCATGATCCGCCCAGGCGGCAGCTCCCCTGACTTGATCTTGGCGCGCAGAATGTCGGCAAGCTGCTGCCAAAGCGGCGTCTCCGCATCATGATCGACAGACACAAGATCAAGTTTAGGCATCCATGCCCGGCCCAGAGCGGGTGACGTCAACTCTAGACGACCATAGACGACTTTGGTTAACTAGCAGGGGACAACCGGGCATGATGACCGGAACGCCGAAGCACTGCCGCCGGGGTTCATAAGGGCGGCACTCGACTATGCCAGATATACCGACTCGCTCATGGATGCACTTGAGGCGCGCCTTATGGCCTTGGAGGAAGTCGCTGCGGCCCGATGGCCCCACCGTCTGGTCCTGACGTTTCAGCTGCGCAGGTCACTGCGTGCCTCAGTGCGCGCCTCCGCTGGCTCCTCCTTCGCACAGCGGCGCCGCGAGGCGGTCTCGGCCGAGTGGCTGTCGGCAGATTCGGCCGTGCCCAGGGACGAGGACCTTTGATCTCGTGCCAGGATGGACTCAGCGGACCAGAGCGTTACCGTCGACGGCAGGTTCGCACAGGCGAGGCGGTACTCGTGAGCGTCGCTGACTTCGCGGAGCCAGAACGCAGCACCTACTCCGCGGAACTGGACAAGCAGGCTCGGCGCAAGGGCGTGCGCCCGATCACGTCGGTCGACGAACTGCGTGCCGACGTGTTCGAGTCTGACGAAGAGCTGGAAGAATTCCTTGCCGACCTGGAGGCATTCCGGCACGAGCACCTGGCGTAAACCGTGGCCCGGATCGTTCTCGACACGGACGTGGCCTCTCTGACCTACAAGGGCAGTTTGTCCGCCCCGCTGGCGACCCGACTCGTCGGGCGCGAGATCTGCGTGACGTTCGTGACTGTCGGTGAGCTTGCCCGCTGGGCGAAAAGCGCCGCTGGGGAACGCGCGCCAGGACCGAACTGGTGCGCTGGCTAGGCAACACGATCGTCCTGCCTTACGACGAGCGGGTGGCCTGGAAGTGGGGACAGCTCAGCGTCTTGTCTGAGCGGCGCGGCCGCGCCCGACCGATCAATGACACCTGGATCGCGGCCTGCTGCCTCGTCGCGAACCTGCCACTCGCCACCCTGAACGTGAAGGACTTCGAGGACTTCACCGAGAACGACGGCCTCCAGCTCGTCTTGACGGCCAACAGCTAGTAGCGGTTGGGCTGATAGCCAGTCCAGTCCTTACCAGGTTGTCGGCTCGCGGTGACCGGTTGCTAGAAGATGCCACACAGTTGTCCGATGCGGTCGTCTACCTGCGGAGATAGCATGCACGCGTCTGATAGAGGGTCGTACCGATCCAGTCCGCACCGATGTGCACTACCAGGTTTCCTCGCTACGTATCGATCCCTGGGGCATGACTCGCGCCCTGATGGAGATCATTGCTCATCGCGTGCATAGGTCTCGCACTTTGGTGAGTGGGGCGGGTGGGGCTCGAACCCACGACCGACGGATTATGAGTCCGCTGCTCTGACCGGCTGAGCTACCGCCCCTATGGCGCCCTGAACACTACAGCAAACGCTGCCACGTCGAACGCGGCAGCGCCTGGCTGTCCCTGGTTAGGCGCGCCTGTCCCAGCGGGCGCTACCTGGCGCTCAACTGCATGGCCATGGCGTGCTCCACCAGCGCGATCAGGGTCGCCTTGGTGGACTTGCGGCCGCGGGCGTCGCACTGCACGACGGGGACGTTCGGGCTGACCGACAGCGCTTCCTGGACGTCCTGCACACCGTGCGGGAACTCGCCGTGGAACCCATTGATGGCCACGATGAACGGCAGGCCCGCCGTCTCGAAGTAGTCGACGGCCGGGAACGAGTCGGCGAGACGGCGGGTGTCCACCAGCACGACCGCGCCGATGGCGCCCTGGATCAGGTCGTCCCACATGAACCAGAACCGGTGCTGGCCGGGGGTGCCGAACAGGTAGAGGATCAGCCCGGCATCCAGCGTCACCCGCCCGAAGTCCATGGCCACGGTCGTCGTGGTCTTGTCAGGCGTGGCGGTCAGGTCGTCCACACCGGCGCTGGCCGAGGTCATGACTGCCTCGGTGGTGAGCGGGGTGATCTCGGAGACTGAGCCGACGAAGGTTGTCTTGCCGACGCCAAACCCTCCCGCCACGACGATCTTCACAGACGTCATGGCGGCGGTATCCCCAGCTGAGGACCGCACGGGACTAGAGCTTGCGAAGTCCACTGAGTACCCTTTCGAGCAGGTTGAGATCTGGACGGCCATGTGCATGGTCCAGCTGGTGGACCCTGACAAGCCCTTCCACCGCCATGTCAGCTACGAGGACCCGAGCTACACCCAGAGGCATCCTGAGCACAGCTGATATCTCTGCGACCGAGCGCCAATCACGGCAGAACCCGAGAATCGCCTGGCATTCCGGGCTGAGGCTCGAAAGGTCGCGCGCCTCGTAGTGGGACGCTGCCACCATCGCCTCGATCTGGAGTTGGTACCGGGGTTTGGTCCTTCCCCCGGTCACCGCATAGGGCCGGACCAGCCCGCTCCCAGCGGGCTCGGCCCCGTGTGAACGTTTCCCTGCGCCGGACCCGGGACCCAGCGGGGTGGTCCCTGTCGGCTGCCAGTCATCCAGGCCGGGGCCGGACAACGGTCTCTCCTGTCACTTATCTGCCATCCTCCGACCGGAGCGCCCCACGCATGTCAGGCGTGAGGGCGCGGCCAACGCGCTCAACCAGGAGCGCCATCTCGTAGGCCACCAGGCCCATATCGCAGTCGGCCGATGCGAGCACGGCCAGGCTTGACCCATCGCTGATGGCCATCACCAGCAGCAGGCCGCGCTGCATCTCCACGACTGTCTGGGTCACCGGTCCGCCCTCGAAGACCCGCGCCGCGCCCTGCGTCAGGCTCGTCAGCCCGGACGTGACAGCAGCCAGCTGGTCCACCCGGTCGGCCGGGAAGCCGTTGGAGAATGCCAACGGCAGCCCGTCGGATGAGACGACGATGGCATGCGCGACGGACGGAACCCGCTCCACGAAGTTCGTGATCAGCCAGTTCAGGTCCTGGACCGGACGCGTAAGCGGACTCACGAACCCTCCTCTCTCGGCGACCCCACCATAAGCTTCAGCACCTGCGGCAAACCAGTGCCCGGCGTCATGTCACATCGTCTCCCTCGCCGCCAGCATCGTCATCGCGGTTAGCGGCGGCGCGTGCTTCACGCACACCGCGCTGGAAGCTTGCGAAGCGCTGCCTGGTCGCTGCCGCGGACCGGGCCGGCGCGGGTGCCGCATCGGGCACGGCATCAGGCGCGCCCACGGTACCCGGAACCAGGTTGGCCTGGGGGACCCGCTTCGGGAGGCCGGACAGGGTTATCCCGCCGGAGGCTGGCCTGCTCACCGCTTCGGCGGCCCGCCAGCCTTCGTCAGCCGCAGAAGTCCAACTGGAGGTGCTTTCTGCCGTGGCACCGGACATGGACCGGTCGGCGCTGTGCCGGCCCCGACGGAACCAGTCCGATTCTACCGATTCGAAGATGGGCAGCCGGTTGCCTTCGCCGTCCGGGCCTGCGGGTGGCACCACAACCTCCCGCCTGCCCGGCTCTGGTCCGCCGCTGCCGAAGGCACGGGGCGGGCGGACCGGAAGCCGGGGCGGCTGGCTGGCGCCATCGCCAGTCAGCGGAGCCCCGAAGGTGGGCACCGGGCCGGTCTCGGACACCGCTGGCAGCGGCCCGGTGCTGGCCGCCGGCGGCGGCGTGGTGATGGAACCCGGGCCGATCCCGTCCGCCCAGGCCGCGGGCTGGCTCGCGGTGTCATCCGAGGACGGGCTAGCTGGGGCGGTGGACCCGTTGTCCCAGGATGGCGACGCCGAGCCGTTCTCCCAGGACGGCGTGGCCGAGCCGTTCTCCCAGGACGAGCCGTCCGGCTGCTCTCCCCACGCCGGGGTAGCAGGCTGGTCCGCCGAGGAATCATCCCAGGACGGCGCGACCGCCGGGAACCCAGCGGTGGTGGCCGAATCGCCGTTCTCGGCATGCAGCGGGGTGAACCGCGGTGTGCGGGCCGCGGTCACCTCCTCGGCCGGGCTCCGGCCGAGGCGCGCTCCCCAGTCGGTGCCCAGCCCGCCAGCGGCCGGGATGGCCTCGGCCGAGTCGGCGCCAGCCGCGGCCCCGTTGCGGTCGAACCGCCGTGACCCGGGAGCGCCGCCCACCCCTTCGTGGGTGATGGTCTCGTCGGGCAGCCACACGAGCGCGGTGAGGCCGCCGTTCGGGGCCGGCCGCAGCCGGACCCGGATGCCGTGCCGGGCGGCCAGCCGGGCCACCACGAACAGGCCCATCCGCCGCGACACCGCGACATCCACCACCGGCGGGTTGTCCAGCCGCCAGTTGGCGTGCGCCATCTCCTCGGCGCTCATGCCGACACCCTGGTCGGTGATGTCCAGCAGCACGCCACCGCTGTTCAGCAGGTGGCCGGATACCGACACCGGCGTCTCCGCCGAGGAGAAGGAGGTGGCGTTCTCGACCAGCTCGGCGACCAGGTGGACCACGTCGTTGACCGCCTGGCCGCGTACCGCGATGCCGGGCTGGACGTTCATCGAGATCCGCTCGTACTGCTCGATCTCGGACACCGCCGCGCGGAGCACGTCGACCAGGGCGACCGGCTGGTTCCACCGGCGGGACACGTCGTGCCCCGCGAGCACCAGCAGGTTCTCCGAGTTGCGCCGCATCCGGGTGGCGAGGTGGTCCATCTGGAACAGGTTGGACAGCCGCTCCGGGTCCTGCTCGCCCTGCTCCAGGTCGTCGATGAGCCGGATCTGCCGTTCCACCAGTGACTGGCTGCGCCGGGACAGGTTCACGAACATCGCGTTGACGTTGCCGCGCAGCGCCGCCTCGTTGGCCGCCAGCCGGAGGGCTTCCCGGTGGACCTGGTCGAAGGCCCGCGCGACCTCCCCGATCTCATCGGCGGAGTCCACGTCGATCGGCGCGACCTCGAACGAGACCCCGGCACCGTCGGTCTCGCTCATCCGGCGGACCATGTCGGGCAGCCGCACCCCGGCGACCTCCAGGGCGCCCGCCCGCAGCCGGCGCAGTGGCCGCACCATGGACCGCCCGACGATCACCGTCAGCAGCAGTGCGAGGCCCAGCACGAGCAGGACCGCGATGCCGACCACGATGGCGTAGGTGAGCGCGGTCCGGTGCAGGCTGCTGGCCCGGGAGGTGATCTGCCCGGCCAGCGCCTCCTCGACCGAGGCCATCTGGTGGTCGATCTCGTTGGACATGGCGCTGTACCAGGTGCGGGGGGTGGTCGAGCCGGCGGTCAGGTTCCCGTTGTGCTGCTGGGCGGTGGAGATGGCCTGCGTCTCGTAGGAGTTGGCCTGGAAGACGGAGGAGGACGACACGCTGTTGTTCCACAGCTGGCGCTGCGCGAGGCTGGCCGAGGTGTTGAACGACTGCAGGTTGCTCTGCTGCTCGGACAGGGCAGCGCTCAGCGCCGACAGCTCGTTGGCGCTCAGCCGGTGGGACAGCAGGCCCGCGCTGAGGATGCCGCGCTGCTCGGAGGCCTGTTCCTTCATCCTGGACACCAGGCCGAGGACCCGGATCGCCTGGGCCAGGGTCGCATCGCTGGCGCCCTGGCCGGTCACGTCGATGAGCGCCAGCAGATCGTTGATGAGCTGGGTGTACTTCTGCACCACGACCAGCGCGGGCAGCTGGGTGCCGATCGCCGACTCGCGCAGGAACTTCAGGTCCGCCAGTGCGGTCCGCGCGGTGGATGCTTCCTGCTGTGCCTGATCGGAGAAGGAATCCGAGATGTCCGCGAGCTGAGCGTTGACCTGGCTGACCGACCTGTCGGTCAGCCCCTGCTGCCGTTTGACGGTGACCATCTGCCGCTGGGCCGGGGGCGGTGCGCCCTTGCGCACGGCCGCCAGCCTCTGCTGGCGGCCTCCGGCGGTGCCCAGCCCGATGTAGTAGACGGTCTGGTCACGCTCATCCTCCAGCCGCTGGGCGAGAACCGTGATGCCCGAGCTCAGCCGGGCCAGCTGCTGCACCCGGCCGTCGGCGCTGGCGCTGCGGGCGTACGACAGGATTCCGGTGCCACCCAGCACCACGGCGGTCAGCGTGGGGATGGCGATCAGCAGCACGAGGCGGGATCGCACCCGCCAGTTCTTCAGCCCGCGGCGCGAGCCCTTCGGGGCAGCGCTGGCCGGGCCAGCACCCGCCCCGGCAGCATCGGGACGGCTCTCCAGATCGGCGGGCGCGCGGGACACTGGTCCGGGTGCAGCGGAGGAGTCAGCCGACCCAGCGTCGTCAGCCGACCGGACACCGGTCTTGTTGCTGCGGGACCGCACAGCCTCTGCACCTCTCACCTGGCTAGTGTGGCGAGCCAGCAGGCCCGCGGGTCTTCCAGCGGAACTGACATGACGCACCCCTTCCCGGGTGGCGATTCTGCGAGCCCCGCTGCGCGGCCAAGGGGCTAACCCTAACGTCTCACGATCAGCGGTGATCAATACCTTATGCCAGGAATACCCTGTTCTAACGTGATGTTTGCGGGATACCCCGACGCCAGTAGGGTACTCTCTGGCGCTACGGACGTGGTTAGTTCTGTGCTAACTGAGCCGGGTAAGTGCTGCTCGCACCGCGACTGCCCAGCGTGCCAAGTGTCCGGTGTGACAAGTGTTCCGCGACCCGCCAGTTCGGGCCGCTGAGTACGTGGGGGGGCAAACGAGGCTGCCGTTGCCTGAGGAGGGTCATGAGGTCTGCTTCGGGCTCCCGGATAACCCGCATGGGGAGGTTCGGCCGGCGGTCACGGACCCCCGCTGCGGCTGGTGCGGCCCTGCTCCTCGGTGGGCTGCTGGCTGGCTGTCACATCCCGGGCACCTCCCCGGCCGCGACCGGGCCCGCGCTGTCCACGATCACCGTGGCCGCCCAGCCGGGTGTCGCGGACGCGCCGCTCTACCTGGCCCAGCGGATGGGCCTGTTCCGGCAGGCGGGGCTCACGGTCAACATCCAGAACTACGACAGCGTGGCCAGGGAGATCTCCGCGCTCACCGACGGGGGCGCGCAGTTCGCCGTCGGTGACTACTTTGACTTCTTCTACGCCGAGGACCAGCCGAGCCACCCGGGGTTCGTTGTCGTGGCCGACGGCTACGACGCCGCGCCGAGTGTCATGGAAGTGCTCACCGCGCCGGGCTCGCACCTCACCACGCCGCAGCAGCTGGTCGGCAAGACGATCGGCACCCCGGAGCCGGGTGTGGCGTCGTTCAGCCCCCGCACGCCCTACAGCATGGAGACCCTGGCCACCCAGTCGGCACTGACGGGCGCCGGGGTGCCGGTCAATCGCGTGCACTGGAAACCGCTGCCGTCCGGTCAGCTGGTCAATGCGCTTCAGCACAACCAGGTTCAGGCCATCGTGGCCACCGAGCCGACCATTTACCAGGCAGAAACTGGGATCGGCGCCGCCTCGGTGCTCGATTCGTGCAGCGGCCAGACGGACAGCCTGCCGCTGGATGGTTATTTCACCCTCGGCTCTTTCGCACATAAGGACCGCAGCACGGTCCTGGCATTTCGGTCCGCACTGCAGAAGGCGCAGTCCGCCGCCGGGCAGACCAGAACGGTGCAGACCGTGCTGGCCAGTGCCGAGCACCTGGGGATCCAGCAGGCCTCCCTGCTCACCCTGGGCGCGTACCCGACCGAGGTGAAGGCCAGCGACCTGCAGCGGGTCGCCGCGCTGATGTCTGCCTTCCACGTGCTGACCAACCCGCTGGACGTATCCCGGATGGTCTTCCGCTGACCGCCGGCCGTCGCTAGCCGCGCAGGCCGAGTTCCCGCGCGATGATCATCCGCTGCACCTCCGAGGTACCCTCCCCGATCTCCAGCACCTTCGCGTCCCGGTAGAACCGGGCGACCGGGAACTCATTCATGAAGCCGTAGCCGCCGAAGATCTGGCTGGCCTCGCGTGCGTTGTCCACCGCCGCGTTGGACGCCACCAGCTTGGCGATGGCTGCCTGCTTCTTGGCCGGCTCACCGGCGGATACCCGCGCCGCTGCGTCGTACCAGGCCAGGCGGGCAGTATGGACCCGGGCCGCCATGTCGGCCAGCTTGAACTGGATGGCCTGGAAGTGGCCGAGCTGATGGCCGAACGCCGCCCGCTCCCCCACGTATCGAAGGCACTCGTCCACGCAGCCCTGAGCCAGCCCGGTGGCCAGGGCGGCGATCGCGATCCGGCCTTCGTCCAGGATCTCCAGGAACTGGGCGTAGCCGCGGCCCCGCTCGCCGAGCAGATGGTCGTCGGGCACGCGGCACGAGCTAAAGGCGAGTTCCCGGGTATCCGAGGCGCACCAGCCCACCTTCGAGTACTCCGGGCCCACGGTGAACCCCGGGGTCCCGGACGGCACCACGATCGCCGAGATCTCCCGCCGCCCGGCATCGGGGTCCCCGGTCACCGCGAGCACCGTCACCAGCGAGGTGATCGCGGTGCCCGCGTTGGTGATGAACGACTTGCTGCCGTCGATCACCCATTCCTGCCCGCCTCCCGCCCGCACCCCTGGTGCCGCTGCGCTTTCGCCGTTCACCAGCCGCGCGGTGGTGCGCATCCCACCGGGGATGTCGGAGCCACCGCCCGCCTCGGTCAGCCCGAACGCGGCGAGCTGGTCGCCGGAGCACAGGCCGGGCAGCCAGCGGCGGCGCTGGTCGTCCGAGCCGAACCGGTAAATAGGCATCGCGCCCAGCGCTACCGCGGCCTCCAGGGTGATGGCCACCGAGGAGTCCACCCGGGCCAGTTCCTCCAGCGCCAGGCCCAGCGCGAACAGGTCGCCATCCATCCCGCCGAACTCGGCCGGGAACGGCAGGCCGAACAGGCCCAGCTTGGCCATCCGGGCAATGAGGTCGTAGGGAAACTCGGCCCGCTCGTAGTAACCGCCGATCACCGGGCGAACCACTTCACGGGCGAATTCGCCGACCGTATCGCGGAGCAACCGATGCTCGTCGGCGAGCTTGTAACTGATCATCACGGTCCCTTACCAGCCGGTGACGCCCATGACCGCGATGCTACTGGCCGCCGCGGCCCTGGCCGGGCACCCCGGCCGTCCGGCGCACGTTAGGCTCGTGGAGACCCACCCTGCCGGCCGTCCCGGAGCTACGACATGGCGAGCCTCACCTGCCCCGCGTGTGACGCTGAGATCCAGCAAGACGATCTCATCTGCTTCAGCTGCGGCGCTAACCTGCCACGGCGCGATCCCGCGGATGAGCCAGCCACCCCGCCCACCGTGATGCAGGAGTACCTGAAGCGCGAGGGCGTGCCCGCTCCGGCGGCCGGACCGTCGTCCTGCCCGCACTGCGGGGCAGAGATAACGGAGCCGACCGCCGTGTTCTGCGCGGTGTGCCGCGAGCCGCTGCCGCCCCGGGCCGGCATCATCTCACCGGTCGTGCTGCGCCTCGTGTTCCCCACCGGCAACGTGGAGATACCCGCGGGAACCTCGCTGGTCCTCGGCCGCGACCCGGAAGAGTCGCTGGTCGCGGCCGCGTTCGCCAGCTACGACAACGTGTCACGGCGGCACGCCACGGTCACCGTCAGCGACACCGGCCAGGCCACGATCCGTGACGAGCACTCCACCAACGGGACCTTCGTCAACGGTGACCGGGTGCTGCCCGGCACCGAAGTGCGCCTGAAGAACGGGGACAGCGTCCGGCTGGCCGCCGATGTCACCGCGGATGTGTCCCTGCCCGGCCAGCGCCCACTGCCCGGCGCGTTCAGCCGCAACGGCCACCGGGACCCGGCCTGAACCCTGGCCACGGGCTCAGCGGCCCGGGACCCCCCGGCCGGCCGGGCCAGCCATGGCGGTGGGCCGAGGAGCAGATCCAGGCGGCGGTCACCGAGGTGCGGGCGGGCCGGTCGCTCGCCCCGGCCGGCTGGCCCGGCGGGACCCGGGTGGCGGTGGCGCTGTCCTTTGACTCCGACCACGAGACCATCTGGCTGCGCGACGGGCAGACCTCGCCGGGCCGGCTGTCCCAGGGCGAGTACGGGGCCCGGGCGGCGGTACCGCGCATTCTGCGCCTGCTGGACCGGCGCGGCATCCCGGCCTCGTTCTTCGTGCCCGCGGTGTGCGCGATGCTGCGGCCCGCGGAGCTACTCGGCTACGCGCAGGCCGGTCACGAGGTCGCGCTGCACGGCTGGATCCACGAGCGCAATGCCAGCCTGCCCGCAGCCGCCGAGCGTGAGCTGACGCTCCGCGCGGCCGACCTGCTGACCCGCATCACCGGCACACCACCGGCCGGTATCCGCACCCCGTCCTGGGACTTCAGCCACGCCACGCTGGGCATCATCGGCGAGCTCGGGCTCAGCTACGACTCCTCGCTGATGGCCGACGACGACCCGTATGAGATCAACGCGAACGGCCAGCCGACCGGCATCGTGGAGATCCCGGTCGAGTGGATCCGGGACGACGCGCCATACTTCCCCGGTGACCCGATGCGGCCGTTCACCCCGCCCCGGGCCGTCGGCGAGATGTGGCGCGACGAGTTCGACCAGGCTTACGCGCAGGGCGGCCTGTTCCAGCTGACCATGCACCCGCATGTGATCGGCCACCGGTCCCGGTTCGTGGTGCTGGAAGAACTCATCGACTACATCACCGGGCATCGCGGGGTGTGGTTCGCCAGCCACGCCGACCTGGCCAGCTACGTGGCCAGCGCGGCAGGCCTGCGCAGCTAGTTGGGCCTGTCGGCCGGCCGTGCGCCGTGAGACCATCTCGGCAACACGGGCATCAAGATCGCCGGAGGCGGCCATGGCTGTCAGCGAAACCACCCAGACCACAGGGGGTCTGCGCCGGAATGCGATCGGCCTGCGCGAGGTGCTCTTCCAGAGCATCACCGACATGGCCCCGGGCGCGGCCATCGCCGCCTCGATCCCGGCTGGTGTCGCGTTCGCGGGCGGCTCGCTGCCCCTGGCGGTGATCTTCGCGCTGATCGCCTGCTTGTTCTGCGCGGTCAGCATCGGCCTGCTGGCCCGGGAGATGCCCTCGGCCGGGTCGCTGGCCACCTACGCGGCGCGGGGCCTGCACGCATCCATCGGCTTCCTGGTGGCCTGGGGCTATGTGCTGGTCGGCTTCCTCATCCCGCCGCTGGTCCTGCTGCAGCTCGGGTTCACCACCGCGGCCACGCTCAACGCCGAGATCTCCGGGTACCCGGCCAGCCTGTGGTGGCCCTGGTCGCTGGCGGGCGCGGTGATCGTGCTCGCGGCCGGCTTCTACGGCATCCGGACCTCGGCCCGGCTGGGCACCGCGCTCGGCCTGTTCGAGATCGGCGTGTTCCTGGTCCTGGCCGTGTTCTTCATCGTCCACGCGGGCAGCAACAACACGCTCAGCGTGTTCACCACCAAGTACGTGCCGTCCGGGTTCAGCGGCATCACCGGGGTGATCGGCGGTTCGGTGTACACAATCCTCGCGTTCGGCGGGTTCGAGGGCGCGGCGCCACTGGCCGAGGAAGCCAGGAACCCGCGGCGGACCATCCCCCGGGCCGTGCTGCTGGCCACCCTGCTGATCGGGCTGCTGTACGTGTTCACCACGTACGCCGTGGATGTCGCGTACGGGCCGGCCAAGTTCGCCAGCTTCACCACCGGGACCGGCGCCGCCTCGTGGGAGGGCCTGGCCCGCTCGCTGTACGGCCTGTTCTGGTTCTTCGTGTTCCTGGCCATCGTGAACTCCACCATCGCCAATGCCAACGCGGGGGTGAACGTGTCCAGCCGGACCGCGTTCGCGATGGGCCGGATCGGCGCCTTCCCCCGCTTCCTGGCGCAGGTGCACCCGCGGCACCACTCCCCGGTGCTGGCCATTCTCACCGGCTTCGTCGTCACGGTCGCGGTGACGCTGGGCCTGGGCCTGGGCTACGACCCGGTGACCGCGTTCGTGATGGTGGCCACCGCGCTGGTCATCGTGCTGGCCGCGATCTACATCGTGATGAACGCCGCCTGCATCGGCTACTTCGCCCGCAACCGCGGGGCGACCAGGCACGGCCGCGGCCGGGTCAGCCCGGTGCTGTGGCTGGTCATCCCGGTGCTGGGGATCATCACCTTCGTGCCGGCCTGGCTGACGTCCGCAGGCATCAAGGCGTTCTCGTTCGTCGCCCCACTCAAGGCCCCGTACTCCTACATGGGCCCGGGGGTGGCCGGCTGGATGGTCGTCGGCCTGATCTACCTCATCTACCTGTACCGGCGTCACCCGCGCCGGGTTGTCGAGGTCGGCCTGGTCCACCTGGACCCGCTGGAGGAGTACGACTGAGCGGCAGGCGGGCTCAGCGCTCGCTGTCCAGGGTGGCCATGCCGTGCTCGTCGTACCGGCCGCCCGCCACCTCGCCTGCGGGCACCGCGGCCTCGATGGCGGCGAGTTCTTCGGCGGAGAGCGCGACGTCCAGGGCGCCGAGCGCCTCGGCCAGCCGGCCGCGCCGCTTGGTGCCGAGCAGCGGGATGATGTCGTCACCGCGGGAGAGCACCCAGGCGATGGCCAGCTGCGCCGCGGTCAGCCCGCGCGCGCCGCCGATCCTGTCGAGCTCGCCGAGCAGCATCTGGTTCCGCTCCAGGTTGCCCGGCTGGAACCGGGGGAATCGGGTGCGTGGATCGGCCGGGCCGGCCAGCTGCGCGGTCCCGGTACTGAGCAGGCCCCGGGACAGGATCCCGTACGCGGTCACGCCGACACCCAGCTCACGGGCCGCAGGCAGGATCTCGGCCTCGATCCCGCGGCTCATCAGGGAATACTCGATCTGCAGGCCGGTCACCCGGTGGACACCCTGAGCCCGCCGGAGGGTGGCTGCCCCAACTTCAGATAGCCCCACATAACGCACATAACCGGCGTCGATCATTTCAGCGATGGCGCCGACCGTGTCCTCGATGGCAACCGCCGGGTCCAGCCGGGCGGGCTGGTACAGGTCGATGTAGTCGGTGCCGAGCCTGGTCAGGGAGTACGCGAGGAAGTTCTTCACCGCGGCCGGGCGGGCGTCATAGCCGGTGAAGGCGCCCCGGGGGTCGCGCATCCCGCCGAACTTCACCTGGACGAACACGCTGTCCCTGGGCACCTCGCGGAGCACCCTGCGCAGCAGCAGCTCGCCCCGCCCCATGCCGTAGAAGTCACCCGTGTCCAGCAGGGTGATCCCGGCGTCCAGCGCGGCCCGGATGGTGGCCGCGCTCTCCTCGTCATCGGCCGGCCCGTAGATCCCGGACATGCCCATCAGCCCCAGCCCTACCCGGGACACGACCGGCCCGTCCCGGCCCAGCCTGGTCATCTGCACGGCGCTTCCTGCCTCCCTGGTAGCCGGGAATCTCTGGTGACCGGCCAGACCTACCCGGCTGGCGCGGCGTATACCTGCTGGCCCCCGACGTAGGTGGCGGTGACGGTGGTCAGGGCGATCTCGCTGGGCGGGATCACGAACGGATCGCGGTCCAGGATCACCAGGTCGGCCGCGTAGCCGGGCGCGATGGCCCCGGTCTGATCCAGGTTGTTCACGTACGCCGATCCCGCCGTGTACGCGGCCATCGCCACCGGCAGGCTGAGGGCCTGGCCGGGCAGCAGTGGCCCGGCTCCGGCGTCGCCCTCGCCCGGGGGCAGCACCCGGTTCACCGCCACGTGCATGCCCCACAGCGGATTCGCGCTGCTCACCGCCCAGTCGCTGCCCGCGGCCAGCCGGGCCCCGGCCTGCACCAGCCCAGCGAACGGGTACTGCCGGGCGGCGCGCTCCGGGCCGAGAAACGGGATCGTCAGGTCGTCCATCTGCGGCTCGTGTGCGGCCCACAGTGCCTGCATGTTCGCGGTCACGCTCAGCTCGGCGAAACGCGGGATGTCGTCGGGATGGATCACCTGGAGGTGCGCGATGTGGTGGCGGCCCGGGCTGACCAGGTTCTCGGCCCGGGCCGCGGCGAACGCGTCCAGCGCCTCACGCACTGCCCGGTCCCCGATCGCGTGCACGTGTATCCCGAAGCCCGCCGCGTCCAGCCGGGTCACCTGCTCGGCCAGGTCGGTGGGGTCGACGTAGGACAGTCCGCGGTTGCCGGTCTGGCAGCCGCAGCTGTCCAGGTAGGGCTCGATCATCCCCGCGGTGAAGTTCTCGGCCACGCCGTCCTGCATGATCTTCACCGTGTTGGCCCGGAACCGGCCCACCTGCCCGGCCTCCCGCCGGCCGAGCAGGTCATCGAGCTGTTCGCCGCCCCGGCTCCGGTCCCACCACAGCGCGCCCTCGACCCGCGCGGTCAGCGTGCCGTCGCCGGCGGCGGCCAGGTAGGCCGGGAGGGGATCCGGGGAGCCCAGGTACTCGCCGACAATCGCGTCCTGCCAGGCGGTGACGCCGAGCGAGTGCAGGTGCCGCTGGGCCAGCAGCAGCCCCTCGACACACTGGGCGGCGGACGGGGCGGGCACCAGCCGGCCAACCAGCAGCGCGGCACCTTCGTGCAGGGTGCCTTGCGGCCCGCCGCCAGCATCCCGCTCGATGCGGCCGTCGGCCGGGTCCGGGGTAGCCGCGGTCACCCCGGCCAGGTCCAGCGCGCGGGAGTTCACCCACGCACCGTGGCCGTCCCGGTTGAGCAGGAAGGCGGGCCGGCCGCCGGTCACCCCGTCCAGCAGCTCGCGGGAAGGGGTGCCGTGGTCGAACCACTCCATCCGCCAGCCGCTGCCGGAGATCCACTCCCGGCCCGGGAACGCCTCGGCGTACGCCCGGATCCGGGCCAGCGCGTCGGCCTGGCCGGCCGCGTCGGCCAGGTCGCACTCCAGCATGGTGAGGCCGGCGAATACCGGGTGCACGTGCGCGTCCTGGAAACCGGGCAGCAGGGCCCGGCCACGCAGGTCCACCCGCTCGGCCCGGCTGCTGGCCAGGCCGGCGACCGCATCGTCAGTGCCGACCGCGATGATTTCCCCGCCCCGCACGGCCGCCGCGGTGGCCGGTGGGCCGATGTCCTCGGCCGGCGCCCGGGTCATCCGCTGTGCGTCGGCCAGCACGGTGTACACCACGCCACCGGTGAAGATCAGGTCCGCCTGCCCCGCCGGGCTCTGGTCAGCCATGCAGTGCCTCCTCAGGTCCAGTTGCCGGCGATCCCGTGGGCGCTGGCCGCGAGCTCATGGGTAGGACGGTAGCCGCCCGCCTGCCGTCTGCCGCAGCCGGCCGCCGGATGAGCCGGCCCGGCCGCTACGGCACACCGGCGGTACGGCACACCGGCGGTACGGCACACCGGCGGTACGGCCCAGGAGTGCCTCAAGCTGAGACGGTAATTTGGAAAGAGATCCCACGGGAAGACACTGCTCTCCCCCGGGTCCGGAAATTCTGGCTCATGCGCCAGGGCGGCTGCTGGGCCCTGCCCGCGCTCGCCCGGGACCGGCTGCGCGCACCGCTGGTGTGCGGGTCCCTGCCTGCTCAACCCTGATCTGCGGCACCACCCCTGGGCCGTGGCCGCTGGGTGGGCACATTCTTGTCCTGCCCCGTGCGGCCGTTCCGGCCAGCTGGCCGGCCGGGCCCGCTTGCCCTGCGTCTGCCTTGCGCACGGAGTGTGCGGCCTGATCTCTCAGGCCGCACACTCGCGGCAAACCGGCTGGCCGTTACGGTCTTCCGCCAGCTGGCTGCGGTGATGTACCAGGAAGCAACGCGAACACGTGAACTCGTCAGCCCGACGCGGGATGACCCGGACGGACAGCTCTTCGTCGGACAGATCCGCGCCGGGCAGCTCCAGTGACTCGGCGACATCATCTGGGTCGATGTCGATCGTGCTGGAGGATTTGTCCATGCGCCGGGCCTGCAGCTCCTGCAGGCTGTCTTCGGTGAGCTCGTCGTCGGTCTTCCGCGGGCTGTCGTAGTCGGTTCCCATTCGGTACTCCACCCCCTCCTTCGTTATGGGCCTCGTCGCGCCGATGTAACGCTCAACGGGCCTCAGTTTGTGCCCGATTCCGGCGGGGAATTCTGTCACGTCCGCCTGCTGCGCACACGGAGGGTACGGGCTATTGCGCGTCGTGTCCGCATCTTCGCGGCCAAGCCACCGGCGCATAGCCCCCGTCGCATGCTCCGGACGGTAACTTCCCCCGATCTGTGCACGCCAAGCCCGGGAAAGTGCGTATCGTACAAAGCGATCTTTACTGACTCAGCAGGACCAGCGGAGCCGCTGCATGCCCTACGTGATCCCGTTGCGGCCCGACGATCCGCGGCGCGTCGGGCGGTACCGGCTGACCGGGCGCATCGCTGGCGAGCCAGCCGACCCGGATTCTACGGGCAGCTTCCTGTCCCGGCTGCCAGATGGCGCCGCCGTCGCAATTACCCTGCTGGGCCCGACCTCGGCGCCGGACGCCGCGTCACGGGACCGGTTCGCCGCCGAGGCCCGGGCCGCGCGGCGAGTCGCGCCGTTCTGCACCGCGCGGATTCTGGATGGCGGGTTCGATGGCGATCAGCCCTACCTGGTCAGTGAGTTCATCGAGGGGCCATCGCTGACCGAGGTGGTCAGGGACGACGGGCCGGTCGAGGGGCCGGTGCTGGCCGCGCTGGGCATCGGCGCGGCCGCCGGGCTGGCCTCGATCCACCAGGCCGGGCTGGTGCACGGTGACTTCAGCCCGGATGACCTGGTCCTCGGGGCCGACGGCCCCCGGGTCGTGCATTTCAGCATCACCCCGCCCTACGGCAGGGCCACGCCGTCCGCGGACCTGCTGGGCTGGGCGCAGACGATCATGTTCGCCGCATCCGGCGGCGGCGCCAGGCCGGTTGACCCGGCCAGCCTGCCCGCGCCGCTGGGCACGGTGGTGCCGGCCTGCCTGTCCGCTGACCCGATCAGCAGGCCACAGGCCCGGGCCCTGGTGTCCGCGCTGCTCGGGCAGGAGGACCCGGCGGCCGGGCTGCTGGCCGAGGGGACCAGGCGGGCCCGCGCGGCCGGCCGCGGCGCGGTCCGCGATCGGCCGCGAACCGCCCCGGAAGAGCCGGCCCCGTCCAGGTCCCGACGGGTGGCCTGGATCGCGGGCTGCGCCGCCTGCGTCGCGGCCATCGCGGTGGCCGCCACCCTCATCGTCACGAACCGCAGCGGCCAGCACGACCCGGCCCGGCCGGCTTCCCCCGCCCGGGCCAGCACTGCGGCGCACACCGCGTCGGCCTCGCCCTCGTCCACCCCGACGATCCCGGCGGCGCTGGTCGGCACCTGGTCTGGCACCGTCCGGCAGACCAACCCGACGCTCTCGGTGACCGTGCAGATCCAGCTGACCGCGGGCACCTCCACCGGCACCGTGGACTATCAGCAGCTCGGCTGCTCCGGACGGCTGCTTCTGGTATCCGCCTCGGGCGGCACCTACACGCTGGACCAGGGCATCACCAAGGGCCGGCAGCGCTGCGACAACGGCGTGGTGGTGCTGACCCGGCAGGCCAACTCGGGACTGCTGTTCAAGTTCCAGCGCGCCGACGCGCCGAGCCCGTCCGGGATACTGGCCAAGACCCGCTAGCCTCCGCACGCGCAAATCGCGATCATGCACGGGCCGGCGGGTCGCGGTCAGGGAACCGCGTCCCGCTCGGGATCCAGCGCGGCGAGCAGACCGTGCAGCTCACCGAACAATCCAGGCTCGGCGGCCATGGTCAGTTCCGGGCTGGGCGGCTTGCCGCCCAGCCCGGAAACCCGGGCACCCGCCTCGGTCGCGATCAGCCCACCGGCCGCGTAGTCCCAGTAGTTGACGCCCCGCTCGTAGTAGGCGTCCACCCGGCCGGCCGCGACCGAACAGAGATCCACCGCGCACGAGCCGCCCCGGCGGATGTCCCGGATCTGCGGCAGCGCGGCCGCCACCACCTCGCCCTGTACCACCCGCTGGGCCTGCGCGTAGCCGAACCCGGTGGCGACCAGCGCACGGCGCAGCGGCACCCCGCTGTTGCAGCGCAGCGGCACCGGCGGGCCGGCCGCCGGGTGCAGGAAGCTGCCCTGCCCGGCGACGGCGGTGAAGACCTCTCCGTACCGGGGCACCACCACCACGCCCGCCAGTACCCGCCCGTCGACCTCGGCGGCAATGCTCACCGCCCAGTCGGCCAGCCCGTACAGGTAGTTGACGGTGCCGTCCAGCGGGTCGACGATCCAGCGGACCCGGCCGTGGCCGCTCTCGCCGCCCTCCTCGCCGAGGACCGCGTCAGCCGGCCGCTCGACCCGGATCCGCCGCCTGATCAGGGCCTCGGACGCGCGGTCCATCTCGGTCACCACGTCGGTCGGGCTGGACTTGGTGCTGGCCACCTCCGGGCGTCCCTGCGGCCCGGCCGGCCTGCGGCTGGCCAGCAGCTGGCCGGCCTCCTCCGCGACCGACCGGGCCAGGCGGAGCAGTTGCCCCGGGTCCGGGCTGGGAACGTTCATGGCCGGGCCCGGCCGGGCGGCTGGCCGGGGTCCGGGCCGGCGGCGGGGGCGTTCATGGCTGCACGGGGCGGCCGGGGCGGGACGCGGGGGCAGCCAGCTGGCAGCAATCGTAAGGGCAACTGCTGACCGCGGGGCCGCGCGGGCCCAGCGCCGCAGGCGGGACCGTGGTCCCGGCCAGCCGCTCGGTGACCAGCGCGGTGATCATCGAGACGAAGCGCGGGTCAGTGCCGGGGGTTGCCGCCCGGGCCAGCGGCAGCCCGAGCCGCTCCGCGGCCTGCGCCGCCTCGACGTCCAGATCGTGCACGACCTCCATGTGATCGGTGATGAAGCCGATCGGGACCAGGACCGCGCCACCCGCCCCCGCCGCGGCCAGCTCGGCCAGGTGGTCGCGGACGTCCGGGCCGAGCCAGGGCTGCGCCGGCGGGCCGCTGCGGCTCTGGTAGACCAGCCGCCACGGGTGCGCGCCGGCGCCTACCCGCTCCGCGACCAGCCGCGCGGCCTCCCGTAGCTGGGCCGGGTAGCGCCCGCCGGGCGGCGGCCCGCTGGCCCGGGCCATGGCCTCCGGGATGCTGTGCGCGGTGAACACCAGCGGGACCCGTTCGCGCGCGGTGGCCGGCAGCGACCCGATGGCCCGCGCGGTGGCGTCCACGAACGGCTCGATGAAGCCGGGGTGGTTGTAGAAGTGCCGGATCTTGTCGATCCGCGGGGCGAGCGGGCCGGCCTGCCCGCGGGCTGCCTCGATGTCGTCGAGGTACTGCCTGCAGCTGGAGTAGGACCCGTACGCCGAGGTCACGAACGCGATCGCATGCCGCACACCAGCCGCGGCCATCTCCGCCACGGTCGTGGTCAGGTACGGATCCCAGTTCCGGTTGCCCCAGTAGACCGGCAGGTCCAGGCCGGCCGCGGCGAAGTCCTTGCCGATCGCGGCGAGCAGGTCACGGCACTGCTGATTGATAGGGCTGACCCCGCCCGCCGCGTGGTAGTGCTCGGCGACCGCGGCCAGCCGCTCCCGTGGCACGCCGCGGCCGCGGGTGACGTTCTCCAGGAACGGCATGACGTCGCCGGGAGCCTCCGGGCCACCGAACGACACCAGCAGGAACGCGTCGTAGTCCGGCATGCCTCCATCCAATCAGCCCGCCGCGGGTGGCTGCCCCCGGTACGGAGGCCGGGCGGGGCGGCTCAGCCGTAATCCCGGGCGTACTCCTGGGCCAGCGCGAGTACCTCGTTCACGTACCAGGTGGCGTGGTTGTAGGCGAAGATTGCGCCGCGCAGGCCCGCGGCGGTGCCGCCGCCGTTGGCGCACAGCAGCCGGGCGGCCGAGGGCACCGCGTCGAAGGGGTCTGTGATGTCCGGCGGCCCGGTGTGCCCGAACGCGCTGATCCCGTACACCCGCCAGGTGGACGGCAGGAACTGCATGGGCCCGAGGGCCCCGGCGGTGGACGGGCCCTGGTTCTGGCCGTCGCCGCTCTCGATCTGCCCGATCGCGGCCAGCACGGTCCAGGACAGGCCGGGGCAGTAGCGGGCCGCGGACGCCCTGAAGAGCGCCAGGTAGCTGCTGGGCTGGGAGCTGCTGGTGGGGCGGTCCACCGGAAGCTGCCGCTGCTCTTGGCGCAGGCTGATGACCTGGGCCTGGTGGCCGGCGATGCCGCGGACCGCTCTCATCAGCCGGGTCAGGCCGGCGCCGGGCGCGCTGATCAGCGCCAGCACCCCGGGGATCAGGCCCAGCCGGCCGGTGGCCTTGGTGCTGACCAGCGCGCCGATCCCGGCGATGCCAAGCGGCGCCGATCCACCGAAGGCCAGATCCTGCTGGCCACCGCCGGTCAGCCGGTAGCGCGCGCCGGGGCGCAGCCTGAGCCGCCGGGCCAGCGCGGTCGAGGTCACCATGTGGCCACGGGCCAGCGCCGTCCACAGCCGCTGGTCGGACGCGGTGGCCAGCGGAGTCCAGGACCGGAACCGCCGCGGGTCAACCCCGAGCACGTTGACGGGATGACGGCCCAGCTCGATACGGGCCCCGTCGGTGGCGATCAGATTGCGCACGCCACGGATCCTGGCCAGCTCCTTCAGCTGCTGGGCCGCGAGCCCGCGCGGCTCGATCACCAGCACGTCGGGCAGGAAGATCCGCTGGTAACCGGCGCTCGCCCGGGCCCCGGCCACGGCATACCTGGCCCGGCCCGGCGGGGCCGACGGGTGCGCGGTGGGCGGCGGGGGCAGCATGGCCGTGGTGCCCGCGACCAGCATGACGACTGCCCCGCCCGCCGCCAGCAGCCGCGCGGGGCGCGGGATGGCGGCACGGACCGGCGCAGCGCGCCGCAGCAGGCGTCTCATCTCTCACCACCCTATAAGCGTGCGCCGCGGAGCTGAAGAGCCGCCTGCCACCGAGGCCACTCAGAGCAACGGGACCACCGCTATGGGATGACAAGTGACCGATGTGATATTTGATCCGCAGCTGGCACGCGGCTCAGGCCCGGCCGGCTCGGATATGGTCCGGGCATGGTGATGACCGCGGGCCGCTGGCAGAACTGGGCGGGTAACCAGTCGGCCCAGCCCCGGCGGGTGATCACGCCGCGGTCGGCTGAAGAGGTCGCCGAGGCGGTCAAGCTGGCCGCCCTGGACGGGCTGCGGGTACGGATGGCCGGGTCCGGCCACTCCTTCACCCCGGTCGCGGTGACGGACGGGGTGCTGCTGCGTCCCGGCGGGCTGCGGGCGGTGCGCGCGGTGGACGAACTGACCGGGCAGGTGACGGTCGAGGCCGGGTGCCCGCTGTGGGCGCTGAACGAGTACCTGGCCAGCCGCGGGCTGGCCCTGGCCAACATGGGCGACATCCAGGAGCAGACGGTGGCCGGGGCGATCCAGACCAGCACCCACGGCACCGGCCGTGACCTGGGCAGCATCGCCGCCCAGGTGACCGCGCTGGAAATGGTGCGGGCCGACGGTGCCATCGTGACCGCCACCGCGGACGGCGATCCCACGCTGCTGGCGGCGGCCCGGGTCGGCCTCGGTGCGCTCGGCGTGCTCACCGCGGTGACCTTCCAGACGGTGCCGGCCTTCCTGCTGGAGGCCCGCGAGGAGCCGATGCGCTGGTCCGAGGTCATCAGCCGGCTGGACGAGCTGACCAATGACAACGAGCACTTCGAGTTCTACTGGTTCCCGCACAGCGACGGCTGCCTGACCAAGCGGAACAACCGCACCGAAGAGCCGGCCCGTCCGCTGCCCGGCTGGCGGTACCGGCTCGACGATGAGTTCCTGGCCAACCGGCTGTTCGGCGTGACGTGCCGGCTGGGCCAGCGTTACCCCGCCACGATCCCGCTGATCAACACCGTCGCGGGCAAGGCGCTGGGCGCGCGGCGCTACGTGGACACCTCGCACAAGGTGTTCACCAGCCCACGCCGGGTGCGCTTCAAGGAACAGGAGTACGCGATCCCGCGCGAGCAGCTGGCCGGCGCACTGGCCGAGATCCGCCGCCTGTTCGACCGGCACGACTGGCGGATCAGCTTCCCCATCGAGGTACGGGTGGCCCCGGCCGACGACATCTGGCTGTCCACGGCCAGCGGGAGGCCCACCGCGTACATCGCCGTCCACGTGTTCCACCGCGCGGATCATGAGGAGTACTTCGGCGCGATGGAGGCGGTCATGACCGCGGTCGGCGGCCGTCCGCACTGGGGCAAGCTGCACACTCGCGATGCGCGCTACCTATGCGGCGTGTACCCTAGACACGCCGATTTTGTCGCGCTGCGCGACGAGCTTGACCCGGCACGCCGGTTCAGCAACCACTACCTGGAACAGGTCATTGGTTCCTGAGCCGCCAGGCTCTGACCCGCAGCCACAACCGGATGCACGCTATTCGGCCGTGCTTCCCGCAGGGTGGATGCACGCGCCGGTGACCGGCAGGCTACCCTCCGATCATGAGTCGGGACGCCTGCCCCGGCGGTGCGCCAAGGGGATCTGTGCCAGATACCAACCCAGCGAATCCACCAACCGCGCCAGGCGGCCCTCTGGCCAGGCGGCGGGCCGGCAGCGCGCGGGCCCGGCGGCCCTCGCTCGGTGGCGGCGCCCCGGCCCAGGACCGGGAACTGCGCGCCCAGGGCCGCCAGACCGTGCAGAAGCTGCTGGAGGCAGGGCTGGCCGAGTTCGACGAGCGGGGCTTCACGGCGGTCCGGGTCGATGACGTGGTGCGGCGGGCCAAGACCTCACACGGCACCTTCTACCTGTACTTCGCGAACAAGGACGATCTGTTCAAGACGCTGCTGTCGGACGCGCTGATCGACATGGCCGCGCTCATCGACGAGTTCCCGGTGGTCACCCGCAACGACGCGGGGCGGAGCGCGCTGCGCCGCTGGGTCAGCGCGTTCTGCGAAACCTATGCCGCGCATGCGTCGGTGATCCGGATTCTCAGCCAGGCCGAGGTCGTCGGCGAGGAGGTATTCGGCGACGGGCTGCAGGTGATGTTCAAGCTGTCGGAAGCCATCACCCAGGGCATGACGGCCGCCGCCCGCACGAACGGCGCCGAGGCCCCAGCCGGGCACGCCGAGCTCACCGCGCTGGCCCTGCTGATGATGATCGAACGGGTCAACTACCTGCTAACGGCCGAGGTCCGGCTGCCCAGGGAAGAGATGGTTGACCGGCTGACCGCGATCATCTTCGCGGCGTTCCACTATTCCTGACCGGGCCGGCACTGCTGGCCGGGGCGGAGCTGACCGTGGCGTGCCGGGCCCGGGCGGGACGCCCGGCGGCCTGGGGGCCGGGCGATGACAGCGACGCGCGCCCTGGCGCTGCTGCTGCTGATCGCGGGGTCGTGCGCGATCGCCACGCTGGCCCGCCGCCGGGACGTGGCCGCGCCCATCCTGCTGGTGCTGGCCGGGCTGGCCGCGTCCTACCTGCCCGGGGTGCCCGAGTTCCGGCTCAGCCCGGACCTGATCCTGTTCGTGGTGCTGCCGCCGCTGGTGTACACCACGGCCCTGGAGAGTTCGTGGCTGAACCTGCGGGACAACGTGCGCACGCTCGCCTTGCTGTCGGTCGGGCTGGTGCTGTTCACCGCGGCCGCGGTGGCGGTGGGCGCCTGGCTGGCGGTCCCCGGGCTGCCGCTCGCCGCCGCGTTCACCCTGGGCGCCATCCTGTCCCCCACCGACGCGGTGACCACCGCGAGCATCGGGCGGCGGCTGCACCTGCCACGCCGCCTGCTCACCATCATCACCGGCGAGAGCATGCTGAACGACGGCACCGCGCTCACCGTGTACGCGGTCGCGGTCAGCGCCGCCTCGGCCGGGGTACCCACCCCGTCCCCGCTCCACGACGTGATCAGCCTGGTCACGATCAGCGCCGGCGGGGTAGCGGTCGGGCTGGCGCTGGGCTTCCTGGTGCACCAGATCCGGATGCGGCTGCGCGACCCGCTGGCCGAGAGCGCGCTGTCCCTGATCGTCCCGTTCGCCGCCTACCTGGCCGCCGAGTCGGTCCACGTGTCCGGGGTGCTCGCGGTCGTGGTGGCCGGCCTGTACCTCGGCCACCACGGCGGGCAGGCGCACTTCGCCACCCGGCTGCAGGAGGCGGCCGTGTGGCGGGTCACCACCTTCGTGCTCGAGTCGGTCGCGTTCGCGCTGATCGGCCTGCAGCTGCGGCCCATCCTGCGTGACCTCGGCGGCCGGCCAGCAGGCCAGCTGCTCGCCGACGCGGCGATCGTGCTGGCCGTCGTCGTGGTGGCCCGGTTCGTCTGGGTCTACCCGGCCATCTACCTGCCCCGGCTGGTGCCCAGGATCCGGGCCCGTGACCCCGCACCGCGGGGCCGGGTCACCCTGGTGCTGGCCTGGGCCGGGCTGCGCGGGGTGATCTCACTGGCGGCCGCGGCGGCGCTGCCGGCCGACGTGCCCGACCGCGCGCTGCTGATCTTCCTGACGTTCTGTGCCGTGCTCGGCACCGTGCTGCTGCAGGGCCTGACCCTGCCCGCGCTGATCCGCGGCCTCGGTGTGGTGGCCGGGCCCGCGGAAGATCAGGCCGACAGCCGGGCCGAGGCGGCCGCGCAGCAGGAGGCGGCCCGGGCTGGGCTGCACCGGCTCGATGAGCTGGCCGGCGCTGACCCGGGCCGGGCACCACCCGAGGTGGTCGAGCGGCTGCGCCGGCTGGCCGAGAACCGGCAGGCCGCAGCCTGGGAGCGGCTGCACGGCAGCCTCCAGCCGGGAGTTGGCGAGCCGCCGTACGCGGCGTTCCGGCGGCTGCGGCTGGCGATGACCGCGGCCGAGCGGGCCACCTTCATCCGGCTCCGCGACGAGCGGCAGATCGACGACGAGGTGCTCGACAGCGTGCTGCGGGACCTGGACCTCGAGGAGGCCATGCTGTCCCGGGACGAGGCGGACGGCCCGGGCTGAGGCAGGAACGGCCCGGGCTCAAGGCGGACGGGCCGGGCTGACGAAGGCAGTGCCGGCCGGCGGGCAGAATCGAAGAGTGCGATTCCTCACCGGGCAGGTGCCTGCCCACGACCTGACCTACAGCGACGTCTTCCTGGTCCCCGTCCGCTCGGCGGTGGAGTCCCGGCTCGACGTCGGGCTGGCCACCCGGGACGGCAGCGGGACGACCATCCCCATCGTGGTCGCCAACATGACCGCGGTGTCCGGCCGCCGGATGGCCGAGACCATCGCCCGCCGGGGCGGGCTGGCCATCCTGCCCCAGGACATCCCGGCGGACGTCGTCGCCGACGTCGTGTCCTGGGTGAAGAGCCGCCACCTGGTGCATGACACGCCGATCACGCTGGGACCCTCCGACACCACGGGCGAGGCGCTCGGCCTGCTGCCCAAGCGGGCGCACGGCGCCGTGGTGGTGATCGAGAACGGCCGCCCGGTCGGCGTGGTGACCGAGTCGGACTGCACGGGCGTGGACCGGTTCACCCAGCTGCGCCAGGTCATGTCGGCCGAGGTGCTCACCCTGCCGGCCGGCACCGACCCGCAGCATGCGTTCACCGTGCTGCACGACGGCCGGCACCGGCTGGCGCCGGTGGTGGACGCGGACGGCCGGTGCGTCGGCATCCTGACCCGGACCGGCGCGCTGCGCGCCACGCTGTACGAGCCCGCCACCGACGCCACCGGCCGGCTGCGGGTCGGGGCCGCGCTGGGCATCAACGGCGACGTGGCGGCCAAGGCCAAGCTGCTGCTGGACGCCGGGGTGGATCTGCTCGTCGTGGACACCGCGCACGGCCACCAGGACAAGATGCTCAGCGCGCTGCGCGCGGTCCGCGGCCTGGCGCCGCAGGTTCCGGTGGCGGCCGGGAACGTCGTCACCGCCGGGGGCGTCGCCGACCTGGTGGCGGCAGGCGCGGACATCGTCAAGGTCGGGGTCGGGCCGGGTGCGATGTGCACCACCCGGATGATGACCGGGGTTGGCCGGCCCCAGTTCAGCGCGACGGCGGAGTGCGCGGCCGAGGCCCGGCGGCTCGGTGCGCACGTGTGGGCCGACGGGGGGATCCGCCACCCCCGGGACGTCGCGCTGGCCCTGGCCGCGGGCGCGTCGAACGTGATGATCGGATCCTGGTTCGCGGGCACCTACGAGTCACCCGGGGACGCGTTCCGCGACCCGGACGGCCGGCTGTACAAGGAGAGCTACGGCATGGCCTCGGCCCGGGCGGTGCGGCTGCGCAGCGCGACCGATTCCGCGTTCGACCGGGCCCGCAAGGAACTGTTCGAGGAGGGCATCTCCACCGCCCGGATGTACCTGGACCCGCGCCGGCCCGGGGTTGAGGACCTGGTCGATGCGATCGTCGCCGGGCTGCGCAGCGCGTGCACCTACGCGGGCGCCACCGACCTGGCGGAACTGGCCGAGCGCGCGGTCGTCGGGGTGCAGAGCGCGGCCGGCTACACCGAGGGAATGCCCCTGCCGACCAGCTGGTAGGCCCACCCCCCACCCGTACCCGCCACCCGCACCACGTCCCGGTCAAACGATGGCTGTCGCGATAGCAACATCAAACGTTTGATCACGGATGAGCCGGGGGCACTAGGGTCGGGGCAGGTGCAGCCGGTGAGCTGTCTGGGCTGGGGTGGCTGGGATGGTGGAGTCAGCGGTTGAGTGGCAGGTGGCGGTGCCAGCGCGGGCCGAGCTGGGCGAACGGCCGTTCTGGGACGCGGCGGTCGGCTGCCTGGGCTGGGTGGACATCCTGGCCGGCCAGCTGCACCGGTACCGGCCCGGGCGGGGAGACGAGGTGTTTCACACCGCCGGGGTCGCGGTCGGCGCGGCCGCCCCGCGGGCCGCGCGCGGCACCGGGAGGGCGGGGGAACCCGGGAGGGCCGGGGAGGCCGGCGGGGCGGGCGGCGGGTATGTGCTGGCCGCCGCGGACGGGTTCCGGCTGGTCGGTGCCGACGGCCGGGCCGAAGGCAGCCCGCTGCGGCCGCCCGGGATGGCGGCCGATGCCCGGTTCAACGACGGCGCCTGCGATCCGGCCGGCCGGTTCTGGGCCGGCACGGTGGCCGCGGGCCGGCGCCCCGGAGCCAGCGCGCTGTACCGGCTGGACCCGGGCGGCGGCATCACGGCCGTGCTGGACGGTGTCACCGAGTCGAACGGGCTGGGCTGGAGCCTGGACGGCGGCACGCTCTACTTCATCGACTCGGGCGAGCCACGGCCGCGGATCCGGGCCTTCCCGTGCGACCTGGCGGCGGGCACGCTCGGCCCGCCGCGGGACCTGGTCCAGCCGCCGGACGGGTCCGGGATACCGGACGGCCTGGTGGTGGACGCCGAGGGGTGCCTGTGGGTGGCCTTCTGGGGCGGTCACGCGGTGCGCCGGTACTCGCCCGCTGGTGAGCTGCTGGCCGAGCTGCCGGTGCCGGCCACCCAGCCGTCCTGCCCCGCGTTCGGCGGCCCAGACCTCGCCGATCTGTACGTCACCACGGCGTGGGAGGACATGACCGAGGCACAGCGGGCCGCGGACCCGCTGGCCGGGCACCTGCTGCACACCCGGTACGGCGGCGTGGTCGGCCAGCCGGCCAGCACCTTCGCCGGGTAGCGCCGCTACAGCCCGCAACCGCGCGACCGCGGCCGGCCGCCGGGACGTGCACCGTGACGGCCCGCTGGGACGGCCCCGGCCCGCGACGCGGCGGGCGGGGGCCTGGTGTCAGGGCAGTTCGTCGGCCCCCACGCCAGAGGTGGCTTCGGAGCCGAGTGCGTGACCGTGCACCCATCCGGCGATCCGGTCCAGCAGCGGGCCGGTGGCCCCGGACTCCGCGTGGCCGAACCCGGGCTCGATCCACAGTTCCTTGGGTTCCTGAGCCGCGTCGTACAGCCGCCGGGCATGGTCAACCGGGAAGTAGACGTCACGGTCACCATGCACGATCAGCAGCGGAACCGGCGAAATCAGCGCCGCCGCCTCGTCCGGCGGCATCGGCACCGGGTTCCAGCCGGCCGGGCTGATCCGGGTCTTCAGCCAGGTCCTGGTGATCGCGCGGCCCAGCCTGCGCTCGACCGCCCAGTGCACCCGGCGCATCGGCACCGTGCCGCGGTAGTACCAGTGCCCTGGCCCGCTGACCGACACGACGGCGTCCACCCCGCCGATCAGCCCGGCGTAGCGCAGCACCACCGAGGCGCCCATGGAGAACCCGATGACGGCGACCCGGCGGTAGCCGAGCTCGCGCGCGTACCGCACGGCGGCATCCAGGTCCTTGATCTCCCGGTCGCCCAGGGTGGACAGCCCGCCGGAGCGCCCGTGGCCGCGGAAGTCGAACGTCAGCACGCCGCCCCGGGCGCGGAGCCGGCTGGCCACCTTCCAGACCGCGCCGTGCTGCCATGACAGGGTGAACCCGTGGGCCACCACGAACGCCACGTCGTGCGGCCCGGGCAGGTGCACGGTGTCGATGGCGACCCCATCGTCCGTCACCAGGGTCAGCGCCTTCACCACGGCTTCGCTCATGTCCCCATTCTGCGCGACGGCTGGTGCCGCTCGGCCCGGCCCAGCCGCTCAGGCTGAGCCCGGCCCAGCCGCGCGGCGGCCGGGCCGGGCGGGGTTATAGAGTCTCGTCGGAGGTGGCACGTGAAGATCGGACTGCAGATCCCTGACTTCACCACACCGGGCGGCCCGGCGCGGCTCGGCACCGACCTGGCCACGGTGGCCCGCACCGCGGATGACGTGGGCTTCGAGTTCCTCGCGGTGATGGATCACTTCTTCCAGATCGGCTCGATCGGCCCGCCCGGGCAGCCGATGCTGGAGGCCTACACCACGCTCGGCTACCTGGCCGCGCACACCTCCCGGGCCAGGTTGCTGACGCTGGTCACCGGTGTGACCTACCGCCACCCGGGCATCCTCGCCAAGACCGTCACCACCCTCGATGTGCTGTCCGGCGGCCGCGCCTGGCTGGGCATCGGCGCGGCGTGGAACCAGGAGGAGTCCCGTGGGCTGGGCGTCCCGTTCCCGCCGGTGGCCGAGCGGTTCGAGCGGCTGGAGGAGACGCTGCAGATCTGCCTGCAGATGTGGCGCGGGGATCAGAGCCCCTACCATGGCCGGCACTACCAGCTGGAACGGCCGCTCAACTCGCCGCAGGCGCTGCACGAGCCGCACCCGCCGATCATGATCGGCGGGTCAGGAGAGAAGAAGACACTCCGGCTCGTCGCGCAGTACGCCCAGGCGTGCAACCTGTTCCCCGGGCCGGATCTGGCCCGCAAGCTGGACGTGCTGCGCGGGCACTGCGAGGCGGTGGGCCGCGACTACGACGAGATCGAGAAGACCTGCTACTTCATCTTCGACGTCGGGCCCAAGGGCGAGAACGCCGCCGAGCTGGTGGACCGGCTGGGCCAGCTGGCCGAGATGGGCTTCGACGCGGCCATGGGCCAGGTGGTCAACGTGTGGGACTACGCCCCGCTGGAGGTCATCGGCCGCGAGGTCATCCCGGCCGTCGCCCCGCTCTGACCGTCAGGGTTTCAGCACTGGCAGCGGCGCCGCCAGCAGGTTCAGCAGGCGGGTGATGTCATCCGGGTCGGAGGTGATGACCGTCGCGCGCCAACTCGCTGCGGTCAGCGCGACGAGGCCGTCCACCACATCGGCCGTGCCCGAACTCGACAGCAGCTGACCAACCGGGACGGCCTCGTCCTCACCGAACGGGATGATCTCACAGCCCCGGAGGGTGAACATTAACCGTGCCTGACGCCGTGGGTTGCGGATCACCTGTGCCGCAACCGGTGCTGGCACCATGATGTGATCGCGCGCGGTCAGCCGGTTCAGGTGGCGTCGCACGGCTGCGTCATCGCGCCGGCTGTCAATAGCGATCAGGGCTCCGCTGTCGTAGACGTAGTCGCTCATGCCACGTCACCCCCGCCGCGGCGGGCCGCGTGATCCCGCGCTGCCATTACGGCGCGGGCCTCGTCGAGCAGCCGGTGCTCCTGCGCTACCTGAGCCTCAGCCTCAGCCATTTCTTCTGGCCTCGGGTGGCCGTGCTCATCGAAGTACTCCTCGATGGCCCGGATACCGTCGAGCCGCTTGAGCTCCCAGGCCAGCTGCTGGCGGAGGGCACGCTCGACCACGCTGGAGATCGAGGTGTGCTCCAGCTTCGCGGCCCGCCGCACGTCCTCGGCGAGGGACTGGCTGACGGTGACGTTGAGCACTGACTTCTTCTCGGTCATGTTATGAATGTAACATGACCGCGGTCGAGTCCCGGTGATAACGGCCGCGGTGGTACAACGGCAGGGCCGCATCCAGTCCCGATCACGACGGGAGTCCGCATGTCCGTGCTGAGTGACCTGACCGAGGCGATCCGGGACGGCCGTATCGACGTTATCGACCTCACCGCGCCGCTGTCCGGCCAGACGCCAGTCATCAGGCTGCCGGAGCCGTTCGGCAATACCGCGACATTCGCGCTGCACGAGATCAGCCGGTATGACGACCGCGGCCCCGCGTGGTACTGGAACGACATCAGCACCGGTGAGCACACCGGTACGCACTTCGACGCGCCCGTGCACTGGGTGACCGGCGCTGGCGGCGAGGACGTCGCGCAGGTCCCGGTGCACCGGCTGATCGCCCCGGCGGTGGTCCTCGACTTCACCGCGCAGGCCGCCGCCGACCCCGACTTCCTGCTCGAAGCCGAGCACGTCACACAGTGGGAAGCCGACAACGGCCCGCTGCCCGACGGAGGCTGGCTGCTCTACCGGACCGGCTGGGATGCGCGGTCGGCCAGCCAGGAAGCGTTCCTGAACGCGGACGAGAGCGGGCCGCACACCCCCGGCATGTCGGTGGCCTGCGCGCAGTGGCTGGCGACCCGGGCCGGGCTGATCGGGCTGGGGGTGGAGACCGTCGGCACCGACGCCGGCGCGGCGCACTCCTTCGACCCGCCGTTTCCGTGCCACGCGTCGCTGCTCGGCGCGGGCAAGTACGGGCTCACCCAGCTGCAGAACCTGGCCCTGCTGCCGCCACGCGGCGCGGTCGTGCTGGCCGGCCCGCTGCCGATCACCGGTGGGTCGGGCAGCCCATGCCGGGCCCTGGCCCTCGTCGAGCGGCCCTGATGCGGGTCACCGACGCGGTCGCGGCGACCCTGGCCGGCCTGGGCGCGGACACGCTGTTCGGCGTCGTCGGCAGCGGTAACTTCCACATCACCAACGCCCTGATCAGCCAGGGTGCCCGGTACTACGCGGCGCGGCACGAGGGCGGCGCGGCGTGCATGGCCGACGGCTGGGCCCGCACCGCCGGGCGGACCGGGCTGCTGACCGTGCACCAGGGTCCCGGGCTGACCAACGCGATGACCGGCATCACCGAGGCGGCCAAGAGCCGCACCCCGCTGCTGGTACTGGCGGCCGACGTGGCGGGCCGGGCGGTGTCGTCCAACTTCCGCATCGACGTCGCCGCGCTGGCCGCGGCGGTGGGCGCGGTCCCGGAGCGGCTGCACTCCCCCGCGTCGGCGGCCGCCGACACCGCCCGCGCCTTCCACACCGCGGCCCGGCTGCGGCGCACGGTCGTCCTGGCCATGCCGCTTGACGTGCAGGCGGGCGAGTGTGACCGGCTGCCGCCACCAGCGGCGCCGGTGCTCGGCCCGGTGGCCCCGGCCGGCGACGCGGCCGACGCGCTGGCCGCCGAGCTGGCCCGGGCCCGGCGGCCGGTGTTCGTGGCCGGCCGAGGCGCCCGGGTCGCCGGGGCCGGTCCCGACCTCGCGGAGCTCGCCGCCTCGTGCGGCGCGCTGCTGGCCACCTCGGCCGCGGCCAAGGGGCTGTTCCGGGGCAGCCCGTGGGACCTGGACGTGAGCGGCGGGTTTGCCACGCCACTCGCCGCCGAGCTGATCAGCGCGGCCGACCTCATCGTCGGCTGGGGCTGCTCGCTGAACATGTGGACCATGCGGCACGGGAATCTGATCGGCCCGGAAGCCACGGTCGTGCAGGTGGACGACGATCCGGCCGCGATCGGCGCGCACCGGCACGTGCAGCTGGGGGTGCTCGGCGACGCCGCCGAGACCGCCCGGGCCGCGCACGCCGCGCTGGGCGAGCGGTTCGGCAGCGGGCACGGCTACCGCACCGATGAGGTCCGGGAGCGGATCGCCCGCGAGGCGCGGTGGTGCTCGGTGCCCTACACCGACGAGACCGGCGGCGGCCGGATCGACCCGCGGACGCTGACCATCGCCCTGGACGGCCTCCTCCCGGCGGAGCGGACCGTGGGCGTGGACTCGGGGAATTTCATGGGCTACCCGAGCATGTACCTGTCCGTACCGGACGCGGCCGGGTTCTGCTTCACCCAGGCCTACCAGGCGATCGGGCTGGGACTGGCCTCGGCGATCGGCGCCGCGATCGCCCGGCCGGACCGGCTGCCGGTGGCCGCGCTGGGGGACGGCGGCGCGCTGATGGGAGTCAGCGAGCTGGAAACGGTGGCCCGGCTGGGGCTGCCCATGCTGCTCGTGGTCTACGACGACGAGGCCTACGGGGCGGAGGTCCACCACTTCGGCCCCGACGGGCACCCGCTGGACATCGTTCGCTTCCCGCCCACCGACATCGCCGGGATCGCCCGGGGGTTCGGCTGCGCGGCGGTGACCGTGCGCAGCCCGGCCGACCTGGGCCCGGTGCGGGCCTGGGTGGCCGGGCCGCGGCACCAGCCCATGCTGATCGACGCGAAGGTCACCGCCGACCAGGGCGCCTGGTGGCTGGAAGAAGCATTCCGGGGCCACTGAGCTAGCCGGGCGACGACGCGCCGGCCGGCTCAGCCTTCTTCGTGCGGGACAGGTTCTGGCGTCCGCGGCTGCCCGCTCCCGCGCTCCGCGCGCCCGGCGGCCAGTTCCGCGGCGCGGGACGCACCCACCCCGGACAGGGCCAGCTCCTCGGACGGGTAGGCCTCTTCGCCGTGCACCGCCACGTCGCCGATCTCCAGGTCCTCGTCCGGGATGCGCAGCTTGACGACCAGGCCGATGAGCTTGAGCAGTGCGAACGTGACCAGGCCGTCCCAGACGATGACCATGAGCGCGGCTCCCGCCTGGACCAGCAGCTGGTGTGCGTGCCCGTAGAACAGCCCGGTGCCCGCGATGCTCGGGTTCCGCCCGAGCCCGAGGTAGACGATCATCTTCGGGTCGGCCAGCAGCCCGACGAGCAGCCCGCCGCACAGGCCGGCGATGCCGTGCGTATAGACCACGCCGAGCGCGTCGTCCACCCGGTTGAACGGCGGCACCTTGCTCAGGTAGTTCCACGCGAACCAGACGATGAACGAGCAGGCGAAGCCGATGACGATCGCGCCCAGGCCGTTCACGTACCCGGCGGCCGGCGTGATGCCCACCAGGCCGCAGATCATGCCGTTGAGGCCACCCAGGAAGGTCGCCTTCCGGCCCGGGCCGCCGATCATGTCCATGAAGATCCAGGTCAGCATCGCCACGGCGGTGGCCAGGTTGGTGTTGACGATGGCCGCCGCGGCGTCCGCGCCAGCGAAGTACGGGTCACCACCGTTGAACCCGTTCCAGCCGAGCCACAAGATCCCGGCGCCGGCCGCGACGAACAGCAGGTTGTTCGGTACCGCGCGGTCCCGGTCCCGCTTCAGCCGGGGCCCGACGACCCAGGCGGCCACGAACCCGGAGACACCCGCCGCCAGGTGGATGACATAGCCACCGCTGAAGTCCAGCGCGCCCTTGCTGGCCCAGAAGCCACCGCCCCAGATGGTGAAGGCGTTGACGCAGTAGGCGAACGTGATCCACAGCGGGACGAAGATCAGCCACGCCTTGAAGTTGATCCGGCCGACCACGCTGCCGATGAACAGGATCGGGGTGATGGCGGCAAACACAAACTGGAAGTAGAC
>Ga0335078_10001558_pt1 | contig 34549 bp, 22 predicted proteins | sample Lox_Sample_32_FD_206711 | JGI IMG/M metagenome (GOLD analysis project Ga0335078, IMG submission 206711) | Soil microbial communities from Loxahatchee National Wildlife Refuge, Florida, United States - Lox_Sample_3.2 | ecosystem: Environmental > Terrestrial > Soil > Wetlands | place: USA...
TGCTTGCTGCGCCCTGGTTGTGTGAATCCAGATCGGCGGGCGCAGCAAGCAGCGCCCCTACGAGGGGAGGGGTTCCCCCCCCATCTTTTCGCATGAGTATGAGCCGTAAGGGTTTGCGGGCGAATTAGTTGTTAAGAGTATGATTCGGCGGCATTTATCGTATGTACCCTTCTGTTAACTGAGTGGTGCAAGTAAACGAGTTATGAGAATCGGTCGAAAATGGTTGACAAGAGTATGATTCGTCGAGGTTTGAAAGTCAGCCGAATGATACTCTTACGGAATAGCTCTAAATCAAGCGATTTCTACCTATCGGCAGGTTGATGAGTTCCAATTCGGGACGGCCTTTCGAATGGAACAACCGAGTCTGCGATTATAATTACCATACAGTTATCTGCTGTGTCAAATGGAAAATGGCTTTGCGGCGGTGGATTTCCTGTGGAAAGTCTTTCGAATGGAAAGGGCGCAATGAATTAACAAAGACCCCACCCTTGCTACGCAAGAGGGGCACCCGGCATGCCGGTGCCGCCGAGTCTCCTCGGCCATACAAAAATTGTGGCATATGTCACCGCCAGCTCGAGTCCCAGTTCATCGCACAGATTCGATATCGGCGCACCTTCCCGTTTCGTTCTTGGGGTGCATGCCTGCCAGATCAAAGTTCACTCCCTGGTGAATCAACTCGGTGGTATCCTTCCACCCTAAGTCACTGATCGATTGCTCGGATTGACCTGCGCACGTTTTTTTTGTGTAGCTGGCCATTAGTTCCGCGCGATCGAGTCGTTGGTGTAAGACAGCTTCTTGGGGGCCGTCAAGAGTGGATGCGCACGTTCTGATCGATTATTACAACCTGCCGCGAAGGGCGCTCAACGCGGGTGTAACTTCCGTTGTAAGCCAGATCGATAGCGTCGTGAGGTCAACTTATTCCGACACGGAAAACGTGTTCGTTCGTCTCTACGGAGGATGGTACGACGACTCGGGCTTGTCGAATGATGGCACAGTCCTCATTCAGGAAATCGGTAGGACCTTTCCCCGGCCATATCGCGCTCCCGGCGGTGGGATGTGCCATACACACTGTGACGTAGCGAGCTCCTTGATCGCCTTAAGGGGTGACATTTTTTTTGCTACAGTGAGAGAAAGGCGCGGTCTCACACCCCTCCTCCGAACCGCGGCCCCCGCGGCTTGCATCGACATGGCGAATTGCACGTCGCCGGATGTAATCAGATGGTCTAGAGGGGGATGCCCTACGGCTGGCTGCCCAGTCTCAGGTGAGGAGGCATTCTCATGCAAGCATCAAAAGCTCGTAGACATAATACTCTGCTGTGACTTAATTACTCTCGCGCGAGAGGGGGCGCATTCGAGGATTTTTGTGACGTCAGAAGATGATGACTTGATTCCTGCCCTCCTCTTGGCCCGAACGTATGGAGCAAACATCTGGCATGTGCGAACCAAGACAAAAAAGTCCAGGATATACGACGCTATGTTGGCAAGAAACGGCGTGCAGATAACGCTGATTTGAACGGAGACTTAAATGACACCCGATGAGATCAAGGAAATTAGAGCTGACATCGCGGCCTTCGCAGATAGCGAAGACAACGTACTCGTCGATAAAGGGACTGTCGTCTTCGAGCGCGACCGAGTTATGCATACGTGCCAACTTTCTGAGCCGACGGCCGGCCAAGTGTATATCGAGTATGACAAGAGAAAGATTCCCTACTTCACGTTTCTTGCAGAAGAATTGGGTCGGCTTCCCGTACTGGCGCATGCGATTCAGCAAAAACGGCCTGATGTTGAGCCCTATGTCGACACAAAAGCCGTGGCAAGCAACGCGTTGGGGAAGGTGGTATCGGAACACACGTCTGGGCTAGAGACGCTTAGAAAAAGCTGTGCGGAACAGGTGCCCGGAGAGACGCGACTTGTATTTCTAACCGGCGACGCTGGGGAAGGAAAGACAGCCCTGCTACGCAGGCTCACTCGGAGATGCGTCGACGAGTATCTAGAAAATAAGAGTTCGTGGTTCCTGCTCCATATTGACACGCAGGGCCGGTCGTTCGTCCGGTTAGAGGAGGCTGTCGCAGGTGAACTAGGCCAGCTTCGAATTTCTGGGCTATTTTATTCCGGCGTCGTGCGCCTTATAAGACGCGGATTGCTTGCGATCGCCATCGACGGATTCGACGAACTGTTGGCAGAAGTGGGCTCGGGAGAAGCATACAGTGGGTTGGGCGGATTCCTTCGGCAGCTGGGCGGGTCCGGAGTTGTGGTGGCCGCCGCCAGGAGTGCGTACTTCGAAGCTGAGAACTACACGGCCCAAAGCAAGTTGCTGTCTTCGCTCCCCGGCGTCCAGGTAACAATTGAGCAGATGAGGCTGGAGAAATGGAACAAGGAAGAGACAGTGTCTTTTTTCGAGGGATTCGTCGGCGCGGATGGTGGCAGAATTGCAAACCCCGCCGGTCTATACACTGAGCTGGAGGAGCTGCTGACCGCCAACCATGTGATCCTGCAGAGGCCCTTTCTCGTTCAGCAGATGGCTAAAATGCTGGCCTCACCCTCCGCGACAGCAAAAGAGGTAGTCGGGGACATAGGGCAAGATCTGCAACAGGTCGTCCCCAACGTAATTCGGGCATTTCTCAAGCGCGAGGTCGAGGAGAAGTGGCGAGACCCATCAGGACAGCCGTACCTGACGCTTGAGCAGCACATTCGTCTTCTCGCGGCAGTTGCAGAAGAAATGTGGACTCAGTCAAAGAATAGCTTGCCTGTCGAGATGGTACAACTCGTCGCTGAGACCGTCTTGGACGATCTTAATATTTCGAGCACCAAAAGGGTACAGGTACTCGAGCGTGTAAGAGCGCACGCCTTTCTGCCGACTGGAGCAACTCGAAGACCCGACGAACGTGCTTTTGATCACGAAGAGTTTTGGAACTACTTCCTGGCTGCAGGGCTTGCTGAAATACTCCAGACGGCGGGAAGAGACAAGATTTATCGATTTCTAGATCGCCGCTCGTTGCCCGCAATCACCGCAAAATGGACGGCCGCGGTTGGTGCGGGAAGCCGGAACAATGCCAGAGACTTGGTCCAGACTCTTAGCGACCTCTGTGTAACTGAGCTCCGTTCTGGGTATTTCAAGCAGAACGCCGGATTGGTCGCAGGGGAACTCGCCAGAGCCGCGGGCAGCGACCTGAAATTCGATTCGATGTACTTTGAGGGGGAGGTCTTTCGAGCGAGCGCAATTGCAAATGCCGGGTTCAAAAGATGTGTGTTCAATGATTTAGTAATGACCGACAGTAATTGGACAGATTGCAAATTCGTCGAATGCGAAGTCCTCGGAATATCAGTACAGAACACTCGCCTCGACCGTTGCACATTTGAGGATAGTTGCAGGGTGGTTGGAGTCCTACGAGGCGGCAATCCCGATGAGGAATTTCGTACATACGTTCCCGAAACTTGCGAGCAAATTTTGGCCGCCTGTGGCGCCCTATTCCCAAAATCGACGTCCTTTCAGCGAAGGGCGGGGATTGGCCCGGTTCCAGCGCCGCGACGACAGGCTCTTGAGAAGTTCCTCAGGATCTTTGAGCGAAACACAGGAGCCGTCGAAAACGTAATTAAGTTGAAACTCGGCCAGAGGATACACGAACTCGATAAGGAAGTTCTCCCTGCGCTGCAGAAATACGGGCTGGTCAGAAAAACCACATACCGAGGTCGAAGCGGTCAAGACCGATATGAACTTTGCTTTCCGCTGGAGACTATTCTCCAGGCCGAAGATCCGGATGCCACTGCCCCCGCTCAACTGATTGCATTCTGGCAGGAGCTGCGACGCTAAAGCAGCTTGGCTCCCATGCGGTGCCGGTACGATCAATCTGGGGAAGCAGCACGATGTTATAGCCGCTTCATCTGAGCGATGTTCGTTCGCCTCAGTAGTGTCTGGGTTGTTTACGATACACGCGACTGAATCATACTTTTAACAATTACTCCGTCTGTAGCCCTCATCGAATCATATGCATGCACAAAGATGAGCGAGCGGATACAGACTGGGCGCATCGCTGACAGATTAGACGCGGACGAGACGCGGCGACTGCGTGCTTTCCGTCTGGATTTTGCCGAAGCGCATCTTTATCATTGGACTGACCGAGGTTTGCTCATGCGAATTCGCAGTTCATTGATCATCACAACCGTCGCGCTTGTCGCGGCAATCACCATCGCGCACGGCCAGGATAAACCGGCGCGGCTGACGTTTGATGTCGCGAGCGTAAAGCAGGCTGCACCGAATCAGCCCGCCGGCGGCATCAAGGCCATGCCCGGCGGACAGGAATACGTCGCCCAGGGCGCGCCCGTCCGGCTGATGATTTCGCTGATGTACAAGATTCCGCTGCGGCAGATTGAAGGCGGCCCGGACTGGATGAACACCGAACTGTACGACGTGGACGCGAAGGCCGACGGTTCTTACAACCTGGACGACCTGCACACCATGTTTCAGAATTTGCTGGCGGATCGCTTCCTGCTGAAGTTTCACAAGGACGTGAGGGAAGGAAACGTGTTCGCGCTTACGGTGGACAAATCCGGCTTGAAGATGAAGCCGAACGACAGTCCCCAGGATTTCAATATCCCCATCATCGGCGGCCCGAATTTCACGTTCACCGGCAAGCGCGTGCCGATGGAATATTTGTGCTGGACGCTGGGCCAATTTTTGCAAGCGGATCAGCGGCCGGTGATTGATAAAACGGGGCTGAAAGGGAACTACGATTTCACGCTGTCATTTATGCCGGAATTGCCGCCGGGCGTCACGCCGGACCGCGTCCCGGCGGAATTGCAGAACAGACCATCGATTTTTGACGCGTTAAAAGAACAACTCGGCCTGCGGCTGGATGCGACGAAAGGGCCGGTGGAATATTTCGTGATTGACCACATCGAGCGGCCGGCGGCGAATTAGGGGCAGGTTCGCGGCTACTGAAAATTGCCCATCAACACAAAGGGCGCCCAGTAGAACGGATGTGAATAGCCCGCCGCGGCGGGCGCCTGCTGCGGAGTGGTTTGAAAGCCGCGATCGTTCGCGCCTTTCGTGGAGGATCCGGCCGAGCCGTGCAGCAAGGCCAGTTGCGCCTGGCGCAGCGCTTCGGCTTTTCCATCCGCGCCATTTTTCACCCAGCGCGAATAAAAATCGCTCATCAGTTTGCTGGTGCTCGCGTCGTTCACGTCCCACAATGTCGCCAGCACCGCGCCCGCGTCCTTTTGCTGCGCGATCATTCCCAGGCTGTCCATTTCCTGGCCGTCCTTGGACGCATCACCTTTGGCCGTGCTGCACGCGGAAAGAGTGAGTAATTGCGTGCCGTGAAAGCTGATCGTTGAATCTTCCATGCGTGAAAGCGTCAACTGATATCCGTTCGGTTCGCCGGATTCATTTCCGCCCAGCATGAGATAAGGCTCATCGCCGCCGCCCGCTTCTTCCACGAAATGGCTGGCGATGTGCACCACCGGGAAAGTTTTCCCGGTGCCGAGCTGATCCTTCAGAGCGGCAAACGTGAATTGCTCGTTCTCCAGCAGCTTGCCGTCCATGGGTCCGTGCGAATCCGGCACGGCCGGATCGTGCGCGACTGCGTCCAGTTCGGGCGTCACACCCGGCAGCGCGGGCAATCCGCCATAGCTGTTCGAGAGGCCCATGGCCAGCACGTGCATTCCACTTGCACTTCCACCGGCAGCGGCCATGTGCCCGTAACTTTCCGGAGTGAACAGGACATTGTTGAATCGTTCGATCATGTAGTGCTGGCCATCGTAGAGCGCCGACATCGGCAAATAGCGCAGCACTCCATCGAGTGACCACAACAGCGTCGGTGCGCGTTTGGTCTGCGTACCCGCAGGCGCTTGCTCGACCGCCTTCAGTTCATCGCTGAGTGGCGCCACGACCATGGCGTAGAGTTCCGCAAGGTGCGGCTTGGGATCGGACGAAGGCGTGCGCAGGTCGTCCCGCACCTGCAACACTTTGTCACGCAGTTGGGCCGGGGTGGCCTTCAATTCAAACTTTTCGCGGGCGTGCGCCGTCACCACAATCGCGTAGGCGTGATCTTCGCCGAGCAGCAACCGGATTCCGAGCACGCGCGGGCCGAGTTCCGCCAGCGTATTCTGCAACTGGCTCACATCCGACTTTTCCGCTTTCAGAAGTTCGTTCGCATCCTTTGCATTCATGTTCCGCGCGAGTTCCGGATAGAGCGTCTTGGCGAAAAAATCCGAGACCTGAGCGTTCTGCTGTTCGATGTTTGTGTCCAGCGTTTTCATCCGCGCGTCTTCGGCCGGCGTGCGAGTTGCCTTCGCCCGCAGCGAGTCATATTCGACGCTCATTTCGGCGAGCGTCTCCGCGGTTTTTTCCGGAGCGGCCAAATCGTTTTGCACCTTCTGTTGCGCTTCAGTGAGTTTCAGCGGCTCAACTTTGCTTTGCTCATCCGCCGCGCCGCGCACCACTTCCTTCAATTCCTCTTCCTTCAGCAGGTCGAGCACCTTTTCCGCTTCCGCCAGCCGGTCTGTCTGCACCAACATTTCCGCGAGCACGCGATACGTCGGAGACTTTGCTTCCGCATAGCCCTTCTGCAAATCCTTGTCCAGTCCAGTGATGTTTTTGCGAATCTGCTGGTAGGCGTTCACCGCTTCCATTCCGAAGAAAATCGCTTCCTCGGTCTGCTTTTCTTTCCGGAAGCCAAGCATGAGGCCGGTATCAATGCTTCCTTGCAAATCGGGATCGCCCGCGGTCTTCACTAAAGACAGCGCGGCGAGTTCAGCATTGAGCGATTTCTGCAGTTGCCCCGTATCCAGATAAATCCGGCCGATGCTGGCCAGCGTGGCCGATTCGCCGCGCTTGTTCTGCACCTCGCGCCAGATCGGCAGCGCTTGGCCGAAGGCGTCGAGCGCCTTCTGCTTATCGTCCAGATCCGTATAGAGCCTACCGAGGTCGTTCAAGGTGAGAGCTTCGCCGGCGCGATTTTTCACCTCGCGCCAGATTGGCAGCGCCTGATTGTAATAATCCAGCGCCTTCATTTTTTGTCCGACAGAGGAATACACCCATCCGATGTCATTCAGCGTCACCGCTTCACCGCTGCGATTTTGGACTTCGCGCCAGACGGGCAGGGCCTGGTTGTAGAAATCCAAGGCTTTTTCAAACTGCCCTAATTCTTCATACACGCGACCGACGTTATGCAGTGTGCTCGCTTCGCCCTGGCGATTTCCGGTTTCCCGCCAGATTGCCAGCGCCTGATTGTCGTATTCGAGCGCCTTCTGGAATTGAGCCAGCTCGTAATAAGACTGGCTCATCTCGTTGTACACCAGCGCCTCGCCGCCACGCTCCCCCGACTGGCGCCAGAAGGGCAGCGCCTTGTTGAAGGAATCCAACGCTTCCTGTTGCCGGCTTGTATTCCTGTAGACCCTGCCGATATTGGTCAGCGCGCCAGCCTGCACGTTGACGCTGTTGACCGCGCGCGCAATCCTGAGCGCCTGGTTCAAATACTCCATTGCTTTATCGGGCTGGCCGAGGTCGGCGTAGACGCGCCCAAGCGTATCCAGCGCCAACGCCTCGCCCCTTTGGTTGCGCATCTGGCGCCACATGGGCAGAGCGGAGTTTATGCAATCCATGGCGTCCTGCGGCTTGCCGAGGTCGATATCGATTCTGCCGATTTCGGTCAACGTAAGAGCCTGATAGCCCGTGTTGTTAATGCTGCGTTCGATGGTGAGGGCCGCGTTGTAATCCTCCAGCGATTTTTGCGGCTTGCCGATTAGCCGGTACAGCGGGGCCAGCGCCATCAACTCGGTCAGCTCTGCCGCCTGCTGATGCTTCTTCTGCGCGTCCGCGAGCTTCTGTTCGTGCTCGGCAATTTGGCCCTGCACGGCCGTGGCTTGCGCCCAAGCGGCGCAGCACACCAACGCGCACGCGCAGGCGATTGCCAGCGCGCGGACTATTCGACGATAAAGACGTTGCCTCATCAATTTCCCGAGGCTCATTCTACATGGCTGTGCGACAGTTTTTGTAGCCCGCACGCGGCGTTTTGGTCCCGGACCCTTCTCACCTCTGCATTGGATCCACTTTGCGCGCGCCATGCTACACAAACTGGTTTGCTCCGTAGTGCAATCGTTCTGCATCCGCGTTATTCTAATGTTTGTACAGAACACGGCATTGCCGCGCATACCTCTCTTGCAATTGGCGGCCCAAGCGGGGGGAAAACCGTTCGACATGACCGAACACACCATCAGTAAACAGCCCATCTGGGACGAACAGGAAATACAGGAATGGATTGAATCGTTTGATTCCGTGCTGCAACAAAGCGGCCCGGAGGCGATGAAGTACATTCTGAACCGCCTTCGCACGCATGCCTCAGTTTCCGGCGTCCAGCTTCCGTTCACCGCGCGGACTCCTTACGTCAATACGATTCCCGCCTATTTGCAGCCCGTATTTCCCGGTGACCAGGAGATGGAGCGGCGCATCAAGAGCCTCGTGCGTTGGAACGCGCTCGCCATGGTCGTGCGCGCAAATCGAGTCGAACACGGTATCGGCGGCCACATTTCTACCTACGCCTCACAGGCCACATTGTTTGAAGTCGGCTTCAACCATTTTTTTCGGGCGCGCAGCGAAGAATTTGAAGGCGACAGCGTTTACTTTCAGGGCCACGCCGCGCCGGGAGTCTACGCGCGCGCGTTTCTGGAAGGCCGCCTGACGGCGGCGCAATTGGAAAATTTCCGCCGCGAGCTCAAGCCCGGCGGCGGACTTTCTTCTTACCCGCATCCGTGGCTGATGCCCGATTTCTGGGAATTTCCCACGGTCTCGATGGGCCTTGGCCCGATCATGGCGATTTATCAGGCGCGGTTTAACCGCTACCTCGAGGATCGCGGCCTGAAGCCGGTGACCGACGCGAAAGTGTGGGCGTTCCTTGGCGACGGCGAAACAGACGAACCGGAGTCTCTGGGCGCCATCACGCTTCCTTCACGCGAAAAGCTCGACAATCTGATCTTCGTAGTGAATTGCAACCTGCAGCGCCTCGATGGTCCCGTGCGCGGCAACGGCCAAATCATTCAGGAACTCGAAGCAGCGTTTCGCGGCGCGGGCTGGAACGTCATCAAAGTGCTGTGGGGCAGTGACTGGGATCCGATGTTCGAGCAGGATCACGACGACATCCTGGTGCGCCGCATGAACAAGATGCTGGACGGCGAAGCGCAGAAGATCGTCGTTGAATCCGGCGCTTACATCCGCGATCACTTCTTTGGGCAGGATCCGGAGTTGCTGAAGATGGTCGAAGACATGCCGGACGAAGCGCTGCAGCGACTGCGTCTTGGCGGACATGATCCGCGCAAAGTTTACGCCGCGTACAAAGCGGCGACCGAGCATCGCGGCTCACCCACCGTGATTTTGGCGCGCACCATCAAGGGCTACGGATTGGGTGAAGCAGGCGAAGGACGCAACATTTCGCATCAACAGAAAAAATTGAACGAAGATGAGCTGCGCGAATTCCGTTCGCGCTTCGGCATCCCGCTCAGCGATCAGGAATGCGCCGATGCGCCGTTCTATCGCCCGCCGGACAACAGCCCGGAGATTGAATATCTGCAGGCGCGCCGCCACGAATTGGGCGGCTATGTCCCCAAGCGCGCGGTGCGAGCAAAGCCGCTTGTCGCGGATCACGATGAGCTTTTCAAGGAATTTGCTGAAGGCAGTGAAGCCCGTGAAGTTTCCACCACGATGGTCTTCGTCCGCATGCTGAACAAAATGATGCGCGATCCGGAAATCGGCAAACTTGTGGTGCCCATCGTTCCCGACGAAGCGCGCACGTTTGGTATGGAATCGCTTTTCCGCCAGGTCGGAATCTATTCGCGTGTCGGCCAGCTTTACGATCCCGTCGACGCGCAGACGCTGCTCTACTACAAGGAAGCCAAAGACGGGCAGATTCTCGAGGAGGGAATCACCGAGGCCGGTTCAATGTCCTCATTCATCGCCGCCGGCACTTCCTACGCGAATCAGGGCATCAATATGATTCCGTTTTTCATTTTCTATTCCATGTTCGGATTTCAGCGCATCGCGGATTTGATCTGGGCCGCCGCCGATTCGCGTTGCCGCGGATTCATGCTCGGCGGCACTTCGGGCCGCACGACGCTGGCGGGTGAAGGATTGCAGCACCAAGATGGCAACAGCCACGTCCTCTCGCTTCCCGTGCCGAATCTGCTGGCCTACGATCCCGCGTTCGCCTACGAAATCGCCGTCATCATTCAGGACGGCATTCGCCGCATGTACAAGGACGGCGAAAGCATCTTCTATTACATTACGGTGATGAACGAGCCGTACGTGATGCCGTCCATGCCGGAGGGTTCGCGCGAAGGAATTCTGAAGGGGCTCTATCGTTTCCGTGCGTCGGACGATAAGAAATCGAAACTCCGCGCGCAGCTTTTTGGCAGTGGCGCGATATTGCGCGAGGCTCTGCAGGCGCAGGAAATCTTACAGGAAAAATTCGGCGTCGCGGCCGACGTGTGGAGTGTGACGGGCTACAAGCAACTTTACACCGACGGGCTCGACACCGATCGCTGGAACATGCTGCATCCCACGGAAAAGCCGCGCGTGCCATACCTCACGCAAGCCCTCGAGGACGCACCGGGCGTGCTTGTCGCGGCAACGGACTATCTGAAGGCGCTGCCGGACATGGTCAGCAAGTGGATGCCGCGGCGTCTGGCGTGTTTGGGCACGGACGGATTCGGACGCAGCGAAAGCCGGGCGTCCTTGCGCAATTTCTTCGAGGTTGATGCGCGGTTCATCACTTACGCTACGCTGGTTGAGCTTTTGCGCGATGGGAAAATTCAGCCCGTCGTCGTGCAGAGAGCGATCAAGGAACTCGGCATCAATACCGAAAAACCCAACCCGCGGACAACATAGCGTAGTTGGGTTTACTCTGTCATCCCGAACCGCGCGGAGTTCTGGCGCGAGTGTGAGGGATCTGCTTCTAAATCGTATGGCACAGGTGGAAGCGTGTGCTACTCACCCATCGCTTCGTTCGCAATCTTCTGCGCGTCACTCTGAATCTGCTTCAAATGCTCGGCGCTCCGAAAACTTTCCCCATAAATCTTGTACGTGTCCTCGGTCCCTGAAGGGCGCACGGCGAACCAACCATGCTCCGCGATCACTTTCACGCCACCGATCGGTTTGCTATTTCCCGGAGCGGATGTCATCACGTCGCGAACTGGCTCGCCGGCCAGCGTTGCGCTTTTGATTTGTTCGCGCGTCAGCTTTGACAGGACGCGTTTCTGCTCCGTATTTGCGGGCGCGTCAATTCGCTCGTAATAGCTCGGCCCATATTTGTGCGCCAGCTCCGCATAAAGCTCGCCTGGATCACGCCCCGCGCGCGCCGTCATCTCCGCGCTCAGCAGCGCCAGCGCGATACCGTCCTTGTCCGTGGTCCACACGCGGCCGTTGCGGCGCAGCAGAGTCGCTCCCGCGCTTTCTTCGCCCACAAATCCCAGCGAACCGTCCATCAGCCCGTCCACGAACCATTTGAATCCCACCGGCACCTCGTAAAGCGCGCGCGATCGCGCCTTTGCCACGCGGTCAATCATGGAACTGCTCACGATTGTTTTCCCCACACCGAGCGACGCTTTCCATTCGGGCCGGTGCGTGAAAAGAAAGTCTACGCACGCGGCAAGATAATTGTTCGGGGGCATCAGCCCCGCACTCTTCGTCACGATTCCATGCCGGTCGTGATCCGTGTCGCACGCGAACGCAACGTCGAACTTGTCTTTCATGCCAATCAGCCCCCGCATCGCGTACGGCGACGACGGGTCCATACGAATCCGGCCGTCCCAATCCAAGTGCATGAAACGGAAAGTGGGATCGACGGCGTCATTTACGATCGTCAAATTCAATCCGTAGCGATCCGCGATACGCGGCCAGTAATGCACGCCGGCGCCGCCCAGCGGATCCACGCCCAGCCGCAAGCCGGACGCACGAATCGCATCCAAATCCAGCACGGCGCTGAGATCATTCACATACGCGCTTACGTAATCGTGTTTGTGAGTAGCGCCCGCGAGCATCGCCTTTGCGAAGGGCACGCGCCGCACGCCGTTTAATTTCGCAGCCAGCAATTCATTCGCGCGCCGCTCGATCCATTGCGTCACATCCGTATCCGCCGGCCCGCCCGACGGCGGGTTGTACTTGAAGCCGCCGTCCTCCGGCGGATTGTGCGATGGCGTGATGACGATGCCGTCTGCGATTTGCGGCTGCGCGTCGCGCGCGTGCGCCGCGTTCCAGGTCAAAATCGCGTGCGAGATCGCTGGAGTCGGCGTGAATTGGCCGCCTTGCGAAGTCATCACCGTCGCTTCATTCGCCGCCAGCACTTCCATCGCGCTCTCAAACGCGGGTGCGGAAAGCGCGTGCGTGTCCGCTCCGATAAAAAGTGGTCCGGATATTTTCTGCGCGGCGCGGTATTCGCAAATTGCCTGCGTGATGGCCAAAATGTGCCACTCGTTGAACGCGGATTTGAACGCCGACCCGCGGTGGCCTGACGTGCCGAACGCCACTCGCTGCGCCGGATTCGCCGGATCGGGAATGTTCTGCGTGTACGCGGCAAGCAGCTTCGCCACGTCCAACGCTGGAACTTCCGTCGCTGGGTGTCCTGCCAATTCGCTTATCGGCATGCGTTCACTCTCGTGCTTGTCAATGGTCTATCGTACATCATCGCCATTGCCCCAACCGAAATCCCTCCCTGTCACCGACAATTCACACACCCTGGATCCTGCGGCGCGAACCGCTGATGCTAGAATCAAAAGGGAATTTCCGCGAATCATACTGGAGGAACGTGATGCAACTGGGAATGATCGGACTCGGGCGGATGGGCGCGAGCATGGTGCAGCGCCTGGTGAAGGCTGGACACGAATGCGTCGTGTTCGACGTGAATTCCGCCAATGTCGCGAAGCTCGCGAGCGGAGGCGCGACCGGCTCCACCTCGCTCGCCGAATTCGCCGCCAAACTGAAGCCGCCGCGCGCGGCTTGGATGATGGTTCCGGCCGGCGTCGTCGAATCTACGCTGAATGAGCTGACGGCGCACATGCAATCCGGCGACGTGGTGATCGACGGCGGCAATTCCTACTACATTGACGACATTCGCCGCGCCAACGCGCTGAAATCCCGCGGCATTCACTACATTGACTGCGGCACCAGCGGCGGCGTGTGGGGCATTGAACGCGGCTACTGCCTTATGATCGGCGGCGAAAAAGAAATTGTGCAGCGACTGGATCCGATCTTTAAGTCGCTCGCGCCGGGCATCGGCGCAATTCCGCGCACGCCCGGACGCGACAAAGCCCCCAGCACCGCGGAGCTGGGATATTTGCATTGCGGACCGAATGGCGCCGGCCATTTTGTGAAAATGGTTCACAACGGAATCGAGTACGGCATCATGGCCGCCTATGCCGAGGGCCTGAACATTCTGCATCGCGCGAACGTCGGCAAGACGGAAGGGAAGACGGATGCGGAAACCACTCCGCTTCGCAATCCGGAGCACTACCAATACGATTTGCCGCTTGCCGATGTGGCGGAAGTGTGGCGGCGCGGCAGCGTGATCGCCTCGTGGCTGCTGGATTTGACGGCAGCGGAGCTGTTGAAGGATCCTTCGCTGAAAAATTATGAGGGGCACGTTTCGGATTCCGGCGAAGGCCGCTGGACCATCACAGCCGCGATTGACGAAGCCGTGCCGGTGGATGTGCTGAGCGCCGCGCTCTTCGCGCGATTCAGTTCGCGCGGTGAAGCGGATTTCGCGTCGAAAATTCTGAGCGCGATGCGCAATCAGTTCGGCGGACACGTGGAAGTCGCGGCAAGCAAGTAAGTTAGGGAGAAGAACGCAGAGATGGCATGCCCCAATTCAGACGCCCTGGTTTTCTTCGGCGCGACCGGCGACCTGGCCTACAAGCAGATATTTCCGGCGCTGCAGCAGATGATCAAGCGCGAAAACTTGAATGTGCCGGTCATCGGCGTCGCCAAGGCGGGATGGAATCTGGATCAACTGCGCGATCGCGCGAAACAGAGCCTGAAAGAAAACGGCTGCTTCGATCAGGCCCTGTATGACAAGCTCGTGAAGCTGCTGCAATACATTGACGGCGATTACGCGGACATCGCTACATTCAAAAAATTGCGAGAAATGCTCGGCAAAGCGACCTGTCCCGCACACTATCTGGCCATTCCGCCCAGCATGTTCGGCTCCGTCGTGAAATCGCTCGGCGATTCCGGCTGCGCAACCGGCGCGCGCGTGGTCGTCGAAAAACCTTTCGGCCGCGATCTGGCCTCCGCGCAAAAACTGAACGCGACGCTGCATTCCGTCTTCCCGGAATCCTGCATTTTTCGCATCGACCATTTCCTCGGTAAGGAAGCCGTCGAAAATATTTTGTTCTTCCGCTTCGCGAACACCTTTCTGGAACCGCTGTGGAATCGCAATTACGTGGACAACGTGCAGATGACGATGGCGGAATCGTTCGGCATCAAAGGGCGCGGCAAGGTCTACGATGAGACGGGCGCCATCCGCGACGTTGTGCAGAATCACCTGCTGCAAGTCGTTGCGTTGCTTGCGATGGAACCGCCCATCGGTCTTTATGCGGATGCGCTCCACGATGAGCAAGTAAAAGTCCTTCGTACGATCGAGCCGATCGATCCCGCAAATGTTGTGCGCGGTCAGTTCGCCGGCTACACAAAAGAGCCGGACGTCGCGCCGGAATCACAAATGGAAACTTACGTCGCGCTTCGGCTGAACATTAATTCCTGGCGCTGGCGCGGCGTGCCGTTCCTGATACGCGCGGGGAAGTGCATGCCTGTAGATGCAACGGAAGTCCTGGTCACGCTGAAAAAACCGCCGATGGGCGACAAGATTTCGCAGAACAACTATCTGCGTTTCCGCCTCGGTCCCGACTTTTCGGTGAATTTGTGCGCTCAGGTGAAAAAGCCGGGGAAGGAATTGGTTTCAGTGCCGGCGGAACTTTCCGTCGTGGAAAAAGAACCCGATAAGGAACTCGCGCCGTACGAGCGCCTGCTTACCGACGCGATGCACGGCGATCGCCTCCTCTTCGTTCGCGAAGACGCCGTCGAAGCCGCGTGGGCAGTCGTCGCGGAAATTCTCGACCGATCCACGCCTTTGCACGAATACGCGCGCGGCACGTGGGGCCCCGCCGAGGCGGATCACATCGCGAAATGCGCCGGCGGCTGGCACAACCCGAAAGCCTGATTTTGCTATTCGTGGCGCAAAGCTTGACACGGATCGATGCGTGTGGCGCGTAGCGCGGGAATCCAGCACGCTGCCAGCGCAACGCCCAACAAGAGCGCCGCGACGCTCACAAACGTCACGGGATCCGTGGCCTTCACTTCGTACAGCAAACTTTCAAGCAATCGGGTCAGCGCCAGCGCCGCGCCCAGGCCAATCAGCAATCCGATCGCCGCGAGCTTCAGTCCTTTGCCAAGCACCATTCGTAGAATATTTCCGCGCTGCGCGCCCAGCGCGAGCCGCACGCCGAATTCTTGCGTCCGCTGCGATACGGCGTACGAAATCACACCGTACACTCCGATCGCTGCCAGCAACAGCGCCGCCGCGCCGAAAATCCCCAGCAGCCAAGTGCTCAGTCTTCGGGGCGCTATGGACGACGACACAAGTTGCTCGACCACATGCAGGCGACCCGTTGTTTGCTGCGGATCGATCTGCTTCACGACGCTACGCACATCGTTCACCAAATTCCGCGGCGGCAAGGCGCTGCGGATCAGAAGAAAGCGTGACCTGCAGAGCGGCGCGGACTCCGGCGAATTACATACATGCTCGTACGGCTCAAAGGTGTGTGGGCCCGTCGCTTCATCCAGTGCCCCTTGCTTCACGTCGCCCACAACTCCGACGATCGTCAACCATGGCCCAGCGACGTTCGCCGGTCCCCACTTCAATCGGCGGCCGACCGGATCTTCAGCCGGCCAGTATTGCTTGGCCATTCCTTCGGTGATGATGACGGCATCGCCTTTGCCCTGCAGTTCGTCGCTCGTAAAATACCTTCCGCGAATCAGCGGAATTCCCAGGGTCTGAAAATAATCGCCCTGAATCAGCGTGTGGTAATCGACCGGCACTCCGTTTTTCTGACCCGCCTCGTGCCCTTCCGCCGTGAAGGTGTGCGTCCATCCGTTGCCCAATGGCAATTGGCTGGAAATGCCAAAGCTCTGCACTCCCGGCATTACCTGGACGCCGGCTGCAAGCCGGTCAAAGAATTGATCCACCTGCGGCAGCTTGCTGTATTGCGCCTCCGGCAACACAATCGATAGGCCAAAAGTATTCTCCGTGCGGAATCCCGGGCTTGCTTCCTCCACGCGAAGAAAGCTGCGGATCAAAAGTCCTGAGCCGGTAACGAGCAATAGCGCCAGGGCAATCTGTGCGATCACGAACGCATCGCGCACGCGCACGTGAGCGCGCGAAGTGGATTCGCTCCTGCCGCCTTCCTTCAGTCCTTCGTTCAAGTCCGTTCTCGCGGCGAAAAATGCGGGAACCACGCCAAAGATCACGCTGGAAAGAACAGAAATCGTCAGCGTAAACGCGAGCACGGTGGCATCCAGCGAAACTTCTTGCACTCGCGGCAGAATGGTCGCGGCAAGTTCCAAAAGAAATTTCACTCCGCCATACGCCGCCAAAAGTCCCAGGGCGCCGCCGATGAAACCGAGCAGTCCGCTTTCCGCGAGCAATTGACGCACGAGCCTTCCGCGTCCGGCGCCGAGCGCGACGCGCACGGCAATTTCACGTTTTCTCTCCGCGCCGCGAGCCAGCAAAAGATTTGCCACGTTCGCGCACGCGATCAGCATCACAACTCCTGCTGCGCCGAGCAGGAGAAGCAGCAGCTTCTTCGTGCCGCCCACTATCTCCTCCGCCAGTCCCGTGACGCTGGCCTCCAGCGCGGCTTTGGAACGATCGCGTAACTCGACGGGGTAGAATTGCTCTTGAATGTCGTTGGCCACCGTCATCACGTCTGCATTCGCGGCGGCAACAGAAACTCCAGGCTTCAGCCGCGCAAGCACTCCGAAATTGAAATTATCGCCGCGATCCTGCGCGCTTAGCTCCGGAGCGGTGAATGCGATGGGTACCCACACATCCGCCGGGCCGGTATACGCCAGTCCGTTAGGTGGAAATTCAAATCCTTTCGGCATCACGCCAATCACTTCATAGGGCATGCGATTCACGAGGATTTTCTTTCCGAGGACGCCGGGATCGCCCGCATATCGCGTTCGCCAAATGTCGTAACTCAAAATCACGCTGCTCGTGCCGAATTGATCTTCGGCCTCTTCAAAGGTGCGGCCGAGTAGCGGTGTCACGCCAAGAAGCCGGAAGACCGCCGCGGATGTGCGGCTGCCGAACACGCGCTCCGGGGTGCCTTCCCCCGCCAGATCCACCGTCAGATTTGAAAATGCTCCCAAATCCACAAACGAATGATTCATCCGGCGAAAATCGCCGATGTCTGGCGCAGAAACGGGGAATTTCCCCGGCAGAATTTTTGGAATTGACTCGCGCAGAATCACAAGGCTGTTCGATGCTGGAAAGGGAAGCGGTCGCAGCAGTAAGGAATTGACGACGCTGAAAATCGCAGCTGTCGCGCCGATGCCAATCGCGAGCGTCAGCAACGCAACGGCAGTGAATCCGGGCTTTTTGCGCAGCATCCGCGCGCCGAACTTCAAGTCCTGAAAGAACGTTTCGATTATCGGCAGCCCCCTGCGTTCGCGATAAATCTCTTTGTGCTGCTCCACTCCGCCGAAATCGCGCTTGGCCGCGCGGCGCGCCTCTTCAGCGGAAAGCCCGCGGCGCAGGTGTTCCGCTTCGGCTAGTGCCAGATGCTCGCGCAGCTCGTCGTCCAGCTCGACATTCTGTCTCCCCTTACCAAACACACCAACCACGCGCGAAGCGATTTCTCGAAGACGTGACATCAATCGGTTCTCCGTTTTCAGTTCTAAGAACGCATCGCCGTTGCAACCGGCGAACAGCCTAGCAACAACCGAGCCGCCTGACCGCCCATCGCGGGCGGGTCAGGGGTTAAGACGCTTAAGTTCGATATCCTTGCCGTCCAGATGCAGGATCAGGACTTGGGCAGGGCCTCCGTCCGGTAGTTTGAAGGAATATTCGTCGCTCGAGCTTGCGGAGTAAAAATCCTTTGGACTCTCAGCAAGAAGCTCCTGCTTTGGCTCGTCGTTCTCTTGAACGAATAGACGGCCATTTTCAACTGTGACGGTAAGCACCGCGTCGGGAGAGAGTGCGTATTTTCCGATCAGCCGGTTCAGTTGGGTTGGAGTAAGAGAAACTGTTTTGTGCTCCTTCAACTTTGGCAGCGGAGGAAGCAAGTTGTAGGGTGTGTACCCTTCCCAATCAAAGGGGAATGCAGTTGCGCCCAGAATCGAATCCATGAGCGGTTTGAAAATTCCTTCGCCATTGGAACTATTGGTCATGATCAGGATACCGCTGCCATTATTGAAGCAGAGTGCGAGATGGCGCCAGCCTTCGTCGTGACCTTCTTTGAAGAAGGCCTTTCCGTATGGAGAAGAATATAGCCCCCAGCCCAGTCCATAGCGGAGGCGAATGCCGTCATTGGCGGTGGTGGTTGCTTTTGCGAGCGATGGAAACTGATGCGCCGAATGGATGGTGACTTGCGGGCTTAGCATTTCACCTGTGGTTTTCGTGGTCAGAATTTTTCGCTGCATCACCTCGCTCAGGAATGTGGCGTAATCATGCAACGTGGTTTGCATTCCACCTGCCGCGTCCGGGGTGGGGCGTTGCTCGGGGCCGAGCGAGCGCCCATACTCGTCATATCCGTTGGCGAAATTGCTCTCGAATCGCGAGTTCCACACCATGCTCGTGTTCGTCATCTGCAATGAGCGGTAGAGGTTTTCTTCCATCAACTCGGTGAGCGATTTCGCAGTCACCGTTTCCACGACCATCTGTGCGAGAACAATTCCCTCGCCCGAGTACGCGTAGCGTGTGCCGGGCTCGAAGTGAATTTTGAGTTTGCGGTCGTCCTCAAACGCACGAAAGTTCGGGAAGCCGGTGGTGTGGCTGAAAAGCATGCGCAGCGTGAGCTTTTTGTAGCGGTCGTCGCCTTGAAGGTCCGTGTATTGCGGATATTCGGGAAGCGGCTTGGGAAGATATTGGTAGATGGGCTTATCGAGGTCGAGAGTACCCTCTTCCACCAGGCGCATGACGACTGTCGCAAACGCCGCTTTGCTCAGAGATGCCGCAGCCATCACGGAATTCGGCGTCAACGGAAGATTCTTTTCGACGTCGCGTAGTCCGTAGGCTTTCATGTACGCAATCTGGCCATCGTGAAAGATAGCAATTCCAAGGCCTGTGACATGGGCGGCTGCCATCAACTGAGTGGCGACGACGTCGACTTGCGAACTCGGCATTTCGGTGCCGTCTGGACGCTTTACGGAAAGCTGTTGAGCGCTTGCCAGAAGAGCCCCAAACAACAGTGTCCATGTGAAAGCAATCGGCAGGCGAGTCATGGTTCCTTCTCGACGGTATATAGGGAATCCCCGATTTGAGCGCCTCCACACCCGCACAATATAATTCCGAAGGCTTCCCAGCGTGTGTCTGGCGACGGCGGTAAATCCGGGATTTTTGTGCGACATACGCGCGCCGAATTTCAGATCTTGAAAAAATGTTTCGATCATGGATATTCCCCTCCGATCCCGATAGGTTTCCTTGACTTGCTCGACCTCGCCAAACTGTCGTTTCGCGGCGAAGCGCGCCTCCGCCGGAGACATTCCGCGGCGAATGTTTTCTTCCTCCGCCAGCGCCAAATGTTCGCGCAGTTCGTCGCCCAGTTCCTTTTCACGGGCAGCGAAAGAAAACATTCCTCGAATGCGCGACAAATTTTCCCGCAGCCAACTCATCTCAAGACTCCTGCTTTGCTCCCAGCAGCCGGCCCATAAATGCCGTCAAGCGCGACCAATTTTCGGCCTCGGTCGCAAGCTGCCTCTGTCCACGCCGCGTGATGGAGTAATACTTTGCGCGGCGGTTGTTGCCGGAAACGCCCCACTTCGAGTGGATCCAACCGCGCTGCTCCAGCCGCAGCAGCGCCGGGTACACGGTGCCCTGATTCAGCCGCATCAGATCGCCGGACATTTGCTCCAACCGCCGTGCGATGCCGTAGCCGTGCAGCGGCCCCATCGTTTCCAGTGATTTCAAGATCATCAAATCCAGCGTGCCTTGCAGGACTTCTGTGTGTGCGCCGGGAATGGCATCCTCCTGTTGATACTCAACAGAAAGTATATTTCCTTCTGTTGATTGTCAACAGGTACTTAGACGAAAGAATTCGGGATCTGTTTCAAGGTACGGGAAGAAAACTTTGCGCCGAGGACGGCCGCGCGGTCTTGATTATGTGGCGAGCCGCGCGCCGCATCTGCTGCAGAAATGTCCGCCGGGAACCAGACTTCCGCCACAGGCGGCGCAATACTTGCCGTAAGCCGGCTGCGCGGGAGCGGTCGGATATACGACGACGTGAGTCGCCGCAGGATCGCTCGTGATCGCCCAGATCAGCGCGATAATCCAGCCGATCACCGTCCATCCAAGGAACAGATTCAGCAGCAGAATGCCGCCGGAGCTTCGCTTGTTCCAGCCGATGATCGCCGGCAGGAAATACATTCCCACCGCAAACAGAAAGAAAATGTGCATGGCGTCACCTCGCTACCGAAAGAGTTTGTTTCCAATTAGTGTAACGCAATTCTTGAAAGGATTGTTCCGCCGGCCGGCGGAGTGGGAATCACGGAATGTGGCAAAAAAAGCAGAAAGCCCGCCGTGGGGCGGGCTCTCCAGAGGGGAGAATTGTTCCAGGCCTATGCGCGGAAGACCCGAGAACTCATTTCCTCGGCGGGGAGTCTATTTGAGCCCGCGCAAGCCCGTCAAGAAAATACGAAATCGCCGCGAAAAGATTTAGCGCCGTAGAATCAATCAGTTACGCGGAAAATCCACAGGAAATCCTGCAGATTTCCTAAGCACCGGCGACAGGAAACTGCAAGGGCTAGTAGAAATCTTTGGTGTTCACACCGCGGCCGTTGATGTTCAATTGAATGACTTCTATGGAATGTGGCCGGTCAAAAACCTTGCCGGGGAAGAAAAACTTGACGACCAATCTTAAGAGTGCGAATCCGAGTCCGCTCACAATGGCGATCAGACAGATCGCGCCGGTTCCGAGAAAGGCGCCGACAACATATACGTTGATGCTGGGCTGCGTGGCGTGGAACGACGGTTCATTCCACATCACGTTATGGCCGAAGGCCACCTGACTGAGCAGTGCTTTACCGTATGAAGCCGGCCGCGAATCCAGCGCGAGGACGATCAGCGTGGATTCGCGGCGGTACGTGACGGCCGAATGCCCTTGTGTGGATTTTTCAGCCGACAGGCCGTCGAGCAGCGGCTGCATTTTCTCAAATTGTCCCTCAGCAAGCTGCTGTGTGGGATATTCGATCACGAGCAGCGCCGCTTCCTTTCCCGTCTTGCGGTAGCGAACCATCATCGCTTCCGCGCCCTGCGCAAAGCCGGCCCAATCGCCGCTGCCGATCGGCAGCATTTTTTGCATTGCGAGGGGGCCAAGCGCATATTGCTCGGACGAGGGAATCATGCCCTCGGCCGGAAAATGATCCTCGATGTTCGGGTACGGACGAGCGTCTGCCTTCGGAGTCACGCTTGTGAGTAAGCTCGAAATATCCGCTTTCGCTTCCGGCAGCCGGTTGCCGGAAACGTCCAGCACGAAATTTCCGTCAACGATGAGCGCCCGATTTGCCGATTCAGCCGAAAACTGCGTGAGCTTCGCCGCCCGCATCTCCGAGGGCCGCAGGAAAGTAAACGCTCCGTATGCGGCGGTAGGATCTTCCATGCGATACAACGTGACAGTCAGTATGTCATTGCCGTTCATGTAGTTCTGCCGCTCGATGGATTGGAACCCGTATTCCTGGAGAATGGGCGCGTTCGTGCCTGCCACGCTCTGCAGCGTCGCCGCGCTGGCATTAGGAGACGCACCGGCGCTCCAATTGCCGAACGCTGGCGGCAGAACGCCCTGAGCTGAAGCAGCTCTAGCGGAAACCAATAGAATCGTGGCAAACAAGCAGGCAAGCGAAAACTTTCGCACGGAATACCTCTTTGGGATTAGACGCTGAAATTCTACCGCTGGTTCCCGGATGAGGCCAGACTTGTTGATCGGCCGTTGGCAGCAACCTTTGCCTGGTTGGAAGCGACGCTGTTCGTGCTTTGAAGATAGGCTTCAACGCCCTGGAAAAGTCCTTCGGCCACGCGTTCGCGCCCTTCTGGCTTTTCCAGGGACGATTCGTCGGTTGGATTGCTGATGAACGAAATTTCCGCGAGGACGGATGGCATGTTCGCGCCGATCAGCACGACAAAAGGCGCTTTGCGCACGCCGCGGTTGCGGATGCTGTGATTTGTACGCTGCAAATCCTTTGTGAGGGAATCCTGAATGTCCGTTGCCAGCTCACGGGATTCTTCAATTTTTTCGTTTCGCTCGATGCGCTGGATCAAATCGTCCAGATCGTGAACGCCGTTTTGCGCCGTGGCGTTTTCGCGCGCGGCAACCTGCATCGCCTCCGGTGACGGCGAGAAATTCAAATAATAGGTTTCCACTCCGCGCGCACTGGAATCCGGGCTGGAGTTGGCGTGGATGGAAAGGAACAAGTCCGCCTTCGCTTGATTGGCGATATTCGTGCGCTCTTCAAGCGGCACAAAAGTATCGTCCGATCTCGTATAGGTGATTTCCGTGCCGGGCAGCCGTTCTTGAATCAACTGGCCGAGCCGGAGCGCCACGTCCAGACACAGATCTTTTTCCATCAGGCCTGTCGGGCCGACTGTGCCGGTGTCATGCCCGCCGTGACCGGCGTCAATCACGATGTGCCCGACCTTCAGGCCCAGCGCGCGAGAAAGCGACTGCTGGCCGTCGCGCGTCGGCGCGGGAACCGGAGTCGCTTCCGCCACCTGCCCAGTCTTCGGCCGCAGCGATTTATTGTTGATTGGCGTCACCGAGGGCTGTGAACTCGCAGATGGCACCGGTGGACCGTACACCTTCGTCTCGGCAACCTCATTGGCGGAGTCGTCGGCTGGCGGCGCGCTATTTGCAGTAACGGATTTTTCCGCATTCGCGGCAATCTTTCGGTTGTTCGAGGCGTGCGTTGGCGATGCCAACGATTGCGTGACGGGGAGTTTTAGCTCCTTTGCCGGCAAATTCGCCGCCGTCGTTACGGCGCTTGCGGCAGAATTCTTCGCGTGCACGTCCACCACCATGCGGTAAGGATCGCGCAACAGGAAAACGGAATAGTCTTTGATTTTGCCGGTTTCAAGCACGATGCGCACGACGTTCGCTTGATTCTGCGCCACCCGCACGCTCTTTAGCAGATCGCCTTCTATCTGCACAGGAGCCGCGGCGGAATGCGCGAGCCGCGCGTGGCTCACATCAAAATAAATGCGGTCCGGATTGCTGATGCGCGCGGCCTGATAGGTCACCGGCCCGTCTAGATTGATCACCAGGCGTGTGTAGTCCGGCGTGTTCCACGCCTTCACGTCGTGCACGTTCGCGATTTTGTCCGCGGCGGGCTGCTCCATTACTTCGGTGTAGCTTTCGTCCGGAATCATCTGCTTCGGCAGGGAAGCGGCCGATTCCTTCGCCGGAGTTGGCTTCGCGATTATCTGCGCCGGCGGTGCGGATTGCTTCAGGCTATTTACCGCCGATTCCGTCACCGGCGCCACGGGTGTCGCCGACTGATGCAGCGTCAATTCCGCAAGCGCTTTGCGCGCGTCTGGAGCGCGAAGCGAGTGGGGATGCAGTTGCAAAAACTGCTCAAAAGACTTCTGCGCTTCCGCGCGCTCATTCAAGTCGTCCTTTTGAATTTGCGCGACGCCAAAAAGCGCGTCCTCACGATAGCGGCTCTGCGGATAATCGTGCAGAAGGTATTGGTAAGTGTCCAGCGCGACCTGGTAATACTTCGTGTCGAAGCGGTCGCCCATTTCGTGATAGAGATCCGCGACCATCAAAATCGCGAAGGGCACATCGTTCGCCTTCGGTGTTATCAGGTAAACAGCGCGATAGGCCTTCACGACGGAAATGTATTGAGCGACCGTCCGCTGCGATTCCGGCGTGGCTTCCAGGGCAGCGCGCTGTTTCTGCGCGTGATCAAACTGCGCGGCGGCGGCTAGTTGCGGAGTTGGCGGAGTGCCTGTTTTGTCCGATGCAAACGAGGGCAGCGAAGCGAACGCCAACGCCGCGATCAACAACGTAGCCGCAAGAACAGCGCCGGATTTCGCGCCTGCAACGAATTGTCTGCTGATGTTCACAACAAATTCCAACTTATCATCTACTCATCGCCTTCGGCTGCCGCTCCCCCGCGGACTGCCAGCCTCGGGCCTCGTCTCAAATCAACCGTCTATTCGTTCGCCCAAACCAAGCGCCCTTGCGAATCCGTCGTGCGATAAATCTGATGCGCGGGCGACTGAACCACTTTCACCGGCGCCGTCTTTGCTTCCGTTTCCGGCTTAGCCGCTGCGGCAGGATCTTTCATCGTGCTCGCCGCAACCGCCGGCGCTGGCAACCCGCTCGCGCGCGTGGCCAGCACGGGCTTCAAGCTCACCGGAGTGAGCCGTGCCTGATCGCTCGCCAAATAATTACTCTTCACTTTGCCCACGTATTGCCGCGTTTCGGCGTTTCGTGGGATGCCGCCTGCGCGATCTACCGCGCCCGCGCCCGCGTTATACGCCGCGAGCGATTTATCCAAATCGCCGTTGTATCGTTCGAGCAAAGTCCGTAAATATCTCACGCCTGCTTCCAGATTGTCCTGCGGGCTGAAAATGTTTTTCACACCCAATTCCATAGCCGTTTCGGGCATCAATTGCATCAAGCCTACGGCGCCTTTGCGCGAAACCGCGCCAGGATTTCCGCCGGATTCGGTTTCCATCACGGCTCGCACGAGCGCGGGATCCACACTGTGCCGCGCCGCGGTTGTCTGCACCAGTTCTTCGAGCCGTGCTGGAGACAGCGCTTGCCCGCTATTATGCTCAGACGGCCGAGAAGATGCAAAAGTTTGCGCATTTCGAGTAATCAGGTTGTCAGCCGGCACGACCGGCTTAACTGCAGCCGATCCATTAGGTTTCAGCGCGTCGGACGGCGCAATGGGTGATTTTGACGCAATTGCATGTGCAGCCGGTTGCGGAGCTGCTACGTTGATGTAAACCCGCTGGCCGTGTTCATCGAGGACGGAAACAATCTGCGCGCGCGCGGGAACTGCTGAAAATGCTCCGAGCGCGACGATGATTCCAACGAGCGATTTGGACAGAGCGGTCATGTTTTTGGGGAAGGCAACGCGGCTCAGAGCTGGGTGACCCTCATGGTCGCAAACCTCTGCAAATGCTCAAAGTTAGCTTGGCAGGATTGGTATCCGGCCGGGCATTTCTAGCGCTGAGGGGACTATAGCATCCGGTCTACAACGGCAGGAACCGCTTCGAGGGCCAAATTTAGGGCAGCTGTGTCTTTTCCGCCAGCCTCGGCCAGATCGGGCCGGCCGCCGCCTTTTCCACCCACTTTTTCGGCGATGGCGGCTATCACCTTGCCAGCATTGACTTTAGAGGTCAGGTCCTTCGTCACTCCGCATATCAGGGCTACCTTATCGCCTTCCACCATGCCGAGGAAGACGACGCCCGACCCGAGCTTCTGCCGGAGGGTATCAACCAGGCCGCGAAGGGCGTCGCGATTCATGTCGGCGACGCGGGCGGAGATGACCTTGACGCCTTTGACGTATTTGGCCTGGCCGATCAAGTCATCCGCGCCGGCCTGGGCCGATTTTTTCTGTTGCGCGGCACCCGCCTTCTCCAAGCCGCGTATACCCTCCATCATTGCGCGAAGCCTCTCTGCGGATTTTTCCGTCGAGGAATTCAGCATCGCGGCCAGCGTCCGATTTAAGTCCATCGCGCGCTGATACTCTTCCAGCCCCTTGACGCCCGAGATGGCTTCCACGCGGCGGACGCCGGCCGCAACGGAACTCTCTGCCACAATTTTGAAAATGCCGATGTCGCCGGTGCGCTTCACGTGCGTGCCGCCGCAAAGTTCCTTGCTGTAAAACCCGCGCGGCGAATTGGGATCGTGGATTGTCACTACACGCACGTTGGATTCCGGGTAGCGATCGCCGAAAAACGCCAGGGCGCCGGACGCGAGCGCGTCGTCAATCAGCATGATGTTGGTTTCGATTTCGTTGTTCAGCAGGATTTCATCGTTGACCTGTTGTTCAATATCGCGCAACTCGGCTGGATCCACTGGAGCGAAATGCGAAAAATCGAAACGCAGACGCCCGGGTTCGACGAGCGAGCCAGCCTGCTTCACGTGCGTGCCCAAAATATTTCGCAGCGCCGCGTGCATCAGGTGAGTCGCGGTGTGATTGCGCTTGATGTGCTCGCGCCGCGCTCCGTCGGCCACAGTCGCAACCCGGTCGCCGACTCGAAGCGCGTCGAGCGCGACGACGCGATGCGCAATCAATCCCGCGACGGGGTAATACGCGCCCTTCACATCGGCGAGCTCGATGGCTTCGCCGTTATCGTAAAATTTCCCGACGTCCGCCACCTGGCCGCCCGATTCGGAATAGATGGAGGTGCGGTCCAGCACGATTTCCGCTTCCGCGTCCGCGGGGATTTCCTTCACCGAACCGTTTTTCGTGACAATGGCTTCCACCCGCGCGTCGCGCGTGCTCGCGCCGTAATAAAAATCCGGCTCGGTGCGGTAAGTTTCCGCCAGCTTCGCGTAGACCGGATTCGCAACTTCTTTGTGCGCGCCTTTCCATGATGCGCGGGCGCGGGCTTTCTGCTCACTCATGGCACGGTCGAACCCTGCCCAGTCGACTGTTATGCCAGCGTCGCGGCAGACATCTTCGATGAAGTCCCGAGGTAGTCCGTACGTGTCATAAAGCCGAAAAGCATTTGTGCCTGGATAGTGAGGTTGGGTGGAGTCGGGCAGCACACCACCTGGGAACAAGCGTTCAGGATTTGGTCGGATTTTGAGTCCGTACCGTTGTGAAGCCTCCGTTATCTCTTCCAATGGCCGGCCAAGACTGAGCCAAGTCCTGACCCTGTCGTCGTCGACCCACACCACATCTTGCTTTTCTCTCGCCCTAGCACGCTCGGCAAGATATGCATCGAACTCGAGGTCCGCATCTAACTTGGCTAGACCGACCGCTACCGTACTGCCGAACCGCTCTTCCTCAGAGTGGATCACACGCTGAATGTGTGGAAGCATTCGCTTGAGTTCTGGATACGTCTCACGCAGTTGTTCTTGGTTGGAAACCGCGTTTGCCATACTCGAGAGCGTCCATAGATCGCCTCCCTGCAGCCGGGCATGACGCAATGCACGTCGCATAATTTTGCGAAGCACATAACCACGCCCTTCATTGGACGGTATAACTCCGTCGGAGATCAGAAATGTGGTTGCACGTGCGTGATCAGCAATAATGCGCAGCGATGCGCGACTACTTGGTGTGTCCACGAATGTTCTGTTTCTGTCAATGAGGGCCTTGGCCGTCGCGATCAGCGGAGTAAACAGATCCGTATCGTAGTTCGAGACTTTGGTCGGATCCTGCATGTTCAGCAGAGTCGCCGCGATACGCTCGAGCCCCATACCGGTGTCAACGGAAGGCTTGGGAAGGGGATTAAGCGTCCCGCTCGCATCGCGATTGAACTGCATGAAGACCAGATTCCAAATCTCAACGTACCGCCCGCAATCGCACGGAAATCTGCAGTCCGTATGGCCTTCGTCAGACGCCAGAGGCCCCATATCATAGAAAATCTCGCTGCACGGGCCGCACGGGCCGGTGTCTCCCATAGCCCAGAAATTCTCTTTCAGGCCCGGCACCGCGAACACGCGATCGGACGGCGCTCCAGTTTGAATCCACAGCTCGCGCGCCTCTTCATCCACGCCAAGGGTATTGCCCGGCGCGACTTCCGCTCCGCCGAATACTGTGAAGTAGAGCTTTTCTAGCGGAATGCCGAACCAATCCTTCGAGAGCAGAAGTTCCCAAGCGTAGGCGATCGCGTGTTTCTTGAAGTAATCGCCGAACGAAAAATTGCCGAGCATCTCAAAAAATGTGTGATGGCGATTGGTGAAGCCGACGTTTTCCAGATCGTTGTGCTTGCCGCCGGCGCGAACGCATTTCTGCGAAGTGGTCGCGCGCTTGTAGTCGCGCTGCTCCAGGCCCAGAAAAACGTCCTTGAATTGATTCATCCCAGCGTTGGTGAAAAGCAGAGTGGGGTCGTTCACCGGCACAAGCGAACTGCTACGCACGGGCTTGTGGCCTCTCTCTTCAAAGAAGCGCAGAAATGTTTCGCGGATTTCGTTGCCTGTCACGATTCCTCGCCGACGCCGGGATGAAACTGAAATTACATTATGTCAGAGCGCCGACACGCGCCGCAAACGTGGCGCTGCCGCGCTTCGCTATCTTGCTTTGTAGCTGCATTCTGAGTAAAAGGATACTATGGCCGCAGCACGTATTTCTGACTTCAGTGCGAGCCATTTGTCGCGTCGAAAGAGTTTCGCTGGGATTCTTGTCTTCTTCGTCTTGGGGATCGGGGCGGTTGTCCTCTTGTCGCCGACGCGGCTGTTCGTACCGAAGTACAACTTGCAAATGTACCTTGCAGACCCTGGTGGGCTTGTCGTCGGCAACCCGGTCAAAATGGACGGACTTCCGATTGGTGAAGTTACCTCGATCGAACTTACGCACCGCGAAACGGATCCGAACCGTCGCATTCGTGTGCAACTGAAGGTCGCTAAGGAATACAGGGATCTGATCCGCCAAGATTCAACTGCAACGATCAAGTCCATTGGGCTTCTGAATGGCATTTATGTAGCGATTGATCGCGGTTTCCAGGGCGCTTCCATTCCGCCCAACGGTGAGATTCGCGCGAATCCCGCTCAGGTGACGAACGCGGTTGACGTGATCAAGGCCATCGGTGCTGTCGCCGAAGTAGTCAGCCAGAACAACAAGAGACACAAGAACAATCAACCGCCCGCAAGTCCAGCTTCCCACTAGCGGGAAAAGCCTCCGCGAGCTTTAGTTCGCTCCTGTCATCTCATCTGCAATCCGCCGCAGGTTTTCCCGCACGACGCGCGCGAACGGTGCATGCGCCGGCTCGTAAGCGCGGATGCGCGTGGCTTCGAGAATATAGATCTTAGCCTTCAGGGTGAGAAGCGCCAGGCGGTCGTCTGATTTTTCAACGGCGTGAATTTCTTCGTCGAACACATAGTCGGGCTTGCTGCGCACCAGCTCCCGCAGATTCGGCGCATCGCGAAGGTATGCGCCAACGCCCTGCTGAAGAATGCTTTCCAGAGTGAACGGCCCCTTCCAATCCGGATGCAGCCGCGTAAGTTCCTGGCGGACGCTTGTCATGTACGTCTTAAATTGCTGAGCGTCGGAAGCGAAATCAGTTCCGTCGAAGGCGTAAACAGAGAGGCAGTAGACCGCCGCGAGTATGCGCGGCCGGGCGGATTTCAGTCGCGATGCGTCCTGCGTGTGATCGTGCCCCGGCGCGTTCATTTCGGCCAGGATGCGTGAGAGTTCGGCGATAAGCGCATCCGTCTGCGCAATTGTGAAGGCGGCGAGCGCTTCTGGAGTCATCATCACTCGTCGCCGCTCGTTTCCAGGTCGACGAGCTCCATATCGTCGCCGGGCGCCGTGCCGCTGGCGATTCCGCGCATCGCGCGGCGAATCATGTCCGACGAAAACCCCGATCGCAGTAAGTTATTCTGCAGCGAAGCGCGCTTGCGCATATCCAGCGGCCCGCGAATTAACTTCAGCTTGCGCTCCAGCCTCTTCTTCAGCATCTCTTCTTCATTTGATTCATCAAACGCCTCGTCGCATGCGGCTTCGATGTATTTATCCGCGACCCCGCGCGCGCGCAGTTCCCGCGCGATGCGATAGCGCCCCTGAGATCGGTGCGTCGCACGTTGACGCGCAAAAGTTCTCGCGAAGCGTGCATCATCCAGGTAATTCCGCTCGCGCAATTTCGCCAGCACAGGCGGCACAAGGTCGCCGCGTTCAGCCTTGTGTTCCAGCGCCCGTTTCATTTCATAAATCGAATACGCGCGCCGCATCAACGCGCGCATCGCGGCGGCGTAAAGATCAGCTTCTGTGGAAAGTTTGCGCGGTGTGCGCTTGCGAAACGGGCTCACACACGAAGAATAGATTCGCGGGAGCAACTAAGCAAGGAAAGTAACGCAGAAATGCCGGTGTGACGCCGGTCACGCGGAACCGTGAGTGGCGTCACGGCAATTGCTGCGTGAGAAGGGTAGAAGTGAACGCAGAAGGAGAGAGACCACGAATGAAGCAGAGTTGCTGCACCGAGGATCTCCCGAACGGCAAACCCGGAACGGCAACGTGAAGTGATCCGCAGAACGGTCGGAGGTCGCGGAAAGACTGAAATTTGTGGCATCTCGATTTCTTCTTTTGAAGGCGGCGGCTGGGCACCAAGCATAAAAAAGCGAACAGCGCTAATGTCGCACCGGCCGTAAACGGCCGGATGGCTAAGGCCCCAGCCGCCACTCAGAAATTTTGGGGGACCCGGACAAGAACAGCAGTGAAAGCGGAGGTGTGTGATGACGGGTATGGTATTGCGTGACACCCTGTTCGACGATCTGTTTGATGTGCGTCGGGAATTCGACAGGGCATTCCGCCGGCTGTTGACAGCGACGCCGAACGGAAAGGAACAGATGGCTCCATGGGGAGCGTTCAATTTTGTACCGGCCATCGAGTCCTATTTGGACAAAGATGGCAAGAAGTATGTTTGCAAGGTCGCTCTGCCGGGGATCGAGCCGAAGGAAGTGCAGGTGAGCGTACAGGGGAACATGCTGACGATCACCGGCGAGCGGAAGTTGACGAAGGAAACAAAGGAAGTGAATTACCTGTGCCAGGAGTTCGCGTATGGGAAGTTCGAGAGGGAATTCGAGCTGCCCGAAGGCGTGAACGCCGAGAAGATGAACGCCGAGTATGTGAACGGCGTCCTGGAGGTCACGGCGCCGATAGCAGCGGTGGCGTTACCGAAGAAGATTGAAGTGAAGACGGTGCCCATCGCGAGGCCGATGGCGGCGTGATCTGGTGCAGTGCAAGAGGAGCCCGGCCCGCAAGCAGCGGGCCGGGCTTGTTATTTTAGCGGGTGTACCTCGCACTGACACGAATAGCTGCAGCAAGTTGATTTTCTTTGCTCGCGTACCTGAACTATGATAACTTTCTGAAGTCGAAGAGAAGACGAAAAACAGCTCAGGGAAGGGCGCAACGGAGAGGGTGGCTTGAGAGAAGCAAAGTCAGGTTTGATCGAGCAATACCGGCAGCATGTGAAAGACACCGGATCGCCGGAAGTGCAGATCGCTTTGTTGAGCGAACGGATCGTATACCTGACCTCGCACCTGAAGTCGCATCTGAAGGACCACGCGTCACGGCGCGGGTTGATCATGATGGTGAATAAGCGCCGCCGATTGCTGGATTACCTGAACCGTCGCGACCCGGATCGGTATCGCGAGATTGTGGATCGCCTCAGTTTGCGCAAGTAATGCGGGCGGTTTCCGGCATGAATTTTTGACGACGCCGGAAGTTTCATCTCGGATGTGTCGCACGAATCTGGCGCGGCCGCGCGGAAATTCCGCCAGGCCGCTTTTTTGTATCAGCTGATTCGCGCGGCTACGCTAAAATCGCGTTTCTCTTCCCCATACAGCAAGACACATAAAGCGCCCGGCTGCACGTCTGTGCGACGGCAAGGCCGTAGGAGCGCGAAAAACAAAGGAAAACAAATCGAATGTCGCATCATGAAGCACCCTATCAAGTAAAAGTGGAACTCGGCGGACGCACGCTGACACTGGAATCCGGAAAAATTGCGAAGCAGGCGAATGGCGCCATTGTGGCGAAGTACGCAGACACTGTCGTGCTATGCACAGCGTGCATGGACAACAAACCGAACGACCGGGATTTCCTTCCGCTGACGGTGGACTACCGCGAATACACGTATTCAGCCGGGAAGATTCCCGGCGGATTCTTCAAGCGGGAAGGCAGACTTTCCGAGCGCGAGACGCTGACCTCACGGTTGATTGACCGGCCGCTGCGGCCGCTGTTTCCCGAAGCCTGGCGGAATGAGACGCAGATTGTAAGTTTTGTTCTATCCGTTGATGAGAACGACCCCGATGTGCTGGCCGTGACGGCGTCGTCCGCGGCGGCTTACTGTTCGGATCTGCCGTTTACAACGCCGATCGCCGCGGTTCGTGTGGGGATGCTGGAAGGCAAGCTGGTGATCAATCCCACAGTGGTGGAGCAAAAGACGAGCACGCTGAACATCGTGGTGGCGGGAAGCGAAGACGCCATCATGATGGTGGAATCCGGCGCGCTGGAAGTATCCGAAGATCAAATCGCGGATGCGCTGCAGTTCGGCCATGACCACATCAAGAAGTTGATCGCGGCAATCAAGGAACTGCACGCGCAGATGAAGCCCGTGAAGGCGACGGTGGCTCCGCTGCCATTTGATGAAGCGCTGGCGAAGGAAATTGAAACAAAGTTCGGCGCGCGGCTACATGACGCGCTGGATACCAAGAAACACCCCAAGAAGGAAAGCTACAAACTGGTCGCGGAACTGCATAACGAAATTCTTGAGACCATTCCGGAGGACGACACCGACAAGCGCAAACTGGCGAGCCGCGCGTACGAACGTTTGCGGGAGCGATATTTCCGTGAGGATATTCTGAAGCACAATCGCCGGCCGGATGGCCGCGCGTTCGACGAGATTCGCAACATCACCTGCGAAGTAAGCATTCTGCCCCGCACCCACGGTTCGGCTTTGTTTACACGCGGAGAAACGCAGGCGCTGGCGACTCTAACGCTGGGCACGAAGGAAGACATGCAGCGGCTCGACGTGCTGTTTGAGAGCAACACGTTCAAGCGATTCATGCTGCACTATAATTTTCCGCCGTTCTCGGTCGGTGAAGTGAAATTCCTGCGCGGGCCGGGCAGGCGCGAAATCGGCCACGGCGCTCTGGCGGAGCGGGCGTTGGCAAACTTGCTTCCAGCGGAAGCGGAATTCCCGTATGCCATGCGATTGGTTTCCGACATCATGGAATCGAACGGATCATCCTCGATGGCGACGGTGTGCGGCGGCTCGCTGGCGTTAATGGACGCAGGCGTGCCCCTGAAGTCCGCGTGCGCCGGAATCGCGATGGGCTTGGTGATTGAAGACGGTCATGCGGCCGTGCTGACGGATATCGCCGGCGCGGAAGATCATTACGGCGACATGGATTTCAAGGTTGCCGGTACGCGGCAGGGAATCACCGCACTGCAGATGGATATCAAAGTCGGCGGCGTGAGCATTCCGCTGATGCGGCAGGCGCTGGAGCAGGCTCGTAAGGCGCGGCTGCAGATCCTGGATATCATGGAGCAGACCATCACCGAGGCGCGAAAGGAAATGTCTCAGTACGCGCCACGGCTGTTCATGCTCTCCATTCCGACCGACAAGATTCGCGACCTGATCGGACCTGGCGGAAAGAAGATCCGGTCGATCATCGAGGCGACCGGCGTGAAGATTGATGTGATGGACGACGGCAGGGTGCACGTTTTCGCGAACAGCGGAACAGCGGGCGACGCCGCTCTGCGGATGATCCGCGATACCACGGCGACGGCGGAGATCGGCAAGACGTACCTCGGCAAAGTTGTGCGGCTCGTGGAATTTGGCGCGTTCGTGGAACTTTTCCCGGGCACGGACGGTTTGCTACACATCAGCGAAATCGCCGAAAACCGCATCAAGGACGTGCGCGATGCGCTGAAGCTGGGCGATCAGGTGCTCGTCAAAGTGTTGGCGATCGAAGGAAACAAAATCCGTCTTTCCCGCAAGGCGCTGCTCCGCGAAGCCCGAGAAAAACAGATGCAGGAAGCAGGCGGCGGACACGGCGGCGGCTCAACATCCGCGCCGGTAGAGTAAAGCCAAGGATATCCACCTCCGCAGAAAGTGGAGCGTGAACCCGGTCCGGCAAATTCAAGTTGCCGGGCCGGTTTTATTTTTGAGGGGCAGAAACGGTGAATGGCGCGCGGCTCTGCTACTGAACGCGCCGGATAGAGGCACCGAGAGCGGAGAGTTTGTCTTCGATTCGCTCGTAGCCGCGATCGAGGTGATAGACGCGGTCGATAATTGTTTCGCCGCGCGCGACGAGGCCCGCAAGAACGAGCGACGCGCTGGCGCGAAGATCACTCGCGATTACGTTCGTCCCCTCCAAAGCCACCGGTCCGCGAACCACGGCCTTGTTGCCTTCAATCACGATGTCCGCTCCCATGCGAATCATCTCGCTTGCGTGCAGGAATCTGTTTTCAAAAATTGTTTCGGTGATGACAGAAGTTCCCGAAGCTTGTGTGGCCAGGGCCATGAACTGGGCCTGCATATCCGTGGCAAAGCCTGGATATTCTTCGGTCACCAGGTCTGCCGCGAGAAGTTTTTTCGGCGCGCGAACGCGCAGGCTGCGCGGACCTTCGTGCGTCACTTCAATGCCGGTTTCGGCTAGCTTGGCGACGATGCTT
>Ga0335078_10001559_pt1 | contig 34545 bp, 30 predicted proteins | sample Lox_Sample_32_FD_206711 | JGI IMG/M metagenome (GOLD analysis project Ga0335078, IMG submission 206711) | Soil microbial communities from Loxahatchee National Wildlife Refuge, Florida, United States - Lox_Sample_3.2 | ecosystem: Environmental > Terrestrial > Soil > Wetlands | place: USA...
GCTGCTGCTCGACGAGCCGGTGGCGCACCTGGACCCGGTCACCGCCCGGATGATCACCGGCCACATCGAGCGGCTGATGGCCGGGCGGACCGTGCTGCTGGTCAGCCACGGGCCCGGCTGGGCGGCACCGGGCATCAGGGGCCCGGTCACCATGGGCCCGGTCACCATGGATGCCGCTATGGGCCCGGCTGGCATGGGCCCGGCCGCTGCGGGCCCCGCCGCCGATGGCCGGGTGAGCCGGGTTATCACCCTGGACCACGGCCGGCTGGTGGCCGCTGGCGCCGGCGCCGGCCCGGATGACCCGGGCGGCGGCGAGCGCACGCTGGCGGTCACGCCATGACCGCGCCGCCGGTGGCCCAGCCGCCCCGCACCCCGCCCGCCCCCGCGCCGGGGCGCCCTGGGGGGGACCCGGCGCGCCCGCTGCTGCGGCTGCTCCGGCTGGCCCGGCCGCTGCGCGGCCAGCTGGTGCTGGCGGTGGCGGCGGGCGCGGCGTCCACCGGCTGCGCGGTGGCCCTGCTGGCCGTGTCCGGGTTCCTGCTGGCCCGGGCCTCCCAGCACCCCAACATCGTGGCGATCTCGGTCGCCGTCGTCGCGGTGCGCGGTCTGTCGGTGGGCCGGGGCGTGTTCCGCTACGTGGAGCGGCTCGCCTCGCACGACGCGGCGTTCCGGGTGCTCGCCCAGGTCAGGGTCCAGGTCTACCAGCGGCTGGCCCGGCTCGCCCCGGCCGGGCTGCGCGACTTCCGGTCCGGTGACCTGCTGGCCCGGCTGGTCAGCGACGTCGACGCCACCCAGGACCTGTTCATCCGGGGCCTGGTCCCGCCGCTGACCGCGTTCCTGGTCGGCGCCGGGGCCGCTCTCGCCTGCCTGCTCATCCTCGCGCCGTCCGGCGCGGTGCTGGCGGCGGGGCTGCTGGTAGCCGGGGTGGGGGTGTCCTGGCTGGCCGCAAGCCGGGCCCGGCAGGCGGCGCGGCGGCTGGCCCCGGCCCGCGGCGAGCTCACCGGGCAGGTCACCGACCTGCTCGCGGGCGCGGGTGACCTGATCGCCTACGGGGCGGAAGACCGGGCGCTGGCCCGGGCGGACGCCGCCGACGGTGAGCTGACCCGGCTGGCCCGCACCTCCGCGGCTGGTGCCGCGCTGGGCAGCGGGCTGTCCCAGGCGGTGGCCGGGCTCACCCTGTGGGCGGTGCTATTGCTCGGCGTGATCGCGGTCGGCTCGGGCACCCTCGGCCGGGTACCGCTGGCCGTGATCACCCTGACCGCGCTGGCCGCGTTCGAGGCGGTGACCGCGCTGCCCGCGGCCGCGATCCAGCTCGGCCAGGCGCGGACCAGCGCCGCCCGGGTCGGTGCGGTGCTCGATGCGCCCGACCCGGTGACCGAGCCGGCCGAGCCGCGGGCACTGCCCGGCGGCCCGCTGTCGGTCCGGCTGCGCGGCGCCCAGGTGCGCTACGAGCCGGGCGGCCCGCTGGCCATCGACGGCGTGGACCTGGACCTGGCGGCCGGGCGGCGGGTCGCCCTGGTCGGCCCCAGCGGCGCCGGGAAATCCACGGTGGCCGCGGTGCTGCTGCGGTTCTGCGAGCTGGCCGGCGGCACGGCCACCCTGGGTGGCGCGGACCTGGCCAGCTACCGGGCGGCCGACGTGCGCACGGTGATCACCGGCTGTGCGCAGGACCCGCACCTGTTCGACACCACGATCGCGGCCAACGTCCGGCTGGCCCGGCCCACCGCCACCCCGGCCGAACTGGACCAGGCGGCCGCGCGGGCCCGGCTGCTGCCGTGGATCGGCTCGCTGCCCCAGGGCTGGGACACCCCGGTCGGCGCCCGCGGGGCGGCCACCTCCGGCGGCGAGCGCCAGCGGATCGCGCTGGCCCGGGCGCTGCTGGCCGATCCGGCGCTGCTCATCCTGGACGAGCCGACCGCGCACCTCGACCCGGAGAACCGGGCGGCGCTCACCGCCGACCTGCTGGCCGCCACCGAGGGCCGGGCGACCCTGTTCATCACGCACGAGCTGGCCGGGCTCGACCGGGTGGACGAGATCGTCGTGCTGGACCACGGCCGCGTCGCCGAACGCGGCACCCACCACGAACTCCTCCAGGCCGGCGGGCTCTACCAGCGCATGTGGCAGGCGGCGCGGGCGGCCCCGCCCGCGCCGGAACCCGCCTGACCGGGCGGGTGAGTCAGGCCGCCGCCTGGGTGAGCCGGAAGCCGTCCACCAGATCGGCCTCGATGGCGATGACGTCGTCCATGCCGCCCGCCACCCACGGGTGGAGCAGCTGCCGGTAGCGCTCGACCTCCAGCTCATCGGACAGGCGGCAGGCCCGGCCGGTGATGATCACGCTCCAGCCGAGGTGGCTTTCGCCGTCGATGCGGTCCGCCTCGTAGGCGACCACCATGCCCGAATTGCCGCCCACCGCCGCCGCGATCGCCGTGCCCAGGTAGGACCGGATGATGATCCGGTCGCCGTCGACGACGTGGTTCACCGGCCGGATGGCCGGCAGGGCGAGGTGAGTGAAAACCAGCCGGCCCACCGACACGCTGCGCAGCAGCCGGAGTGATTCAGCCCGGGGCAGAGCTTCCAGCCGTCGCTCTTGCGTCATCGTCATGGAAACCTCCCCCGCAGCCAGCGGTCGGCTACAGAGCGCCACTATCCAGGATGCGGCCCGGCGAGGGTAGGGCCTAAGGTCCCGCCCGGCGCCCGCGGCCCACGGGATTGCCTGCCGGGTAGCTGGTCTGCGCCAGCTCGCCGAGGCCACGGGCCAGGGCGCGGCGGCCACCCGGGGTCATCGAGTCCAGCACCCGGGCCAGCGTCTCGGCGCGCCGGTCCCGGACCCAGGACACCAGGCGCTGGCCGGACTCGCTCAGCTGCAGCGTGATCTCCCGGCGGCTGGATGGGGCCGGCTCGCGCAGCAGCAGGCCGGCCACGGCCAGCCGGTCGCACAGCCGGCTGGTGGCCGACGGCGACGCGCCCAGCGCCCGGGCCAGGCCGGTGAGGTTCATCCGGCCGCCCTTGTCGATGATCAGCAGCGCGCGCAGCTGGCCCGGTGGCAGCACCGAGCCGAGTTCCTCGACGGCCTGCTGCCACGCCTCGATGAGCACGGACAGGCCGGCTTCGGCACTGTCCAGCTCGGACTGGGTGGTGCCGGGGTCATGCGCCGTGTCGCCGTGCATCAACCGGGTATGGTACTTTGCCTGGCCGGGTGGCTGCGCTGGCACTACCACTACGATTCCCCCGCGTAGTCGGACGGCGGATGACCGCTGACCCGGGTGACGATCTCGGCGGCGAGATCCCGCAGCTTCATCCGGCGGTTGTTCGACGCCCGCTTCAGTACCTCGAACGCCTGATCCGCGCTGCAGTGCGACTCGGCCATCAAGATCCCCAGGGCGTGATCGATGACCGCCCGGGAGATCAGCGCCTGGTTGAGCTGGGCCGCCAGGTCGCGGGCCTGGGCATGGCGGCGCGCGCTCACGATCGCGGCCGAGGCGGCGGGCACGAACAGCGCGACCAGATCCTCATCCAGCCGGTCGAAGCCGTCGGTGCCGCGGCTGCTCAGGTTCAGCGCACCCAGCCGCTGGCCAGCCAGGCCGAGCCCGGCGGCCAGGTAGCTGCGCAGCCCGAGTTCCTTGGCCAGGCTGGTGAACTCGGGCCAGCGCTGCTCGGCTTCGATCAGGCTCCAGCTGTTGATCTGCTGGTGCCGGGCGGCGTCCAGGCACGGCCCGTCCAGCAGCAGGTACTGGCGGCGGTCCAGCTCCTCGGTTTCCTCGTCGGTGGCAACGATGGTATGCGGCTGGCCGTCCGGTTCCAGCACCGTGATGCTGGCCGCGTGGCAGCCTGGTATCAGCCGGATGGTCATGGCGAGCACGCTTTGCAGCGTGCCCTGCACCGACTCGTCCTCAGCCAGCGCCCGGGCCAGCCCGGTCAACGCGGCCACGAGTTCCTCGTACCGCCCGGGCAGCCTGACGGGCATCTCCTGATCCACCGCGCTAATCCCTCATCCAGCCGCCGGCCACCGATAATCGTGCTGGGCTATCTGCCACTGGGCCGGGGTTTTAAACAGGCCATGACGTGGCCGGTCATGGCGCCGCCCCCGCTGGGCGCCATGACCGGCCTCAGGCCGGCCGGGGACGGCCGCGCAGCGTGTGCAGCCGGTCGAGGGCTTCCGCGGCCGGGATGCCGAGGATGGCGGCGATCAGATCCCAGCTCACGCCGGCCTGCTGGGCGGTGCCCAGCAGGCCGGCCTCCAGCTGGTCGAGATGCAGCCGGAGGTTGCCCAGCAGCACCAGGCCGGCCCCGACGTCGAGCGGGTCGGCGGTTTCCTGCGGGCCGGCCTGGACCGCCTCGAGCACGGCGTACACGGCCCGCAGATCGGTCGTCGAGCGCTCGGCCAGCGGGGAGATGGCGGCCAGCGCCTCGTAGAAGGCGAGCCGGCCGCGGGCGCCGTCCAGCACGTCGCGGTCGGGGGTTTCAGCCGGGCTGGGCTGGGGCAGGCTCGGCGTGACGACCGGGACCGGCCCACTGTCCGCCTCAAATTCGAGCATGCTGGCTCCTACTGCCACGATGGACAGAGATAGCCACGCTGCCGGGCTACGTCCTGGTCTGCGCTACGTCCTGGGTCTACGCTACGTCCTGGTCTGCGCTGTACGCGTGAGGAATCTATTTCGCCTGGGTGATTCGCGTCAACTGGGCGGGCCGTCCCGGTATGGGGGTGTTATCGCCGCTTAACCGGGCCGCAGCCGCCCGGCCCGGCCGGCCGCTGCACCCAGCCTCCCAGCATGCCCCTCAATGCTGGCAGGCTCGGCTGCAGGCCGGCCCGGGCAGGCGGCATCCCGCGGATAGCACCGGCCCAGCCTTCGTGCATGACCGCGCGGCGGGCAGGGCCATTGGTCCCGATCTGGTCGACCGGTTTGCGCGGTTTGCGGCGGGTGGTCAGTGGGTGCGCTTGGTCCACAGCGGCTCGACGGCCGACCACTCGGCCGCCCAGTCACCCAGCCGCCGCCGGTCCAGCCAGCGCCTGGTCAGCCACAGCGCGCCGGCCAGCACGACACCAAGGAGGGCCGGGGTCAGCGCGACCACGGCGATGACCCGGCTGGCGATCTGCCCGTCGCCGATCGGCGGGTAGACCAGGCGCCCGGCCGTGTCCACCCAGATGGTGACGGGCCGGCCGGCCGGGCTGCCCACCGGGGCGGGGACCTCACCGGCGCGCCGGTGGCCGTCCGGTGCCGTCCACCGGGCCGCGGCCCAGGCGAATCCGGCCGTGCCGTACAGCGGATCGTTGGCGGACTTGGCGACGCGATGCACCAGCACCGCGGTGACCTGGTGCTCGCTCGCCGCCTGGGCCCGGGCCGCGCGCGCCGACGCCGCGCTGGTCAGCTGGCCCAGTGCGACCGCCGCCAGCGGGCTGCCGATCAGGAACACCACGATCAGGGTGATCCGCACCCAGGCCTCGGCCCGGTCGGAGCCACGGCGGAGCGGGTTGGCGTCCAGGCCGATCTTCCGGCCCAGCGCCACCATCCAGCGCCTGAGCGTCCGCCTCACAGCACCATCATCGCCCTTGCCGCGACCGTACCGGACCACACCCTGCTGTCCCGGGTGACATTCCGGGTGCGGAGCGCCATGGCCGCTGCCGGTATTCGCCGCGGCCAGGCGTTACCGTAGGTTCAGCCTACGCCGAAGCCTGGGCAAACCTGGGGGGCAGACGTGAGCTCGTCACACTCGCGCCCGGCCGGGCCGCCGCCGCGGCCCGATGACCTGCACCGCGATGTGCAGGCGCGGCTGCACGCCGTGCTGGAGACCAGGGACCGGGTGTATGCGCTGCTCGAAGCCGTCGTCACGGTCAGCACCAACCTCGACCTGGAGCGGGTGCTGACGCAGATCGTGGAGGCCGCCATCACCCTGGTCCGGGCCCGGTACGGCGCGCTCGGCGTGATCGGCGCGGGCGGCGGGCTGGCCGAGTTCGTCCCGGTCGGCATGTCGCAGCGGCAGATCGCCGCCATCCACCACTGGCCGGAGGGGCTCGGCGTGCTCGGCGCGCTGATCACCGACCCGCGGCCGATGCGGCTGGCCGACATCTCGGCCAGCCCGCAGTCCACCGGCTTCCCGGCGGGCCACCCGCCGATGCGGTCCTTCCTCGGTGTGCCGGTGCGGGTGCGCGATGAGGTGTACGGGAACCTGTACCTGACCGAGAAGCTCGACGGCGCGCCCTTTGACGAGGAGGACCAGGCCCTGCTGGGGGCGCTGGCCGCGGCCGCCGGTGTGGCCATCGACAACGCCCGGCTCTACGAGGAGGCGCGGCGCCAGCAGCGGTGGCTGCGGGCCAGCAGCGAGGTGACCCGGATGCTGCTGTCCGGGGCCGCGCCGGAAGAGGTGCTCACCCTCGTCACCCAGCAGGCGCTGGACATGTCCGGTGCCGATCTGGTGGCGCTGGCCGTGCCCACCCCGGATCGCCAGCAGCTGGTCATCCAGCACGCCGCCGGGGCTGGGGCCGACCGGGTGATCGGGCTGGTACTGCCGGCCGCCGGCTCGCTGTCGGGCGGGGTGCTGTCCAGCGGCCGGGCGGTCAGCGTGGCTGACTTCGGCCACGACGAGCGGGTGGCCGCCGCCGCCCGGGCGAATATGCCGCTGGGCCCGGCCATCCTGCTCCCGCTCAGCGCCCACGGCGACGTACGCGGCGTGTTCACGGTCGGCCGCGACCCGGGTGCCATGCCCCTGCCCCCGCCGACCGTGGAGATGGTCAGCACCTTCGCCGCGCAGGCGGGTATCGCCCTGGAACTGGCCGAGCACCGCAGCGACACGGAGCGGCTGGCCCTCCTGCAAGACCGCGACCGGATCGCCCGCGACCTGCACGATCTGGTCATCCAGCGGATGTACGCGACCGGGATGCTGCTGCAGGGCGCGATGCCGCTGCTCAGCCGCCCGGAGGCGACCGAGCGGGTAACCCGCGCGGTGGACGCGCTGGACGAGACGATCCGGGAGATCCGCTCGGCGATCTTCTCGCTCCAGGCCCGGGTCGACACCGGGCGCCGTGGGCTGCGGGCGCAGATACTCATTGCGGTGGACGAGATGACCGCCGCGCTCGGCTTCGCGCCGTCGCTGCGCCTGGTCGGCCCGCTCGATCAGGCGGTACCCACCGACGTGGCTAAGCAGCTGCTCACCGCGCTGTACGAGGCGCTGTCCAACGCGGCCCGGCATGCGTCGGCCACCCGGGTGGACGTGGTCGTGGAGGTCGGGTCGGAGCTGGTTCTGCGAGTGTCCGACAACGGGGTCGGGATCGGCCCGGCCACCCGCCGCAGCGGCCTGGCCAACCTGGCCGAGCGCGCGGCCGAGCTGGGCGGCAAGCTGACCATCGGCCGTGCCGAAAGCGGTGGCACCCAGCTCGACTGGCGCGTGCCGATGAGCTGACGCCGGGCCGCTGGCGCCCCGGCCGGGTACCCCCGCAGCGTCGCCGGCCCGCCGGGGCGGGGGATCAGCGGGCGGGGTGCTGCCGTTTCGCCTGCTGGGCCTGGGATTGGGGCTGGGGGGTGAAAACCCGGGCGGCGTACGCCGCGGCCTGGGCCCGGCGCTGCATGCCGAGCTTGGCGAACAGCCCGGAGACGTAGTTCTTGACGGTCTTCTCGGCCAGGAACAGGCGGTCGCCGATCTGCCGGTTGGTCAGTCCCTCGCCGATCAGCTCGAGGATGCGGCGTTCCTGCTCGGTGAGCGCGGGCAGCGGGTCGGCGCGGTCGGCCTCGTCACGGATCAGGCCGATGACCCGGCTGGCCACCTCCGGGTCGAGCAGGGACCGGCCGGACGCGACGGTGCGGACCGCGCCGACCAGGTCGCTGCCGCGGATCTCCTTGAGCACGTAGCCGGCCGCACCCGCCATGATCGCGTCGAACAGGGCCTCGTCGTCGGTGAAGGAGGTGAGCATGAGGCAGGCGAGGTTCGGCACGCGGGAGCGGATCTCGCGGCAGACGCTCACCCCGTCGCCGTCGGGCAGCCGGACGTCCAGGATGGCCACGTCGGGCCGGAGCGCGGGGATGCGGGCCAGCGCCGAAATGGCGGTGCCGGCCTCACCGATCACGGTGATGTCGGGTTCGGCTTCCAGCAGATCCCGCACGCCCATCCGGACGATTTCATGGTCGTCCAGCAGGAAAGCCCTGATTTCCGGGCGGTCTTCCTGGATCCGGTCCGGCGGTCGCACCATTCGTCCAGGGTAGCCGGGCCGCCGCGGCCCGGCGCGGCAGCGGCGCGGCAGCCCGGCGCGGCAGCGGCCCGGCGCGGCGGCAGCCCGGCGCGGCAAAGCGGGTCCGCGCCACCGCGCGGCGGCGGCGCGGGCTGATGACGCCCGGGCCGGGCCGTCCCGGGCGGGCTGGGTTAGCCTGAGGCTGGCCGGGCGCCCACGGGCACAGGCCCGGCCGGGGACGACGGTGGGAGGCCGGTCATGCCACAGCCCGAGGGAGCCGAGCTCGAGAAGGTCCGCGCACGCCGTCAGGAGCTGCGCCAGCGCTACCTGCGCCCACCAGGGGAGCGGCCCGCCACCCCGGTCCGCGGGGTGCATCACCTGGCGCTGGTCTGCCGCGACGTCGAGGAAACCATCCAGTTCTACCAGGAGTTCCTCGGCTTCCCGCTGGTCGAGCTGGTGGAAAACCGGGACTACGCCGGCTCCAGCCACTTCTTTTTCGACATCGGCAACAAGAACATGCTGGGGTTCTTCGACTTCCCCGGACATGATCACCCGGCGTGGCAGGAGACCATCGGCGGCGTGCAGCACCTGGCGCTCTCCATCCCGCAGGAGCAGTACGACGCGGCCAGGAGGAAGTTCGACGAGGCGGGGCTGGATTATCTCGGCCCGGACCGGGGGGTCGAGGAGAGCATGTACTTCCGTGACCCGAACGGCGTGGGGCTGGAGCTGTACCGCGAGAACCTGGGCGAGTTCGACGGCCGGCACCTGATCGACTAGGGCAGGTCCCGGGCTTACCTCAGCTCGCGGCGGATGACCAGGCGCAGCCCGGTCCACACCGCGTCGATCGCGCACACCTTGTTGTCCACCAGCCCGGTGGGCAGCGCGATCTCCCGGATCACGTGGTCGGTCACGTCGGTGGGCACCCGGGCGGCCCGTCTCGGCCAGGCGATCCACAGCCCGCAGGCCGGGGCCATGTGCGCACGGAGCGCACCGAGGTCGGCTTCGAGTTCCGCGCGCGACGTGGTGAAGTACACGATCACGTCGAGCCGGGCGCCCGCTGGCAGCCCGTCGCTGATGTGGGCCCCGGGCGGGCCGGGCAATCGCCCGCGGAAGCCATCCGGCGCCCCGACCAGCGCGACGCTGTGACCAGGCCTGATCCCCAGCTTGACCGGCAGCGGGGTGCCGGAGTAGCCGCTATCCGCGCTCACCCAGGATCGCGACCCCCTCGCCGGATAGCTCGGCCAGCGCCGCCTGCCGCCCGGTCATGGCCATGATCAGGGACAGCAGCGGCCCGGACACGTCCGGGCCGCTGCCGCTGGCCCAGTCGGCGTCGGTGGCGTGCAGGCTCAGCCCCTCGATCCGGCGCCTGGCCCCGAGCAGCGGGTTGGTCACCTTCACGAAGTCGGCGGTCCGCACCAGCGTCGGCTCCGGGTAGTCCCGGGTCAGGCCCAGCGGCCTGCGGATGTCGGTGGCGTGCACGACGGTCTCGCTCAGCCAGGTGTTGATGGGCCCGGGCGGGTGGCTGGTGGCCTGGGAGTAGCGGCGGAACTCGGCCAGGCCCTCCGCCGGGGTGCCCGCGGTCTCCCGGGCCACGCCGCGGGCGGCCATCGTGTTGAACCGGAACCCCGCCCCGGCCATGGCCATCAGGAAGGCCGGCGGCGTCATCTTCGCGGTCGAGGTCATGTGCCCCAGCACGTCGCGCACTGACCACCCGGCGCACAGCGACGGCGTGGCCCACTGCTCGTCGGTCAGCGTGGCCAGGTCGCCCGCGAGGGCCTCGCGCTCAGTGTGGATGAGCGGCCACGGATCTGCCGGATCTGCCATTACCCTCGCCCCCTGATGATCCCGTTCCGGCCAGCCTACGGCGCGGTCAGCCGTCTCGGCGGCAGCGCCTCGGCCCCCGCTACCTGAATGTGGCATCCATGCAGTGCGGGCCCCGCCCCGGATGTGCGTGATTGCGGCATTCAGGCAGTCAGGACTGCGTGGCTGCGGCATTCATGCAGTGCGGGGTGGCGCGGGGGACTGCGTGGCTGCGGCATTCATGCAGTGCGGGCCCGGGCGGGAGGCAAAGGTCCTGAGGAATAGGGCCGGAATGCCCCGGATGAATGGGGATGAAGTGCCCCTGACCGAAGGGGACGAACCGGCCAGGCTGAAGGGGAGAGCAAAGCGACCCGGAGGAGGCGGCCGATGAACGTGCAGCCGGCAGCCAGCCCGCAACCTCGCACGGCGCCCGCCTTAACCGATCCTGGCCCGCCCCGGCCGGTCAAGCCCGGCACATCGGGCGAACGCATCATCGTCGGCGTTGATGACTCACCGGGCGGCCTGGCCGCCCTCCGGTGGGCGGTGGACCGGGCCCGGTCCAGTCACGCCGAGCTGATCGCGGTGCGCGCCTGGGCGCTCGGGCTGCCGCGGCACGGGGGCCGCCGCCGCCGGGGCAGCCGGCCCCAGCGCATCGTGGTCGCCTTCGACGGAGCCGAGCAGCGCGCGGCGGCCGCGAAGGTGATCCGGCGGGCGTTCCACATCGTGTCGGGCGGGCTGCCGTCCGGCACGGCGGTGCGGATCGAGACGCCAGAGGGAGACCCGGGCTCGGCCCTCACCGCGCTGGCCGGGCGGGACGGCGACGTTCTCGTGGTGGGCAGGCGGCCCGGGCATCCGGCCATGCGCGCGGTACACGGCTCGGTCAGCAGGTACTGCTCGACGCATTCCAGCTGCCCGGTGCTCGTCATCCAGCCGGACGCGGCATCAGGCGGCGCCCGGCCGGCCGCCGCGTGCTCGCCCGGGGATGCCAGCCGATAGCGTGAGGGCCATGAGCAGCAGGCCAGCCGCCGTCCCCTCCCTCGTCGCCGCCCTCGGCCTTACCGGCGGTTTCCTGGTCGCGCGCGCGACTGGCCGCCGGGAACTGGGCGGCGCGCTGTTCGCCGCGGCCGGGGCGTGGTGCGCGCGGGAGTGGTACCGGGCGTCCGGGCCCACCGCCGCGGCCGGGCTGACCGCCGTCTACACCGCGGCGATGGCCGGCTCGCACCCGCTGGCCAAGCGCATCGGCGCCTGGCCCTCGGTCGCCGCGGTCACCGCCGCCACCGTGGCTGCTGCTGAGCTGGTGACCCGCACGGCGGCCGGCCCTGAATAGCCAGCCGCGGCGGCCCGCCCGGCCGCGATAGGCAGGCCAGGCACGTCAGGCACGCGAGGCACGCCCGGTCAGACCTGGACGAACTCGATGCCGGCCAGCTGGCAGAACACCTTCCAGTCCGCGGCGTGGTGGCCGAGATTCATCACCTCGTGATGCGGGCCGCCCGCGGCCAGCCAGCCGTTCAGGCAGGCCCGCACGCCGGACGCCGGGCGGAACTGCCCGTAGGGCATCTCCAGCGCGGGCAGTTCCTGGCTGTCCAGGTTCTCGCCCTCGGCGCAGACCAGCCGGAACCGGGTGCCTTCCAGCGACACCAGCGTGGCCAGGGTGGCCGGGCCGGGCTGGTACTGGAACAGGAACGTGGGCGGGTCGGCCAGCCGGCCGATGCCCAGCGGCCGCTTGATCAGCCGGACCGGCCTGTCCGTGCGGGCGATCTTCCAGTTGCCCTCGCCCATGTGGCTCTGCAGGATCGAGTCGGACGGGAAGTCCATCGCGTACATCTCGGTGAAGTGAGCGTCCCCGATCAGCGTGTGCCCGGCCGCCACCAGGCACGACGTCAGCACGTCGCCCTCGGCCGCGTACCCGTAGCCCTTGGCCATCAGCGTCGAGGCGGCGGCCAGCGGCAGCCGGCTGAATCGGCCGTCCTCGCCGATCGCGTCGAAATGCGCGGTGTACGCGCCGAACCCGCGCTCGGTCAGGATCTGCTCGATGGCCACCTGCATCCGGGCGTGATCGGCCCGCTCCTCGGCCGACAGCCGCGGGTCGATCTCGAAGCGCTCATCCTCGAACGCGATCACGTCGGCGATCTGCTTGCCGGTGACCGCCTGCATGCCGCGGTACATGTCGCCCTGCGCGACGGCCAGGATCTCCGGCCCCAGCGAGCGGATCAGCGCCGACTCGTCCACCCGGATGTCGCCCATGTCGTTCATGGCGTAGCCGAAGATCGCGGTCTTCAGCGACTTCCACCTGGTCACCGCGGCCGCGGCCCGGGCCCAGCGGCCCACGTCCGCGACGAACTGCTCGCTCTTCCAGTCGTCGGTGAGCACCGCGAACCGCTTGCCCGCCCGGACCATCGCGTTCGCCGTGTCCTGGGCTCCGTGCACGCCCTGGTTGTAGGTCATGTCGGCCATGTCCCACGCGGGTGTCACGTTCGGCTCGGGCTGGATGTTGGCCATGAGCACCGGCAGCCGAGACCCGGACAGCAGCCGGGCGACCCGCATGGCCGGCCCGTAGGTCAGCATCACGACCATGACCCCGTCCAGGTCCGCGTTCTCGAACTCGCGCATCGCGCGCTCCGCGTCCTCGCGGTATTTGATCGCCTTACTTGGGATGAACTCGCCCACGCCGGCCAGCTGGGCGGCCAGTTCCGCGGCGTAGCCCTCCTGCCGCTGCGCGATGCCGGGGATCATGTCGTCGTAGAGGTCCTGCATGATCCCCAGGATCCCGATGCGAGGCTGCCGTCCGGTCATGGCAAAACCCTTTCTTTCCTTAACGATCCGCTCGTGGAACTGCCCAGGCGCAACGCGGCTCAGCGCTGGCCGTACTCCTGCGTGTAGCGCTTGTGCAGCGCGTCAACCTGGTCGGCTGGCAGTGGCGCCAGGTCGCCGAAAGCCCGCGCCAGCTGGACTGTCTTGGCCACGTCCTCGCACATCACGGCGGCCTTGACCGCGTCACGGCCGGTGCCCCCGATGGTGAACACGCCGTGGCTGCGCATCAGCACCGCGGGGGAGCGGTGCCCGGCGAGCGTGCCGACGATGCCCCGGCCGATCTCGTCCGTGCCGATCGGCGCGAACGGCCCGAGCGGGATCTCCCCGCCGAACTCGTCGGCCATCGCGGTGATCACGCACGGGATGGGCTCCCCCCGGGCCGCCCACGCGGTCGCGTAGCTGGAATGGGTGTGCACCACCCCGCCCACCTCGGGCAGGTGCCGGTACACGTACGCGTGCGTGGCGGTGTCGCTGGACGGGCGGTAGCCGCCTTCCACCGGGCTGCCGTCCAGGCCGCAGAGCACCATGTTCGCCGGGGTCAGGTCGGCGTACGCCACCCCGCTCGGCTTGATCACCATCAGGTCCGCGCCGGGCACCCGGGCCGACACGTTGCCCGAGGTCCAGGCGACCAGGTCGTTGTCGACCAGGGCGGCGTGCAGGGCGCAGACCTCGGCGCGGGTGTCGGCGATGGCCGCGCGCAGCACGGGGTCGGCGGGGCGCCCCGCGCCCGGGTGGTCCGTGCTCATGGCGCCGTCCTTTCCTCGCGGTAGGCATCCTCGCGGCCCGGCTCGCCCGCCACCACCCGGTCGCGCAGCGCGCGCAGCCGGTGCATCACCTCGTTGCCGCCGCGGCCGAAGTAGTCGTGCAGCGCGGTGTACTCGGCGTACAGCTCGTCGTAGACGTCCGCGCTGCGGGCGTCCGGGGTGTAGACCGCATCGCGCTTGCCGCCCATGGCCGCCGCGGCCGCGGGCACATCCGGGTAGACGCCGGCGGCGACCGCGGCGTGGATGGCCGAGCCCAGCGCCGGGCCCTGGTCGGAGGCGATGACCGCGAGCGGCCGGCGCAGCACGTCGGCGTAGACCTGCATGACGAACCCGTCCTTCAGCAGGCCGCCGGCCGCCACGAACTCGGTGACCGGCACGCCAGCGGCGGCGAACGTGTCGGTGATGACCCGGGTGCCGAACGCGGTCGACTCCACGAGGGCGCGGTAAATGTCCGGCGGCCGGGTGGCCAGGGTCAGTCCCACGATGGTTCCCGACAGGTGGTGATCCACCAGTACCGACCGGTTTCCGTTAAGCCAATCAAGGGCGATCAGGCCGTGGGCGCCGGCGGGCTGGGCGGCCGCGTCGGCGGACAGCAGATCGAACAGGGACACGCCCCGCCGGGCGGCCTCGTCGCGGTACTCAGCCGGCACCGCGTGGTCGGTGTCCCAGGCGAAGATGTCCCCCACGCCGCTCTGCCCGGCCTCATAGCCGTACTCCCCGGACACGATGCCGCCGTCCACCACCCCGCACATGCCGGGGACCTCGGCCAGCGTGGCCGCGTTCATCACGTGGCAGGTCGAGGTGCCCATGATCGCCACCAGCTGGCCCGGCCCGATGGCGTTGGCCGCGGGCGGGGTGACGTGCGCGTCCACGTTGCCCACGGCCACCGCGATGCCTTCCGGCAGCCCGGTCCACGCGGCCGCCTCGGCGGTCAGCGAGCCGGCCCGCGCGCCCAGCGGTGAGACCGGGTGGGCCAGCTTGCTGGAGGCGAAGCTGGCGAAGTCCGGGTTCAGCGCGGCCAGGTAGTCCCGCGACGGGTAGCGGCCGTCCTGGTAGATGCCCTTGTACCCGGCGGTGCACGCGTTGCGCGTCTCGGCGCCGCACAGCTGCCAGATGATCCAGTCGGCGGCCTCGATCCACCGCTCGGCCCGGTCATACAGCTCCCGGTCCTCTTCGAGCAGCTGCAGCCCCTTGGCGAACTGCCACTCGGAGGAGATCTTCCCGCCGTAGCGCCCGATCCACGGCTCACCACGCTCGTGGGCCAGCGCGGTGATCCGGTCGGCCTGCGGCTGGGCGGCGTGGTGCTTCCACAGCTTGGGGTAGGCGTGCGGGCGGCCAGCCAGGCCGGGCAGCTGGCACAGCGGCGTCCCGTCGCGGAGCACCGGCAGCACCGTGCACGCGGTGAAGTCGGTGCCGATGCCGACGATCCGGGACGGGTCCACGCCCGCCGCCCGGACCGCCTCGGGGACGGCTTCGCGCAGCACGTCACGGTAGTCTTCCGGGTCCTGCAGCGCCCAGTCCGGCGGCAGTGGATCGCCGGTGGCGGCGAGTTTGGCGTCCATGACCGCGTGCCGGTAGGTGCTGACCGCCCCGCCGAGTTCCGCGCCGTCGCTGGCCCGGACCACCACCGCGCGCCCGGAAAGCGTGCCGAAGTCCACGCCTACCAGAAGGCCTTCCCCGCCATCGCGGTGAGCGCTAACAGTCATCGTCATCCCGTTCTCGCGAGCTTGACCGGCTAGGCGCTAGTTTGACAGCAGCTGACTCAGCGCCGCGGCGGGCCAGCGCTCGACCTCACGACCAATTCCGGCGCGACCAGGTCCACGGACTGCGCCGGATCCCGGTCGTAGATCAGCCCGACCAGCGTGTCCAGGGCGCGGCGGCCGAGTTCACCGAAATCCTGCCGCACAGTGGTCAGCGGGGGCAGGAAATAGCCGGCTTCCGGGATGTCGTCGAACCCGACCACGCTGACGTCCTCGGGCACCCGCCGGCCCTGCTCGGACAGGGCGCGGATCAGGCCGAGCGCCATCGGGTCGTTGGCGCAGAACACCGCGGTCACGCCGTCATCGGCGGCGATCTGATGACCAAGTGCATACCCGGAGGCCGCGGACCAGTCGCCCGCGAGTACCTCCGGCTCGGCCGCCCCGGCCTGGTCCAGCGCGGCCCGCCAGCCGTCCAGCCGGGCCTGCGCGTCCAGCCACGAGGCCGGCCCGCTGAGGTGATGGACGGTGCGGTGGCCCTGGCCGAGCAGGTACCGGGTGGCCTGCGCCGCGCCCTCGGCGTTGTCCACCGCCACCGAGTTCACCGGCGGGCTGGTCTGGCAGCCCATGGCGACCAGCGGGATGTCGTCCGGGCAGTGGATGAGCGCCTCCACCGCGAAGGTCTGCGGCGCGATGACGATGATCCCCTCGACGCCCTGGCCGGCGAACCGGTCCACCGCGTCCAGCACCGACCGCCGGTCCAGCTGGGGGACGCTGGCGATGGCCACGAAATAGCTGTCCTGGGCCGCCCGCTCGATGCCGTAGAGCATCGAGGCCGGGCCGTACAGCACGGTATCGAAGCTGATCACGCCCAGGGTGTGGGTCCGCCGGGTGACCAGCGTCCGGGCGGCGGCGTTGGGCCGGTAACCGAGCTGGGAGATGGCGGCCAGGACCAGCGCCCGGGTCTGCGGCCGGACGTTGGGATGGTCGTTGAGCACCCGGGAGACGGTCTGGTGGGATACCCCGGCCAGCTGGGCGACGTCGGTCATCACCGGCGGGCGGCTCCGCCCACGCTCTGGAAGTGCCATCACGCCTCCCTCCGTCGCATCCGGTTACCGGGTGGGCCCATCATTCGAAATCGCTGTCGGCAGCCGCGAAGCACGTCCGCCAGTATCCAATTTAGCCGGAAGCACACAAACCCCGGTTCTTCGCTGTCCGGATTGTTACCGCTCACAAGCCGCCTGGCCCACCCGGGGATGCGGAAGACGGCCGCGCTGGCTGGCCGGGGGCGGAAATGCTCATCCGGGTGGGCGTGGCAGCCCACCGCGGGGTGGCGCCCGCCCACCGAGTGGGACGAGAGCCACGCGGCGGGCGGGCGGCGGGCCAGGGCAGATTGACGCACCGGCGTCACGCACCGGCCCGCGCTGCGTTCACCCGGCGGCCGGGGCTGATCCAGCCGCCTGCGCGGGCAGGCCGCCGGGCGGTCCGCCCGCACGGCCGCTGGTCGAGCCGCGCTGCACCAGACGGCACGGCACGGTGTGCACGCCGTGGGTGGGCTCGCCGTTGATGGCCAGCAGCAGGCGGGAGGCGGCGACCCGGCCGACCTCCTCCAGGCACATGTCCACGCTGGTCAGCGGCGGATCCGCGCCGGTTGCCAGCGGGATCCAGTTGTCGAAGCCAACCACCGCGATGTCCTCGGGCACCCGGAGGCCGGCCATCCGCAGCGAGTCGGACACGCCGCGGGCGATCTGGTCGCTGCCGCAGAAGATCGCATCGGTGCCGGGCCCGGCACCCAGCACCACCCGCACCGCCTCCCGGCCCCAGCGCTCGCTCCACTCGCCGTACAGCACGTCGCTGGCGGCGAAGCCCAGGCCGGCCGCGGCGGCCGCGTCGCAGAAGCCGCGCGCCCGCTTGCGGGCGGCCAGGAACCGCTCCGGCCCGGTGATGTGCCCGAACCGCCGGCGGCCCAGGGCCAGCAGGTGCTCCGCGGCCAGGCGGCCGCCGCCCACGTCGTCCGGGAGGATCGCGGGCTCGTCGCTGTCCATCGACTGGGTCATCGCGTACACCACCGGGATGCCCAGGGACAGGCCGATGCTGGGCCGCGGCTCGATCCGCCGCCCGGCCACGATCAGCCCGTCCACCCGCCGGCTCAGCAGCATGTCCAGGTACTGCCGCTCGCGGTCCGGGTCGTCCCGGGTGTCGCACATGAACACGGACATCTGGCCCGCGCCGAGCGCGTCCTCGGCGCCCAGCATGACCGGGATGCTGAACCGGCCGAAGCTGTCCGTGGTGATCAGGCCCACGGTGTAGGTCCGGCCGCCGAGCAGCCCGCGGGCCAGCACGTTCGGCGCGAAGCCGAGCTCGCGCGCGGCGGCCGCCACCCGGTCGCGGGTCTCGGCGCGCAGCCTGCCCTGGCCGTTGAGCGCCTTGGACGCGGTGCCAACCGACACCTGGGCCCGGGCCGCCACGTCACGGATCGTGATGCGCCGGGCGGCTGGCCCACCGGGCGGCGGAGAGCTGGGAGGCAAAGGGTTGCTCCGTCCATCGGCGCGGCCCCGTGGGCCGTGGATTGGCACCCAGATCGCGACTATACCGCCTTGACGCGGCCCACCACGACTTCTACGTTGCTAGGGAAAACGTATTCCTTCCGTCGAGCAGCGCGGGCGGAGATGGCCTGGCCGGGCCCGCCCCAACCCCGCCCCCACCCCGCGCAGGAGCAGGAGCGACCAGGTGACCAGGGTGGATGAACCGCCGGACACGCCCGTGGGACCGGAGGCTGCGCAGGCTGCCCAAGCCGCGCAGGACCTGCAAGCCGCGCAGGACCTGCAGGCCGCGCAGGCCCCGCAGGACCTGCAGGCCGCGCAGGCCGCCCGGGCAGCACGAGCGGAGGCGGCGCGGGCGGGCCGGGGCCCGGTGTGGCCCGGCCAAGACGCGGACGTCCGGCACCGGCCGCTGGACGGCGGGGACGCGCGGCTGGGCGGCGGCCTGCTGGCTGACTGGCAGCAGCGCAACCACGCCGCCAGCCTGCCGCTCGCGCTGCGCCAGCTGGAAGCGGCCGGCAACCTGGACAACCTGCGGCTGGCCATCGCGGGCGCCGACGAGGGCTACCGCGGCCCGGTGTTCATGGACTCCGACGTGTACAAGACGCTGGAGGCGGTTGGCTGGGAGCTGGGCCGCGGCGCCGACCCGGAGCTGGCCGCCTTCGCCGAGGAGGCCATCGAGCTGCTGGAAAAGGCCCAGCAGCCGGACGGCTACCTGAACTCCTACATCCAGGTGACCGGGAAGCCGCGGTACGCGAACCTGTCCTACAGCCACGAGATGTACTGCGCCGGGCACCTGATCCAGGCGGCCATCGCCTGCCACCGGGCGGCCGGGCTCAGCCGGCTGCTCGGGGTGGCCCGGCGGTTCGCGGATCACCTGGTCGACACGTTCCTGGGCGGCCGGCGCGGGATCGACGGCCACCCCATCGTGGAGACGGCCCTGGTCGAGCTGTACCGGGAGACCGGGCACCGGCCGTACCTGGAGCTGGCCCGCCAGTTCATCGAGCAGCGCGGTCACGGGCTGATCGGCGACTCCGGGCTCGGCCGTCGCTACCTGCAGGATCATGAACCGGTCCGGGAGATGACGACCGAGGCCGGGCACGTGGTTCGCGCGCTGTACCTGGAAGCGGGGGTCGCGGACGTGGCGGCCGAGACCGGCGACGCCGAGCTGCTGGCGTCCGGGCTCACCCGGTGGGCCGACATGGCCGCCACCAAGACGTACCTGACCGGCGGCAACGGGTCGCGCCACGAGGGCGAGAGCTTCGGCGACCGGTTCGAGCTGCCGCCGGACCGGGCCTACAACGAGACGTGCGCGGCCATCGCCAGCTTCCAGTGGTCGTGGCGGCTGCTGCTGGCCACCGGCGACAGCCGGTACGCGGACCTGATGGAGCGGGTGGTCTACAACGGGTTCGGGAGCGCGATCGCGACCAGCGGCACCCGGTTCTTCTACGTCAACCCGCTGCAGCGCCGGGCCGACCACTTCGAGCAGGACGACCCGGGCCGCCGCCGCGAGTGGTTCTCCTGCGCCTGCTGCCCGCCGAACATCATGCGGCTGCTCGCCTCGCTCCAGCACTATCTCGCGACGGCGGCCGGCGACCGGCTCTATGTGCACCAGTTCACCGGCGCGGCGCTGGCCGCCGAGCTGGCCGACGGCCGGCTGTCGGTGGACATGGCCACCGGCTACCCGTGGTCCGGCGCCGTCGAGCTGCGGGTTACCGGGGCACCCACGGCCGCGTGCGGTCTGGCGCTGCGCGTGCCGGCCTGGGCGCCGGCTCCTTCCTTGCTGCTCAACGGCCAGAGCGTGGCGGCCGACCCGGCCACCCCGGGGTATCTGGTGGTGCACCGCCGGTGGCGGCCCGGCGACGTGCTCAGCTACCAGCTCCCGGTCACCCCGCGGGTCACCTATCCCAGCCGGCGGGTGGACGCGGTGCACGGGATGGCCGCGATCGAGCGGGGCCCGCTCGTGTACTGCTTCGAGCAGGCCGACCAGCAGGCCGGCACCGACCTGGAGGATCTCGCGCTGACCGGCGGTGACCTGCGCGAGCGCCCGGCTGAGGTGCCGGGCGTCGGGCCCACCGTGCTGATCGAGGCGGGCGCGGCCCACCTGCCCCCGGTGACCGGCCAGGGCCCGCTCTACCAGGCGGCGGACGGGGAGGTGGGCCGGGAACCGGTCACCGCGACCGCCGTGCCCTACTTCCAGTGGGACAACCGGGACGGCCGGCCCATGCGGGTCTGGGTTCCGACGGCCTGAGCCCGATGCTCCTGGAGTGACGACCGGTTCCTCGACCTTGAGGCAGGGGAGATGCGAAGGCGGCTGCGGACGGGGAGGGCCGGGGGTGCTGCCCGACTTCGCCCGGGGCGGCCATGGTCGGCGCCTGCGGCCCGCCTGCCCGCCCCGGCCGGCCCGCCCGCCGCGGTGTACCCGCCCCCCGTGGTGTATCCGCCTGCCTCGCCGTACCCGCCCCCCGCGGTGTACCCGCCTGCCTCGCCGTACCCGCCCCCCGCGGTGTACCTGCCGGCCTCGCTGTACCTGCCCGCCTCGCTGTACCTGCCCGCCGCGGTGCGCCTGGTCCCGAGAGTGCGCCTGCCCGCCGCGGTGCGCCTGGTCCCGAGAGTGCGCCTGCCCGCCGCGGTGCGCCTGGTCCCGAGAGTGCGCCTGCCCGCCGCGGTGCGCCTGGTCCCGAGAGTGCGCCTGCCCGCCGCGGTGCAGCCGCTACCCCACGGACGCCGCGGGGTGGGGCTGCGAATCCGGGCCGGCCCCGGCCTCCGGGCCCCCCGGCTGACGCGGGCGGCTGGACTCCCGGACGACCAGGGTGCACGGCAGCAGCTGCAGGCCCGAACTGGGGCGGCCCTCGATGGCGGACAGCAGATGCTCTCCTGCGGCCCGCCCCAGTTCCCGGAGGTTCATGTCCACGGTGGTCAGTGGCGGCCGGCACGTCGCGGCGATGACCTCCCAGTTGTCGAAGCCGACCAGGGCGACCTCCTCGGGTACAGCCCGGCCTGCCTCGCGGGCCGCGTCGGCGGCGCCCCGGGCGATCTGGTCGTTGCCGCAGAAGATCGCGTCCAGCCCGGGGACCGAGCGCAGCAGCACGCCGGTCGCCTGCCGCCCCCACTCCTCGGTCCATTCGCCGTAGAGCGTCTCCCCGCCCGCCAGCTCCAGCCCCGCGGCGGCCAGGGTGTCCTCCGCCCCCTTGGCCCGCAGCAGGGCCGCCTTGAACCGGCGCGGCCCGGTCACGTGCCCGATGTTCATCCGCCCCGTACTCAGCAGGTGACGGACCGCCAGCGCGCCGCCTTCCTCGTCGTCGGGGATGAGCGAGAGGTCTTCCGGGTTCGTCGAGTGGGTCATGGCGTAGACCACGGGAACGGGCAGCCCGCGGCCGATGGGCTCGCGTGGATCCTGGCGCCGCCCGGTCACGATGATGCCGTCGACCCGGCGCTCGAGCAGCGTCCGCAGATAGTGCTGCTCCCGGATGCCGTCATCACGGCTATCGCACAGGAAGACCGAGATGCGGCCCGGGCTGAGGGCGTCTTCCGCGCCCTGCATGACCGGGATGCTGAACCGGCCGAAGCTGTCCGTCGTGATCAGCCCTACGGTGAAGCTGCGCCCGGAGAGCAGGCCGCGGGCCAGCGCGTTGGGCTGGTAGCCGAGACGCTCGGCGGCCTGGCGCACCCGCTCGGCCGTGCCGGCGCTGATGCCGCTGCGGCCGTTGAGGGCTTTGGATGCCGTACCCGGAGACACGCCGGCCAGGCGGGCTACATCCGTGATCGTCACCGGGCCATGGCTGATGGGACTCGCGGCCGCCTCCCCAGGGTTGACGCGTCGTGCCCACAGCGTACAGGCGGACCACGGTGTCTGAAAAGGTTTTCGATCTGCGTTTCCAGATTGAATCGTGGGGTAGCTGCTAAGGTTCCGCTGCCCTCGCGGGCGCCCGGGAGGTGTACTCATTGTCCCATGTCAATATCGTTACAAAGGGATATATAGCCTTGACCCGGCTTACCAAGCCGGCCTAGCATCGGCACCGAAAACCTTTGCGTCCAAGCCGATATCTAGGGCCGGGTTCGGCCCCTTGGGAGGCTGCCGCGGATGGGTGACTTCACACGCAGCGGTGCGGTCCTGAGCTGGCGCGGCGGCCAGGAGACCGTCCAGGTCGAGCCCTGGGGCCAAAGCAGCCTGCGGGTGCGCGGCACCGTGTGGCAGGGCATCCGCGATGATCTTCCTGGGGCGCTGCTGGACCGGCCACCACCCGACGCCGCGATCGAGATCTCGGCCGACCTGGCCCGGGTCACCAACGGCGGGCTCACCGCCGAGATCTCCGTATCCGGCCAGCTGCGATTCGTGCGGGCGGATGGCCGGGAGGTGCTGTCCGAGACCACGCCGCACTTCACCGGCCCGCCTACCCGGCGGTATGCCACCGTGGGTGGTGGCACGCACCACTTCGAGATCCTGTTCAACGCCCGCGACGGGGAGCGCTTCTACGGGCTGGGCCAGCACCAGCACGGCCGGCTCGACCAGAAGGGCGCCGTCATCGAGCTGGTCCAGCGCAACACCGAGGTGTCCATCCCGTTCCTCGTCTCCAGCCAGGGTTACGGGCTGCTGTGGAATCACCCGGGAATCGGCCGGGTAGAGCTGGGCACCACGGTTACCCGGTGGGTCTCCGAGGCCACCCGCCAGTGGGACTACTGGATCACCGCCGCCGACGAGCCCGCGGATATCGTGCGCGCCTACGGCGAAGTCACCGGGCGGGCGCCGCTGATGCCGGACTGGGCGTCCGGCTTCTGGCAGTGCAAGCTCCGTTACAAGACCCAGGACGAGCTGCTCGGCATCGCCCGGGAGTACAAGCGGCGCGGGCTGCCGCTGTCGGTCATCGTCATCGATTACTTTCACTGGACCCGCCAGGGCGAGTGGCGGTTCGACCCGCGGGAGTGGCCCGACCCCGCGGGCATGGTGGCCGAGCTGGACCAGCTTGGCGTGAAGCTGATGGTCTCGGTCTGGCCCACGGTGAACCCGGCCAGCGAGAACTACCCGGAGATGGAAAGCCTCGGCCTGCTCGTCGGCAACGAGCGCGGGATCGGGGTCCAGCTGGCGATCTGGGACCGCGGTGAGTCCGGCCGCGCGCTGATGACCTTCTACGATGCCACCAGCCCGCAGGCCCGCGATTACCTCTGGGCCAAGCTCAGGGAGGGGTACTACAAATACGGCATCCGGACCTGGTGGCTCGATGCCTGCGAGCCCGAGCTCCGCCCCGAGCAGCCGGAGAACCTCCGCTACCACCTCGGTCCCGGCGCCGAGGTCAGCAACATCTACCCGATGCTGCACGCCAAGGGTGTCTACGACGGCATGCGGGCCGAGGGTGAATCGGAGATCCTCGCGCTGTGCCGGTCCGCGTGGGCGGGCAGCCAGCGGTACGGGGCGCTGGTCTGGTCCGGCGACATCGACTCGACGTTCGAGGACCTGCGCCGGCAGATCCCGGCCGGGCTCAACATCGGCCTGTCCGGCATCCCATGGTGGACCACGGACATCGGCGGCTTCAAGAACGGCGACATCAACTCGCCCTCGTTCCGCGAGCTCATCGTCCGCTGGTTCCAGTTCGGGGTGTTCTGCCCGGTCTTCCGGCTGCATGGCATCCGGCAGCCAGGCACCATGGTCGGCGCCGAGCAGACTGGTGCGCCCAACGAGATCTGGTCGTTCGGGGATGAGGCGTTCGCCATCATCCGCCCGCTGCTGTTCCTGCGGGAACGGCTGCGCCCATACGTCATGGAGCAGATGCGGGGCGCCCACGAAACCGGCCTGCCGCCGATGCGGCCACTGTTCCTGGACTTCCCGGGTGACCCGGTGAGCTGGGAGGTCGAAGATCAGTTTCTGTTCGGCGGCGACGTGCTGGTCGCGCCGGTCGTGACCGAAGGCGCCCGGGAACGCCGGGTCTATCTGCCCGCCGGCCCCGGCGGTACGGCGTGGCAGGACGCCTGGACCGGCGCCGAGCACCAGGGCGGCGAGTGGATCACCGCGCCCGCCCCGCTGGACACCATTCCGGTATACCTGCGTGCCGGTGGCCGCCTGCAGCCGTTCGGCCCGGTGGCGAGCCTCGGCCCAGCCGAGAGTGCGGGGGAGTGACGCTGGTTGGCCAGGACCGCCGCCCCGACCCGCCGGGCCACCGCCCGCCGCCAGCCGCGCCCTGATCGCGCCACGGCCGAGGTGAGCCGGGCGTCGCGCTGGACACGCTACGCGCGGGTGGTCTTCCTCATCCCGGCGATCGCCTACGTGCTGTTCGCGTTCGCGCTGCCCATCGTCTACAACCTGATCCTCAGCTTCGAGCAGACCTCGCCGGCCACCATCGCCAGCCTGTTCGCCCCGTTCGCCGGCCTGGCCAATTACCGGACCGCGCTGCTCGACCCGACCACGCAGAGCGCCATCGTGCGGACGTTCACGTTCACCGCTGGCTCACTGTTCTTCCAGTTCGTCATCGGCTTCGGCCTGGCCCTGCTGTTCAACCTGCGTTTCCCGCTGCGCCGGGTGGCGCGCTCGCTGGTCATCATCCCGTGGCTGCTGCCGCTGCTGATCACCGGCTTCATCTTCCGGTTCCTGTTCCAGCTCGAGGCCGGCGCGGTCAACGAGGTGCTGACCGACCTGCACCTGATCAGCCATCCGGTGGGCTGGCTGACATCGCCGGGGCCCGCCTACGCCACGATCCTGATCGCGAACATCTGGATCGGCATCCCGTTCTTCACCGTGCTGCTCTACAGCGCGCTGCAGGACGTCCCGGTCGAGCTGACCGAGGCGGCCATGATCGACGGGGCCAACGCCTGGCAGCGGCTCATCCGGGTCACCCTGCCGGTGATCCGGCCGGTGATCGAGGTCGTCTTCGTGCTGGGGTTCGTCTTCACCGTCAAGGTGTTCGACGTGGTCATCGGGCTGACCCAGGGCGGCCCGGCGAACTCCACACAGATCCTCGCGCCGTGGGCCTACAACCTGTCGTTCCAGCAATTCGAATACGGGGCCGGGGCCGCGCTCAACACCATTCTGCTGATCATCGCGCTGCTGGCCGCGCCGGTCTACATCTGGCTCAACCGGGAATCCCTGCGGAGGGCATGACATGATCCGGCAGCACAGGTACACCGCCCCGCTGGCCGCGCTCGGCGCCCTCATCGCCCTGGTCGTCATGCTGTTCCCGCTGTACGCGGTCGTGATCGCTTCGTTCGAGAACAACGCGCAGCTGCTGGGCAATCACTACAACTTCTGGCCGCCCACGCCGAGCTTCAGCAACTACACCGCCGTGATCTCCAGTCAGGGCGGCCACATCGCCAGCACCCTGATCATCGGCCTCGGCACCGCCCTGCTGACGCTGGCCATCGCGCTGCCCGCCGCCCACGCCCTGTCCCGCTACCGCTTCCGCGTCACGGTGATCCTCATCGGCGGGCTGCTGATCGCTCAGATCTTGCCGTCAATTGTGATCGCTAACTCGCTCTTTATCCTCTACCACAAGCTGCATCTGCTGAATACCTATCCCGGCCTCATCCTCGCCGACGCGAGCTACACCGTCCCATTCGCCATCCTGGTGCTGCGCGCCTTCATGCTGGGCCTGCCCGGCGACGTGCTCCAGGCAGCGCGGGTGGACGGTGCGTCCGAATGGACGACGTTCCTGCGGGTCGTGCTGCCGATGAGCCGGTCGGCCGTCATCACCATCGCCGTATTCGCGTTCCTGCAGGGCTGGGGAGACTTCATCTTCGCCCTGACCCTGCTGTCCGGGAACACCTTTGAGCCGATCACGCTCAGCATCTATTCCTACATCGGAGAATTCCAGACGAATCTGGGTCAGGCAATGGCGCTGTGCGTTGTCGGGGTGCTGCCCGCCGCCATGCTGCTCGTCGCCGCCCAGAGATATATCGCGGCCGGGCTGACCGTCGGCTCGGTCAAGGGCTGAGCCGGACCACAACCGGAAAGCCCCCGGAGGAATCCGCTGTCCGGTCCGAATTTGGGAGGAAATGAACATCATGCTAAGGGCAAAGTGGCCTAACCAGCCCGGCCGGAGAGCCGGGGCCCGGCGGCGCTGGCAGGCGGCAGCTGTCGGCGTGGCGGCGCTCGCGCTGGCCGCCGCGGGCTGTAGTTCTTCGTCGGGTGGTGGCAGCAGCAATGGGAAGACCACCATCACCGAGCTGGACTACTTCACCTCCAGCGGCGGTAACGCGGCCGTGAACTGGTACAACAAGCAGTTCGAAGCGACTCACCCCAATGTCACGGTGAAGCGCGAGGTCGTGCCGTACGCCAACCTGATCACCAAGGTGCTGCAGGAGGCCAGCGCCGGTGACCTGCCGAACATCGTGATGCTGGACAACCCCAATGTGCCCGAGGTCGCGGCCACCGGCCAGCTCAAGCCGCTCAATGGGCTGCCCGGCTTCACCACCAGCGGCTACGTGCCCGGGGCCATCAGCGAGTGCACCTACCAGGGCAAGCAGTACTGCTATCCCATCGGCACGAACACGGTCGGCATCTTCTACAACAAGGCCATGCTGGCCGCGGCTCACGTGTCCCCGCCGAAGACCTGGGCCCAGCTGCAGTCCGACGCGAAGACGCTGACCAAGGGGAACGTGAAGGGCTTCGCGTTCGACGCGACCGCGGACGAGCAGTCCACCTGGCAGCTGGAGCCGTTCTTCTGGAGCTCCGGCGGCAACCTCGCCAAGGTGAACTCCCCCGCGTTCGAGCAGTCCCTGCAGCTGTGGGTCAACATGGTCAAGGACGGGTCGGCCTCCAAGTCGGTCCTCCAGTGGGGCCAGGACCCGGACCTCACCCAGCAGTTCCTGCACAAGAACGCGGCCATGATCGAGGACGGCCCGTGGATCTTCCCCGAGCTGAACGCCGCTGGCTGGAAGTACAACAAGCAGTACGGGATCGTGCCGATTCCCACCCAGCAGGCCGGCCAGACCGTGGTCACCCCGCTGGGCGGGGAGACCTGGAACATCGGCAACTCCGGCAGTGCCCAGCAGCAGAACATGGCCTGGCAGTGGATCAAGGGCGCTCAGGCGCCCTCGGTCATGCAGCACATCACCAAGCTGATGTACTACTTGCCGACCAAGCCGCAGGTCACCGCGCAGTACCTCAAGGGCGGCCCGCAGTACCTCGTGTTCGCCCATGAGACCGCGACGTCCCGGTCGCGGACGACCCAGTACGGCGCCAACTACCCGAAGGTGTCGCAGGCCATCTGGACGGCGATCCAGTCCGCGATCACCGGCACCGCGTCGCCCGCCGCGGCGCTGAACACGGCGCAGGGCACGGTGTCCGGCGTCCCCCAGGTCAAGGGGTCAGGAGGCTGATCAACAACATCCGCAGGTGACGAGCAGCGGCCGCGCATCCGTGCGCGGCCGCTGCGCACCGCGAACTCAGAACGTGAAGCCGCCGGGGCGGTCGTTGCGGTCGGCGATCAGCCCGGCCAGCGTGGCGATGGCGATCTCCGGGGGCGTGCGCGAGCCGATGTTCAGCCCGATCGGCCGGTGCACGCGGTCGATGTCGGCCTGCGCGACGCCCAGCTCAGCCAGGGCGGCCAGGTGCGGCCCCGGGTGGCGGGGGTTGCCCATGATGCCCACCCAGCGGGCCTTGCTGGCCAGCACGTCGCGGAGCACCGCCCCCAGCTCCTGCCGGTGGTGGTCGGTCACCACGACGTCGGTGGTCTCGTCCAGGTAGCCGTCCACCGCGCTGATCACCTCGAAGCCGCCGCCCCGGGCCCCCTCGGCCAGCGCCGGGTCCGGTTCCACCAGCACCACCCGGTATCCCGCGTCGCCGGCGAAGTGCAGCAGGAAGTTGGCGACGGGCGAGGCGAACGCCGCGACCAGGGTCCGGTCGGCAACCGGCGCCGGGCCGTGACCGTGGGCGACCGCGCAGGCCGCGCTCTCCGGTGCGTCAGTCATACCGACGAGCTTGCCACGCTCGGCGATGCTTTGGCCACGTCCGCCCGGGGGAGATACCGAGGCAGGCTGATGATCATTATGAGGAAGGACAAGATCCCATGCAGCTGAGCGCGCGGAATCAGATCCGGGCCACGGTAGCCAGCATCAACGCGGGTGAGGCGATCGCCAACGTCGAGCTCACCGCCGATGGGGTACGGCTGGTCGCGTCGATCACGGTCGAGGCGGTCCGCCAGCTTGGCCTGGCCGAGGGACGCGACGTGATCGCTGTGATCAAGGCCTCCGACGTTATCGTGGCGGTCCCTGACTGACTGACTGACTGACTGACCGGGCGCGGCCAGGGAGGGCCGGGACGCGCGTCCGGCGGGCCGGCCGTCCCGTCAGCGGACTGGCTGGAAGGTGCGCGCGAAAACGTCGAAGATGCGCCGGTCCTGATTCCATTGACTGGCCGGCGTGGACCAGTACAGGGCGTAAGCGTGGTGCGCGTCGGCCAGCACGTTGCGATTGAGGACGTGCGTGAGAACACCCTGGTGGTAGTAGGTGAACTCCCAGTCGGCCGCCTTTTCCGCCTGCGGATAGCTGATCGCCTGCAGGCGGATCCGGTGATATCCGGGATACGAACCGGCCCGCGCGGCCTCCTGCTGCTGCCAGTCGGCCAGCGGGTTGGGTTTCGGGTGATCCGACTGGTCGATGAGCAGGAAGGCGGCGCCGGACGGGGGCAGCAGGTAGACCAGATGGCCTTGGTGCGATATCCGCCAGCCGGCCGGCCGGGCGATGGCGAAGCCGGTGGGGTCCTGATACCGGTGATAGCCCGGGGGCAGCGCCGCCCCGGTGGCTGAGGCCGTCGGGCTGGCTGCGGCGGAGGGCGTTGAACTGGCTGAGGCCGTTGAGCTGGCTGGGGCCGTTGAGCTGGCTGAGGCGGCCGGACTGCCCGGCGGGGTGCTGGCCCGGGACGAAGGATGCCGGCCTGGGCCCGGGTTCACCGCGACCAGGATGGCCGTGATCACTGCCGCCGCCACGGCCACGGCGGCCACCCCGATGAGCCACGGCCGCCGGGGCCGGCCCGCCCACCGGGGCCGTGGCCCCGGCTGGGCCTGACCTGGCTGGGCCTGAGCTGGCTGGGCCTGACCTGGCTGGGCCTGACCTGGCTGGGCCTGACCTGGCTGGGCCTGACCTGGCTGGGCTGGGGCCGGCTGGGCTGGGGCCGGGACTGGATCGACGGGTCCGGCTGGGGCTGACCCGCGTTGAGTCTCGCTCGCCAGGGCCGGTTCGGCGGGGTGCGGCTCGGCGTCGGCCGGTTCGTCATGGCCGGTCTTGTCCTGGCCGGAATCGGCTGGGGCGGGCGCGGCCTGGCTGGCTGCCGCCGGGACTGGGGTGGGCGCGGCCTGGCTGGCTGCCGCCGGGGCTGCCTGGCTGGGTTGGTCCTGGCTGAGTTCGGCTGGGGGAGGGACCGCCTGGCGGGGCACATCCGGGCCGGGCTCGGCCGGGGGAGGGACTGGCTGGCCGGGTTCCTCCTGGCCGGGTTCCTCCTGGCTGGGTTCGGCCGGGGCGAGGGCTGCCTGGCCAGGTTCGTCCTGGCCGGACTCGGCTGGAGAGAGGGGTGCCGGGGCGGGTTCGTCGTGGCCGACCTCGGCTGGAATTGGGACGGCCTGGGCAACTTCGGCCGGGCTGGAGTCAGCTGGCGATGCCTGGTCGGGCACCGTGAACGGCAGCGGCAGCTCGCGCGTGTCTGACCGGCCCGGTTCGCGGGCGAGTTCCGGGAACGGGAGGGTGCCGCCGATCCCGGCCGGGTCGGGCCCGGCGACCCGGCGGAGCATCCGCTCGGCCGTGGCCGCGCTCGGCCGTCGGGCCGGGTCGCGGGCCAGCAGCCCGCTGATCACCGGCCACAGCGCACCGCACCGGCGTGGCGGGTCAGGATCCTCATTGACCACGGCTGTGAGCGTGGCCAGTGGGGTCCTGCGATCGTAGGGCGGTCGCCCCTCGACCACCGCATAGAGCGTGGCGCCCAGCGACCACAGATCCGATTCCGGGCCGCCGTGATCCCCGTGCGCCCGCTCCGGCGCGATATAGGAAGGCGACCCGATCAGCATCCCGGTTTTGGTCAGCGTCGGGCTGTCGGCCGTGCGGGCGATGCCGAAGTCGGCCAGTACCGCGCGGCCGGTGCCGTCGATCAGTACATTCGCGGGCTTGACGTCGCGGTGCGTGATACCCAGCGCGTGCGCGGCCCGCAGCGCGGCGAGCACCTGCACGCCGATGCTGGCCGCCTGGTGGGGTTCCAGCGGGCCGTGATCTCGTACCAGGTCACGCAGGGACCGGGCCGGGATCATCTCCATCACGATCCACGGCCGGCCGCCGTCCTCGACCGCGTCGTAGATCGTTACCACGTTCGGGTGGCTCAGCCGGGCTGCGGTCTTCGCCTCATGCAGCGTCCGCTGCAGCAGCGTCTCCCGCTCGGCCTCACCGAGCTCGAGGGGCGGAGAGAACTCCTTCACCGCCACCAGCCGGCCCAGCAGCTCGTCCTGCGCCTGCCAGACCCGGCCAACCCCGCCGCTGCCAAGCGTTGAAATGAGCCGGTACCGCCCAGCGACCACATGACCAGACGTGGTGGAGGGAGTCACCCGGGGCACGTTACCCGCCCGCGGCCCCGCAAACCTGCTTCCGGGCCGCCCCTTCCATGATCGTGGTCACTTTGAGTCCGATAGGGCAGGGGCGATCAGCAGTGCAGAAACAGTTCGTTCGGTGTCTTGCGTTTGATCAGGATCGAGAAGCTGCGGGTGAACTGCTCCCGCCGGGCCAGCGCGCAGACATGCCGGCGCAGGGTGGCCGGGTTGCCGTAGCGGGCGGAGTGGGATCGCCAATCGGCGGTGTATTCGGTCTGGAAGACCGCTTTGCCGGCGCGGATGAACCGGCGCAGCGTGCCGCACTCGCGGAAGAAGAAGCACTCCTCGTTCAGATCCCAATCGAAGGCGCGAACGGTCGCGGCATCGGTCACCGCCGATTCGATACCGTTCTTCATGCCCACCGACAGCCCGTACCGGTGCGCCATCGCCGCGACCTGCAGGTACCACGCCTTCTCATCGGCCAGGGTGATCCCTGCGGACCGCGGCACGTTGCCGACCGGGTTGTTCTGATCGGGCTCAACCCCGTCACAGCCGATCTTCTTCGCCAGCGCAAACCGCGCCCAGATGATCGGCGCGAACTGCTGCCACCTCCCCGGCCTGATATCCAGCCAGTACTCGCCGTTCCAGCCGGTGTTGTTCAAGATGAGGTTGCGGGGGAACAGCTTCCAGTCCGGGCGGTACCGCTCGGCCGCACCCGAGTCCAGATAGCAGACCACGACCTTCCCAGCGCGGTGCAGCTGCCCGATCACCCCGGCGTTCTCGCCGGCCTTCCACACCACCGTCCGCGGCCGGCCGCCGAGCCGGAAATGGCTGACGATCCGGCGCGGCACCGCGTCCTGCAGATCGATGTCATACATGTCCACGTGCCGAAACGGTGGCGCCACCCGGCCCACGATTTGCCACTGCCAGGTCGTCCCCGGCCGCGGCCGCCACACCGGCCGCGCAGACCGGTCCCGCTGGCCAGCGCCTGCAAAGCCACCACTGTTGTGGCCACTGGTGCTGCTGGTGCTGCAGCTGGCGACGGCCAGCGCAATGAGGCAACACCCTGCCGCAAGCAACGCGCGCACGACAGCGATCGTATGCGGGCCCCGCAGGCCCGCTATCTACCGCCCCCGTGTCGCCAGCTGACCCCGGGGGGCCCGAGAGCGCTGGCTCAGGAGGCCGACGCGAGCAGTTCGCTGATCCCGGCGCGCAGGGCGGCCATCCGGGCGGCGGCGGCCTGGCGGGCCGCGGCCAGGCCGCCGGCCCCGGCCGTCGCGGTGACTTCCAGGTAGGCCTTGAGCTTGGGCTCGGTGCCGCTGGGCCGGAGCACCACGCGGGCCCCGGCCAGCCGGAAGATGAGCACGTCCGACGGGGGCAGGTCACCACCCGGCCCGAGGTCGTCCACGGACCGCACCGGTTCCCCGCCCAGCGCGGCCGGCGGGTCGGCGCGCAGCCCGGCCATGATCCCGCCCGGGTCCCGGGAGGGCAGGGTCAGCTGCTCGCCGGTGTGCACACCGTGCGCGGCCTCCAGCGCCGCCCAGCGGTCCAGCAGGCTCTGCCCGGCCGTCCGGGCGGTGGCGGCCAGGCCGAGCAGGGCGAGCGCGGCGCCGATGCCGTCCTTGTCGCGGACCACGTCGCCGACCGCGTAGCCCAGCGCTTCCTCGTAGCCGAGGATGAACCGCGATCCGGGCCGCTGGTCACCGGCCCGGACGATCCACTTGAACCCGGTGAGCGTCTCCGCATAGCGGACACCGGCAGCCGCGGCGATCTTGGACAGCATGGTGGACGACACCACGGTCGTGGCCACCAGCCGCTCATCCGGGTGATCATCCGTGGCGGTCGCGTCGAGCAGGAACGCGCCGAGCAGCGCGCCGGCCTGGTCGCCGGTCAGCTTGCGCCAGCCACCCTCAGCGCCCGGGTCGGGGACCGCCACCGCCAGCCGGTCGCCGTCCGGGTCGCTGGCCAGGATCAGGTCGGCGCCGAGCCGCCGCGCGTCGGCCAGCGCCAGGTCCAGCGCCCCGGGTTCCTCCGGGTTGGGGAAGGACACGGTGGGGAAGTCAGGATCCGGTTCGGCCTGCGCCGCCACCACGTGCGGCGCCGGGTAGCCTGCCCGCTCGATGGCCCGCAGCATGAGCGGGCCGGCGACGCCGTGCAGCTGCGTGTAGACCACCCGCAGGGCGGCCCCGGCCGGCGTGGCGGGCGCGCCCGCGGACGCGGCCACCACGGCGTCCAGATAGGCCTGGGCCACCTCGTCCCCGTGCCGGGTGACCAGCGGGCCGTCCGCGGTCCCGAGCGGGATGCTGGCCAGCGGCCCCAGGCCGCGGATGGCCGCCTCGATCTGCTCGTCGGCTGGCGGCACGATCTGCGCGCCGTCGCCCAGATAGAGCTTGTACCCGTTGTCGGCGGGCGGGTTGTGGCTGGCGGTGATCATCACGCCGGCCCCGGCGGACAGGTGCCGGATGGCGAACGCGAGCAGCGGGGTGGGGCTGCGGCCAGGCAGCAGGTGCACGCGGATGCCCGCCCCGGTGAGCACCGCGGCCGCCTGCTCGGCAAACTCCGCGGACCGGTGCCGGGCATCCCAGCCGAGCACCACCCCGGCCTGCGCCGCGGCCGGGCGGTACTCGCGGAGCCAGCGCACCAGGCCCGCCGTCGCGGCCAGGACCACGGCGCGGTTCATCCGGTTCGGGCCGGCCCCGATCGCGCCGCGCAGTCCCGCGGTGCCGAACCGCAGCGGGCCCGCGAACCGGTCGGCCAGCTCAGCCGCGGCCGCCTGGGCGTGCCCGGCCGGCGGCGCATCATCGCCCCGGCCCGCCGCGTCGAGCAGGCCCTGCAGCTCGGCGCGATCCGCCGGGCTGGGATCATCCGCGATCCACGCCCGGGCGCGGGCGCGCAGGTCGGCGGCGATCACGTGACCTGGATCAGCACCCGGGCCAGCAGCGCGCCCATCCGGTCGGCCGCGTCGCGGCCGGCCGCGACCACCTCGGCGTGATCCAGCCCGTGGCCGGCCAGGCCGGCCGCCAGGTTGGAGACCAGCGAGATGCCCAGAACCTCCGCACCCAGGTGGCGGGCGGCGATGGCCTCCAGGACGGTGGACATGCCGACCAGGTCGGCACCGAGGGTGCGCAGCATGCTGATTTCCGCTGGTGTCTCGTAGTGCGGCCCGGGCAGGGCCGCGTACACGCCCTCGGCCAGGTCCGGGTCAGCCGCCCGGGCCAGCGCGCGCAGCCGCGGCGAGTACAGGTCGGTGAGATCGGTGAACCGGGACGGGTAGCCGGCCGGCGGCGGCGGGCCGCCCAGGGGCGAGCGCCCGGTCAGGTTGAGGTGGTCGCGGATCAGCACGGCCTGGCCGACCTGGTAGCCCTGGCTGATCCCGCCGGCCGCATTGGTCAGCACCACGACCCGGCAGCCGGCGGCCACGGCGGTGCGCACGCCGTGCACCACGCCGGCGGGGGAGTGCCCCTCGTACAGGTGGGTCCGGCCGAGGAACACCAGCACCCGCGGGCCGTCCGGGTCGGTCGAGTCGGCCAGCTCGCCGGGGGCCAGGATCGCGGACCGCACCGAGCCGGGATGGCCGCCCACCGTGGGCTCGGGGAAGCCGCCCAGCTCGGACACGGGGAATTCGAGGACGGCGTGGGACGGGCCGGTCATCGCGTCGGCCGCGGGTGCCCAGCCGGATCCGAGCACCACGGCCACGTCGTGCCGGGGCGCCTCGGTGAGCGCGGCCAGCCGGGCCGCGCTGGCCTGCGCCGCGGCGAACGGATCGCTGTTCATGCTTTCACGTACGGCTGGCCGTCAGCCTTGGGCGCGCGGACCTTGCCGACCAGGCCGGCCACCGCGACGATCGTGACGATGTAGGGCGCCATCAGCAGGATGTTGGACGGGATGGGCACGTTCAGCGTGGCCAGGATGGACTGCAGCGAGGTGGCGAAGCCGAACAGCAGCGCGGCGCCGGTGGCGCCCAGCGGGGTCCACCGGCCGAAGATCATCGCGGCCAGCGCGATGTAGCCCTGCCCGGAGGATATGTCCTTGCCGAACGAGCCGACCTGCCCGATGGTGAGGAACGCGCCGCCGATCCCGGCGATCAGCCCGCCCAGGATCACGTTCCGGTACCTGGTCCACAGCACGTTGATGCCGACCGTGTCGGCAGCGGTCGGGTGCTCGCCGACGGCCCGGACCCGCAGCCCCCACCGGGTGCGGAACAGGCCGACCTGGACGATGGCGATCATCGCGTACGTGATGTACAGGAAGATCGTGGAATCGAACAGCACCGGGCCGAGAATC